>OHME01000001.1_pt1 | contig 329942 bp, 316 predicted proteins | sample 1569201 | NCBI WGS metagenome assembly OHME01 (sample SAMEA3879587, study PRJEB24766) | human gut metagenome | biome: human-associated habitat; feature: feces | place: USA | collected 1985/1987
CCTCGAAAGAAAATGTTAGAAGGGCTCTGCTTATGCAGAGCCTTTCTTAATCTAAAGAAGTAGTGGAGAATTGTAATGGGAAATGTTATAGATTGTATAAATGCATTTATTCCGCTATTATCAACTGAATATAAGCTTGTGTTGGGCAGGAAAGGTGTTGCTGTGACATTAAGAATCTTATTTGACAAAAAAGATTGTTTTCATCTTATGGGACTGCAATATCTTGTTGATAGACCTGAATTGAACAGAGACAGTTCTTCACAATAGATTAAAATAATATATTTTTTATAAGCCATTTGGACTAATGATCCATATGGCTATTTTTATGCTCCAATAATTACTTATATAACTACTTATATAACTACTTATACATACATGATAAAAAATATCACTAAGCACTCTATGCGTTGACAACAGCAGCTTTTGAATATAAAATGGCACTATAAAATAACACTGTTATTATAACGGTGCTATTTTGGTGGCATTATATAAGCGCCGTTATGCTGAAAGGTTTGCGGTAGCATTATTTTGACTGCGGAGGAATACTCACGCGTACTGAAAGGGAATACCATATATGAGAAAAGAGACAGCAGGTGTTACGGAAAAGCTTATAGCGAGCGCAAAGAAGGAATTCCTTGAACATGGTTTTCACGATGCAAGTCTAAGAAGAATATCGTCAGACAGCGGAGTAAGCACCAATTCAATATATACACGCTTCGGAGATAAGAGCGGCCTGTTTACTGCGATTGTAAATGACGCCGCAGACGGACTTATGAAGATATATCTTGACAGTGTCAGCAAAGCGGCAGACTCACATGATGTTGACAAGGCTGTGCATGAAGGCGAGAGAGGAACTTACAGTGTGCTTGAATATGTATATAAGCATTTGGATGAGTTCAGGCTGATATTCTGTCACTCGGAAGGTACAGAGTACGAAGGTTACTTTGATGAGCTTGCACGGATTGAAGAGGAGTATTACCGGGAGTTTGCAAAGCAATATTCAGATGGCAGTCATAAAATTGATGAATTTTTCATCCATGTATATTGCAGAAACGGATGGCAGTATATTTGTGAGCTTATTGAACATGGCAAAAGCTTTGAGCAGGCATGTGAATTCATGGAGAATGTAAGGCTGTTTAACAGTTCGGGCTGGAAGGCAGTATTTGGGATTATGTGATATCGGGTATATAAAAGAAGGCAGTAGCAATGCTGCCTAAAAAAATGATAATAGGTTAGACACAACTAACTTATTGATATATTTTATCAGCACAACAAAAATAATAGTAAAGGAGAGCACTATGAAAACAAAAAAACAAAGCGCTCTGTCAAGACTCATGGACATAGCCGGAGAACATAAATATCTGGTGTATCTGTCATGGATTCTTGCAGTTCTCAGTGCATGGATTGCACTTGTGCCTTTTTATGATGTGTGGCGCATCATAAAGGAAATACTGGAGGTAAAGCCTGATTATGCCAACGCAACGCATATAACAGCATATGGCTGGCAGGCTGTAGAATTTGCACTGCTGGCAATGGCAGCATACATAGTGGCACTTATGTGCTCACATAAGGCGGCATTCCGTGTGCAGTCCAATATGAGAGTAAGCATGATGGAACATATCATGAAGCTTCCGTTGGGATATGTCGAGTCTCAGGGAACGGGTAAGATACGCAAGGTTGTTAACGATTCAAGTGCGGCAACAGAGACATTTATCGCACATAACCTTCCTGATAAGGCAGTGTCAGCCGCCACACCCGTAGGACTTCTTGTAATGATGATGGTATTTGACTGGAGGCTCGGACTTATAAGTCTTATACCGGCAGTTATTGCATTTATACTGATGGGAACACTGATGATGGGACCTAAGATGGCTGAAGATATGAAGCAGTACCAGAATTCGCTTGAAACAATGTCGGCAGAGGCAGTTGAGTATGTACGCGGAATTCCGGTCGTAAAGACATTCGGACAGACCGTATTTTCATTTAAACGCTTTAAGGCGGCGATAGACGATTATGAGAAATGGACACTTGACTATACTAAAAGCATGATGCTTCCTATGATAGGCTTTACAACAGCATCTAACGGAATATTTGCAGCACTGATTATAGCAGCTTATACGCTTGGCGGCAATCAGATAACAACACAGTTTGCACTTAATCTTATTTTCTACATACTTATTACATCAACGCTTACAACAACGTTAATGAAGGTTGCGTATGCAGGCGAATCACAGATGATTGTTGAGGATGCACTGAACAGGATGGATGGGATATTTGCAGTATCACCGCTTCCACTGTCAGACAAAAAAAGCATTCCCAAGGATTCTTCAATAAGCATTGAAAACGTAACATTTGCGTATGATGAGTCCAAGGATAATGCAATTGACGGAATAACGATGCATGTAAAGGCGGGAGAGCATGTGGCACTGGTAGGTCCGTCCGGAGGCGGTAAGACAACACTTGCCTCGCTTATTGCAAGATTCTGGGATGTTAAGTCGGGAAGCATCAGGCTTGGAGGGGCTGATGTAAAGGATATTGACGCAAAAGAGCTTATGAATCAGGTTTCGTATGTATTTCAGGACAGTAAGCTTCTTAAGATGAGTATCCTTGAAAATGTAAGAATGGGAAGACCGGATGCCGGTGATGATGAGGTTATGAAAGCACTTCAGGCAGCACAGTGCATGGACATAATTGAGAAATTCCCGGATGGTGTCAATACAGTAATAGGTTCAAATGGAATATATGTATCGGGCGGAGAGGCGCAGAGACTTTCAATTGCAAGAGCTTTTCTTAAAAATGCACCGGTACTGATACTTGACGAGGCAACAGCATTTGCAGACCCTGATAATGAGAGGCTTGTGCAGAAAGCATTTGAGAATCTTGCCAAAGATAAGACCGTAATTATGATTGCACACAGACTGTCAACAGTGACCGATGCAGACTGCATATATGTACTTAAAGACGGCAGGATAGCAGAGAGCGGAACACATGATGAGCTTACGGCAAAGAACGGAATATATACACACATGTGGAATGAATATAACAAATCTGTCAACTGGCAGGTGGGAAGGAACGGTGAAAAATCATGACAGAAAAGCTTAAGCATAAATATGCTCTTTCGGATAAGGGCGCTCATGATATGATGCGCGCATTTGCTGCGGTTACAATCGCCAACCTTGTATTGATGCTTCCGGTGGGACTTTTGTATGTGCTTTCTTCATACCTGATTGAAGGAAGCCTGCCGCAGGATAAGAAAATGTTCTTTATCTCCGGTACTGTCGCAGTACTTGTGCTTATAATACTTACAACATTATTCCAGTACAGGTCAACCTTCTTTTCTACATATGTAGAGAGTGGTGTAAGACGAAGAATGCTGGCAGAGAAGCTGAGAAAGCTTCCGTTATCGTTTTTTGGCAAGAAGGATCTTTCAGACCTTACCAACACAATTATGTCAGACTGTGCGCTTATAGAGACAGCAAGCTCACACTGGATTCCTGAGCTTGTCGGAGCATTTGCATCAACGGCAGTGATTGTAATAAGTCTGTTCTTCTTTGAATGGCGTATGGCACTTGCAGCTGTATGGGTTGTCCCGATTGCATTTTTTATAGTTCTTTATTCAAAAAAGGTAATGGATAAGGTACATAATAAGACTATTGAATACAGACTTGCATGTCTTGACGGCATACAGGAGGGGCTCGAGACAATCAGGGATCTGCGTTCCAACAATATGACGGAAGAATATATGTCCGGTCTTAATGTAAAGATTAAAAATGTTGAGAAACATGCGATTGCAGCGGAATTTGCTAATGCGGCATTTGTGTGCTCGGCACAGATGATTCTCAAAATAGGTATCGGAACAGTCTGTGTTGTCGGAGGTTCGCTGCTTGTAAAGGGTGAAATCAGCGTACTTACATTTTTTATGTTCCTTCTTGTTGTTACGAGAATGTATGAACCGTTGCAGATTTCACTCCAGAATCTGTCAGCAATAATAAGCATTAATAAGAACTGTGAGAGAATGGATGAGATACTTTCGCATGATGAGCAGACAGGAAAAGAAATCCTTGATAATAAAGGATATGATATTACTTTTGACCATGTTTCATTTGCGTATAAGAAGGGTGAGCAGATACTGAAGGATGTCAGCTTTACGGCAAAGCAGGGAGAGGTTACAGCGCTTATCGGCCCGTCAGGCGGCGGTAAGACAACGGTATCAAGGCTTGCTGCAAGATTCTGGGACAATGACGGCGGCAGGATTACTGTCGGTGGAATGAATGTATCTGAGATTGACCCTGAAAAACTTCTGTCGCTGTATTCAATTGTTTTCCAGGATGTAACACTGTTCAATAATACTGTAATGGAGAATATCCGTATAGGAAATAAGGACGCAGCTGACGAAGAGGTAATGAATGCAGCAAGACTTGCCAACTGTATTGATTTTGTTGAGAAGCTTCCGGATGGCTGGAATACAATGATAGGCGAGAATGGATCGGAGCTTTCGGGAGGTGAGAGACAGAGAATATCAATTGCAAGAGCATTTCTTAAAGATGCACCAATTATACTTATGGATGAAGCAACAGCATCACTTGATGTAGATAATGAATCGGCAATTCAGGAATCAATATCAAAGCTGATCAAGGATAAGACTGTTCTTATAATAGCGCACAGAATGAGAACGGTAGACGGAGTTGATAAGATAGTTGTTCTTAAAGATGGAGGCGTGGCTGAACAGGGCACTCCAAAGCAGCTTAAGGCGCAGAACGGAATATACAGACATATGGTGGATCTGCAGCTTGCATCGGAGCAGTGGAAATACTGTTAAAAATGCATTATAAATGCCAATAAATATTTGTTTTGGGTATTGTATTTTCTCCGGTTTGACAGTAAGATAGTTAAGTATTCAAAGATTGGAGAAAGATATGAAGAAGAAACAAATCGGAATGCTTATATTTATCGCACTGATTGCGGTACTTTGCATTATATCATTCAGAACACCGGGGACGATTGCAGATTCTGAGAGTTACAGATGTGCGGCTTATTCAACAATATTGTCACTGCTGCCGCCTGTAATAGCAATCGGACTTGCACTTATTACCAAAGAGGTGTATACGTCACTTCTTGCCGGGATTGTAGCCGGCGCACTTCTGTATTCTAATTTTAATGTTGAGCTGATGCTCAACACCATGTTCTTCAATGAGGACGGCGGCATGGTGTACAAGCTTGCTGATTCATGGAATGTCGGAATACTTGCATTCCTCGTTATGCTTGGAATCCTTGTATCAATGCTTAACAAAGCGGGAGGCTCTGCAGCATTTGGCAGATGGGCATCAAAGCATATTAAGACAAGGATTGGGGCACAGATATCTGTAATGCTTCTTGGAGTACTGATATTCGTGGATGACTATTTTAACTGTCTGACAGTCGGAAGTGTAATGAGACCTGTAACGGACAGACATAAGGTTTCAAGAGCGAAGCTTGCGTATATTATTGATGCAACGGCAGCTCCGGTCTGCATTATTGCTCCGATAAGCTCATGGGCGGCAGCAGTAACCTCTTCGGTGCCTGCCGATTCCAATATAAACGGCTTTGCCGTGTTCCTTCAGACAATACCATATAACATGTATGCGATACTTACTCTTGTTATGGTAGTGTTTGTAACGGTTATGAGAGTGGATTTCGGCCCGATGAAAAAGCATGAGATGAATGCAATAGCAGGAGATCTGTTCACAACACCGGGAAGACCATATGAAGGTAATGAGGAAGAGATTGTTAATGACAGGGCGCATGTCCTTGACCTCGCACTTCCGGTCGTTGTCCTTATTGCAAGCTGTATTATCGCAATGGTATACACGGGAGGCTTTTTCTCAGGCGCGTCGTTCGTTGATGCGTTTGCGGGAGCCGATGCGTCTGTAGGTCTTGTGCTTGGCGGCGCGGTAACACTTGTGTTTACATTTATCTATTATATGATGCGGGATGTGCTTTCATTTGAAGATTTTACAAAGTGTATTCCGGAAGGTTTCCAGTCAATGATAGCACCGATTCTCATTCTTACAATGGCGTGGACACTCTCGGGAATGACTAATCTGCTCGGTGCCAAGTACTTTGTAGCAGACCTGGTTGCAGGTTCGGCATCGGCAATGCAGGGCTTCCTTCCAATGATTATATTCCTTGTTGCTGCATTTCTTGCATTTGCAACGGGAACTTCATGGGGAACCTTCAGTATACTTATACCGATTGTTGTAGGTGTATTCCCTGAGGGACAGATGATGGTGATATCAATTGCATCATGCCTTGCCGGAGCAGTATGCGGTGACCACTGTTCACCAATATCGGACACAACGATTATGGCATCGGCCGGCGGACATTGTGAACATGTCAACCATGTTGTTACGCAGCTTCCTTATGTTATTGTAGTTGCAGGTGTATGCCTTGCAGGTTACATGCTGATTGGCATATTCATGGCAATGGGGATGCCGGGAATGTCATGGCTGGCACTTCCGTTATGCATAGTGCTTCTGCTTGCGGTGCTTATGGTTATAAGAGCTAAGACAGGCGGTAAGGAAGAGATATAGAAGATATAGAATACAAAAATACCGTTCCCAAATCGTCGGATTTATTCTGACTTTTGGAAACGGTATTTTTTAATTTATCTGAAAAGTTTTTTTACCATTGCAGAATCATATACAACCTTAGTCTCGTTCTCGGCTTCGATAAGATAGAGCGCATGTGCTGCAAGCCTTTCTGCTGCCTGTTCAAGGTCACGGATACCTGTTGTGTCTTTGAAAATATCTATTACCGTATCAAGTGCCTCATCCGTAACAACACATTCATCCTCATGCAGTCCGATACGCTTAAGTATCTTAGGAAGAGCAAACTTGGAAAGAATAGTCTTCTTTTCGTCATGTGTGTAATCAGGAATATCAATGACTGCAAATCGTGACAAAAGAGGTGAGCTTATCTGATCCTTGAAGTTAGCTGTGGCAATCGGATATACGCCGACGGTAGGAATAAGACATTCCATATAATTATCAGTGAATCCAAGATTATCAAGCAGTGTGAGAAGAACGTCTGCCGGATTGGCACCATTGCCCTTACCTGCTGTAGCCTTATCAAGTTCATTTATAATGAAGACAAGGTTAGACTCGCCTGCCATGTTAAATGCTTCCATAATTATACCAGGCTTTGCATTAGAGTATATTCTTGAACTTCCCGTAAGCTGCTCGGCATCATTGATTGAACTCATGTCGAGAGTTGTCCATGGCAGCTTAAGAATCTTGGCTATAAGGTATGCAATCTGTGACTTACCGGTTCCCGCAGGACCTACAAGAAGAATTCCATATGCAGGAAGAGTATGTGTACGGTTAATCTGGATAATAGTCTCGATAATGCGCTGCTTTACGCTTTCCATTCCAAATAATTCTTCATCAAGTATACGTCTTGCTTCTACAGGGTCAATCGATTCAAAATAGCTTCCCTTCCACTTAATATTAAGCATGATTGAAAGTGCACGCTGTGCATGACGGCGTTCCTCAGGAGTAACCTCACTTGAGCGGGCAACTGCAAGGTTGCGGCGTGCCCAGAGGCGGATATTCTCAGGCAGGGTGATTCCGGCACAGTTAAGAAAATCAGAAATGCTTGTTATGCTTGTAAGCTTCATGCTGTCGCCCGACTCGTCATCATCTTCGTCAGATACGGATTCTGCGACTGCACTGCTCTCAAGCAGACGTTCAATCATAAACTGGAGAAAACCATCCTCTGAAGAAAGCTTCTGGCTGTTGTTGAAAGCAACCTCGCGTATTCTGTATATGGCATACCCTTCATCAGTATTGTCGCCTGTAAGCTTAACTTTGATGCGGTTTTCACCAAGCCACTTTATAAGGCTTGTAAAACGTGCGTCAATCCTGAGAATATTGCTTGTGATTACATTATTGTCAATCTGAAACTCAAAAGCTGTCTTCTTGAAAGGGTTGGCGAATATGCCGACAGAATTATGCTCCCATTTTTCCTGTGAATTATCGAGAATAAGAATAGGATTTTCAACAGTAGCAGTACTGCTGTTTGAACTGAATGTTGTGTATGTGCACTCAAATGTGTCAGATGTCTTTGGTGCACTTTTTGAATCATATACTAGCATGGTGCTGGCTCCTCAAAATGTATTTTCATTATAATATCACATTTTGCAGGAGTTCACAATTTGAACATAAAAAAATCACATTTTGAACATTGACCCTGAAGCGGGGTCCAATGTTATTATACCTAAGCAACTAAATACCAAATTGTAAATCCCCTGCGGATATCGTATAATTAGCATAGCAATTTATGTGAAGCGGTAGTCATGGGGGATTTTTTTGACGGATATTTTACAAATATAACTTTGGAGGTATATATGGGAATATGCAGTGATATGAAAAGAGATATACAAACGGCGCTTGGAGAGATTAAACCGCAGCTTGTGTTCAAAAATGCAACATATCTCAACGTGTTCACCAATGAATTCCTTAAGGGAGATATTGCAGTATCAGATGGTATATTTGCGGGAATAGGCGAATATAGCGGTGAACACGAGATAGATGCATCCGATTATACGATAGTTCCGGGATTCATAGATGGTCACATGCACCTTGAAAGCTCGATAGTTACACCGGCAGAGTATGCGAAGGCTGTCATACATCACGGAACATCGGCGGTCATTGCAGATCCGCATGAGATTGCCAATGTATGCGGCAAAGCCGGAATAGACTATATGATTGAAGCCTCAGACAATCTTCCGGTAGATGTGTATTTTATGGTACCTTCATGTGTGCCGGCAACACAATTTGATGAGACAGGGTACAGAATAGACCACAAAAATGTTAAAAAGTACCTTGATAATGAAAGAGTGCTCGGACTTGCTGAGATGATGAATTATCCGGGAGTTATTACATGTGACAGGGAAGTTATAAAAAAGCTGGCAGCTGCACGCAAAAAAGACACAATTATTGACGGACATGCGCCGGGACTTACAGGAAAGCAGCTTGCGGCATACGTTACAGCGGGAGCAATGTCTGACCATGAGTGCAGTGAGAGTGCAGAAGCAATAGAGAAGATTAGGGCAGGACAGTGGATAATGATCCGCGAAGGAACGGCAGGAAAGAATCTTAAGAAGCTTGTCAGCCTGCTGGATGACAGATATTACAGAAGATGCCTGCTTGTTACGGATGACCGCCATCCGGGAGACCTGAAGATAGAAGGACACATAGACAATATAATAAGAAAAGCAATATCTCTTGGCGCAAAGCCTGAAAATGTATACACGGCAGCTTCATTTAATGCGGCATCATATTTTGGACTTAGGAGAACCGGGGCGATTGCTCCGGGATACAGGGCGGACTTTGTTATTCTCGAGGATAGGAATGAAGTTAAGATAGATTCCGTATATAAGAATGGCGTGAGGATGAGCCAGCACGGAAGGTTAACAAAAGAATGCCGTGCAATGTTCACAAATAAGGCTGAACAGATGAAAAATGTTGATAACTCAGGCATAAAAGATACAGTACATATCGCAAAGCTGACAGCCGGAAGTCTTAAGACACCATCCGGAGAGGCGAAAGTGATAGGCGTTGTTGAAGGAGAACTTCTGACAACGGACTGTGGGTCAGCCTCAGGAATTAATGTGAAAAAAGATATACTTAAGCTTTGCGTTGCAGAGAGGCATCATGCAACAGGGCATGTCGGAGTATGTTATGTTAAAGGATATAAGCTCAAAGAAGGGGCTGTTGCAACGAGCATTGCACATGATTCACACAACATAATTGCGGTTGGTGCAAGTGATGATGATATACTTCTTGCAATCAGGACGATAGAACGCATGCATGGCGGAATGGCTGTGGTCAATAACGGCAGGGTGCTTGCAGAACTGGCACTTCCTGTTGCGGGGCTTATGTGTGAGCTTGACGTATCAAAAGCACAGAAAAAACTTGACGGGCTGAAGAGTGCGGCATATGGACTTGGAGCAGCTAAAGGCATAGACCCGTTCATGACATTATCATTTATAAGTCTGCCTGTGATACCAAAGCTGCGACTTACGAGTCTTGGCGTTGTGGATGTGGATAAATTCAGTATTACAGGGTAAATTTTCACATTGCAGCTTATATAGTAAAATGTTATTATAATCTTTAGGTTTAAAAATATTTTACAATAGGAGACGTGTGATGGATAATTCAAATGAACCGATTTACGATGCGCGCAAACTTGGAATCCCGAAGATGCTTATTCTCGGAATTCAGCACATGTTTGCAATGTTTGGTGCAACAATTCTTGTACCGATTCTTGTGGCAGGATATTTTAGTGCTGCATGCGGTGAGCCGATAACAAGCGGTCTTACAGTAGCTGTAACACTTTTCTGCGCAGGTGTGGGAACACTTATATTCCACGTATGTTCTAAGTTCGAGGTACCGGCGTTCTTAGGATCATCATTTGCATTCCTTGGAGGTTTCTACACAGTGGCTAACCTTAACACCGGAATGTATGCCGGAATGAGTGCCAATGATAAGGTGGCATATGCATGTGGCGGTATAGTAATTGCAGGACTTCTTTATTTTGTTGTTGCAGTTATATTTAAGCTTGTAGGCGTGAACAGAGTAATGAGATTCCTCCCGCCGGTGGTTACGGGACCTATTATTATCTGTATAGGACTTTCACTTGCACCTTCAGCAATCAGTAATGCATCTACTAACTGGCTTCTTGCAGTAGTTGCACTTGCAGTAATTATCATATTCAACATATGGGGCAGGGGAATGTTTAAGATTATACCAATCCTTATGGGAGTGCTCATATCATATGGATTTGCACTGATTCTGAATGCGTGTGGTGTTACTAATCCGGATGGTTCGGCAATAATTGATTTTACATCGGTTGCCGCAGCAAACTGGGTAGGAATTCCTAAGTTCCAGTTATGCAAGTTCGATATTACGGCAATTCTTGTAATGGCACCTATTGCCATTGCTACAATGATGGAGCATGTTGGAGATATGTCTGCAATATCTGCAACAGTAGGTAAGAACTTTATTGAGGAGCCGGGACTTCACCGCACAATTATGGGTGACGGACTTGCAACAGCATTTGCCGGTGTTATCGGTGGCCCGGCCAATACTACATACGGCGAGAATACAGGTGTCCTTGAGCTGTCTAAGGTATATGATCCGAGAGTAATCAGAATCGCAGCAGTATTTGCGATAGTTCTTTCATTTATACCTAAGTTTTCGTCCATTATTTCAACAATGCCGACAGCAATTATCGGTGGTGTATCATTCATGCTCTATGGTATGATTTCTGCAATCGGTGTGCGTAATGTCGTTGAGAACAGAGTTGACCTTACAAAGTCAAGAAATCTTATAATCGCAGGTGTTATATTTGTATGCGGACTTGGTTTCTCCAGTGGACTTACATTTACAATCGGAGGTACATCAATTACACTTACGGCACTCGCAGTAGCAGCAATCGCAGGTATTCTTCTTAATGCAATCCTTCCGGGCAATGATTACATGTTCGGCAGGAATCCGGAAGGGGATAGAAGCCGCGGTGTATACGTATCAAACAGTGATGACGAAGAAAAGCAGAGTTTTTAATTAGAATAAGAGAGGTTTTTACAATGGGTAATATGGATAATGTAGTTATTTTTAATCATCCGCTGATTCAGCATAAGATTTCTATTCTCAGAGATAAGCATACAGGCACTAATGAGTTCCGTAAGCTTGTAGAAGAGATAGCTATGCTTGAAGGCTTTGAGGCACTTTCAGATCTTCCGGTTAAGGATGTAGAGATTGAGACTCCGATTGAAAAATGCATGACACCTATGATAGCAGGAAGAAAGCTCGCAGTAGTTCCTATTCTTCGTGCGGGTCTTGGAATGGTTGAGGGTATTCTTGCACTTGTTCCGTCAGCAAAGGTTGGTCATATAGGTATGTACCGTGATGAAAAGACTCATGAGCCGCAGGAATATTACTGCAAGCTGCCTGATCCGATTGAGGAGAGAACAATCGTTGTGTGCGATCCTATGCTTGCAACAGGAGGTTCGGCAGTTGATGCAATCGACCAGATTAAGAAGCATGGCGGTAAGAATATCAAGTTCATGTGTATTATAGCAGCACCGGAGGGACTTGAGAGACTTCACAAGGCACATCCTGATATCCAGATTTATGTAGGACATCTTGACAGAGAGCTTAATGAGAATGCATATATCTGTCCGGGTCTTGGAGATGCCGGAGACAGAATCTTCGGTACAAAATAAGATATTTGTCATATATTATAGTATATCTGAATATATGAAAGGTATTACTATATGGCAAGATTTACTAACCAGGCACAGCTGCGTTACGGCAATGCTGTTGCCAATTCTAACATTGCAGTAGGCGAGATACTTGAGGTACTTGCTGCAACCAAGCTCGCTGTCCGTCAGACGTATGGACAGAATGACAGCGTAACTTATATCATAAGCATTGTTAATTCAGGAACAGCGGCAATTAACGGACTTACGATTACGGACAATCTCGGAGCATACCGGTTTAATGCATTAACACTTACACCACTTACGTACATTGAAGGTACGGTCAATTATTATGTTAATGGTACAGCACAGCCTACACCGGCAGTAACTCCGGGGCCTCCGCTGACAGTGACAGGAATTAATGTTCCGGCAGGCGGCAATGTAACAGTTGTATATGAAGCGGCTGTTAATGAGTATGCACCTATTGCATCAGGAGCAGAATTGACAAATGCTGCAGTCATAACCGGCGGAGGAATAACACCGATAACAGTATCTGATACAGTAGAAGTTGAGACAGCTCCTCTTCTTACAATTACCAAGTCGGTAAGTCCTGTACCGGTTACTGAAAATGGCACTCTGACATATACATTTCTCATACAGAATATGGGAAATGCGCCGGCAGATGCTGCTACAGGAGTTGTAGTTACAGATTCATTTGATCCTCTCCTCAGCGGACTTGCGGTGTCTTTCAATGGAACTGCATGGACAGAGGCAGTTAATTACACTTATGATGAGACAACAGGATCGTTTACAAGCAATACCGGACAGATTACGGTGCCGGCTGCAACCTACGAACAGGATGCAGCGACAGGAGCATGGGTTGTAAGTCCGGGAGTAAGTACACTTGTTATATCAGGTACGGTCTGAGTAGCTGAATAATAATTATAAGACACTGTGCCGGGATTATATTCCGGTACAGTGAATTGAGGAGCTGAAACATATGCACTTTGGATTTTCTTATGTCGGACTTATATATCTTATAATGCTTTTTGTCCCTAATATAATATGGACAAGCCACAGACCGGAGAATTATTATAGGTATATTGTAAATGAGAACAAGGTGCTTCTTGCGTTTGAGAGGATAGGACAGGTACTTGTATGCACTTTTATGCTTATATTCAGGGACTTTAATATTGGCAGACTTGACAGATGGTCTGTGTTTCTTATAATTTCATTTGTAATAATGCTTATGTATGAGATTAACTGGGTCAGATATTTCAGGAGCGGTAAGAAGATGCGTGATTTCTACAGAAGCCTTATAGGAATACCGGTAGCAGGTGCGACATTGCCGATACTTGCTTTTATCATGCTTGGAATATACGGCAGGAATCCTTTACTTATCATATCAGCAGTAATCCTTGGAATAGGTCATGTTGGCATTCACTGGCAGCATAAGAGAGAACTTTCAAAAGAGGATGATAATTCTTAACAATTCTTAATATATTTCCCATTTGGTTAAATTAATACTTGAAATAAGCCTCATATCGTAGTATTCTTATACAAACAAAACATAGTAAATTAGTAGGAAAGGTATGATATGAGAAAAGGATTAAAAAACAAAGCATTTATTTTGTTGACTTTGGCAGCAATTGCAGCATCAGTTTTTATGTCGGGATGTTCACGGCAGAATGCGAATACGGGCAGCAGTTCGATAGAAAGCGGCACACAGGCAGTTACATTTACCGATGCTCTCGGAAGAAGTGTAACGGTCAGATCGGCTGACAGGGTTGCATCACTTCTTGGGAGCTTCTCAGAGGTGTGGACGCTTGCAGGAGGAAAGCTTGTGGCATCAGTTGATGATGCATGGAACAGCTTTGACCTCGGACTTCCGGATGACGCTGTTAAGCTTGGTGCGATACTTGAGCCTAATACGGAGCTTCTTATTGCATCAAGACCTGATTTTGTAATAGCAAGCTCTAATACAGAACCTGATGTGGCTATGCGCGGGACACTTGAAAATGCGGGAATAACAGTAGCATATTTTGATATTAATAATTTTGATGATTATCTTAATATGCTTAATATATGTACTGATATAACAGGACGCAAGGACCTGTATGAGAAGAACGGCACTTCTGTCAGGGATGAGATTGAAAGAGCAAAGGCACGCATTGACGGCAGCAGCCCTAAGGTACTTCTGTTAAGGGCGGCATCCAAGAATGTTAAGGTTAAGGGCAGCGATGATACGGTTGGAGGATCAGTACTCAAAGATCTTGGCTGTATTAATATTGCAGACAGTGACAAATCACTTACAGATGACTTAAGCCTCGAAGCAATCGTTAAAGCAGATCCTGACTATATATTTGTAATGGTACAGGGAAATAATGTTGATGCGGCACTTAAGAATGTTGACACTATGCTTAAGGACAGCCCTGCATGGAGCAGCCTGACTGCAGTTAAGAATAACAGATATTATGTACTTGATAAAGCATTGTATACTCTTAAGCCTAATGCAAGATGGGGAGAGTCGTATACAAAGATGGCAGATATTCTCTATCCGCAGAAGCAGGAATGAAAATGGAGGGCAGATATGGGTTATTTTCCGTTTTTTGTAGAACTGAAGGATACGCCGGGGCTGATTGTCGGTGCAGGAAGGGTAGGGCTTCACAAGATAAAGAAGCTTATAGATTACGGGCCGCAGCTTACTGTTGTGGCTAAGGAATTTGACAGCAGAGTGAAGAAGATTCAGGGGATTGTCTGTGAGCAGAGAGAGTTCACGGATTCGGATATCGAAGGCAAAAGCTTTGTTATAGCTGCAACACAGGATGAGCAGCTTAATGCGCATATATATAAGCTGTGTAGCGAAAGGCATATTCCTGTAAATGTGGTTGATGATAAGGACAAATGCAGCTTTATATTTCCGTCTGTAATAAGAAAGGGAAATCTTAATATCGGCATATCATCAGGTGGTGCAAGCCCGGCGATGACAATGCTGCTTGCAGACCGGATAACGGATATTATTCCTGACAATATAGAAGGCATACTTGATTATCTTGAAGAAATACGACCAAAGGCAAAAGAACTTATAGAGGATGATGCACGAAGAAGCCGCTTCCTTGCTTATATGGCAGGACTTACACTTAAGGAAAACAGAGTGCCTGATGAGGAAGAGACAAAACACTGTCTTGAAAAATATTACAAATAATTTTAAATAAATTTACTAATCCTATTGAAATACTATGAATAGTAGTGTATTATAAGGAAAGTAAATCCAGCGAATATCCATTTAATGGTTTTTAGAAAAGAGGTCAGGTATGGCAAAGGTTGCAAAACAATTAACAGAACTGGTAGGCGCAACGCCAATATTACAGCTTTGTAACTATGAAGAAGAGTATGGAATTAATGCCAATATTCTTGCAAAGCTTGAGTACTTCAATCCACTCGGAAGCGTCAAGGACAGAGTCGCGATGGCGATGATTGAAGATGGAATTAAGCAGGGAAATATTAATAAAGATACAGTTATCATAGAGCCGACAAGCGGTAATACCGGAATAGGACTTGCAGGAGTATGTGCAGCCAAGAAGCTCAGGCTTATACTTACAATGCCGGACACGATGAGTGTTGAGAGAAGAAAGATTGTTATGGCACTTGGAGCAGAGATTGTTCTTACACAGGGAAGGCTTGGAATGAGAGGAGCAATCGCCAAGGCAGATGAACTCAAAGAAAAGTATGGCAATGCATTCATACCACAGCAGTTTGAGAATCCGTCCAATCCGGAGATTCACAGACTTACAACAGCAAAAGAGATTATGGATGATATGGATGGTAATGTTGATATATTCATAGCATCGGTGGGAACCGGTGGAACAATTACCGGAACGGCACAGGGAATCAAAGCTGTTAAGCCGGATGTTAAGATAATAGCTGTTGAGCCTTCGGGTTCACCGGTATTGTCAGGAGGACAGCCGGGACCGCATAAGATTCAGGGAATAGGAGCAGGCTTCATTCCTAAAGTAATGGATATGAGTCTTGTTGATGAGATAGTTACGGTAAGTAACGAAGATGCATTTGCCGCGGCAAGAGACGTAGCCAAGTCAGACGGACTTCTGGTAGGTATATCATCCGGTGCAGTAATCCATGCTGCAGCACAGATTGCGGCAAGACCTGAGAACGAAGGTAAGAATATAGTTATTCTGTTGCCGGATACAGGGGAGAGATATCTGTCAACATCGCTGTTTGAATTTTAAAGGTTCAATTTTTTATATTTAATGTTATTTGTATTTAACACCGGACGTTGACGATTTGCATATTGCAAGACGGGCACGCTCCCGCTGCGATGCAGCCATAGCGGTACATAAGCCGCTGAAACACAGCGGCTAAGTACCGATGGCTGCAAAGCGCCCGGCTTGCAACACACAAATCATCAACTGTTCGCTGGAGCATGAAATCATATTTAATCATGCGACACCAAAATATGTAACCTGTTTAATGAGTGCATCTAAAGCAATTTATACAGCATTGTTCTAAATTAGTGTTCCGAATGTCAGCTTTGCAAAGCAGCAAAGGCATAAGCAGGCATTTTAGAGCGGCCGGTACTTATGCGGCGTATTATGCCGCATTATGTACCGCTGCCGGCTCTAACAAGCGCAAGCGCGCCTGCGTTGATTTGCTGCTTTGCAAAGCGTGATATTGATACAATAGTTTACAGAAAGGAGCCGGATTAGCCGGGACATACCATGAAAAAGAATATCAGATGCCTCCTGGTGATGGGGCTTGCTATGACACTTACAGCCGGAATGTACGGATGCAAAAGTTCAGATAAGACGCTTACGATAACGAATGTATCGTATGATGCAACAAGAGATTTTTATGAAGAATACAATAACCTGTTTGAAGCTTATTATGAGAGCAGATACAACGAGCCTGTAGAGGTAATCCAGTCACATGGAGGCTCGGGAAGCCAGGCAAGATCGGTAGTCGAAGGCTGTAATGCAGATGTTGTGACACTTGCACTTGAGCATGACATATCACTTATAGAGAATAAGGGACTTATAGATACAGGCTGGGAAGATGAATATGAGAATACATCTTCACCATATACATCTACGATAGTATTTCTCGTAAGAAAGGGTAACCCCAAAGGAATACATGACTGGAACGACCTGGTAAAAGACGGCGTTGAGATAATAACGCCTGACCCTAAGAGCAGCGGCGGTGCGTGCTGGAACTTCCTTGCATCATTAAGCTATGCACAGGTTAATTACAAAGATACCGGGATGCAGGAACAATTCTTAAAGAAGCTTTATTCCAATGTATCGGTGCTTGATTCGGGTGCAAGAGGTTCAGCAACAACATTTGTTGAGAACAACAAGGGAGATGTGCTGATAGCATGGGAGAATGAAGCTATGGCAACGGTTGAGAATTACGCCGGAGAGTATGAGATAGTTAATCCTTCGGTAAGTATAACGGCGCAGCCAAGCGTGGCGGTAGTAGATGACAATGTGAGAATGAACCACAGTGAGAATGCGGCGGCTGAGTATCTCGGATATCTTTATTCGGATGAGGCGCAGAGACTTGCAGCACAATACGGCTACAGACCGTATAACAAAAATATACTTAATGAATTCACGGATAAGTTTGACATTACGATAAGATGTACATCTATCGAAGATTTTGGCGGATGGAAGGAAGCTTACAGAAAGTATTTCGATGACGGAGCACTTTTTGACAGGATATATAACAGTTAACAGACCGGTAATCCGGTATAAGCCAATGGAGATAACTGATTGGGGAAAGCTATGGAAAATGCTATTGAACAACAGAAAGTAAAATTTAATAAGAGTAAGAAGACAAGAGTCATTCCGGGCTTCAGGCTTACAATGGGAATTACGGTTACGATGCTTTCGCTGATAGTTCTTATCCCACTCGCATCAGTTATGGTATATTCGCTTAAGATATCACCTTCAGAGTTCATAGAGCTTGTGACAAAGCCTAATGTGCTTTATGCATTTGCAACGAGTATAGGCTGCTCATTCATAGCTGCAGTGATTAATGTAATATTCGGAGTGATACTTGCATGGACACTTGTCAAATATGAATTTCCGGGGAAGAGGCTGCTTGACGGTTTTATCGAGCTTCCGTTTGCACTTCCTACAGCAGTTGCAGGCATAACACTTTCCAAGATGTATTCTGATACGGGAATGCTCGGGGCACCGCTTGCTAAGTTTGGAATAAAGGTAAGTTATACGCATCTTGGAATTATAATCGCACTTGTATTTGTAGGAATACCGTTTGTAGTGCGCAACGTACAGCCGGTGCTCGAAAAGCTTGACGGGCAGTATGAGGAAGCAGCATACATACTGGGAGCTTCACCGTCAAAGACATTTTTCAAGGTAATACTTCCGGAGTTAAGACCATCAATCCTTACAGGCTTCGGGCTTGCATTTGCAAGAGGAATCGGTGAGTACGGAAGTGTCATATACATATCCGGCAACAGTGCCAAGGAGCATACGCAGGTTATATCCTACGTAATAATGCAGAAGCTGAGTTATATAGATTACGCATCAGCGACAACGATAGCACTTATAATGCTGATAATATCATTTGTGCTGCTGTTTGCAATTAACATAATACAGATGAAACAGTCAAAGAGAACGAATATGCTTTAAGGTAGGATTGGTCATGAGCGAACTTGAGAGATTTGAGAAGAGAAAAAAGATAACTAAATATGTAATGATTACACTGAGTGTACTGTTCGTGTCTGTCATGCTTGTACTGCCGCTTGTATCAATAGTGACAAGCTCGCTTAAGGAAGGCCTTGGATTCTATATAGAATCGGTTACAACATCATATGTCTTAAGCGCACTTAAGGTAACACTTATTGCAACAGTGATTGCAGTCGCAATCAATACGTTTTTCGGAATATGTGCCGCGTGGCTTCTTACCAAGTTTTCTTTCAAAGGAAAGCAGGTGCTTGCGACACTTATAGATATTCCTTTTTCAATATCTCCGGTTATAGTAGGACTTGCGTTCCTTATGACATTCGGAAGGCTGGGGTGGTTCTATCCGGTGATAAGATGGTTTAACAGCACGTTTGGAACTAACGTAAGAATCGCATTTGCAATACCCGGTGTGGTGCTTGCAACAATATTCGTAACATTCCCGTTTGTATCGAGAGAGATAATACCGGTGCTTAATGCACAGGGCAAGGACGAGGAAGAGGCTGCTGCACTTATGGGAGCCGGTGGGCTTAAGATATTCTTTAAGATAACATTTCCACAGATAAAATGGGCACTTATATACGGAATAATCCTCTGTACATCACGTGCGCTGGGAGAGTTCGGTGCAGTTAATGCGCTTTCCAAGACAAGGGGCGAGACATTTACACTGCCGCTTGAGATTGATGCACTTTATATGTCGGGAACACAGAGTTCAATTACGGCGGCATTTGCAGCATCTTCGATATTAGTAGTAATCGCAGTTGTGGTGCTGGTTTTAAGAAATATATTCGAGTACAGGGCCAAGCACACACGATAAGCACTGGCGGAAGGGAGTAAGGATATGTACGTTGAAATGAAAAATATCTACAAGCAGTATGGCGATTTCAGGGCATCGGACAATGTGAACTTTGGAATTGAAAAGGGCAGGCTGGTTGCACTGCTTGGACCGTCAGGAAGCGGTAAGACTACACTGCTGCGTATGATAGCGGGACTTGAGACACCGAATGCAGGAGATATCTACATATACGGACGCAGGGTTAATGACATACCGGCATCAAAGAGAGGCATTGGCTTCGTATTCCAGAGCTATGCACTGTTCAGATACATGACAGTGTATGATAATGTGGCATTCGGACTTGAGCTTCAGAAGGTGCCTAAGGCAGAGATAAAGAGGAGAGTTACAGAGCTGCTTGAGATTACCGGACTTTCAGGAATGGAGAAAAGATATCCTAATCAGCTGTCAGGAGGGCAGAGACAGCGAGTTGCATTTGCAAGGGCACTGGCGCCTAATCCACAGGTACTGCTGCTTGATGAACCGTTTGCGGCGATAGATGCCAAGGTAAGAAGTGAGCTGAGGCTGTGGCTCAGAAGCATGGTTACGAAGCTTGGAATTACAAGTATATTTGTTACACATGATCAGGATGAGGCTGTAGAGGTTGCTGATGAGATTATCATTACTAACCATGGACATATAGAACAGATGGGAACGCCGGCAGAGATTTACAAATCACCGGACACACCGTTTGTTGCACAGTTTATCGGGAGACCGTCATCAATTGAGGCATACGATACACTCAATGGCTTTGACAGGATTGAGGGAGCAAAAAAGGCTGTCGTAAGACCTGAATTTGTTAAGATATCGAAGCTTGGAAAGCTCGACAGATATATGAGTGCCGCAGAGGAAGGAATTGTTGAGGACGTAGTGTTCAGAGGCAATCGCCTTGATGTGACGGTCGACATACATGGAATTAAGATTATCGGTGAGTGGTCACTTGAGAAGGATTCGCTTGAGATAGGCGAGAAGGTAAATGTGCTCATATACAGGCTTTATGTTATGGGAGAGAGCAGGGCATACCTGTGTGAGAATAAGGAAATGCAGGAAGACGATATTTTCTATATCTGATTATAAAATCTGATTATAAAACGATGGGAGAGAGTGCCATGCAGATTAATGAAACTAAGACAATTGAAACTGACATACTTATAATCGGAGGAGGAACGGCAGGCTGTTACGCAGCACTTACAATTGCAGAACAGTCGGATTATTCGGTTGTCATTGCGGAAAAAGCCAACATAAAGCGAAGCGGATGTCTTGCGGCAGGTGTCAATGCGATAAATGCTTACATAGTTGAAGGAAGAAAGCCGGAGGATTATGTTGATTATGCAAAGAAGGATGCAGACGGAATAGTAAGAGAGGATCTTCTTCTTACGATGTCGCAGGGGCTTAACAGAGTTACTGAGAAGATGGAGAAGCTTGGGCTTGTAATTCTTAAGGATGAAAATGGCAGATATGTTGCAAGAGGTAACCGCAACATTAAGATAAACGGAGAGAATATCAAGCCAATCCTTGCGGATGCCGTATATGCGCTTCCTAACGTGACTGTAATAAACAGAATAGATATTACTGATTATATAGTTGAAAATAACACTATTCTCGGAGCTTACGGATTCAGCATTGATGAACCGGGAACAGCTTACAGAATACTTGCAAAGAAGGTTCTTTGTGCAACCGGAGGTGCGGCAGGTCTTTACAGGCCTAACAATCCGGGATTTTCAAGACATAAGATGTGGTATCCGCCGTTTAACACGGGGGCAGGATATGCGATGGGCATTAATGCAGGCGCAGAGATGACAACATTTGAGATGAGATTCATTGCTCTCAGATGTAAGGATACGATAGCTCCTACGGGAACTATAGCTCAGGGCGTCGGTGCCAAGCAGGTGAATTCCAAGGGTGACGTATACGAGACAAAATACGGTCTTACAACATCACAGCGTGTATACGGAACTGTAATGGAGAATATAGAGGGACGCGGACCTTGTTATCTTAGAACTGAAGGTATCACACCACAGCAGGATGAATCGCTTAAGAAAGCATATCTTAACATGGCACCTGGCCAGACGCTTAAGTGGCTTGAGTCAGGTAAGAATCCAAGTGAGCAGAATGTTGAGATAGAAGGAACAGAGCCATATGTAGTCGGAGGCCATACGGCAAGCGGTTACTGGGTAGATACATACAGACGCACGACAATACATAATCTGTTTGCCGCAGGCGATGTTGCCGGAGGATGTCCTCAGAAATATGTAACAGGCGCGATGGTTGAAGGCGAGATAGCTGCGAAGACTATGGTTGAGGAGCTGGACATGGCCGCAGGCGATTGTGCAGACAGTTGTGTAAGCACTGAGGATGCCAGGGAGAGAACCGACAGCGGATTTGCGGATAAGGTAGCTGAATATAATGCAATCCTCGGACGCAGCGAAGGCATGTACAGCACAGAACAGCTTGAGGATGCAATGCAGAAGGTCATGGATACATATGCCGGGGGTATAGGAAGCCATTACCAGTTCAATGAAAAGCAGCTTGAGCTGGCAAAGGAAAAGATTGAGCATATCCGGAAGCTGGCTGATGGCGTAAGTGCAGAGGATTACCATGAGCTGATGTTTGCATATGAGCTGAAAGAAAGACTTACGGTCTGCCTGTCACTGATAGCGCATCTGGCAGCAAGAAAAGAGACAAGATGGCACAGTTTTGATGAGAATCTTGATTATCCTGAAAAGAGCGATGAATGGCTCAAATATGTTAATTCTAAAAAGGTTGACGGCCACATTCAGATAATAGAGAGAAAACTTGTTGGAAGAGGTGAGATATATGAGCATAGCAATTGATAAGGTAAAATGCAGAGGCTGCGGAAAATGTACTGAAGTCTGTCCGGGCAGCCTGATAAAAAAGGATGCTGACGGCAAGGCATATATAAGATACCCGAGAGACTGCTGGGGCTGCTGCTCATGTATTAAGGAATGCCACTTTGATGCGATAGGTCTCTATCTTGGAGCTGATATGGGAGGAATGGGAAGTGTCATGACAGTTAATTCCAAGGGACAGTTCCTTAACTGGAATATCCATAAGACAGACGGAAGCACAGAGACAATAGTTATTGATAAGAAAGAATCTAATAAATATTAAATTATACTTCGCAGGGAGGAATTATTAATGGAAAAGTTATCACATTTGGATCAGCTGGAGGCAGAGGCAATATACATAATCCGTGAAGTTGCGGCAGAGTGTGAGAAGCCTGTAATGCTCTATTCAATCGGAAAGGACAGCTCAGTAATGCTTCATCTTGCAATGAAGGCATTCTATCCTGAGAAACCGCCATTCCCATTCTTACATGTTAATACAACATGGAAGTTCAAGGAGATGATAAAGTTCCGCGATGAGCAGGCTAAGAAGCTTGGCATAGAGATGCTTGAGTATATCAACGAAGACGGAGTTAAGCAGGGAATAAATCCTTTTGACCACGGCTCAGCATATACCGACATTATGAAGACACAGGCATTGAAGCAGGCACTTAATAAGTATGGCTTCACGGCAGCATTCGGCGGTGGACGAAGAGATGAGGAGAAGTCAAGAGCCAAGGAGCGAATCTTCTCATTCCGTAACGAGAATCATGCGTGGGATCCTAAGAATCAGAGACCTGAGATGTGGAAGCTCTACAATTCAAAGATTCACAAGGGTGAGAGCATAAGAGTATTTCCTATCTCTAATTGGACTGAGACAGACATCTGGCAGTATATAAAGAGAGAGAATATAGAGATAGTACCTCTCTATTTTGCAGATGTAAGACCGGTTGTATACCGTGACGGTAATATTATCATGGTTGATGATGACAGAATGAAGTTAAGGCCGGACGAAAAGATTGAGATGAAGAGTGTAAGATTCCGTACGCTCGGATGCTATCCGCTTACAGGCGGCGTTGAGTCAACAGCCAGTACACTTGATGAGATTATAGACGAGACACTTTCTGCAGTATCATCTGAGAGAACTACAAGAGTTATTGATAATGAGGCGGCAGGCAGCATGGAGAGAAGAAAAAGGGAGGGTTATTTTTAGGATGAGAAGCTTATTAAAATTTATAACATGCGGAAGCGTGGATGACGGCAAGTCAACACTTATCGGACATATTTTGTATGATTCAAAGCTTTTATATGCAGATCAGGAGAAGGCACTGGAGCTTGACAGTAAGGTCGGAAGCCGTGGCGGTGCAATAGATTATTCACTCCTTCTTGACGGACTTATGGCTGAGAGAGAGCAGGGAATTACAATTGACGTAGCTTACAGATATTTCACAACAGATAACAGAAGCTTTATCGTTGCTGATACTCCGGGACATGAGGAGTACACACGTAACATGGCTGTAGGTGCTTCATTTGCAGACCTCGCGGTAATCCTTATTGATGCCAAGCAGGGTGTTCTCGTTCAGACAAGAAGACATGCAAGAATCTGTGCACTTATGGGTATTAAGTACTTTGTATTCGCGGTTAATAAGATGGATCTTGTCGGATATGATGAGAACAGATTTAATGAGATAAAAAAACAGGTTGAAGAGCTTGCAGATGAACTTAAGCTTGAGAGCATCTACATTATTCCAGTATCGGCTACAGAAGGTGACAACGTAACAACGAAATCAGAGAACATACCTTGGTATAAGGGAGAGGCGCTTCTTTCATATCTTGAGAATATCGATGTTACCGAGAAGAAGCAGGAAGAGGGCTTCTACATGCCTGTACAGAGAGTATGCCGTCCTGACCATACATACAGAGGCTTCCAGGGGCAGATTGAATCAGGAGAGATTAAGACAGGTGATGAGATTATAACACTTCCAAGCAATGAGCGCGCTCATGTTAAGAGCATTCTTGTAGGTGACAGGGACTCAGACCATGCATTCATGGGTCAGCCTGTTACAATCCAGCTCGACAGGGAAGTGGATGTATCAAGAGGCTGTGTGCTTGCTGCGGGTAATAAGCTTCCTATAAGCAAATCATTTACAGCTACAATCCTGTGGATGGATGACAAGGAGCTTACACCGGGAACAGACTACATCGTAAAGCTCGGTACTAAGCAGATGCCTGCAATTCTTAAGAATATCCAGTATAAGATTGATGTTAATACAGGCGCATATATTCCTGCCAATAGCCTTAAGAAGAATGAGATAGCAGTATGTGATATCTCTCTTCAGGAAGAAATTGTACTTGATGAGTTCAAGAAGCATAAGACACTCGGAGAGCTTATACTTATAGACAGAATTACCAACATGACATCAGCATGTGGCGTAGTCGAGAAACCTTCTGTAGATGACAGCAGGGATCTTAAGACTGCATTTGTATATGGTTCGCTTAAGGCAAACGGTGATATCTTTGAGGAGTTCTACTACAATCTTGACAGTATGACAATCAACAAGGTAAGACCTTCAGGAAGAACATATACGGTTGGTGACGAGATTCCTGTTAATGGTGAGAGCTACAGCTATCCTGACAGCTTTGACGTTGTTGTGCTCCGTGACAAGGTTGCCGTCCGGGTTCGTGACCGTAAGGTTGAGAGTATCGTAGAGCTTGCAGATTACAAGTATTCAGGAGTACCTGTGATTAACGGACGCGGCTTTGAGGTTAAAGTTAATGATGAAGCTTCATATGCTGCATTCGCAGAGGAGCTTGCACAGCAGAAGGACAGCATAAGCAGCGGGTTCTTCAATAAGTGGCTCACATTTGAGACATACAGAAAGATAGTATTTAAGGACGAAATCTGGAACTAAGTATGTGTTGCCTTCTTCCGGCTGTGTGGCGGAGAATGAAGCTGCAAGAAGCCTTAAAAAGGGCGGTAATGCTGACAGACCGAAGAAGGTGACAGAATGACAGAACATATACACAGGTGAATGGTATATACCGCAATGTCGAAAGTGTGGTTATATAGTGTGCTGATTCCATGCAGGAAGAGAAGGATGGGGATTATTACGTGAAAAGGTAATAAGTCCCCTCTTCGTCGTGAAGTTCGCGGCATTGTGCGTGGAATACGTCTTCAAGTATGTGGCTTTCTATGCAGCCGGCGGGAGTGCCGCCGAATACAATCTCAGAATTATTCATTACAATTATCTTATCAGATATGGACAGTGCTTTTGATATATCGTGGAGGACGAGCAGAATCGTCTTCCCTTTTTCTTTCAGCTCTAGAATCATATTATAAAATATGCGCTGCCCTTCAATATCAAGGTATGTTGTAGGTTCATCAAGAATGATGGTGTCACAGTCCTGCGCCAGTATCATTGCAAAGAACACGCGCTGCCTGATTCCACCTGACAGTGTATTGGCATACATATCTTTGTACTTATCTATCCCTGTAAAATGCATAACTTCATCTACAATCCTGATATCCTCGGCTGACTTTTTGCGTGCAAATCCCAGATGAGGGAAGCGCCCGTGCTCAACAAGAGTCTTTACCGGGAGAGCAGGAATTATCTGCCTTATCTGTGGAAGAAATGCGATAAGCCGGGCGCGTTCTTTGTATGAAAGCTTCAATATATCAGTGTCATCAAGTAGTATTCTTCCGCCTGTTACGTCTGAGCTTCCGTTTATTGATGATATGAGCGTTGTCTTGCCGCAGCCGTTAGGACCGAGAATTGTCGTTATGCACCCTGTAGGAATCTGTTCGGTGATTCCGTGTAATATCTCTTCGTGCCTGTATGATACATTCAGATTGTCGAATCTAAGCATTTATTCTACGGCCTCCTTTCCTGCGCAGAAGCAGATATAAAAAGAACGGACCGCCGACAAAGGACATGATTATTCCTGCCGGAAGTTCATAAGGAGCAGCGATTACGCGGCCTGCCAGGTCACACAGAATAACAAATACTGCGCCGAGAAGCGCACTGCATGGCAGCAGTATGCGCGCATCATTGCCGAACAGCCTGCGTCCGATGTGCGGTACAATAAGACCTACAAAGCTGAGAAGCCCTGCATAGCTTACAACACAGCCTGCCATGATACTTGAGAGTGTAAGCAGGATAAAACGTGTTACTGTAACATTAAGTCCAAGAGAACGTGCAATGTCTTCTCCCAGATTGAGGATATTGATGGCACGTCCAAAAAACATAGCTATTATTACCGCTGCAATAATTCCTATTGCGGGAAGTCTTATGGCACGGGCTGTAACACCGTTAAGCGTGCCTATCATAAATGTTGTAATATTAAGAGTTATCTCGTTATCAATAAGCTTTATTGTATTAATTCCCGCGCCGAGAAGGGAGGATATAGTTATACCTGCAAGAATAATGGTTGTTCTCGACTGGTCGCCCATGTATGCAATCGCAAATACAAGAAGTGTCGTTATAAGTGCTCCGGCAAATGCAAATACGGAAGAATAGGCTGCGCTTCCATGCATGATAAGAAGTCCGGCCATGACGGCAAAGCCAGCACCTGAATTCACACCTATTGTATTAGGGCTTGCAAGTGAGTTATTCATAACACTCTGAAGGATTACGCCTGCACACGAAAGCCCCATTCCCGCAAGAAGAGCTGCAAACATGCGTGGCAGCCTTATGCCGTATATAAGAACGGAAGCAACAGAAGATGCATCGCGTCCGGTCAGGCACGATATAACCTCACCCGGCTCAAGCCTTACACTTCCAAGGAGAATACTCAGGAACATAGATATAAGCAGAATAAAAATCAGCAAAATAAATATAGATAGCTTTTTGTGTTTTGTATTAAATATCATATGAAATATATCCTTTCAAACTGCATTTTATCATATAAAAAAGCATAGCACAAGAAGACCGTAATAAAAAAATATTACCCTCAAACGCCCTGTTTATGCTAATTCATACTAAAATAATATAAATTATATGAATTTGTAGTTGACAATTGGGAAAATAAGCGTATTATATTTATCATAGTAATTTGATAGGATTTATATAAAAAGGGGCATCACATGAGATTTAATACTGCATTACTGCATGGTGACTTCAGAGGAGATAAGGCAACGGGAGCCACGCTTACTCCTATATATCAGTCAAGTGCATTTGAACATGATTCAGCAGTCAAGCTGGAGAAAATATTTCATAATCAGGCTCCGGGATTCTCATATACGAGAATAAGCAACCCGACAGTTGATGCATTTGAGAAGAGAATGACGGCATTGGAGGGAGGCATTGCCAGCGTGGCATGTGCGTCAGGTATGGCAGCCCTGTATAATGCGTTTTGCAATATATTAAGAGCCGGCGATGAGATAGTATCAAGTGCCAGCCTGTATGGCGGAAGCATTGATCTGTTCAGGGATCTTGAAAGCTTTGGAATAACAACAAGATACGTTGAGAATAACAATCTTGAGGAATTCAGGGCAGCAACGAATGAGCATACAAGGCTTTATTTTGCGGAGACGATAGGTAATCCAAGACTTGATGTTACTGATATAGAAGCACTTGCCAAGCTTGCACATGATAACGGTGTGCCGCTTATTATGGATAATACCGTTGCGACGGCATATCTGGTACAGCCTCTTAAGCTTGGTGCCGATGTGGTAGTCAATTCAACATCCAAGTATATCAATGCAAACAGCAGCGCGATATCAGGTGTGATTACCGATGCGGGAAGATTCAAGTGGGATGAAGACAGATATCCGGGAATGAAGGAATTTAAGAAGTTTGGTCCATTTGCATATACGGCGAAGCTTCGTAACGGATTATTCAGGAATACAGGTGCATGTCTGTCACCGCAGAACGCATTCTACAACAGTCTGGGAATGGAGACTCTGGGACTTCGAATGGAGCGTGTTTGCAGCAATGCGGCAAAGCTTGCACAGTTCTTTACTGAGAATTATAAGGATATAACAGTTAATTACCCCGGACTTACAGACAGCAGATGGCATGATATAGCAGCAAAGCAGTTTGGTGATAACGGTTACGGCGGAATAATCACGATAAGGACAGGAAGTAAGGAAAAAGCGTTCGGTATAATAGATGCGCTTAAGCTTCCACTGATAGTTTCCAATATCGGCGATACAAAGACACTTGTAATCCATCCTGAATCGACGCTTAACGTACACAGCAGTGAAGAGGAGAAGAAGACAGCAGGCGTATTTGATGACCTGATAAGAATAAGTGTCGGCATCGAGGATATCGAAGATTTGATTGAGGATTTCAGACAGGCAGTTGATTCAGTTGAGAATCTGTAGAATACAGAACAAATCCGATACAACATATTAATATTTATGACATGGAGGATACAACAATGGCTAACATTGATTATGCAGCATTAAAAAAAGGCGGTTTCATGAGACAGAAGCAGAAAGGCTATTTCTCTCTGAGACTTCAGACTGTCGGAGGTAATCTTACTGCGGAGAATATAAAGACTGTTGCAGAAGTAGCAGAAAAATATGGCAAGGGCTATATTCACATGACATCAAGACAGGGCATTGAGATTCCTTTCATTAATTTTAAGGATATTGAAGAGGTTCGCAGCAAGCTTGCAGACGGAGGTGTTAATCCGGGAGTATGCGGCCCGAGAGTAAGAACCATAACAGCATGTCAGGGACGTGAGATCTGTCCGAGCGGCTGTATTGATACATATGAGCTTGCCAAGAAGCTTGATGAGCATTATTTCGGAAGGGAGCTTCCGCATAAGTTCAAGTTCGGTGTTACAGGATGTCAGAATAACTGCCTTAAGGCTGAGGAGAATGATATCGGTATCAAGGGCGGAATGGAAGTAAATTGGGTCTCAGACAAATGTATCAACTGCGGTGTGTGTGAAAAGGCATGCCGTGAGCAGGCAATAACATTTACAGGAAGCGAGATAATTCTGGATAAGTCAAAGTGCAATAATTGTGGACGCTGTGCTAAGGCATGTCCTACAGATGCATGGGATACTGAGAGCGGATTCATCGTATCGTTCGGTGGTCTGTTTGGTAACAGGATTTACAAGGGTGAGCAGCTTCTTCCTATGATTAAGGATGAAGAGACACTTTTCAGGGTAACAGATGCAGCAATCGGATTCTTTGAGGAGAATGCTAATCCGGGTGAGAGATTCAGACTCCTTCTCCAGCGTGTGGGTGAAGATGAATTCAGAAAGAGAATACAGGCAGCATACGAAGGAAAGTAATCTGAAAAGCTGTGCATATACACAGGCTTGTATGCCGGAAAAGGCAGGAAAGGAGAATATATGGAAATAGCAGGAATTAAGATAGATGATCAGGTGGATATAACAGATAAGGTATGCCCGCTTACATTTGTAAAGGCAAAGGTTGCTCTTGATGAGCTTGAGGACGGCGAGGTTATTGCAATCCGAATGAATGACGGCGAGCCGGTACAGAATGTTCCGAGAAGCATTAAGGAAGAGGGACATCAGATACTTAAGCTGGTTAATAATGAGGATGGCACATATAATCTGATAGTTAAAAAGGTTGATGACGAAGCATAAGAGAGGTACATATGGCAGCTAGAGTAAGTAAAGCAGATTTTGATGATAAGGTGCTCGGAAGCTCACTTCCGGTTCTGGTTGATTTTTATTCAGACAGTTGTGTGCCATGCAAGAGAATGTCTCCTGTAGTAGGTGATGTTGAGGATGAGAGAGAAGGCAGCCTGTCAGTGTATAAAGTCAATATTAATTTTGATACAGAGCTTGCAGAACAGTATGACGTACAGTCAGTCCCTACACTGCTGCTGTTTAAGGGCGGGGCAGAGGTTGCAAGACAGTCAGGTGCAGTAAGAAAAGATGCACTGAATGCATGGATAGATGACAATGTTAAATAAACATACGAGGTATTAAGCATACATGGTATGTTAAGCGCACTTCATTTTAGCGCACAAATAAAGCAAAATATTAAGCCGCAGAGGCAGAAATGAGGAGATTATGAAGATCACAGTTTCAGGAACAGCAAAAGAAGTAAAAGACGGACTTACATTACCGGAGCTTATCGAACTTGAGAATGTTGAGCAGCCTGAGTATGTTACAGTATCAATTAATGAGGAATTTGTTGCAAGTGCAGATAAGGACAGCACAGTTCTTAAGGATGGTGACAGTGTAGAATTCCTTTACTTCATGGGAGGTGGAAGCTATGGCGTTAACTGATGAGCAGATTGAAAGATATTCAAGGCACATTATTCTCAAAGAGGTAGGTGCCAAGGGACAGAGAAAGCTTCTTAATGCCAAGGTGCTTATAATAGGTGCCGGCGGACTTGGAGCACCTGCAGCAATGTATCTTGCGGCAGCAGGCGTAGGAACAATCGGAATCGTAGATGCCGATGAAGTGGACTTGAGCAATCTTCAGAGACAGATAATACATCAGACAGCAGATGTCGGCAAGGCGAAGGTTAAGTCCGCAAAAGAGACAATGAATGCAATGAATCCTGATGTAACTGTCAATACATACAGAGAGTTTGTCACAAGTGAGAATATTATGGACCTTATCAGGGATTATGATTTCATAATTGACGGTACAGATAATTTCCCTGCAAAGTTCCTTATTAATGATGCCTGTGTAATGGCTAAGAAGCCTTTTTCACATGCAGGAATCATCAGATTCAAGGGTCAGCTTATGACATATGTTCCTGGAGAAGGACCATGCTACCGTTGTGTATTCAAGAATCCACCACCAAAGGATGCAGTGCCTACATGCAAGCAGGCAGGCGTTATCGGCGCAATGGGCGGTGTTATCGGAAGTCTGCAGGCAATGGAGGTAATTAAGTATATTCTTGGAGTTGGAAAGCTTCTTACAGGATACCTTCTTACTTATGATGCAATTAATCAGGAATTCCATAAGATTAAGCTGCCATCAGATACATCAGGATGCGCAGTATGCGGTGACCACCCTACAATTACAGAGCTTATCGATTATGAGCAGGTAGAGTGCACAGACCACTAATGTGACAGCCTGCAGAAATGAGGTAATTCATGATATCAATGAAAAAGTCAGATTATGATCTGATTCTTGAACATGCAAAGTCTGTTGTGCCTGAAGAGGCATGCGGACTCATTGCAGGAACAATAGATAATGGCAGTAAGACCGTTGGGAAGGTGTATATTCTTACCAATATTGACCATTCTAATGAGCATTTTACACTTGATCCGAAAGAACAGCTTGCGGCAGTTAAAGATATGAGAGCATCAGGTCTTGTTCCGCTCGGTAACTGGCATTCTCATCCGGAGTCTCCGTCAAGACCTTCAGAAGAAGATAAGAGACTTGCGTATGACAGCAAGGCAAGCTATATGATTCTGTCACTTATGGATGCCGGTAATCCGGTACTTAATTCATTCCACATTGAAGGAAATGAATCAACGAAGGAAGAGCTTGTTATATGTTAGATGTTATTATTATAGGCAGTGGCCCGGCAGGGCTTACAGCCTCAATATATGCAAAGCGTGCAGGACTTAATGCAGTTGTTGTTGAAAAAGAATATATGGGTACAGGCCAGATAGCCGACAGCAGCAGAGTTGATAATTATCCGGGAATGCCCGGAGTAGACGGATATTCTCTTGGAGAGAGCTTCCGCAGCCATGCAGAATCACTTGGCGTGGAATTCATTGAAAGAGAGATTGTAAAGCTTGATAACAGCAAAGGCAGCTGGGTATGCACATGCGATGACGGAAGCACACTTGAAGCTCAGACAGTACTCTATGCGGCAGGATGCAGGCATCGCAGTCTTGGAATAGACTCCGAAAGTGTATTTCAGGGAAAAGGTGTTTCTTACTGTGCAGTCTGCGATGGGGCATTTTACAGGGATAAAAATGTGGCAGTAGTTGGAGGTGGAGACACAGCGCTTGATGATGCACTGTACCTTTCTGATATATGCCGTAAAGTATATCTTATCCACAGACGTGACGGCTTCCGCGGTTCGGCATCAACACTTGCCAGGCTTAAGGAAAAGGCAGATGTCGAGATTATAACCAATGCAAGGATAGAGCAGATTACGGGTGATAAAAAGGTGTCAGGTGCAGACTTAAGCAATGGTGCCCATGTTGATATTGACGGAATCTTTGTTGCTGTTGGCATGATTCCGCAGACTTCACTGCTTGAAGGCTTTGATGTGCTGGATGACAGCGGATATGTTGTTGCAGGAGAAGATGGTGTAACATCATGCAGTGGGCTATTTGCTGCAGGTGATGCAAGAACCAAGAATCTCAGACAGGTAATAACTGCGGCTTCGGATGGTGCCAATGCCATGTACTCAGTCATGCATATGTTGTCAAAATAGACAAAAATAACGTCAAAATTTCTTAAAATTTGGTTAATCTGTTTAGCAACTAGGCGCTATAATATACGCGTAACAAGAAAAAGCAATACTTAACAAAACCTGCCTATAGCGATATGGTGTACAGCCATAAGATATAAGTTGAAGGCTGCTAAGCAAATCAGATTTTTGGAGGAAAAGGTAAATGAATACTTTAAAAGCTGAAAAGAGAAGTTTGGATGTTAAGGCAAAGAGATTAAGACGCGAAGGATTTGTTACGGGCAATGTATTTGGCAGAGAATTAGCAGAGTCAATACCTGTAAAGATGCAGAAGGTTGATGTGGAGCGTATGATGAAGACAGACCATAAGGGCAGTCAGATTATGCTTGATGTTGACGGAGAACAGTATGATGTTCTTATTAAGGATATTGCATTTAATCCACTCAAGGGTATAGTCGAGGAGATTAGTTTTCAGGCATTGGTAAGCAATGAGATGGTACATTCTGTAGCTGAGGTAATACTGGTTAACCATGATAAGGTTGCCGAAGGTGTCGTACAGCAGCTCCTGAATGAAGTTTCATATAAAGCATATCCGTCAGCAATCGTAGATTCAGTTAAGGTTGATGTAAGCCAGATGAAGATTGGTGATACAATCAGAGTTAAGGATCTTGATATTGCAGCTGATAAGGATGTTGAGATCCATACAGACCTCGAAGCTCCTGTTGTAACGGTAACAGCAGTTCATAATGATGTTCCTGAGACAGATGAAGAATCAGCAGACGGTGAGGCAGCAGCAGAATAACCGGAACAAAAGCAGTAGATTGTTCTGTATGCATTATTAGAACTTAATATGTAGTATTATAAAGGCGGCATTACTCCGGCAGAATTGTTGGAGGTGCCGCTTTTTGCTTGAAAATATGGCATAATTAGGATATAATTCAACATATTAGCGGACAAATACATAAAGAAAAGGAACAGGAAAAATGGCTAACATGAATATGGATTTTCCACCACAGGTAGTGGAAGGCAACATAAGGGCAGAAGTTGACAGAGTTAATATGCCTTTTGTAAGGATGGTACTTCTTGGAATATTTGCAGGAATGTTTATTGCCGGAGGCGCTGCAGCAAGCAGTGTGGCAATGCATGCGATAAGTAACGTAGGACTGGCAAGGCTTCTGGGCGGCGTAGTATTCCCGGTAGGACTTATGATGATAGTATTTATCGGTGGAGAACTTTTTACCGGTGACTGCCTTCTGATACTTGGCTTTATTGATAAGAGATATAAGGTTACTGCAATGATAAGGGTTCTTGTTGTTGTATACATAAGCAATCTTATAGGAGCGATGGTGATAGCACTTCTTGTATCGCTCAGCGGTCAGTACAATTACACTGACGGACTTCTTGGAGCGTATACAATCAAGGTTGCGATGGGGAAGGTTAATATGTCCTTCGGGCAGGCATTCTGTTCGGGAATTATGTGCAACATATTTGTGTGTGCTGCGGTACTTATGGCAGCGGCAGCCAAGGATATCGCAGGCAAGGTATGGGCTATATTCTTTCCGATAATGGCATTTGTTGTAAGCGGATATGAGCACTGTGTAGCCAATATGTATTATATTCCGGCAGGAATATTCGCACTGGGCAATGAAAAGTATGCAGCCAGGGCAGCAGCGGAGTACGGATACACATATGAGCAGATGTCGGTTGTTGACTGGAAGCACTTCTTTATTAACAGCTCAATTCCTGTAACTCTTGGCAATATTGTCGGAGGCATGCTTTTTGTAGGAGTAATTCTTTATCTTATATATGGTAAGAATATCCGGCATGATTCAACACCGGCATCACTTAAAAAGGAAGCAAAGTAACATCAGGATTACAAAATATAATTAGAATGTGCAGACGAGAATGCACGGAATGGAGGCAGATATGAATTCTAACAAAGGATCCAGAATAGCAAAGGCAGTTGCACCGGCAATAGTTGTCCTCACAGTTATGATATTGTGGCAGGTGATTGTGTTAGAGCTTCTTGAGAAAGGAATTATTAACACACTTATTGCATTCATACTTCAGACAGTATTAATCGCAGCAGTAGCAATTCTTGTAATTCTCATGGCTAAGTCAATTGTCGACCAGATTAAGGCAGCATCTGACGGAACAGGACAGGCAGAGAACGGTAAGTTTGCACAGAAAGCAGATAAGCTTGCAAGACGTGATGACAGCCTTGGTGAATTAGTCAGGACAATAAGAAAAGCAGCATCATCATTTGCGGGGATTGTAGGAGGAATCAATGTCGCAACTAAGGAACTCGGAGAAGTTTCTGAAGAGTTCAATGCAATATTTACGGACATGCAGAATTCTCTTGGAATGACTAATGAGTCAGTCAGCCTTATTGCAAAGAATACAATAGCACAGGCTGACAAGACTAACAGGATTAAGGACAGAATTGATGAGATAAGCCGGTCAATCAGCGGAATATCGGATAATGTCAATGCACTTACCGTAAGTGCAGATAAGATGGAAGAATGCAACAGCAATGCTGAAGAGATTATTAATAAGCTTATCGAGATAAGTGTCCAGTGTAAGGAAGCAATTGAGGATGTAAGAAAGCAGGCAGATCTTACTAATCAGTCTGCACAGCAGATTCAGACGGTTACAGAGATAATAGCGGATATATCGAGCCAGACCAATCTTCTTGCACTTAATGCTTCGATTGAAGCAGCAAGAGCGGGAGAGAACGGTAAGGGCTTTGCGGTAGTTGCAGAACAGATAAGGGTTCTTGCAGACCAGTCAAGAGAGTCAACGCAGAAGATTAATACACTTGTTACTGATCTTATCGGTAATTCAGATGTCAGCGTACAGATAACGGAGAGAGTATCAGAGGCTGTTGTGGAGCAGAACAATAAGATTAAAGAGACGGAAGAGATATTCAAGACACTGAATAACGAGGTAGGACAGGTTGGCAATGCAATATCAGGAATCGGAACTGAGGTTAATGACCTTAAGAACAGCAGTGACGAGATTGGTGCGGGTATTGAGTCACTTACTGAATTTGCTGATCAGAATGCTGAGAGTGCAAGGATAACAACAGATAAGATGGAAGACCTCAAGAAGACAGTAGACGGATGCACACAGGCAACAGATAAGGTAGTAAGTGTATCTGAGCGCCTTGTAAGTTTTGTTAAGGATGCAGAGAACGCAGGTTCCAGAGTTACACAGGTAAGAAAGAATCTGAAGTAAAGCAGGAATAATAGAATAGAATATCCCCATGTGTGGTGAAGCTAAGCAGAATGTTAAGCCACACATGGGGATATTTTTTATACTAATCTCAATTCCGAAGGCACAAAGTGCCGTAAGAGCCGCGAGCCGGATGTCAGATATGGCTCTGCAAAATTTATGCCTTTTCTTTGCGGCTCTTTGAAAATGTAATGAACATTATCAATCCTACAAGAATTACAGCGAATGCCATCCATCCGATGAGAACAGGAAGAGTTCTTGATGAGAATGTATCGTAGTAACCTTTGAGATAGATAAATATGATTATTGCCGGCAGTATGTAGCTCATGTAAGTACGAAGTGCAGAGGCACCTGAAAGCTTAAGTCCCTTACCGGTATCGGCCTCACGGATGAAGCTGTTCCAGCCCCATCCATTGCTGCGTGTACAGAAGAGCACGAATACGAGGCTTCCGAGAGGAAGAAGATTATATGAAACAAGAAAATCTTCAAGGTCCATTAATGTTGAACCGTCTCCAAGCGGCTGAAATCCTGATAATATGTTAAAGCCGAGTACAGCAGGCATTGAGAGTATTATTATAAGTACAATATTAAAACAGACTGCTTTGCGGCGTTCCCATCCACCCATATCAATGAAGAAGGATATAATATTTTCAAATACAGCGATAATTGTTGATAATGCTGCAAATGACATAAATATGAAGAAAGAACAGCCCCATATATTACCGCCTGCCATATTGTCGAATACGTTAGGCAGTGTAATAAATAGAAGAGACGGACCGGCACCCGGCTGTACACCATAGGCAAAGCATGCCGGAATAATTATAAAGCCTGCCATAAGTGCAACAAATGTATCGAGCAGAACGATATTTATTGATTCACCAAGCAGTGTGCGTTCCTTATTGAGGTAGCTTCCGAATATTGCCATGGCACCGATACCGATACTAAGTGTAAAGAATGCATGTGACATTGCGGCAAATACAACATTGCCGATGCCGGCTTCCTTTACAAGCTGGAAATCAGGTACGAGATAGAACTTAACGCCCGCACCTGCGCCCGGAAGCACAAGTGAATGAATGGCAAGGATAAGCATGAGCACCATGAGAATCGTCATCATTACCTTTGTAATCTTTTCAACACCCTTCTGGAGACCGAGGGCACATACACCAAATGAAAGAAGTACTGTAATTATCATCCAGAATGTCATCTCACCCGGAGATGCAAGCATTGCTGAAAATGTATCTGCAACTGCTGAAGGAGTGACATTGGTAAGCTGTCCGGAAGCTGTCTTGAATACATAACCTATCATCCATCCGCCGACCATTGTGTAGAACATCATAAGCAGATAACAGCCGAGTATGCTGATCCACTTAAGCCAGTGCCAGCGTGAACCTTTTGCTTCAAGTATGTCAAATGCAACAGCCATGCCGTGACCGCTTCCGCGTCCTACCGCAAATTCACATATTATAATCGGGAGACCGAGTATAGCAAGAAATACAAGATAAATGGCGATAAATGCCGCACCCCCGTATTGTCCGCAGATATACGGAAACTTCCACACATTGCCAAGACCGATGGCGCATCCTGCTGATACGAGGATGAAACCAAGTCTTGAACTGAAATTTTCTCTTGATGTCATAATTAATTTCCTTTCCTGATTTTTGCAAATGCTGTATAGATTATTATTCCGACAAGCAGGAGTGCAAATATCATCCAGCCTGTAAGTACTGCCGTACCCTGTCCGGCAAATGTATCGTAGTAGCCCTTGAGGTAGATGACTACGATAATAAGCGGAAGTATGTAAGTCATGTAAAATCTTATCCATACAGGAAATTTCATTCCGAGTCCTGTGTTAGCTTCGGTAATAAAGCTGTTCCAGCCCCACCCGTTGTTATGTGTACAGAACAGCACGCTCATGAGGCTTCCGAGAGGAAGGAGATTGTACGATACAAGGAAATCTTCAAGATCCATTATCGTAGAGTTGGCTCCAATCGGCTGAATTCCTGACAGGACATTATATCCGAGTACTGCCGGAATTGATAATATTATTATAAGTATAATATTGAACTTAACGGCCTGTGAACGTGTCCATCCGCCAAGATCTATATAGAATGATATTATACTTTCAAATACTGCAATTATCGTTGAAAGTGCAGCAAATGACATAAATATAAAGAAAGCACATCCCCAGATTCTGCCTCCTGCCATGTGATTGAACACATTAGGCAGTGTAATGAACAGAAGTGAAGGACCGGCATCAGGCTGTACACCGTATGCAAAGCATGCCGGAATAATGATAAAGCCTGCTGTAAGAGCAACAAATGTGTCAAGAAGCACAACATTTATTGATTCACTTAACAGACTGCGCTCTTTGTTAAGGTAGCTTCCGAATATCTCCATTGAACCGATACCTACGCTGAGTGTGAAGAATGCGTGTGACATTGCCGCAAATACAACATTGCCGATTCCGTAATCTTTCATATTATTAAAATCAGGAACAAGATAGAATCTTACACCCTCTGACGCACCCGGAAGCACAAGGGAGTGCAGCGCAAGTACTATCATAATAACAATAAGAATCATCATCATCACTTTTGTGATTTTCTCTACTCCGTTCTGAAGACCAAGCGCACATATTCCAAATGAAATAACAACGGCTGCAATCATCCATCCGGTCATCTGTACAGGTGACTGGAGCATGTCTGAGAAGGAACCGGCAATCTGTACCGTGTCAAGTCCGACAATCTGACCTGAAACATATTTCCACATATAGCACAGCATCCATCCGCCGACAAGTGTGTAGAACATCATAAGAAGATATGAACCTGCCATGCAGCCCCACTTAAGGCGGTGCCAGCGTGTCCCTTTCTTCTCGAGAGTATCAAGTGCGACGGCCATGCTTCCGCGGCTTGCGCGGCCTATGGTAAATTCGCACACTAAGATAGGAAGTCCCAGGATGGCAAGAAATACCAGATAGATAACTATAAATGCGGCACCCCCGTATTGGCCACAGATATAGGGAAACTTCCATACGTTTCCAAGACCTATGGCGCATCCGGCGGATACAAGGATGAAGCCAAGTCTTGATGCAAAGGTTTCTCTTTGTTTCATTGTTTTCCTCTTTCTAATACATTATTTACCCCTGACTATCGCAAACGATAGACAGCAATAATTAATGATACCATAAATTAAGAATTATTGGAAGATGAGAAAAGAGTGTGGATATTTAAGGTAAATAATAAAATAATATTAAAATAGCTGTGACACCTAATCAAACAAAGGATGTCATGGCTATTTTATTGTAATAATATGTACGGGTATATAAATGATATAATCAATATAATCATATGAAAAAATATATATAATTAATTATCTGGTTGAGAAAAATTGTACAGAAATAAATACATGCTATTCACCTATTGACATAGTAGGTAAATAGGCGATACAATTCATATACGCAATAAATACCGCAAATGCGATTGGAGTAGAGTATGATGATATCGACTAAGGGCAGATATGCCCTGAGGGTTATGACTGATCTGGCGCAGCATGGAACGGGAGATTTTATTCCGTTGAAGGAAATATCGGCCAGACAGGGTATCTCCTTAAAATATCTGGAAAGTATAATGACTATACTGTCCAAGGGACATATGGTCAGGAGTGCAAGTGGCAAAGGCGGAGGTTACTGCCTGATAAAGTCACCGGAGGAATACAGGGTCGGAGATATACTCAGGCTGACTGAGGGCGACCTTGCACCGGTTGCATGTCTTGCTCCTGATACGAAGAAGTGCGACCTTACGAATGAGTGTTATACACTGCCGTTCTGGAAGGGACTTGGAGATGCGATTAATGAGTATCTTGACGGACATACGCTCGCAGATCTGGTGTCAGGCAGCAGTATGCAGCATTGTACTGCATCACACGACAATAATTAATAATATATAGCAGGAGGATTATATGGCTGGCAAATCATTATTAGAGGTAAAGAATTTACACGTTAACATCGAAGATAAAGAGATTCTTCATGGTGTTAACCTTACTATAGGTGAAGATGAGACGCATGTACTTATGGGACCTAACGGAACCGGTAAGTCAACTCTCGGATATGCTGTTACGGGCAATCCAAGATATTCAATATCAGAAGGACAGATAATATTCAATGGCGAGGACATTACCAATATGCCTGTCAATGAGAGAGCTAAGAAGGGCATATTCCTTTCATTTCAGAATCCGCTGGAAGTACCCGGAGTTACACTGAGTGCATTTATCAGAAGCGCACTTGAGCAGAAGACAGGCAAGAGAGTACGCCTCTGGGATTATAAGAAGAAGCTTGCACAGACAATGGAACTTCTTTCAATGGATGAATCTTATGCAGAGAGAGATCTTAATGTCGGATTCTCAGGCGGTGAGAAGAAGAAGGCTGAGATTCTTCAGATGCTTATGCTTGAACCGTCACTTGCAATCCTTGATGAGACAGATTCAGGTCTTGATGTTGACGCTGTCCGCACAGTATCAAAGGGCATAAGCATTTACAAGGAGCAATGCAGGGGAAGCCTCCTTATTATAACACACAGTACACGAATCCTTGAGTCACTTCATGTTGATGTAACACATGTAATGGAAGAAGGAAAGATTGCAAGAGAAGGCGATGCATCACTCGTTGATGAGATTAATGAAAATGGATTTGAAGATATAAAGGCGTAAATAATATATAGAATATATAGTTGGGGCTTTTGCCCGGCATTATCTGATCTGATTATTGCAGATTATTATAATACGCTGGATTGGAGTATTGGAATGAAAGAAAAGAGTCATGTAGATGATATAGACAGAAGTGTCTATGATATCAGGGATGAAGAGCATGATGCTTATAGAATAGAAGCAGGACTTACACCTGAGATAGTTGATAAGATATCAAAAGAGAAGAATGACCCGGAATGGATGCATGAGTTCAGACTGAAGTCACTCGAGATATATAATGGCATGAAGATACCTGACTGGGGTCCTTCAATTGAGGGTCTTGATATGGAGCATATTGCAACGTATGTAAGACCTAACACAAAGATGCAGGGTGACTGGAAAGATGTGCCACAGGATATTAAGGATACATTTGAAAGACTTGGTATTCCGCAGGCTGAGAGGAAGTCACTTGCAGGTGTCGGTGCACAGTACGATTCAGAGCTTGTATACCACAATGTAAAGGATGAGGTTGCAGCACAGGGCGTAATCTATACTGATATGGAGAGCGCGCTTAAGGGTGAATATGCCGATATGGTACATGAGTACTTTATGAAGCTTGTAACACCCAGAGACCATAAGTTCGCGGCACTTCACGGAGCGGTGTGGTCTGGCGGCTCATTTGTATATGTACCGAAGGGCGTTGATGTTTCAATACCTCTTCAGTCATATTTCAGACTTAATGCCAAGGGTGCAGGACAGTTTGAGCATACACTTATAATTGTTGATGAAGGAGCAAGCCTTCACTTTATCGAGGGATGTTCAGCACCTAAGTATAATGTTGCCAACCTGCATGCGGGATGCGTTGAGCTTTTTGTTAAAAAGGATGCAAAGCTCAGATACTCGACAATTGAGAACTGGTCTAAGAATATGTACAACCTTAATACAAAGCGTGCACTTGTAGAAGAGGGCGGTACGATTGAATGGGTGTCAGGCTCATTTGGTTCACATGTAAGTTATCTCTATCCTATGAGTATTCTCAAGGGAAGGGGGTCTAAGATGGAGTTCACCGGTGTAACATTCGCCGGTGAAGGACAGAACCTTGATACGGGTGCCAAGGTAATCCATGCGGCACCGGATACAAGTTCATATATGAATACACGTTCAATAAGCAAGAGCGGTGGAATAAGTACATTCCGAAGCAGTGTTGTTGTGCAGAAGAATGCATCTAATGCAAAGTCTGCGGTATCATGCCAGTCACTTATGCTTGATTCAGAGTCAAGGTCTGATACAATTCCGGCTATGGACATCCGTACTAAGGACGCAGCGGTCGGACATGAAGCCAAGATTGGAAGTATAAGTGATGATGCGGTGTTCTATCTTATGTCAAGAGGCATGAGTGAAGAGGATGCAAGAGCACTTATCGTAAGTGGATTCGCTGACAATGTTTCTAAGGAGCTGCCACTTGAGTATGCCGTTGAGATGAATAATCTTATACGTCTTGAGATGAAAGGAAGTATTGGCTGATATGACAAACAATGAAAATATAATTATCAACAGACTGCCTGCCAAGACATGGTACTGGCTTGATGTTAACGAAACAAAGCTTCCATGGGACAGAAGCAATACAGTTGAACTTGAATCACAGACGGTAACGGCAGCAAAGGCAGAGAAGCATGCGCCTGTGAGGATTCATGTTAATACAGTTGACGAATACAGTAATAAAAATATAAGGCTGGAAGCCATGACAGGCGGAGAGCTTACGGTATTCATGAATTATGGCACAAGGTATAATCTTGCGGTCCATACAGAGATTATTGCACATGAGAATTCGGTTGTGCGTCTTGTACAGACACAGCATACCGAAGAGAATGCCGTATTATATAACGAGATAAAGGGTGAATGTGCAAAAGGCGCTAGAGTTGAGCTTATTCAGGTATTCCTTGGCAAGGGCGATGTATACTCAGACAGCCGCTTTGAACTTTCAGGTGAGAAGAGCAGCCTGAAGGCTGATATAGGATATATAGGACAGCATGAGCAGAAAATAGACATCAATGTTGTTGCTAATCATACAGGCAGAGAGACGGAGAGTGAGATTAATGCCGGCGGAGCGCTTAAGGACGCATCTAAGAAGGTATTCAGAGGCACGATTGACTTTAAGAGGGGTGCCGTTAATGCTGTAGGCAATGAGCAGGAGACAGTGCTTATGCTTGGTGATGATGTGCAGAATAAGACGATTCCGCTTATACTGTGTGCTGAGGAAAATGTTGTAGGTAATCACGGAGCTACAATCGGTGAGCTTGATGATGATACGCTGTTTTACTTTGAAAGCAGGGGAATTGACAGGGAGCATGCAGAGAATATCATGGCAAGAGCTTCAATCGACAGGCTTTCAAGAATGACGGAGGATGAAGAAACACAGAATATCATAAGTGACGGTCTTAAGGAGGTACTTGGATATGACGAATAATTCATATGACTATCGTCAGGACTTTCCGCTTCTTATGCAGGACAGGACAATATATATTGATAATGCGGCAACATCGCAGCGTCCGCAGTCCGTTATAGATGCGGAGATGGATTTTTACAGAAATCATAATGCCAATCCACTGCGCGGTTCATATCCGCTCAGCGTGGAGGCAACTGATATATATGAGAATGCAAGAGTTACTGTTAAGAATTTTATAAATGCATCCTCAACAGAAGAGATTATATTTACACGCAATACAACAGAAGGACTCAACCTTGTAGCATACAGCTATGGTCTTACTAATATCAGCGCCGGCGATGAGATAGTTGTCTCAATAATGGAGCATCACAGCAACCTTCTCCCATGGCAGATGGTATCAAGACAGACCGGTGCCGCTCTTAAGTTTATCGAGTGCGAGCAGGATGGAAGCGTTGATCTTGATAAGGTGTCCGCACTTATAACGGATAAGACAAAGCTTGTTGCAATGACACATGTATCTAATGTGCTCGGACGTGAGAATCCGATAGCAGAGGTGGCTGCACTTGCACATGCTAAGGGTGCGGTTATGGTAGTTGACGGAGCTCAGAGTACACCGCATATGGCAATTGATGTGAGGGCACTTGGGGCAGATTTCTTTGCATTCTCAGGTCACAAGCTTATGGGACCTATGGGAATCGGTGTCCTCTACGGACGCAGGGAACTGCTTGATAAGATGCCTCCGTTCTTATCAGGCGGAGAGATGATTGACTCAGTTACAAGAGACGGTGCCAAGTTTGCCGAGCTTCCGCATAAGTTTGAAGCCGGTACTGTCAATGCAGCAGGTGCAGCAGGGCTTGATGCTGCAATTAAGTATATTCAGTCGGTAGGATTTGATTATATGCAGGAGAGAGAACTTGCTGTTACCCGGCGTGCTCTTGAAGGAATGAAGAATATTCCGCATGTTCATATATTTGGTTCGGATAGGGCGGAAGAGCACACAGGCATTATTACATTTGCAATTGATAATGTACATCCGCATGATGTAAGTGAGGTGCTTATTGCCGACGGTATAGCAGTACGTGCCGGACATCACTGCGCACAGCCGCTGCTTGCATATCTTGGCGTTAATTCAACAACAAGAGCAAGCTTTATGTTCTATAATACTGAGGAAGAGGCTGATGCATTTGTTAAGAGTGTTGCAAGCGTAAGGGAGAGAATGGGATATGGAGAATAGAAGTTTTTATAACGAGATACTGACGGAGCACAACATACGTCCTGAATTCAAGCATGACCTTCCTGATGCGGATATCGTACTTGAAGGAGTTAATCCAAGCTGCGGAGATGATATATGGCTTAAGCTTAAGGTTGATGGTGATGTTATAACTGACGGAGCCTTTGTAGGCGACGGATGTGCAATATCACAGGCTTCTGCAGATATCATGCTTGGAATGGTTATCGGCAGGAAGAAGGAAGAGGCTCTTAAGATGGGCGAGATATTCATGAAGATGATAAAGGGCGAGGCAACAGAGGAGGAGATTGACAGCCTTGAAGAAGCTTCTGCACTTAAGGATATAGCTCATATGCCTGCCCGTGTAAAATGCGCAGTGCTCGGATGGAGAACTCTCAAGGAGGCCATTCAGGAGAACTGATATTATTCAGGGGAAAAATGATTACAGAATAAGAAGCCCATATATATCAGACTACATTTAAATACGAACAATTTCCACAAATCTCCATAGAATAGTATAGAAAACAATATGGAGATTTTTTTATGGAAAGACAACAGATTCCACCATCAGCTCCGCTTGCTATGACATATGTGCCGTGGCAGGAATGGAACAGCCTGTTTGCTCTTGATGAAGCACTTCGCTGCGGTACGTTATTTAAAACTCTGTACAAACCATTTATGGGAGGTGGCAGGTAATATGATGAATTCTAATATGAACCGCCGCAACGTGCAGTACAGACAGGACCGCCAGCCGATGCCGCAGCCGGCAGTACAGCCACAGTGCCAGCCTTCATGCCAGACATGTCCGGGAACATGTAATGATGGCAGCATGATGACGGGGAATAATGGTAATCCCCAGATGATGCCTGCCGGCGGACCGGGACCTGAGAGAAGGCCGATGCCGGCACCTGACCATCAGACACTTATGAATGAGATATATCAGCTTGGCTTTGCAATTGTTGAGACAGTGCTTTATCTCGATACGCACCCGTCTGACGCTGATGCCCTTAACTATTATAATCAGATAAAGAGACGCTACAGCCATGTCATGGAGATGTATTCAAGAGAATACGGACCGCTTCTTAATACAAATGTTATGAATGACAACTACTGGAGCTGGGTGGCAACACCTATGCCTTGGGAAGTGGAGGGCTGTTAGATATGTGGAATTATGAAAAAAGACTTGAATACCCTGTAAATATCAAGAATCCTGACCCGGCGATGGCAGCTATGGTAATAAGCCAGTACGGCGGCCCTGACGGTGAACTTGGAGCATCAATGCGATATCTGTCACAGAGATACACAATGCCATACAGGGAAGTGGCGGGAATATTGACTGATATAGGCACGGAAGAACCGGCGCCACAATGATAACTGTGGCTCTGCTGCTGGGATTGGAGGTCTTTTTTTACCTGATTTCAGAATCTGAACTTAATCTCTAGCCTGAACGGAGGAGAATACCATCCACCTCTTTTAGCCATATCTTTATAATTTATACCATAATCTGAACAATTGTCCGCCGTCAGCCTTACGGCACCCGGACGGGTATATATCATGTCATTTATTATCGCCTTAAGATACTGATTCTTAATCTCAGCACTTGCGGCAGGATTCTGCAATGCATTAAGTGCGTCACCAAACTTCGCTATACGCTCCCGGTAGTCAACCGGATCCGGCGAATCCTTTCTTGCCTGCTTAAGAGCACGCTCAACCTCTGCTTTATCTTCCTTGACCTGCTTGTTGAGCTTATCGAATATAGCCCGCGGCATGCCTTCCATTGAGTATACTTCCCATTGCTTTACTTCCTTGGCTTCAAGCGCTGCAAGCCGCGCCTCAAGGTCCGTGACAAGCGCTCTGTGTATATCCACTTCATTAGCATTATCATGCTTAACCTTAATCTTAAAATCATCTATGTAGGCAGTAAGCACCTTACAGATATAATCAATCAGCTCTTCATAGCCAATGCTTCCGCTCTTGCAATGCCGCTGATCATCACATGACAGACGCAGGCTGCCACGCCCATCATGCCGCAGGCTCATGCTGTAGCCGCAGGAGCAGTGCAGTATAGATGCAAACACGTTGGATACCCTATTGTCGGGACGGCACCGGTGGGAACGTCCCTGTCTGGCAAGTGCGGCGTGGAACAGCTCTTCACTTATGATAGCTTCATGGCGTCCATCGAATATAAGCATGTTCTCATTCCAGGGGCGTGTCTTATAAACCTCCTGATTATCAACAACAGTTATGGTCTTGCGCCGGTTCCATACAACCTTGCCGATGTAATGATAGTTGCGGAGAATATCCTTAATAACGGCAGGGTTCCAATGAGCATTGTGCAGCGGATGTATTCCAAGGCTGTCAAGGTGGTTGGCAATACGCTGTGCTCCCCAGTCTTTGTTGACATACAGCTCATATATAAGGCGCACTACGTCAGCCTGCTCCTTATTGACTGCAAGGGTAGGACAGTTCTTCTTGCCAATGCGGATTACAGCCCTGTCATATCCGTATGGAGGCTTTGAGCCGAGATAGTTACCCTCCTGAACAGACTGCAGGCGTCCACGCGCCTGTATCTTCTTAAAGTATTCAAGGTATTCGTTGCCACGCTTAAGCTCACGTTCAAATATATCACGGTCCCACTCATCCCTTAAGTCATATGTCTTCATGGGAGTTATTACCTGCGTGTTAGTGTATCTTAAGAGCTTCATAAGCCTTCCGGCATCTTCAAGGTCACCACGGCTCAGACGCTGCACATCAACAACAAGAACGGCACGTATATCCGGTGATTCAATGGCACGGAGCAGACGGAGCATCTCCGGGCGTCCGTCTATAGTCTCGGAGGATGCAACTTCCCTGTACACGTTGTTATCTGGTACCGGAGCACCGAAGTGATTAACTGCAAAGTCACGCAGCATGTGCTCATGCTTCTCAAGCACCTCTTCAATTGTCATGTTAGGGTCATCAGAACGGGACTTGCGAAGATACTGTATAACCTCTTCCGGTCTGAATGAGATATCATAACTGTTCATATTGCATCCTCCTTCTTAAAAGTATGAAAAAAGGGTATAAAAAATACGCCTACTTGCAAGCCGGGCGCATTATATGATACAATATGAAATGTGTTTTGGTATTGTATCAGGCTCCGGCCTGGTAGATATCGGTAAAGCTCTTGTGTTGGTAGCACAGGGGCTTTTATTTTTGTAAATACAAAAGGCCTCACATTGCTGTGAGACCTTTCATAATGAATGCTGTCCGCTAGGGACTGTGTCTTATATACTGCCGGTTAACGGCAATGTTTTTGTGTACATTCATTATATAATTAGTCTATGACAATGTCAAATGAAATATGCAAAAAGTATAAAAATTTATTCTGATTTTGTGACTTTTGTATAAAGCAGTTTTATTTTATCATCTATCAAATCTAGTTTCTCATTTGAAAGCTTGATTCCACTGAGGATATTTTGATTCGTTTTTGGATCGTAAATACGGATCTTACTTATTGTTGTTATTTGGTTAAGTAATCCAATACTTCCGACTTTCATTTTCTGAATCTCAGTTTTCATTTTTGAAATAAGCTCAGCTTCTTCTTTCATATCATTTAAGCGTTTCTGCAGATTATCTAATAAATCCGTATATAACGGAGATGATGTATCCAATAGGGAAATACTCTGTCTTATTTTATCAAGTTCAGTATTTGCATACTTATAGTGGCTTGATACTTTTGCACTTAAGCTTGTAAATAGCTCATTACCCAAATATATACATCCCGGACGCAAGTTGGAAGTGTCTACATTAGGTTTTACTGAAGTTAATGGTAAAATCGTAATGACAGGGGAATATATAGAGTTGGCGTTGTCCAGGACAACAGCGTAATGTAATCCACCTTCTTCACTGCCGATATTATATCCTAAATGAACTTTTATTATTTCACCGCGCTTATAACGACGCAAGCTGGTTGGAGAAAATTGTGGTTCATATTCTAGAAATTTCATATAGTCTTCAAGCCAATAACATAGCTTGTCGGCTTTTCCATTAATGGCAGGGTTGTTGGATTGTATATACTGGGTTAATAATGAATCTACAGCAGATAAAGCAGATGCTTTATGGGCTTCAAGTTCCTCTTTGCTTTTATGTCTACTCATATATAAATCTCCCTTCTATTGTGGTTTATAATATCTTGTGTTGGTAGCACAGGGGCTTTTATTATATTACCCTATTTGCTAATGTTCTACATATGAAAAAGCAACAGTTACTATTCTTCATCATCTTCATCATCAATAGAATATGAATTAGTATAATTCGAGTCAGATGAAAGTGATTGATGGTATTCACCGGCAATCATTGTTTTATTAAATTCTGCTGTTGGCTCTATTTCCTCAACTATTTTTTCAAGTTCATCTATAGATATCTTGAAAAATTCTTTGCGCATATTAACTTTATTTACACGTCTGTCATTAAGAATTTCATGCATTTTATTTTCAAGAGCAACAGCATCTTGAGAAAATATAAAGCTGTGTACATCGAATTTGAATGGAACACTCGCATTTCCTAGTTCATTGATTCTATCCTGAGGCTCAAGTCTACGTGTCATACCCACTTTAAAGATATCTTCACCAAAGGAACCTAAGTTACTGATTATATAAACAGTACCAGCCTTACCATTTTGCAGATTAGTAATTTCATCTTTTTTTACAACAACTTCGCCTAATTGTAATTGTAGTTCAAGAATCCTTGCTTTAAGTTTATCAATTTCGGATGAATCGGTTGCAGAAGATATAGTATCTTGTAATTTACTGATTTCGGTGTTGAACTTTTGTTCCTCTCGTAAAATACGTTTTTTCTCTTGTTCGAGGGCTTTGCGCTCTTCGGCTTCTTGGCGCATTTGTTCTTTAAGAGCCATTTGCTCTTGTTTAGCTTGTTCACGTTTAACATAGTAATTGTATTCTATTTTAACTGCATTAATAAAAAGATATTCGATTTCTCCTATGAACTTTGTAAGCGTTCCGGCAATAGTTTGATTGCCTTCACCAGCAATTTTGAGATATTTTGCAGAGATATTTTTTACATGTTCAATTGATGTATCAAGTTTTTCATATTTTAATGCATATAAAACATTCTGTAATTCCGCTCTTAATGCTATAACCATTAAGTCATAAATTGATTTATTAGCTTTAGTAGTGTATCTATTTGAATATTGCTGCAGAAGATTGTCTATAAGTTTTTCGTTATCCTTATAAGCTTTTCTTAAACTCTTTACATCCATACAATGTAACTTAAGTGTTACTGATGGGGAAATTTCTTCAATATCTTCTAAATCTTTGGCGCTTAATAAGCAATTATTATAAGGAATTTGCAATGCTAAAAAGTTATCAAATGCATATGAACAACTTTTGTACAGTTCGTTGCAACGTGATATTTTATGTTGCTGAGAAGCAACAGACCTTTTTAGTTTGTCATCTTGTTGTTGCAGTTCACTTATTTCCGTCCTTAATTTATCGATTAAGACATTATTGCTTTGTATTTCATTATTAAGCAAAGCAAGATTTGCATTTGCATTACTTTCTGTAGATGCAATTTTTACAGCGGATTCTTGCTCCATTTGCTCAATCATTCTCTTTGTTTCTATATATTCAGTTGTACCAATTTCATCACAAGTTCTTCTCATTTCAGAATTTTCTTGTAACAATTGATTATTCTGAATAAGTGTCTGAGTAAATAGTTTTTGTTGTTGCTTATCATTTACAGCCTTTATGATAAGAAGAATAATACCTATAATAGGCGGAATGATAAGAAACCAAAATGCACATAAAAGTGCAATAAACCAAGTGCTTAAGTACCATTTGTTTTTTGTGTTCATAAGATTCTCCCTTTATTCTTTATGTGCTAAGGTTTCAATTAATTCGACGGATATTTTTTTATCAAAATCACCATTAATTATATACAGGAAATTGCACCGGTTTAACCCCAAACAATTCTCCCATAGCTTTCTGTGTAAGCCAGAATGACTCATCGTAGTATGCACATTTATACCTCATAAATAACGAATATCAGAACTTCCCTCTCAGCTCAACAACCTTACCGATAATTCTGACGGGCTTTGTCTGCACGTCCATATCAGAGAAGAACATAGGCTTGTATGAAGGATTGTTTGATATAAGCTCAATGCCGTCCTTGTATTTTCTCAGGCGCTTGCAGGTGGCGTCATCACCATTCACCATGGCAATAATAACATCGCCATTCTCGGCTTCATCCTGTTTGCGGACAATTACGACATCACCGTCCATAATACGAGGCTCCATTGAGTTGCCTTTTATCTTAAGAGCAAAGAAGTCGCCTGTTTTAGCCATCTCTTCAGGAATCTCTTCGGTGTCTATAATATCGGTTGTAGCCTCTATTGGTATGCCGGCTGCTACGCGGCCAAGGACGTTGATTACAACTCCTTTGTGGTCTTGCGGCGTATGTTCAGTTTGTGAATTATGTTCATCCCATCCCATTAGCTCACCGGGTGATACTTTTAATGCTTTAGCAAATTCTCTGATTTTTGATTCTGAAATATCTACCTCGCCTTTTTCAATTTTAGCAATAGAAGACCTGTCTCGATATCCAGTAAGTTCGGCTAACGTATCTTGAGACATTTTAAGCTCAATACGTCGTTCCCTGATGTTTTTATATAAGTTGAGCATAAGCAGAACTCCTTCCATCTGATTGTAAGTACATAATAGCATGATGTGTAAAATAATTCAACAAAATTATTAAAAAGTGTTGACAGAAATTCACAGTGGTGATATAGTGAATTTAGTTCACGAAAGGGAGGTTATAATTTTGGCAAATGTGGAACTGTTAAAAAAGAAAATGGAAGAATCTGGAATGACTGTATCGGCCATAGCTGACAAGTCCGGAATCCTAAGAGAAACGTTGTACAATAGAATGAAAACTGGCAACTTTTATGCATCAGAAATTGTCTCGCTCACAAGAGTGTTACGACTCACACGAAAAGAAAGAGACGAAATTTTTTTACCATAATACGTGAATTAAATTCACATAAAGCAGAAAGGAGGGTGAAGATGTTGACATTGCCGATTAAGAAAAAATGGTACGACATGATTTTGTCCGGAGAAAAGACGGAAGAATACCGTGAAATCAAGCCGTACTACGACAACAGACTACCTAAAGAATTTGGATTTTTCCGAGAGGGAGAGAAACTTATTAAAGGAAACATATATCCGCCAGTAGACTTATCAGAGAAAAAGATAGTATTCAGAAATGGGTACGGCAAAAATTCTCCAAGCATAGAAACTGTATGCTCACTCTCTATCGGAACCGGTAACCCAGAATGGGGAGCAGAGCCGGGCATGAAATATTATGTGCTGCACATCAAGAAAATACAGGAGGTAAAAAAATGCCTAAGACATACACAGTGACAGAATATGATAAGGACGATATAGAAGCCCTTGATAGTATGAGTAAATCAGATTTGAAGCAAATGTAACACAGACAAGCTGTACCGCATAGGATACAGCAGAACATGAAAGGAGAACGGCATGGAGAGAGTAATAGAACTTGAAGGTTGTACTGTAGTGCTGAACACTCCGGATATATCAGATGAGGAGAGAGCCAAACGCCGCAAGGCATTTGAGGAGGCAACAGCGAGATTCCTTATCAGGGTCGAAGAGGAGATGAGCAGGAAATGATAGAAATTCACGAAGGCACTGCTGAAAGACTAAAAGTCAGAAGCAGAGAACAGAGCGGCGATTTGACATTAAGGATTGAAACTGAGGCAGAGAATCAGGTGAACGCCCGCAGACTTTTAAGAAAGATAAGTGCGGCAATCCATAAGGAGGAACGCCGCACTAGAACGAGAATTTGTTATGAAATCAGTTGTCAGTTTTATCGATAATGGACGATCAGGAGAAAAAGACAAGACAGAAGGGAGCTGTAGACATATGAGAATTGGAAACGAAGAGTATGCGGAAATCCTTGTAACAGACGGTAATGGTGATTTGATTGCAAGTATCACGGACGAAGATATTATCGAAGAAGAAGGATGCAAAGTTGTGTGTAAGCCCGTTGCATTAAGGCAGGAGGAAGATGAAAAAGTAAGCAGCAGTATTGAGCAGGAAGAAAGCAGAATCAAGCCTAAGCTGGATGAATGCATAATCTCAGTAGCAGACAAGATAATTGATGGCAAATCAACATTAAGCGAATGTGATTATGTAAGAGAAATACAGGCACTTTCCTCGCTGGTAGATTCAAGAGCTATGCTTGACAGATAAAGGAGATTATTAATGGATAATGACAGAATGACAGAATCTGAGATATTTGAAGAGATCAAGCGGATACAGGTAAAGAAGGAAAGAGCTATAAGAATATTGATAACAGCATCAGCGATGGTACTTGCAATAGATGTCATCTGGCTCATTATTTTAATTCTTTGATGCTGTCGCTTACCTGATAAATGGACCTTTTAATAGAATCCAAATGGCTTGAAAGAGCGTAATCAGGTTCCTGAGAAAGCTCAATCTGCTTTTCCATTAATTTGGTCTGTGTGCGTGTCTGCTTGGCGGCAAAAATAGCGCATGACACACTTACGGCGGTTAGGCAGATATTTATTACTGTAAAAATTATTTCAATGGTGTTCATTGTAATACCTCACATATTTTTACTTGATTATAGGATAACCGGCAGTGAAAAACAACAGAGATGGTTTTTGAATCTGAAAATATTGAAAGGAGAGAAGAAAGATGGATACTAATTTGATTTATGGTGGCGCAGCTACGCTCGAAGATTTGTACAGGCTCAATGAGCTTGGATTTGAGTTTGTTATTGAGGATGGCAGGATAGTTGAAGTCCTGCATGGATAGGACAGGCTATGGAGGGACGATGTTAAACAGTGAGCAGATAGTGGACAGGCTCCGGGGGCTCCCAGGCGTTTTTGAGCAGGCAATGAAGGACAAGCAGTATTACAAGGCAAAGCACTGTTATAATACGGCAGTGACAGTTGCAAGCTTCATTGAACTTGACAATACGGTCAGGGAAGAACTGTTCGGAGTGCATGGAGATGTGAATAAAGAGGTAAAGGAAGGCAGATTTGTTGATAAATGGGTCTGTAAAGCGTATGAGGAGTGCATAAAGCGCGACATGACGTATGAACACAGCATGCCTGTAAGAGTTCAATTTAAAAAGGGCTGATGCATTCGGCAAAACGCATCAGCCCGGGTGTTCCGCAATGGAAACTCAACCACATGTGAAGTATACCATTGCGGAGCTGCAAAGTCAATAAACATGGGGCCGGGCGGCTCATTTTTATAACCATATCAGTATATTAAAGTTAGGACAACGGCATGGCATACAGACAGTACGAATGGATTTTTGACAACAGCATAGAGACAGATATTGTGTATGCCGGCAACTATGGTGCAAAGGGTGAGAAGAGAGCACCACGCAGAAAGGCAACACCGGAGCAGGTGAAGAGGCAGAATCAGAGAAACAAAGAGATACGGATGAGGAGGCTCATCAAGGCAAACTTCAGGGAAGGTGACCTGTGGGTCACACTCAAGTATCAGGCAGGAACACGTAAGGAAGTGAAAGAGGTACAGGCTGACCTTAGTAGATTCCTGCGGAAGCTCCGTACAGAGTATAAAAAGCTTCATGTGACGCTTAAGTTCATATACCGGATTGAGCTTGGCAGACAGGGAGGCATCCACACACATCTTTTGGTCAACCGTGTACCGGATGCTGACAGGATAATGCAAAGGCTATGGATCCATGGCAGGGTGAACTGGACAAGCACATATGAGTGCGGCGGGTTCAAAAGCCTTGCTGAGTACATAGTCAAGGAGCCGGAAGAGATAGACGGACAGATGTCACTTTTCGATGAACCTGACAGGGGGAAGCTGATTAAGTACAGCTCATCACGCAACCTTGTCCGCCCGGAGCCGGTGAAGAAAGAATACTCACGCCGTACTGTCCGGAAGATACTGCGTGACGGTCCGAAGCCGCATCCGGGGTTTTACATTGAAAAGAATTCCATATGTATCGGTGTTAATCCATACACCGGCTACAGTTACATACACTACACGGAGATACGAATAAAACGAAAGCAGAAAGGAGGCAGTGATGCAGCATGTGAATATCTATGTTGAGAGCACATGGAGAGGACCAAGACATACATCAGGCGTCTATGAATTCATCATGGAAGTCTATATGCAACCGGGGCAGGATCCTGTGACACTCACGAAGCATACAGAGCTTGAAGACAGCACGGAGAACACATCATACGTGCAGGCGGCGGCAGAGGCTGTAAACCGCTTAAAGTCTAAATGCGAGGTCACTTTTTACACGCCGAACAGGTCCTTCAACATGGCGGTCAATGAATACCTTCCACGCTGGAAGAATAACGGCTATCTGTCAGCACGCGGGGACCTGATAGCAAATGCGGACGAGTGGCAGGCAATAGCACAGAAGACGGCAGCAGTCCGGGCAGAGGACAGGCACCACACTTACCAGCAGTGCATGAGGGATGACATACGCAGGCTGCATCTGAAAATCAATGAAAAGCATCATGCAGAATAAGGCGGATGGTTACTGCTATCTGTGCGCAAGGCTGTATGGCATCTATGACAGGCAGGAGAATCTGCAGGAGCATCATGTGATATTCGGCAGAGCCAACAGGAAGCTGTCAGAGAAGTACGGGCTCAAGGTATACCTCTGCCTGTGGCACCATACCGAAGGACCGGAAGCCGTACATCATAACAGACAGCTCCGGCAGCAGCTTGAGGAGGATGCACAGAGGGCATTCATGAAGACACATTCACTGGATGAATGGATGTCAGTGTTTGGCCGCAATTTTATCATGTCGGACAGCCAGCCGCATTTAGGATTTAAGCCGAAAAGTGAGAATTTGGGAATAACATTTTTTGAAGAGGACGGGGAGTGATGAGTGTGTACGTCAGAGCCCCGCCGGAAACAGAATTAATATCATCATACAAACCAGGAGGTACAGGATGTTTTATTACAGGATTACAGACACGTCAGATGGTTCAGAACAGTTTCTGAAGCCGTCAGATGCGAGAAAATTCTTAAACCTTGAGGACAGTGCCCTTAAGGCATATGCAGACATGGGGGCAAAGTTTGGCAGGTTTGTCATAAATAAGCTCACAGCTGAGCAGGCAGAGCGTGAAAAAGAAGAATTAAGATTAAAGAGGCAGAAGACCGCAGTGGAAGACAGGCGCAGAGAGTACATAGCAAAGCATGGACCGAGTATATGGTGCGGATATCTTCTGTTCGCGGCGAAGTTCCTACACAGGACTTCGGCAGCAGTCAGCATTGATATCAATATCAGGACATTCCGCAATGCAGACATATCAGGAATAACAATGCCATGTGTAACAGTATACGCCAGTCCGTCAGATTATCCCGGCTGGTATGTAGCAAGGCTGTTCGACCTTGGACATCCGCTTAATGTCCATATACGCCGCAGAACAGTTGAGGAAATACGTGCGGACATAATCCGGAGATTCCCGGGAATGATTCCGTTCGCACCCGGAGCAGAGGATGATTCACACATTGTTGAAACATGGGTATAAAGGAGGCAGTCATGTTCATAAATAACACAGAATTCAAGAGAACGCTTAATAATTCATACAAAGCCGAGGGCATTAAGATAGCAAGAGCCTACTCAGAGGCAGCATCTGCCGGAATGCTTATGCTTGCCGGGGCTGACTGGATCATAAACATGAATGAGGCATATATCCCGAACAAAACAAAGGGCATCCTGTTTGAGATACTCGGAGGGCTCCCGCTTGACGGGCAGTGCCTTGAGATGCGTGCCGGCAGGGAGATGCAACAGATAACAACGCCTGCATGGATGGACCTGTACGGGATGCAGAACAGATACACACAGAGGTATGTGACAACGAAGATGTCATATGGAATCAACGGCATGCTCCAGAATCCGGACAGCGGAAAGATATATCTTGTAAATGGCAGCAGGCTCAACCTGATAGGCAGGAAAGAGCTGAATCTTGATATAGAGACATCACCGGAAGGACCATTTGCAATGAATGAGGTTGACGGTTACACGGGATTTCTATGGTACAACAACATCTGTGCGATATCCGTGCAAAACATACGCATTGATAATCCTGATGTGCAGATGGTTGTTGAGGCACTTGAGAAAGTAGAGCTTGCGGGGTAGGGCAATTAGGATGAGACATAAAATAGAAATGTTACAGAGATAATTGTAAATGCAAGGATGTACATTTGAAAAATAGTGGGCTTGAGGGGAATCGAACCCCTCGGCGTCCAAATATTACTTACTCCTCTGCTCCTGCTCCATTGGTTCCAATGCAAAACCCACGCGTACCTGCACCCACTGAAACTTTTTGTATGAAATCGATTATTGACATGATAGTACCTCCTGAAAAGATAAGTCTGAATTTACAGTTATTTTTAAGGTTGCACGACCATAAGACGGAGCAGCAGGAAAGTAAAATAGTAAGTAATGAGATTGTTGGCTATATTAATTAGTTAATTATAAATCAATAAAAGAAAAAAAGCAAGAAAGGAGCCAAGCCTCAGGCCGGGGCAACGATATACAAATAAAATGAAATCAATCGTAAAATATCCGGGAAGTAAATGGAACATTGCGTCCAGGTTAGTAAATTTAATACCAGAGCATCATAGTTATGTAGAGCCATTCTTTGGCAGCGGGGCGGTACTGTTTAATAAACAGGTGTCAGATATTGAAACAATTAATGACTTAGACCATGATGTTGTGAATCTTTTCCGTTGTATACAGGAGGATTCGGAACATCTTGCAAGAATGGTAATGAGTACACCGTTCAGCCGTGAAAAATATGAGGATACATATAAATTGGATGTATGGGAGCTGATGATGCCGGATGAACCATTTCATAAAGCATTACGATTTTTAATCAAGTGTTGGCAGGGACATGGTTTCCGCACAAATGGCAGCAGGGTAGGATGGAAAAATGATGTGCAGGGCAGGGAGAGGGCTTACGCATTATGGAATTGGTACCGTCTGCCAGAAAGGATTATTGATATAGCTGAACGCCTGCGCATGGTGCAGATTGAAAACCGTCCGGCATTAGAAGTGATAGAGCGGTTTAATTACAATAATGTATTTATGTATTTAGATCCTCCGTATATGTTGGATACAAGGAGAGGCAGGCAGTACAAGCATGAAATGACAGATGCGGAGCATGAGGAACTGCTGAAAATAATACTTCACAGCAAGGCAAAAATCATGATATCAGGGTATGAAAATGATATGTATAACGAGTATCTGTCAGGATGGAGAAAAAGACAATTCCCAAGTTGTGCAGAATATGGTAAGCCAAGGCTGGAAAGCGTATGGATGAATTACGAAACATACTTACAGATGGACTTTGGAGATTTCCCGGAGGTGCTGTCATGATAAACGGTGAACTTATAGTTGACAACTTTGCCGGTGGTGGCGGTGCATCCACAGGGATTGAGCTGGCAACCGGCTATAGTGTGGATATAGCAATTAACCATGATCCAGAGGCTATCAAAATGCACAAGACAAACCACCCGGATACAATGCATTACTGCGAAAACGTATGGAAGGTAGACCCGGTGCAGGCATGCAATGGACATCCTGTAGGGCTTTCCTGGTTCTCACCGGATTGTAAACATTTTAGCAAGGCAAAAGGTGGCAAGCCAAAGGATAAAAATATAAGAGGTCTGGCATGGGTAGCGTGCAGATGGGCCGGGCTGGTAAGACCCAGAGTAATCATGTTGGAAAACGTGGAAGAATTCAAAACGTGGGGACCATTAAACCGCAGACACCATCCTGTTAAAACAAAGCAGGGAAAGACCTTTGAAAAGTTTGTAAATCAGCTCACTGATTTAGGATATGAGGTACAGTTCCGGGAACTAGTGGCAGCAGATTACGGAGCACCTACAATGCGTAAGCGATTTTTCATGATTGCTAGGTGCGACGGCAAGCCGATAGTCTGGCCGAAGCCGACACATGCGCCAGCAGACAGTGAAGAGGTCAAGGCTGGATTGCTTAAACCGTATGTAGGAGCATACACGCAGTTGGACTTTTCACTTCCGTGTCCGTCCATTTTTGATACGCCCGAGGAAATCAAAGAGAAATACGGGATCCGGGCGGTACGTCCGCTGGCACCGAAGACGATGGAGAGAATAGCACGAGGACTGAAAAAGTTTGTGCTCGAGAATCCAGAGCCGTTTATCATCCCGATTGGATATGGAGAGAGGAAAGGACAAGCCCCTAGAGTACATGATATAGAGAAACCATTGCCGACCATAGTTGGAAGTGGAAAACATTATCTGTGTGAGCCGTACATGGTGCAGATTGGTCAGACTGGCTTTACAGCAGACAGAAGTAAGGATGTAAGAGAGCCTCTCACAACTATCGTGAGTAAAAATGAACATTGTCTTATCAGTCCTACGCTTATCCAGTATCATTCTGAGACGGCACAGGGAGAAGTCCGGGGGCAGAGCATTAAAGATCCGATCATGACTGTGGACGGATCGAACAGATATGGACTGGTCACATCGTTTCTGCATAAGTACTATGACGGAGGATATAAGGGTGCTGGAGAAACAGTAGAAAACCCGCTTCCGACAGTGACCGCATGGGATCATAACAGCGTTGTTACAGCGAATCTGATTCAGATGAATAATCATTGTGACGGAAAAGATATCAGACAGCCATTACCAACGATCACAGCCGGAGACGGACACTTCGGGGAGGTCAGAGCCTTTCTGATTAAATACTATGGACAGGGAACAGGACAGGATATAAAGGCACCGCTGGACACCGTGACGGCTCAGGACAGATTCGGACTGGTAACTATCAATGGGACAGATTATCAAATTGTAGATATCGGATTGCGGATGCTGGAGCCACGTGAGCTGTACGGATGCCAGGGATTTCCGGAAGATTACATTATTGATCATGATTATACTGGAAAGGCATATCCGCGGAGTGAGCAGGTACGAAGATGTGGTAATGCAGTGTGCCCACCAATACCAGCAGCACTTGTTAAGGCAAATCTGCCAGAAATGTGTATCGCAGAACGTATGCCAAATGTAAGAATTGAGTATGAACGGACTGGACAATTAAGATTTGCATAAGGAGTGATAAAAGAATGAGATTAATAGACGCAGATGACCTTGTAGCGTACCTGAATGATTACGCAAGGCAGGAGACATGCTACAGCGGTGAAGATAATGCAGATATACGTGATGTAATACAGGAGTGCATAGAAGCGGTTGAGGAGCAGCCAACCGCCTATGACATTGATAAGGTTGTTGAAAGATTGAAGGAAGAAGCAAAGTATTCACACGCGGACTATTTGGAATATGATCGGAAACATGGCTTTGATGAGGATACAGATTACCATTTCGCAGGATTGGAAAGAGCAGTTGAGATAGTAGAGCCCGGCGCCTCTTTGGATGGAGAACACATCAGGTCAGATGTGGAAGAATCAGCAATTAAGAATCATATAATGCAGAGGTTTATGCGGAAGGAGTAGCTTATGAAGATTGCCTGTGAAAAGTGTAATAAAATAATTGATGCGTATTTTACAGATAAGTACGTGACCATTACTAAAAAGGATGAGAACATAGTACTTTGCAAATCATGTTATGACAAATTCAATGATTGGTTATACGAGGATGAGGAGGCAGCAGATGAATAAAAAAATATCAGACTACAACGCCGGCATAGAATATGCCCTGCGCATAGCCCGCAAGGGTGGCATCGAAGCCCTTGAGCGTGAAGTCAAATACCGCGGAACACATAACAGCGTAAGAGGTGTTGACGCATCAGAGCTTACAGCAGTCGCAAGGTCAATGTGCAGCAAAGAGCTTATGTTTGTGGCCACAGCCAGCGCAACCGCAATGGCGGATTACATGCACATGCCGCCAAGTGTTGTGCTTGATTATTTGAAAGAATTCAACCGCCTTGTAGATGTGTACAGGATGGACGAGGCAGCATTTAATAAGGCACAGGAGAAGCTTAACAGGAATGTAGGACTTAACGAGTGTGTCAGGTCTTATCAGATAATGGAGAAATCAGAGGAGGAAGACAATGAGAGAGATTAACGAAGTGATTGACGGGGCAAAGCAGGTGGTAAATGGAATCTATGAACAGATCAGCAGGATTGACAGCTGTAACGCTGTGCTGAAGGTCATGGATAATGCGGAGGTGTCCCTGCTTCAGGAGGACGGCAACTTTGTGGACACATCCTCAGCACTCACGGTTGAGCAGAGGGCGGACGTACTCTATAACATGCGCTGCATGATTAAGGGCAATATTGACGAGGCGGCAGCGGCGCTCGAAGCGGTACAGATCGCAGGAAAGAAGCCAGAGGCAGCATTGGCAACAGAAGATACACAGTCATCAGACATGCATGATGATGCAATGGAAGATGCAGAAGAGCCGGAAGCTGACACGGCAGCAGGTCAGGACACGGCAGCAGTACAGACAATTAAGAAAGCAAATCACCAGCCGCCGGAGCGCAAGAGCAGGATGGATAAAGACACGGTCCTCCAGCTTCTGAAAGACGGATACAGCGTTCAGGACATAGCTGGCAGATACGGCTACAAGACAACCAAGACAGTAGATAACTTCTGCAAGGCCAATAAGATTAATACAAAGCTTTATGAACGCAGTGACAGACAGCTCACAGAAGCAGACATACCGCAGATACGTGAGCTGTACACAGATGGACCATTCAACCTTACACAGACAGCCGGAGAGCTTGGCGTATCCAAGAAGCAGCTCAGGGCATTTGTCGAGGAGAACCATATCGTGAAGCCGGTAAACGATTGATACCAGACCACCGGTAAAGAGAAAGTGAGGAGCAATGAGCTTAAAGGAAGTACTGAACCAGTATACAGCGGTGAAGAAAGAGCGTGAGTACATAGCAGATAAGGTCATGGCATTGGAAAGGCAGATAGAACGCATGGAACAGAGCGGATACAGCGTTAAGGACACTGTGCGTGGCGGTGAGGGCAATATGCACCATTACATGATAGAGGGATTCCCGTACGGCGACTACAGCCGCCGCAAGACACTACTGAAAGTAAGAAGGCAGCAGTTAATTGACAGGGATGAGAAGCTTGCAGAGCTTGAGACGCAGGTCGAACATTTCTTAAGTGAGCTTGATGACAGCAGACTCCGGCAGATGATCGAGTACAGATATATTGAGAATATGAGCTGGGTGCAGGTTGCTGACAGGATGGGCGGCAATAACACAGCGGACGGATGCAGGATGGCAGTTGAGCGGTTTTTAAGGGATAAGCAGTAAATGATAGCAGTGAGTGGAAATTCATTCACTGCTATTTTAGTGTAAAAAATGTGTATAAATACACATTAAATAATTGACAAATACACATTAAATGTGTATAATAAACAATGAAAGGAGGACACGGATGAAACAAAAGGATTTAGTAAAGAAACTTGAAGCCGGAGGCTTTACATTCCTCAGACATGGAAGCAACCATGATGTGTATATAAGAGACGGAATGATAGAGCAGGTACCAAGGCACAGAGAGATTAATGAACAACTTGCAAAGGCAATTATCAGGAAATGGGGATTGTAAAATCCCCGGTTTCTATGAATAGATATATGAATAGACAGAGAAAAGGAGCTGTAACATGAAAAAAGTATATCCTGTATTATTTACAAAGACAAATGATGATAAAGATACCATACTGATAGAAGTACCGGATTTAGGAGCCATGACAGAAGGCTATGGAATGGCAGACGCGATTGAGATGGCAAGGGATGTTATCGGAATGGCAGGAATAACAAAGGAAGACAATGGCGAGGAATTGCCGGAGGCAACAGAATTTGATAAGGTTGACGCAGCCAAGGGGACATTTGCCGCTGACGGAGAAACATATGCATCATTGGTTGATGTCGACTTTGACGCGTACAGAAGGAAGGTTGACATGAAGTCTGTACGGAGAAACGTCACACTTCCAAACTGGCTTAACGTAGAAGCCGACAAAGCAGGGATAAACGTATCAAAGGTTCTTCAGGATGCGCTTATGTCTGTTTTGAATGTATCAAGAGGATGATTTGCAATTTTTTTTTAAAAATGCGCGTTTTGTTCGCTCTGTTCGTTTTTTATGTGTTAATATGTAAAATGGAATTAGTCCATAAGATGAAACCACCAAATAAAGATATCCCCCGGAAGGCACTGGCAAAAGCTGGTGCCTTTTGCATTGCATGAAAGGATGTGGTAGAAATGAACAGAATAATGATACTGCATCCGGCAGCAGAGCACAATGCCTAAGCAGAACAGCAAAGCTGAGGAAGCCAGAAAGATGTACGAAGCCGGAAAAAAGCTTGTAGAAATAGCACAGGCACTTGGCGTGCCGCCGGGGACGGTACGCAGATGGAAAAGTACATACAAGTGGGATGGCGAGCGTTCGGATTTAAAAAGCGAGCGTTCGGGTAAAAAAAGCGAACGTTCGCATAATAAAATAAATGATAAAAATAAAGCTGTGGCAGAAGAGGTTGAGCAGGTAGTGAGTAACGCCGGACTTACCGATAAGCAACGGCTTTTTTGCATTTATTACGTGCGGTGTTTTAACGCTGCAAAAGCATATCAGAAAGCTTATGGAGTGTCATATGCAACAGCAAAGTCGGCTGGCTACAGGATGTTGACAAATGTAAGAGTAAAAGAGGAGATTATGAACCTCAAATCCGACAGAATGAACAGGGAGCTCCTGACTGCTGATGATATATTCCAAAAATACATTGATATTGCATTTGCAGACATGAACGATTATCTCGAATGGCGTGAAGAGGATGTCCCGGTAATAACAGCATTTGGCCTGCTTAAGGATGAAAAAGGCAATGTGATTACACGTAAAACCAATGTGCTGCATTTTAAAGACAGCAATGATGTTGACGGGACAATCGTAAGCGAGGTAACAATGGGTAACAAGCCTGCAGTGAAGCTGGCAGACAGGCTCAAGGCACTTAACTGGCTTGCAGATCACATGGACCTTGCAACGGAGAAGCAAAAAGCCGAGATTGAACTTCTTAGGACCAGAATTGGCGATGATAGCACGGATGCAGGAGATGATGGATTCATTGACGCTTTGAATGCTGCATCGGAGGTGTGGAACGATGAAAGCGGTTAAAAATGCCATATTCAGTTTCAGACCATTCAGCAGAAAGCAGCTCAAGGTATTAACGTGGTGGTGCAATACATCACCTGTCAAAGCAGCTGATGGAATCATAGCCGATGGTGCAATCCGATCCGGAAAGACTGTCTCAATGTGCCTGTCATACGTCATATGGGCAATGTCATCATTTAACGGCCAGAACTTCGGCATGTGCGGCAAGACCATAGGAGCCTTCAGGCGTAACGTGCTAATGGTTCTTAAGCTCATGTTAAAAAGCCGTGGGTACAAGGTGCGCGACTACAGGGCAGATAACCTTGTGGTTGTAACAAAGGGAAATGTTCAGAACAATTTTTATATATTTGGCGGAAAAGATGAGCGGTCGCAGGATCTGATACAGGGTATCACACTTGCAGGCTGCTTTTTTGATGAAGTTGCACTTATGCCGGAATCGTTTGTCAATCAGGCAACAGGACGATGCTCCGTTGAAGGTTCCAAGTTCTGGTTCAACTGTAACCCTGACGGACCATATCACTGGTTCAAGCGCGGCTGGATAGATAAAGCGGAAGAAAAGAGCCTGCTGTATCTGAGATTCACGATGGATGATAACCTGAGTCTGTCGGAAGCGATTAAAGCAAGATACAGAGCAATGTATACCGGCGTGTTCTACAAGCGGTACATTGAAGGTCTGTGGGCGGTTGCTAACGGCGTGATATATGACATGTTTGATAAAGTACGGCATGTCATAAAGTATGGCACCGATATGTCATTTGTAGGACCACAATATGTGTCATGTGATTATGGTACACAGAATGCGACAGTGTTCCTGCTTTGGCAGAAGAATGCTGCAGGGCAGTGGGTATGCAAAAAGGAATACTACTATTCTGGACGTGATGAGCAGAGCCAGAAGACCGATGATGAATATGTAAAGGACCTTGACGAATGGCTTGAAGGCATAAAGCCAGAAAAGATAATCGTAGATCCGGCAGCAGCGTCATTCATAGCACTGCTCAAGAAACGCGGCTATAACGTAAAGAAAGCAAGAAATGATGTGCTTGATGGAATCAGATACACCGGCATGCTGCTGAATGAAGATAAGATAGTGATTCTTGATACATGTGTAAATACGATTAAAGAGTTCGCAACATATATGTGGGACAGCAAGGCAGCAGACCGGGGAGAAGACAAGCCGGTAAAGCAGTTTGACCACTGCATGGACGCTTTAAGATACTTCTGTTACACGATAATTCACAGGCGTGTGGGAATTACTTTCCTGAAATAGTGAGGTAAAGATGGAAATTGAAATTATAGAAAAACTCATAAAAAAATACAGCGCGGCACATGGCGACTTCGTAAGACGTGCCACAATCGCTGAGAAATATTACCGCAATGAGAATGTGTGCATAATGACGCAGAAACCTCAGAAAGATGAGGAAGGCAATCCAATGCGCAGTGCTGATAACAGGATACCGCGGAACTTTCACGGACTGCTTGTAGATCAGAAAACGGCATATGCGTTCACTGCACCGCCACTGTTTGACACAGGAGATAAGGCGGTCAATGAAAAGATAACGGAAGCACTTGGGGATGAGTACCAGCTTAACTGCATGGAGCTGTGTGTGAATGCAGCCAATATGTCAGTGGCATGGGTGCACTATTGGGAAAATGAAGCAGGTGGGTTTGAATGGGCTGTAGTTGATTCAAGGCAGATACAGCCCATATTCGACAAGAGTCTCAAAAAAAAGCTTATAGGAGTGATGAGGTGTTACCCGGAGATGGATGCCGACACGGGCGATGCATACAACGTATATGAGTACTGGAATGACATAAAGTGCCAGGCATTCAGGAGACGTGTGGCAGCAGCGGATTCAACAGAACTTCCACTGCTTGAGTACTACAATATGTTTACGGATCCTATGACAGGAGAGGCAGTGTCAGAGTATGAACATGGACGGGGAGAGGTTCCGTTCATTCCATTTTTCAATAATAACATTGATACAGACGACCTAAAAAATATAAAGCCTCTTATTGATGTCTATGACAAGGTGTTCTCAGGCTTCATCAATGACCTTGACGATGTGCAGGAACTGATATTCATACTCACAGGATATGGTAACGAGAGCCTGAATGGATTTCTGCAGAATCTCAAGAAATACAAGACAATAAAGCTGGACGATGATGTTGCTAACGCAGATGTAAAGACACTGTCAATAGAGATACCGATTGAGGCACGTAACAGCATCCTTGATGCAACACGCAAGGCAATATTCGAGCAAGGCAAAGGCCTTGACCCACGTCCGGAGACATTTGGCAATCAGTCCGGAGAGGCACTTAAGTTCATGTATGCGCTGCTTGAGATGAAAGTCGGTCTCATGGAACCACAATTCCGTGTTGGCTTTGCAAAGCTCATAAGAGCAATTTGCAGATTCTACAACATGAAATGTGACAAGATACTTCAGACATGGACAAGAACAGGAATCAAGAACGATACGGAGCAGGCAAATATATGCAAGAACAGCGTAGGCATTGTATCGAATAAGACAATACTTAAAAACCATCCGCTTGTAGATGACGTTGAGGCAGAGCTTGAGCAGCTTAAGGAAGAGTCAGAAGAGAAAGGCGCATATGGCAATGCATTTGTGGTAAAAGACACAGAGCAGAAGAAAAAGGATGAAGAGGATGGCGCGGAAGCTGAATGACAGGCAGCAGAGGTGAAACATGACATATTGGCAGAGGAGATATGACCAGATAGAACAGGCGGCTCACGATAAGTCAGTCGCCTATTATTCTGCCCTTGAAAAGAAATACAGCAGGGCACAGGCAGAGATAGACAAAGAAATCAACGCATGGTATCAGCGCTTTGCCGTCAATAATAAGATAGATTACACAGAGGCCTGCCGGCTTCTCAATTCAGATGAACTTGACGAGTTCCGCTGGAGCGTGGAGGATTATATAAAAGCCGGTGAGGAGAATGACGTAGACGGACGCTGGATGAAGGAGCTTGAAAATGCTTCTGCAAGGCACCATGTAAATCGCCTTGAGGCTTTAAAGCTCAGTACAACCAACTCAATCGAGAAAGCCATGGGAGGAATGACGGATGATGTTGATAAAATGCTCCGTGATGTGTATAAGTCAACATATTACAAGGGCTGCTATGAATTTCAGCGCGGCACGGGAATAGGGTTTGACCTTGCGAAGGTTAATGACAGATATCTTGATGCAATACTCAAAAAGCCGTGGTGCGCAGATGGAAGCAATTATTCGGATAAGATATGGAAAAACAAGACAAAACTTGTGAATGAGCTGGATAATGAGCTTACACGAATGGCACTTACGGGAGATGCTCCGGGTGAATCAATACGAAGAATCAGCAAGGCTCTTCATACTTCAAAGAATAATGCGGCAACGCTTGTAATGACAGAGCAGGCCTTCTTCACAAGCGTTGCACAGCAGGATGCATTCAAGGAGCTTGGTGTCGGTGAGTTCGAGGTAGTTGCAACGCTGGATGGTCTTACATGTACAACATGCGGAAGCCATGACAGTGATCACAGACCAATGAGCGAGTTCAAGCCTGGCATTACAGCCCCGCCATATCATCCAAACTGCCGCTGCACAACTGTACCGTACTTTGATGATGAATTTGATGCAGTTGGTAAACGTGCAGCAAGGGGTGCAGATGGAAAGACTTATCATGTACCGGGTGATATGAAATATGCTGATTGGAAAGAACAATATATTGACAGCCCTGTTGTAGTTGACCAAACACAGAAAATTACAAAGAAGAATGATTTTAATGATTATTCTGTTGATAGAAAACTTGTGAACAGTAAAGAATATCATGATAAGTTTGAAAATTTAACAAGTCACAAGTCAACAAATGAATCTGTATATCAGGAAGCAATGAAGATGTTAGAACACAGAGATGGAACAGATTTGGAAGACATTGTGATTTTGGATGCAAGAACAGGAAATGTCATTGTTAAGAACACATTGTCTGTTAGGTCAGGTCAAACTGGTTTGACACATGAACAGTTTGAAATCTATCAACAATCAAGTGGAAAGAAGGTTTTACTTCACAATCATCCAAATGGTGGAAGATTATCATTTACAGATTTGAAGACCCTATTTGTAAATGATGATATTAAAGCCACAATTGCTGTTGGTCACAATGGTATGGTTCATATTGTTTCAAATCCTGATAGAACGCTTGATATTGAAAAATTGTATGAATCATTGTATAATGAGTACAAAGAAATTTATGCTAATTCCGAATTAGCAAGAATTTATGCATTAGATGATTTGTATGATTTGAAAATATTTGATTATGAAAGTAGGTGATGTTTTATGGCTGAAAAACTTTATATAAAAACTGATGACAGGATGAAGATTGGTGATAAGCCAATGAAACACACTGATTCAAAAGGACAGGAATTGCATGACAGACATGTAAAAAACAGAAAAGAGTTATTGAAACAATATAAAAAATAAAAGCATCCTGAAAGGGTGCTTTTTTCATACCCTAACAAGTTATCAATGAATTGATTTTCATTGCTAAATAACGATTATATGAGGTCAGAAAGGGGGTGTAGACACCATGAAGTTATGTGAAACAGTAGAAGGTATGAACAGTGCTGACTACAAGGAAAGATTCAAGGCTGAATATCAGCAGTTGCTAATTAGATACACTGGTTTGAAATCTATGCTTGAAAAGTGGGATGCAGATTCTTTAGAGTTTGAACCTACTTGTCCAAGAAGTACCTACAATATGCAGATTAAGGCAATGACTGATTATATTGCAGTCCTTGAAGCAAGGGCGGTCATGGAAGGTGTTGATTTAGCATAGAAAGGCGGTGGTATTTTTGCACCGGTGCAACAGGAGGAATAATGACAGCAGAAAACAGCAATGACGAATATAAAGCTGTAATAAGGCAGCAGATAGAGGTCTGTAAGGCGTTTCAGGCAAAATGTGATATAAGGGATGCTGAGACATTTGTAACGCTAAGCAGGCACATAGCCTCACTGGCGGAGGATATACGGGACAAAGAAGCTCCGGTAAGCAGACGGCAGACAGATAATGATACAGAGGACGATATGTTCTGAGCAGATGGATATTAAGGGCAGGCGCTTGTACGTCTGCTCTTTTTATATGCCTTTTTCCGCAGGCATTAAAGAACGGTAATACTCATCTGGAGAATAAACAGAGAATCCCAATACCCGGAGAGCGGGAATAAAAATCTATGGAGGAAACAGGAATGGAATGGTTAAAGGAGATTCTGGAAAAGGCTGAAATCAAGGATGGGAAGCTTGATGTGGATGCAGTCATGAATGCAGCACAGAAGGAGTTCCCAAAGCATGCAGTACCAAAGGCAGACTTTAATGCAAAAGCAGAAGAGCTTAAGACAGCCAATGAAACAATCACAGAGCTGAAGAAGTCCAATGGTGACAATAAGGAACTTCAGGACAAGATTGGCAATTATGAGACAGAGATTGCGGACCTTAAGAAAAATGCAGAGAATACGGCAAAGAACTATGCACTGAGGGATTCTCTTGCAAAGCATGGCGTACTTGATCCGGATTATCTGATCTACAAGGCAGGAGGGCTTGAGAAGTTCACATTCGACAAGGATAACAAGCCTGTCGGTGTGGAAGATGCGCTTAAGCCTTACCGTGAGGATAAGAGCATGGCTCACATCTTTAAGGCAGACAAGCCGCCATATCATCCAAAGGACGGCGGCAGCGGAATAAATGCCAATCCGTTTGCAAAAGAAACATTTAACCTTACAAAACAGGGACAGCTCCTCAGGGAGAATCCCGAAGCAGCAAGACAGATGGCAGCAGATGCCGGCATAACAATTTAAAGAAGAGGAGATAACAAATGGCAGAAACAAAAATTGCAGACATTATTACACCGGAGCTTTTTACTCCATATGTAATCAACCGTACAATGGAACGCTCAGACCTTGTGAAGAGTGGAATAATCACAAATAACCCGGAGTTCGACAGGCTTGCCAGCGAAGCGGCAAGGACACATAATATGCCGTTCTTTGAGGACCTTACAGGAGAATCGGAGGCTATTCTTGAAGATACAAAGATGACACCTGACAAGATAGGATCCAATAAAGATGTATCAACATCAATACTCAGACAGAAGATGTGGGGGGCATCAAGCCTTGCAGCGGTAATGTCCGGGGCAGACCCGATGGCAGCTATTGGAGACCTGATTGCCGACTATTGGTCAAGAGATATGCAGAAGGAGCTTATAGCCATCCTGAACGGAGTGTTCGGTTCATACACAGAAACAGAGAAGACGGTAATACCGATGGAAGACCATATACTTGACCTTACCAAGATGAGCGCTGCTGCAGCTAAGAATATAAGCGCATCAGCATTTATTGATGCATTACAGCTTCTCGGAGATGCACAGCAGACACTTACATCTGTTGCAATGCATTCTGCAACAAAGGCATATCTTAAGAAAAAGAACCTCATTGAGACGGAGAGGGATTCAACAGATGTAGAATTTGATACATATCAGGGCAGAAGAGTCATAGTTGATGATGGATGTCCTGTAGCTGCAGATACATATACTACATTCCTGTTCGGACAGGGAGCATTTGCGCTTGGCAACGGAAGTCCGACAGGTCTTGTGCTGACAGAGGTCGACCGTGACAAGCAGACAGGTGCAGGTGTTGATTACCTGATCAACCGCCGTGCATTCATCCTCCATCCGCGCGGAATTGCATGGCAGGATAAGGTCCGCACACATGCGGAGACACCGATTAGAAGCGAGCTTGCCAATGCGAAGAACTGGAAGCCGGTATATGAGCCTAAGCAGCTCAGGATTGTAGCAATCAGACACAAGCTCGGATAGGAGATTGGTATGGCAGAGGAAAGGGAGGAACTTCTTAAAAAAATATCTGCCACAGTATCCCGGAAAGCCTGTCTTGTTGAAGACGGCTTCCCGGAATATGTGCTGTCAAGACTTGAAGCGGCAGGATATAAGGCTGATGTAAATGATGCATTTGCAATAGCTTTTGGAATACTTGCAGCAGATGAAGATATATGCAACGCATGTAACCAGAGAGCAATACCAAACGGTCTGTTCATGGCAGCAGTTGACCAGATGGCAGGAAGGATACTCAATGATATGTACAGCTCTGGCAGACTTGACATAGAGACGCTTGACCTGTCAGGTATAGTAACGTCCGTCAAGGAGGGAGACACAGCAGTATCATTTGACAAGGATGCGTCAGATGCTGATAAGTTCACAGCGGCTGTAAGCATTATGATGAACCGTGGAAAGGATAAATATACATGTTATCGAAGATTGCAATGGTAAAGGCGCGTAAAGCCTTTGAAAAGCTGTATGACGGCAGATGCACCATAACTGTCCGTGAGGAATATGAAAAGGATAATGGTGCGACGGGGTTCAGAGAGAATGCAGTAATTGCAGATGAACCATGCAGACTGTCATTTTCATCGGTGTCAGCGACATCTGAAGGAGACGCAATGGCAACAACTTCACAGGCGGTGAAGCTTTTTATCGCTCCGGAGATAGCAGTACCGGAAGGCTCAAGGATAGATGTTACACAGAATGGCATTACAACGTCATACAGACAGTCGGGAACACCGGCTGTATATTCATCACATCAGGAGATAACGCTTGAACTGTATAAGAGGTATGCATGATGGCGGTTAAGTATAAGGAGTTTGAACAGTTTGCACAGAAGGTGTCACAGGCTGATGTTGATGCATTCATAACCGCATGTGTCAAAGAACTTGCCGCAAGGCTGCTTGCCAAGGTGGTAAAGAGGACACCTGTTGGAAGACCTCCAAATCTGGGCGACAGGACAGAGAAGGTGACGGGCGCATCAGGAAAGACAAGGGTAATGCTTACCAAGGATGGTGAAATCTATCAGAAATACTGGTCAGGCTACCGCGGCGGCACACTCAGGAGAGGGTGGATATCACAGTCTGAATCAGAGGCTGAGAGCTCAAAAGGAGGTGTCAGTGCGGCAGATATTCAGAACTATCTTGCCGGTGCTACAGTGATAAGGATGGGAGATGTATACCGGATAGAGATCATCAATCCTGTGTCATATGCAGAATATGTTGAGTACGGACACCGGCAGAAACCGGGAAAGTACGTGCCTGCACTTGGAAAAAGGCTGAAAAAAGCATGGGTGCCGGGCAGATTCATGATGACTATATCTGTAGCGGAAGTTGAGGCAATCAAGCCTAAGCTGTTACAGAAAAGGCTTGATGAATGGGTTAAGAAGGAGCTTGAAGAGGATGCATAGAAAGATTACGGATGCAATTGTAAAAGCAGTAAGGGCGGAATATGCAGACTGCAGGATATATACAGAGCAGGTGAGACAGGGGTATAAAAGCCCCTGTTTTTCTGTACGATGCATTAATCCTGTGTATACGGACGGCAGAGGACGGCAGACAAGGACATACCAGTATCTTATACAGTATTATCCTGCTGATGATATGGAGCCTGAGGCTGAATGCATGGATGTATCTGACATACTTGCAGACATTATAGCTTCTGTGGATGTTGACAATCTTCTTGTGCATTCATCAGGAGGCAGTGCTCAGATTGTTGACGGCGTGCTGCAGTACACAATATCTTACAGCATACACGTAGCGGTGAAGAAAAATGAAGAGAAAATCGACAGCCTTGGCATGAATATGTCGGTAAGAAAGGAGTAACATGACGGCGGTAAAAAAGACAGAAGAGCCTGTGACTTACAGCAAGGCTCAGCTTGTAGAATCTGACAGATATGCAGATTACAGGGATTACCTTGCCGGTAATCTTGAAGACAGAGAGTATACGGTAACAGAGGTTGACAGCCTCATAAACAGAGCATACAGGAAAGGTGGAAAGTAAATGGCATTAGGTGGCGGAACATTCAGTTCACAGAATAAGGTGCTCCCCGGAGCATATTTCCAGTTCATCTCAACAAAAGGAGCAAGAAGTGTTGCGGGAGAAAGAGGCGTTGCAGCTATAGCGCTTGAACTCGACTGGGGAGAGGATAATGTAATATTTGATTTAACAGCAGCAGACATTCAGAAGAACAGTATGGCAATGCTCGGATATTCGTATGATTCGGACAAGCTGAAAGGCATAAGGGACATCCTTAAGCACGCAAAGCTTGTACATGTCTATAAACTCACCAGCGGCGGCGAAAAGGCATCGAATACATACGCAACAGCAAAGTATACGGGCGTTGCCGGTAACAGCATTAAGACGGTTATAGCGTCTAATGTGGATAATACAAGTGCATATGATGTCAGCACATACATGGGAACAACACTTGTTGACAGACAGACAGTAACAAGTCCGGCAGAACTTAAGGATAATGAGTATGTGTCATTTAAGAAGGATGCACCACTTACAAAAGAAGCAGGCGTGTCAATGACAGGCGGAACCAATGCTGCAGCAGATACATCAGCACATCAGGCGTTCCTTGATAAGATAGAATCTTATCCGGATGTCAACACAATAGGATATGCAGGAACTGATGAAAGTATCAAGGCACTGTATGCTGCATTCGCAAAGAGGATGCGTGATGAAGTAGGCATAAGACTTCAGGCGGTTATGCATGGATATGCCGGTGACAGCATAGCATGTGTGAATGTCAAAAACAGTGCAGACAACGTCTACTGGGTTCTTGGAGTTACGGCAGGGCTCGCGGGTAATGAATCGGCGACAAATATGGTGTATGACGGAGAGATGCCGGTAAAGACTGATTACACACAGAAGCAGCTTGAAGCCGCAATTAAATCCGGGGAATATGTACTCCATAAAGTCGGCAGCAGCGTAAGGGTCCTTGAGGATATTAACAGCCTTGTAACATATACGGATGATATGGGGGAGGTATTCTCGGACAATCAGACTGTGAGGGTTATAGACACACTTGCAGATTCAATCGCCGGCATATTCTGCACAAAGTATATCGGCAGGGTGCCAAATAACGCATCAGGACGTACATCGCTGTGGAGCGACATTGTCAGCATCTGCCAGCAGATGGTTGACATGAAGGCACTTGAGAGCTTTGATTCATCAGATATAACGGTAGAGCAGGGAACAGCCAAGAAGTCTGTAGTTGTCAACAGTGCAGTGGTTGTCATTAATACAATGGATAAGCTCTACATGAAGACAGTAATCGCTTAAGGAGGGCATATGAAGACATATTTTAACACGGCGGATGCACAGTCCGCCAAGCTTGCGGAATTCTATCTCACAAAAGACGGCAGAAGATTCACGATGCTAAATGCAACAAAGTTTGAAGCCACGGCCAATATCAGCACGGCAGACGTTAAGAGACTCGGATGTATGATAACGGGGAAAAAACCGAATGGTCTTGAAGTAAAGCTTACATGCACGGTATATAAGTGCTCAAGTCTTTTCGATGACATTGTTGAGGAGTATAAGCTTACCGGTGTACTTCCTACTTTTGAGGTGCAGGTAACATCAGAAGATAAAGCGTCAACAGTTGGCCGCGATACAAAAGTGTACAAGGACTGCGTGCTTGATGGAGATGTGCTGCTTAATATGTTTGATGCAGGCGGCGAGTTTATTGAGCAGGAGATAACCGCATATGCGATGGACTATGAAAGCGCTGAAAAGTATACAGAACCGGATTATATGATGTAAAGGAGATTGACATGGGAAATTTAAGCCTGTTTCTTAAGAAGAACAAGAAGGAAAAGAAGAACGGATATTATGCAGCAACAAAGTCACTGTGTGACGATAATGGTAAGCCGCTTGAATGGGAGATTAAGGCACTCACAACAAGGGAGACGGATGCAATAAGAGAGGAATGTTCTAAGGACGTTCCTGTGGCAGGCAGGCAGGGACAGTGGAGACGTAAGATTGATTCAACTATGCTTTGCCGAAAACTGCTTGTAGCTGCAACTGTATTTCCGGACATGCACAATGCAGAACTTCAGGATTCGTATGGAGTGAAGACCGCAGAAGATCTTGTTGCGGCAATGGTTGACAATCCGGAGGAGTACAACAACTTTGTTGAGTTTGTTCAGGAATTCTCAGGGTTTGAGAGCATGGATGATAAGATCGCAGAAGCAAAAAACTGATTGAAGGCGGCGATGGTGAAGCTAACTATGCATACTATGCATTGCATAAGCTTCACATTCTGCCGTCACAGTTTGTTGAAATGGATGACGAGGAAAGGGCATTCATAATAGCTGCTATTGATATAAGGATTGATGCGGAGAAAAAGAAAGAGGCTGAACTTAAGTCTCAGAAAGGCAGGATGCACTGATGGCGATAAAAACATCAATAGACATACAGGACAGAGTGTCACAGAAGCTGAACAGGGTAATACTGCAGCTTAATAAGACCACATCAGCATTTCAGGCGGCAGATGCTGTAAGCAATACGGCTCTTACGGGAGCAACGGTACAGACGGCAGCAGAACAGATATACAACTATGAAACCAGGATTGAGGAACTTGAGCAGAAAATTGAGCAGGCCGGAGAACAGATGGAAAAGCTTAAGGATAATACAAAGCAGTCTTCGGGCGAAGCACAGAACCTCAGCCGGATAATGGGCGGGATAAAGACGCTCATAGCATCGTATGCAGGCTTCAATGCCTTGCAGGGAATTGCAAAGACCTCAGATGACCTTACGCAGACTACGGCAAGACTTGGCATGATGAACGAGGGCTTCCGTGAGACAGGAGGTGCATTAGAGAGCACTGATGACCTTGTGAATCTCGTATATGCGTCAGCTCAGAATGCAAGAGGCTCATTTGGTGACATGGCAGCAGTTGTTGCCAAGTTTGGCAACAATGCAAAGGATGCATTCAGCAGTTCGGCAGAGGTTGTTGACTTTGCAAACCTGATTCAGAAACAGATGACCATTGCAGGTGCATCCACACAGGAAGCATCAAACGCAATGCTGCAGTTGTCACAGGCACTTGGCTCAGGTGTCCTGCGAGGTGACGAGCTGAACAGTATATTTGAACAGGCTCCTAACCTGATCCAGACAATCGCTGATTACATGGATGTGCCAATCGGAAGCATAAGGCAGATGGCATCAGACGGCAAGCTGTCGGCTGATACAGTTAAAGCGGCAATCTTCTCAGCATCGGAAGATATTAATGCAAAATTTGACCAGATGCCGATGACATGGGGGCAGGTAACACAGCGTATGAAGAATTCAGCACTTCAGAATTTCAAGCCGGTGCTCAATAAGGTGAATGAGCTGGCGAGCAATGAGCGCTTCACAAGTGCGGCAAACTCTGTGCTGGGGTCACTTGCGACAGTGGCAGTTGCTGCACTGACTGTTATGAATATAGTTGGAGCGGCCGGAGGCTTTGTGGCAGATAACTGGAGTATTATAGGGCCAATTGTGTATGGCGTTGCAGGTGCATTTGCTGTGTATGCAGCGTATCTGGGAATTGTCAAAGGTATTGAGGCAGCATCCACAGCGGCAAGCATACTCCACTCGGTTGCTATGTCAGCAAAAATCGGAATAACAGCGCTTATGACACATTCAACCATGGAGGCTACAGCGGCACAGATGGGATATAATGGAGCACTGTATGCATGTCCGATTGTGTGGATTATTGTATTGATTATCGCACTTATTGCAGTAATCTATGCAGTATGCAGTGCAATAGCAAAAATGACAGGTGTTGCCAATAGCGGATTCGGTGTCATAACCGGAGGAATTAATGTGGTTATTCAGTTCTTCAAAAATCTAGGTCTCTCTGTTGCAGACATTGCACTTGGAATTGGCAATGCTATTGCAGCGCTTGCATCTAACATGGGGACGGCATTCTATAATACAATCTGCAATGTGCAGTCCTGGTTCTATAACCTGCTCAGTACTGCTCTTTCTGTTATTGAGAGCATATGTGCGGCATTGAATAAACTGCCGTTTGTAAGCTTTGACTATTCCAACATATCATCAGCAGCAGATGACTACGCTTCAAAAGCAGCACAGGCAGCAGGCAATAAGCAGGAGTATAAGTCTGTCGGCGATGCGTTTAGTGAGGGGATGTCTGTATTTGATACATTTCAGGACGGATGGGCGTCAGACGCATTTAAAGCAGGGACTTCATGGGGAGACGGACTTACAGATAAAGTTTCCGGCATGTTCAGCGGGACAGCCGCAGAAGAGACAGGCTACGCGATGTCAGGAGACAGCGGCATTGGTGACAATATAGGAGATATTGCTGAGGATACATCAAAGATATCAAAGAGTGTTGATATCAGCAACGAAAACCTTAAGTATCTTAGGGATATTGCGGAGACTGAGGCCGTTAACAGGTTTACAACAGCGGAGATTAAGGTTGACATGACTAATCATAATACCGTGTCATCCGGAATGGATATTGACGGAATAGTAAGACAGTTGTCATATGGCGTGACAGAAGCCATGACGGCGGCTGCGGAAGGAGTACACTGATGTATCAGTTTTACATGAATGGAATATTGCTTCCGGTAACGCCTGCATCGATGTCGCTTAAGATTAATAATGCCAATAAAACCATGACGCTTATTAATGACGGAGAGATTAACATGCTGAAGACACCGGGGCTGTCAGAGATAGAGTTCGATGCGGAATTACCCGGTGTGCAGCATGCTGCAAGTCTGTACACCGATGGATTTAAACCTGCAGACTATTATCTCGGGCTGTTTGAGGAGCTTAAGACATCCAAAAAGCCTTTCAGGTTCATTGCTATAAGAGAGCTGCCAAACGGGAGCAGTCTGTATGACACGAATATGAAAGTGTCGCTTGAAGAATACACTGTGAAAGAGAAGTCTGAGAATGGCTTTGATGCAGTAGCAGGCATAAAGCTTAAGCAGTATCGAGATTATTCAACAAAGACATTTGCAATGCCGGTTATACAGACAGATGTACCTTCAGTGCAGCTCGAAGATGAAAGACCTGCGGGAGAGAATGAGCCGGCGGGCGGAACTTATTATACTGTTGAATCAGGCGACTCGCTGTGGGCTATTGCGGCATCTTTTTATGGAGACGGCTCACGATATTCAGAGATATATGAAGCCAACAGCGACCAGATAGAAAGTCCGTCACTTATATATCCCGGACAGGTCTTTTACATACCATAGACCATAGGAGGAATCATGAGTGCAGCAGAACTGCTTATTGAAAATAACGGTATAATATACCAGCCGCCATTGGCTGAGGGCGTTGAGTGGAGCACTGAACGGAGCGGAACACCTGGCAAGCTGACATTCAGCGTCCTTGCTGATGATACGCTTGATATAGCTGAAGGAAATGCAGTAAGGTTCAGATGGAATGGAGATAATATCTTTTATGGATTTATTTTCACAATTGGCCATGGACAGAGCGGTGAACTTTCTATAACTGCATATGACCAGCTCAGGTATCTTAAGAATAAAGACAGTTATGTCTATGAAGATATGACGGCAGGGCAGGTGGTATCTATGATAGCTGATGACTTTATGCTGCAGACGGGAGAACTTGAAGATACCGGCTATGTCATTGCATCAAGAACGGAGGATAATCAGACGTTGTTTGATATCATACAGAATGCTCTCGATGATACGCTGAATAATACAACAGATCTCTTTGTACTGTACGATGACTTCGGGAAGCTCACACTCAAAAGCATAAGCAGCATGATTGTACCGGTCCTGATAGATGCAGACACGGCAGGCTCATATGATTACAAGTCATCAATTGACAGTAATACATATAACAGGATTAAGCTTATATATGACAATGATGATGTCGGAGAACGTGAAGTGTATATATCGCAGGATGGCTCAAACATAAACCACTGGGGCGTGTTACAGTATTATGACACTATTGAAGCAGGAGAAAACGGTCAGGCCAAGGCTGATGCACTGCTTAAGCTGTATAATGCAAAGACCCGAAACCTTACTGTGTCGGACGCTTTTGGCGACAGCAGGGTGCGTGCAGGATGCATGATAGGAGTGCAGCTTAAACTGTCGGATGTAACGATACAGAACCTTATGCTTGTCGAGAGCTGTAAGCACACCTTCAGCCTTGATGAGCACAGGATGGAGATTAAACTGCGGGGAGGCGAGTTTATTGTCTGATTACGGAGATTTACTTGGAGTGATAAAGAGGAGCGCACTGGAAGCGATGGAAGCATCACAGCCGGTGCGCATTTATTATGGCAGCGTTATCGGGACGGAGCCGTTAAGAATACTTGTGGACCAGCGTCTTACACTGGGAGCTGCACAGGTTGTGCTTACAAGGAATGTAACGGATTATGAGGTCCGGGTAACAAAGGATGATGAAGATGGCACCACTGATACTGTCATTGTACATAATGCACTGAAAATTGGTGAAAATGTCATTCTGTGCAGACAACAGGGTGGACAGAAGTTCGTGGTGCTTGAAAGGATGGTGGGAATATGATTCCGGCAGTCAGTGTGCTTACGTCAGACTTAACGGTAGAGGAACAGCCGGGAAAGACATACAGGATGACAGGCGGCAGAATATCAGGAACAGCAGATAACATTGAGGCCGTCAGGCAGGCAGTATTTAAAATACTTAACACGGAACGGTATCAGTATGTTATATACAGTTGGAATTACGGAGTTGAACTGTCAGATCTGTTTGGAAAGCCTGCAGCATATGTCAAATCAGAGGTGGAAAGGCGTATAAAAGAAGCGTTGCTGAGAGACAGCCGCATTACTTCTGTTGACAGCTTTGAATTTGAGCGGCAGAAACACAGCCTGCTTGTTACATTTACAGTGCATTCGGAATATGGAGATGTTGAATCATCAAAGGAGGTGGAAATCTAGTGTACGAACAGATGGAATACAGATATATTCTTTCAAGGATGCTTGAGAGAGTGCCGGACATAATGGACAAGAGGGAAGGCTCGGTTATCTATGATGCACTTGCACCTGCAGCAGCCGAACTCGCTAATATGTACATCGAGCTTGATTCAGTGCTTAATCAGACATTTGCGGATACGGCAACCGGAAGATATCTTGACCTGCGTTGTGCAGAGCGCGGAATTGTAAGACAGGCTGCGACATTTGCAACAGTAAGGGCAACAGTAAGCCCTGTTAATATAGACATAACAGGACAGAGATTCAGTTGTGGACAGTTTAATTATAAGGCTCTTTCAGGCGCAGAAGGTGAATATCAGATGCAGTGTGAAACATCAGGAACGGGACCGAATGGCACATCCGGCATAATGATACCGATTGAATACATTCCGGGACTTGAGAGTGCAAAGATAACAGAGATGCTTGTGCCGGGAGAAGATGCAGAAGCTGATGAGAGCCTTCGCAGACGTTTTTATGCATCTATTGAGAGCCAGGCGTATGGCGGCAATATTAAAGACTATAAGGATAAGACTAATGCGATAGATGGTGTTGGAGGAGTTAAGGTAACACCGGTGTGGAATGGCGGCGGTACCGTAAAGCTTACGATTATCGCATCAGACTATACTGTGCCTACAAAGACGCTTATTGACACTGTACAGAAGCAGATTGATGATATTGCGCCAATAGGCCATGTAGTAACTGTAGAGGGCGTCACGGCAGAGACTGTGAGCATAAGCACCAAAATTACATATCAGCAGGGATGGAACTGGGATACGGTTAAAACATACGCAGAAAAGACGCTCAGGGATTATCTGGCCGTACTTGCCGAAAGCTGGGCTGAATCAGACGGACTTGTTGTGCGTATAAGTCAGTTTGAAGCACGTATGCTTGACTGCACCGGAGTTATTGATATCACCGGAACAAAGATAAATGGCAGTGCGGCCAACATGGTAGTATCATCCCATGCAATTCCTGTGTTTGGAGGTATAACGGATGAATCGTAAGCTTATAACATATCTGCCACAATTTATGCAGGAATATGACGAGATTGAGGTAATAATGGCAGCAGAACAGACTGACACGGACAACCTGTGGAATGCTGTCTATAATGTTCGTAATGATCAGTTTGTAAGCCGTGCAACCGATGCCGGACTGACACGTTTTGAAAAAATATACGGATTATCTCACAGAGGTGACGATACGGAAGCAGACAGGCGCTTCCGTATTGTCAGCCGCATGACAGCAAAACTGCCATACACGATTGATAAATTGCAACAGTATCTTACTGATATGTGCGGACCAAATGGATATGTGCGTGTGTGTGACAATCAGCATTACAGGCTTACAATCAGAATCGCACTTAATAAAAAGAATCAGTATGACACAATCAGGGAGTATGTAGGTGAAATGATTCCCGCAAATCTTGTCTTTGAATGTGGGCTTATGTACAATCAGCACCTGAAGTTCACAAAGCGGACGTATGGACAGCTCGCCGCTTACACAAACAGACAGTTAAGGGAAGATTATCTGGAGGATGAGGAATGAATAAGACAGAACATTATCAGCTTAATAAGCCGGAACAGGATGATTTCTATAATATTGATGACATGAATGAGAACATGGACATTATAGAAAATGCAATGCTTGAATTCGAGAACTTTCATCATGGACAGATGGTAACTATTGATACGGATTGGAACAACATAGAGCCTGGAATGCATGCTGTAAATGGTGGAAGTGATAAGAGCAAGACATGGAGCAAGGAACTTAATGGACCGAATGGAGCAAGGCTTATAGGAGTACTTCTTTGCATTGGTGATACAGCATCTAAAAACTTCACGCAGATTTATAATGAAGGATTTGTATCCGGAATTGCATCAAGGAGGACATTTATAAGAACGTGCATAGACGGAGTGTATGGGGGATGGATGATTATGGCATCTGTGGCAGATGTCAGTACAGCAGTAGCAAAGATTGTTGCTGATGCACCGGCTGACTTCGATACGCTTAAGGAGATGAGCGACTGGATAGCAAAACATCAGTCAGATGCATCAGCAATGAATTCAGCCATACAGCAGAATGCCGAAAATATTGAGAATATGACAGCAGAGATGACCGCTGTAAAAAAATCTGTCAGTGATGGTAAGAAGAAGGTTGCCACTGCTATCACTGATAAAGGGAAGGCAACGGATTCAAATGCATCGTTTCAAACCATGTCTGATAATATAAGGCTTATGGCCGGAATACAGTACGGTGCCGGCGTAACAGCAGCGGACGCGAGAGTTAATACAGCAAGTGCTAATTATAAAGCCGGATACAGTGCAGGTGCAGCGGCGAAGAAATCATTTACGCTCCAGCTGAAACCTGAACAGGACAGCCGTGGAGACTGGGCCGTGTATGCATATGTCAATGGCGTTAGAAAAGACGGCTGGTGGGTTGGAGAGACAAGCAATCTACCTAAAATGAATACTGATATAGACACATACTACATTTAAAGTAAGAAGAGCAATCTGTCACACCGGCAGGTTGCTTTTTTAATAGCAACAGCTATGGAAGCGAGGTGATGCGTATGCTCTGAGAATTGCACCGGTGCAACTTACAACACATAAAATAATAGAAAAGGAAGGAAATAAAGATGGACAGATACGAAAAGATCAAGGCGGTAATTATTGCCTTATGCGGAATTATATCAGGAAGGCTGGGAGTGCTTGCAATACCTATGATACTGCTCATTGTATGCAATGTGATTGACTATGCGACAGGCATATTTGCATCACATTACAGGAATCAGGAGATTGATTCTTACAAGGGGATAAAGGGAATTACAAAGAAGATATGCATGTGGCTGCTTGTTGGCGTCGGGGTTGTCATTGATAATCTGCTTGCATATACCTCCGGAGCGGTCGGCATAACACTGCCGTTCTCATTTCTGGTTGCCTGCATCGTTGCGGTGTGGATTATCTGCAATGAGATTATAAGCATCCTTGAGAATATCAATGATATAGGCGTAACACTTCCGCCGTTCCTCATGCCGATTGTCCGCAATCTCAAGTCACAGGTGGAGAATAAGGCTGACATACTGAAAGAGGGAGGCAGTAACGATGATTAAGAGGTATCTTATGAGCGCAGGCGACATTCAGTTGTCTGCGCATTTCAGACTTCATGAGTTCCAAAGCCGCAATAGCTATGATGAGGTACTTGTGGATGATGCGCTTATTGACATGCTTGAAAAGATCTATATGCACTTTAACTGCTCAAAAGCTGTAATCAATGACGGCTTCAGACAGCCGGGAGAATACTGCCGTTCAATCGGAGGAAGCGACAGGGATGCGCATGCGTATGGAATGGCGGCAGATGTTGTATTCTTTGATTCTGAGGGAGATGTAATATCAGGCAGGTATATATGCTGCTATGCTCAGGACATCGGAGTACAGGGCATTGGCTACATGGGGAACGCCGTGCACCTTGATACACGCGGCAACGGCGGTTATAAGAATACGCATTGGTGGGGCGATGAGACTACCGGTGCTACAGTGACAGACTGGCACGGTTATTTTGCAATAACCAATTATCCTGCCGCTGAACCGGATGAGAATGAGGAAGACAGCACGGAGAATCAGGATGAATCGGCAAATACTGATGCGGAAGATGGCAGCAGTTCAGATAACAACGTGACAGATTTTGACGGAGGCGATATAATGACAAGAGGCATTTCAAAAAATCAGCTCAAATATGAAGTAAATCGTTATGCATTAACCGTACTTGGACGAGAGATTGGTGATGCAGACACTTATGTGGAACTTCTCAGCACAGGTCAGCTTGATTGGTATGAGTTCACCAAAAGACTTCAGGAATCGGAGGAAGCCGTCAAACGCTGGATTAAGTACACGCTATTTGTTGACATCCTTAACCGTGTCCCAGACGCATCAGAAGTTGCTTGGTGGTACGCTCAATATTCACTTAGATATGAAGTCAACAAGGCGCTCATGGCTGAGAGGTTTGCAGAAGACTATGAGAAGTTCAAGGATGAGTACATGAATAAGCCGTTATAAAGACACCAAAAACAGGTAAGAACAGGCAAAAAGCCGTATGTCACAGATTGTGACAAAAAAATAATAAAAATGCCTTCAATCACAGAGGGAGAGCCACATATAACATCGAGGCACGGAAGAACTTGCACACCTCGAGATGGTCAGCACAATAGTTCACCAGCTTACACGCAATCTTACAGCTGACCAGATTAAGGGTACACCGTTTGAGGCATATTATGTTGATCATACAACGGGAGTATGGCCGCAGGCGGCGGGAGGAGTGCCGTTCTCAGCAATGGAGTTCCAGTCGACAGGTGACCCTGTAACAGATCTTGTTGAAAATATGGCAGCAGAGCAGAAAGCCAGAACGACATATGACAATCTCCTTAGAATCAGCTGTGATCCGGATGTGACAGAGCCGCTAAGATTCTTAAGGGCAAGGGAAATTGTACATTTCCAGAGATTCGGTGAGGCACTCAGAATAGTTCAGGACAGACTTGATGCACGTAACTTCTATGCATTCAATCCTGCATTTGACAAACAATCCTGCAACTGTAACAAATAAAATGCTGGAGTATACAGTATAGAAGTAAAAATGACACCGGGAATGGGCAGATATAATCAGACTGCTTCAATTCCGGTGTCATTCTGCTTCAGGCATTCTTGTCATAGAGAAGCTTAAGACCCATAAGTAAAAGCCTTGGTTCGATGATGATATCATGCCTGCAGTATGGAATAACTATTCCGCTCAGACCTCCTGTGGCGACAACGGTTGTCCTGTAACCAAGTTCATCCTCAATTCTGTCAATCATTCCGTCAATACATGAAGCATTACCGAGTATAATACCGCTTTGCATGCATTCAACAGTATTCTTGCCTATTACTCTTGATGGAGCCTGAAGCCCTACATTAAAAAGCTGGGCTGCGTTGGAAGAAAGTGCATTCATTGCAATATTAACACCGGGAGTAATGGCTCCACCGATATAATTGCGGTCTTTGTCGATTACACTTATTGTTGTGGCGGTTCCCATGTCTATAATAATAAGTGGGGCTCCATATCTGTTAATTCCGGCTACGGAATCAACAATCAGATCACTGCCCATCTCTCTGGCATTATCCATCTTAATATTAAGACCTGTTTTAAGTCCGGGACCGACTATAAGCGGAGCCTTATTTATTATTTTTTGGACAGCCCTGCTTATCACCTGCTGAAGTGAAGGTACAACACAGGATATTATTGCACCGCTTATATTATCAGAATCTATATTGTAAAGTTCAAGAACTGTCTTAATTCCCATTGCGTATTCAAGCGGGGATTTGGAGAGGTCTGTGGATAATTCTTCTGTAAAATATATCTTTTGATCGTCAATACATCCGAGAACAGCTGCTGTATTACCCATGTCTATTGCGAGTATCATTGTAATGTATGTTCCTTTCTTAATAATATCACGTAAGATACTCCGATTATATTCCAGGATGATTAAAATAACAATATTTATTGATTTATTTTGATTTATTAGGATAAGTTTATTGCAAAAAAGACACATTTTTTTTATAATTCATATATAGTTAAATGTGTTTATGATAATTATGACGATGTTGACAGATAATATCAGGAAATGAGGCAGATATGGAAAAAATTACAGGTAATATCATTTCTACGAAGGCCAACACCCTTTATGCGATGAAGAATCTCATAAAAAAAGCAAGAATAGAGAAGATGTATATTCTTAAAGTTGAGGATTTCTGGCGGGATAAAGAGCGTGTATGTCAGGAAATCAGGGAACGTTTTGAGGGCAGCAGGATTGTAGTTAGAAGTTCATCTACGCAGGAAGATTCCCTTAAGTATTCTAATGCAGGACATTACAAGAGTATTCTGGATGTTGATTCAGCAAGTCTTGAGGAGATTCAGGATTCGGTAGAACAGGTAATCGCGTCATATCAGGAAGATATGGAATCTGTACTCGGTGAGCAGGTACTTATACAGAGGCAGGCAACAGATGTGTGTCTTAGCGGTGTAATATTTACAAGGGATCTTAAGGGAGACAGACCATACTATCTTGTGAATTATGATGACAGGGGTTCAACAGACAGCGTAACAAGCGGACGTGGCGGTAAGATGCTCTGGATAGCCAAGGATATAATGCCTAAGAAGCTTCCTCCGCACTGGAAGAGCCTTGTACAGGCAGTCAGGGAAGTAGAGAATATTATAGAAGGTATACCGCTTGACATCGAGTTTGCTATTGACAGTAATAATGAGATAATACTTTTTCAGGTAAGACCGCTTGCGGCAGGTTACCATGAGACAGATATTAAGGATGACCATGCATTTTTCCTGCTTAAGAAGAAAGTAAGAGAGCAGTATGAACGTAAGGTTGATATAATCACGGGACGTACCATGAAGCTCTCGGATATGGCATTCTGGAATCCTTCTGAGATAATAGGAACTAATCCAAAGACACTTGATTATTCACTTTATCGTGAGATTATCACACATAATGCATGGAACAGTGGAATAAATAAGCTGGGCTACAGAAAGCTCGACCAGGATCTTATGTATCAGGTAGGTAATAAGCCGTATATTAACCTTAATTATTCTTTTTATTCACTTATACCGGCATCGGTTTCAGAAGGTCTTGCGATGAGACTTGTCGATTTCTACCAGAAGAGGCTGGAGGAGGATTTGTCGGCACATGACAAGATAGAGTTTGAGATAGCCTACAGCAGCTATGATTTTATGACGGAGAAGAACAGCCTTAAGATGCTGGAGTATGGCTTTACTGAGGAAGAACGCCGTACACTGATAGATGCTGTCAAGGAGATTACGATAGATGCAGTCAACAATCAGGACAGGCTTATAAAAGAGGATATGGAATCGCTGGCTGTTCTTGATAAGTGCCGTGATAAGATGGAGCAGCTGCGCCGTTCGGATGCGGGAATATATGAGATTGCGAAGGGAATACTCGAACTTCTTAATACACTGGAGACGTATGGTACGCCGCAGTTTGCAAGACAGGCAAGAATTGCATTTATTGCGAGGTCATTTATAAGAACACTTTCAGAGGCAGGATATTACTCACATGAGGAGACTGACGGCTTCATGAAGTCAATATCTACGGTCTCTTCTGCATTCAATGATGATTTTGAACAGTTCTCCAATAATAAGATGAGCAGCGAGGAATTCTATGCCAAGTACGGGCATTTGAGAAGTGATACTTATGATATACGTTCAGAAAGATATGATGCCATGAACTTCAGGCCGGTATCTGCCAGGAATAAGACACCTAAGAATTCAAAGTACCTTGATATTGACCTTGCACCGCTTAAAAAAGCTCTTGATGATAATGGAATAGATATACCTGAGAAGGATTTTAAGAAGTTTCTTATTAAGGGAATAGAGCAGAGAGAGTATTTTAAATTTGAATTTACCAAGTCGCTCAGTCTTGTACTTGAACTTATACGTAAGATAGGCAATATTGCCGAAGTACGGGTTGAAGACCTGTCATGGCTTTCTGTTGCGGATATAAGGGCAATCAGAAAAGATGTACAGAGTGAGGCTCTTAAGGAAAAATGGCTTGAACTTGCGTATACAAGACGTAAGCAGTACCGTGAATACAGAACACTGCTGCTTCCTGAGGTAATTCTATCACCGTTGAGCTTTGATATTATTCCGGTATATGAGGCAAGACCTAACTTTATTACATCCAAGAGGATAGAGGGCGAGGTTGTGATGCTTGAGGATGACAAGGATGCGGATATTACAGGCAGGATAGTAGTCCTTACCAAGGCAGACCCCGGATATGAGTGGATATTTACCAAGAATATTAAGGGATTTATCACCAAATACGGCGGAGCGGCATCACACATGGCAATAAGATGTGCAGAGTTCGATATACCTGCTGCAATAGGTTGTGGAGAGAAGATTTATAATGCGGTATCCAAGATGGATTATCTTGAACTGGACTGTAAGAACGGAGAGATTAAGCCGGGAATCCAGTATAACAACCTGCATGCCCTTATAACACAGAGAGAAGGCGTTAACGCATACGGAGACCCTACAGACATACTTGAATCGGCATACATGCGTTTTTATGAGCTTATGGGATTTATACCTAAGCCGGTATCTAATCATAACAGGAATATAGAGAAGCTGTTTGATGATAAGATAGACCTTCTTATTGTTGTAGGAGGCGGCTCATTGCAGCCGGAATGTTATGACAGGCCTCATAATGATGAGATACAGCCGCACAGGGATATTACTGAGGAGAAGCTTATACGATACTGTATTAAGCATGGAATACCGATAGTTGCTACATGCCGCGGAATGCAGTATATAAATGTTCTTTTTGGCGGCAGGCTCCATTACCATCCTAAGCTTAAGATTGAAAGACCGAGAGGAGTAGACCATCCTGTAAGACTTGTTAAGGAAGACAGAATAATACAGGTTAATAACTATCATCAGGACGTAATATATGAGGGAGAGCTTGCACCATGCTTTGAGGTGCTTGCGGTAGATGAGCAGAATCATACGATAGAAGCGTATGGCTCTGAAGAGATGAAGCTACTGGCACTTCAATGGCACCCGGAGAGAAAGTTTGAGACCGCAGAGGCACAGGATGAGACACGTAAGATAATTGTTAATTTTATACAAAGCCATATAAGGTAACAGATGATTATCCAATAAAATAACTGCCGTATGCTCTGTTCGGATGACAGATGCGTACAGCAGTTATTTTAATATTCAAATGTAACGGTATAAGTTGAATATCCTGTGCGTTCAGTTGCCAGGACACGATAAGATACAGTCTTTTTGCCACATTTGACACCCGCGCGGATGTCAGGAGTGAAACCGCGCGTCATAAAATTACATGAGGCGGCATGTGACTTAACCTGTGAAGCAAGATAATGATTGAGTTCGCTCTGTGATGAGAAAAGAGTATATCCAAGAACATTATAGTAAGCCAGATCGGTGCCTGCGGCAGCCGGATGCCAGGATTCTATTGTGTGGTCAAGCAGGATGTCATCATCGGTTATATTAAAGTAATTATGTCTTATGGTACCATCTCCTCCAACCGGGTCATCCCATGTAGTATCGACATGATACCACTGACCGTCTAAGCATACCATATTCCATATATGGCTATCGCCGCCGGCTTGCCCGGTGACAGGGATGCATCTGATTCCTGCCATATCCATCAGGGTCTGAAATACTTCTGTATATCCTGAACATGAAGCACTTCCGTTAAAAAGCGCATCATATGCAGGCGAGTCAGAGTTACGGTCAAGAACATACCGGACATTATTTACAATGTAATCATGAACGGTAAGCTCATTGATGACATCAGGATTAGATGATGATACAGTGGAGCTGAGTATATCACAGTATCTGTCATACATGGCAGTCTGCTGTTCATTGAGAGCTGATATATCATTGGAACGGTAAGCGTATATTATCGGATAATTGTCCCAGTATTCAATCTGCGCAGTAACCTGACAGAAACCTGAATATGTAATATATTCGCAATGTATTTTGTTAAGTCCTGCAAGTGAGTTCAGCCATGCATCGGCGTCAACGTATGATTTGTCTGGTACATTGAATGTGCATGAATCTTTATTCTCATACATGGTCTGCAAAAGCAGGCTTGTTATGTCATCCTGACTGGTACAGAGTGTATATCTGCTGTCAGCTGATGCGGCTTTGGAGCCTGACAGTAATGTATCAATATCATATATATTACCGCAGGCGGACAGAGCCTGACAAAGCAGTACCATACAAAGAATAAGAGAGCATTGCACAAGATATCGGCCAAAATGTCGGTTCATATAATCTCCGTTCAGATATTATCGGTCTGTGTCATCAGATTCTGATATATTTTTAGAAGAATTGCCTGTTATATTTATTGCAACGTATTCACGCGTAGTTGTGTCCGGGTTAATGTTATCTAATGTATCGATATCGCCAAAATCATCATCATCTTCATTCTCATATGCAGTGAGCGTATCGTTGTCTTTTTTGAACTTAAGGAGAAGTGCACCTGCAGCAAATGCAGATGCGGCAACGGCAGCAGCTTTTGCAATTAATAAACCAGTGTCCTTTTTCATGATAGTGTATTCCTCCAAGATTTATATATTCAAAATATAATAAATATAATGTATAATATCGTAATGAATATTGTACTCTATTTTACCATAAAATTAAAGGCGTACAATTTATAAATTTTTGGAAAATACTTAATGAATTATGTGCAATATGTGCATGGAACGGAGATAGGATGAAGATAAAAGAATACGGTAAGGATCTTGAGATTGCGGAAGTCAGTGATTTTGACATAGCGCAGACATTAGAGTGCGGACAGTGCTTTCATTTTAACAGGATTGATGACCATGATTACGCACTTGCAGCTAACGGTATGCTCCTTCATGCAGCACAGACAGATACAGGGATTGTGTTGTATGATACGGACAAAGGGCAGTACGAGAATATATGGCGGTCATATTTTGATATGGACAGAGACTACAGCAGCATCAAAGAATATCTTGTCAGATATGATTCAAGGCTTGAAGATGCCATTAATGCAATGGGAGGAGTAAGGATACTCAATCAGGAATTCTTTGAGACGCTGATGTCATTTATAATTTCACAGAATAAGCAGATACCGCATATAAAACAGATTGTGGCAAAGATATCACATGATTACGGCACATATCTCGGAGATATTGCCGGACAGGAATATTATGCATTTCCTGACTGTGATACGCTATACAGTAATGCGGGAGTTGAAGCATTCAGAGAGTGCAAAACAGGCTTCAGGGCACCATATCTGTGGGATGCGGTATGCAGTGTGAAGGAAGGCCGTATTAATGAACGGAGACTCAGGACAGATGGAATTGCGGAATGTCTTGAAGAACTGATGCAGATAAAGGGTGTAGGTACTAAGGTCGCGAGCTGTGTCGCATTGTTCTCTCTGGGACAGACTGCAGCATTTCCGGTTGACGTGTGGATAAAAAGAATGATGGAACAGATGTATTTTGACGGCAGAGAGACACCAAAAAAGGTAATAGAGAGTTTTGCTGCTGAGCATTTTGGAGAGTATGGCGGTTTTGCACAGCAGTACATATTTTATTATGGAAGAGAAATGTCATCAAAATCTTAACAAAATATAAAATAATCAAAATGAGATAAAGTGAGAAAAATAGAGATAATGAGAGGAAACAAGAGAAAATACCAGAAAACAGAAAAAACATGGGAGCAAAAAACAGTTGCATTATAAGGGCAAATTGAATAATATATGTTCAAGGTTTAGCACTCGAGATAAATGAGTGCTAACAATACTAAAGCAATAGAATATTAAGACTGTGTGCATTGAGCACAAGAAGGAGGACATAATGAAGTTAGTACCATTAGGTGACAGAGTAGTAATCAAGCAGTTAGTTGCAGAGGAGACAACAAAGTCAGGAATCGTTCTGCCGGGTCAGGCAAAAGAAAAACCACAGCAGGCAGAGGTAATCGCAGTTGGTCCTGGCGGAGTTATAGATGGCAAAGAAGTTACAATGCAGGTTAAGCCTGGTGACAAGATTATCTATTCTAAGTATGCCGGAACAGAAGTTAAGCTTGAAGATGAAGAATATATCATTGTTAAGCAGGGAGATATTCTTGCAGTAATCGAGTAATCAATTCGGATATGTGGTAACGCATACAGGATAACATTTTATAAATAGTATCAGAATATTAGGAGGACTAAGATATTATGGCAAAGGAAATTAAGTACGGAGCAGATGCCAGATCAGCAATGGAAGCAGGCGTTAACAAGCTTGCCAATACAGTAAGGGTAACACTTGGACCTAAGGGTCGTAATGTAGTTCTTGACAAGTCATATGGTGCACCGCTTATCACTAATGATGGTGTTACAATTGCCAAGGAGATAGAACTCGAAGATAAGTTTGAAAATATGGGCGCACAGCTTGTTAAGGAAGTTGCAACAAAGACTAATGATGCAGCAGGTGATGGTACTACAACAGCAACAGTACTTGCACAGGCAATGGTTAATGCCGGTATGAAGAACCTTGCAGCAGGTGCTAATCCAATCATCTTAAGAAGAGGCATGAAGAAGGCTACTGATTGTGCAGTTGAGGCTATTGCACATATGAGCGAGAAAGTTACAGGCAAGGATCAGATTGCAAAGGTTGCATCAATCTCAGCAGGTGACGAAGAAGTAGGCCAGATGGTAGCAGATGCAATGGAGAAGGTTTCTAACGATGGTGTTATCACAATCGAGGAATCTAAGACAATGAAGACAGAGCTTGACCTTGTAGAAGGTATGCAGTTCGACAGAGGTTATATCTCAGCATACATGGCAACAGATATGGATAAGATGGAAGCTGTCCTTGACAATCCATACATCCTTATCACAGATAAGAAGATTTCTAACATTCAGGAGATTCTTCCAATACTTGAGCAGATTGTACAGAGTGGTTCAAAGCTTCTTATTATTGCAGAGGATGTCGAGGGTGAAGCTCTTACAACACTTATTGTTAATAAGTTAAGAGGAACATTTAATGTTGTAGCTGTTAAGGCTCCGGGATATGGCGACAGAAGAAAAGAGATGCTTAAGGATATCGCCATTCTTACAGGTGGTCAGGTAATCTCAGAAGAACTCGGACTTGAGCTTAAGGATACAACAATGGATATGCTCGGCAGAGCTAAGTCTGTTAAGGTTCAGAAAGAGAACACAGTTATCGTTGACGGTGAAGGCAACAAGGCTGATATCGATGCAAGAGTTGCACAGATTAAGGCTCAGATAGAAGAGACAACATCAGACTTTGATAAGGAAAAGCTTCAGGAAAGACTTGCAAAGCTTGCAGGCGGCGTAGCTGTTATCAGAGTAGGTGCTGCTACTGAGACAGAGATGAAGGAAGCTAAGCTTCGTATGGAAGATGCCCTTAATGCTACAAGAGCAGCAGTTGAGGAAGGCGTTATCTCAGGTGGTGGTTCAGCATATATCCACGCATCTAAGGAAGTTGCAAAGCTTGCTGCTTCACTTACAGGAGATGAGAAGACAGGTGCTGAGATTATTCTTAAGGCACTTGAAGCTCCACTGTTCCACATTGCTAACAATGCAGGACTTGAAGGCGCTGTTATTATCAACAACGTAAGAGAGTCTGAGGTTGGTACAGGATATGATGCTCTTAATGAGAAGTATGTGAACATGGTTGAGGCTGGTATCCTTGACCCTGCTAAGGTTACAAGAAGTGCTCTTCAGAATGCTACAAGTGTTGCATCTACACTTCTTACAACTGAAGCTGCTGTTGGAACAATCAAGGAAGACGCTCCGGCAATGCCAGCAGGTGCAGGCATGGGTGGAATGATGTAATCCAATCCTTTAAGAACAATATATAACATAATGTGTATCTGACAGGTGCATGGGAATCATACCTGGCGCAGTTGAACTGCGTCAGGTATTTTTTATGTATTCATGGTTGACATAAAGCACAAAAAGGCGTATACGTTAATGTTGAAAAAGTGAGGAAAAATATATGAAAGAAAAATGTGAAACAATGTTTGCAAAGCTTCTGTCAGAAAAACAGATGTCAGAAGCATTTATCAACAGCATATTCCTTGCATTGTCAGGAGGATTTCAGGATGCGTATACGTATAATACGCGGGATAAGGTATTCTCAAATGCGCAGACAGGTAATGTGGTGCTGATGAGCCAGTATTTTATGGATGGCGACTGGAGCAGGGCTCTGCATTATTTTGTACCGCTGATTGCATTCGGACTTGGAGTATTCTTTGCAGAGAGAGTGCAGAACAGGTTCAGATATGCACAGAAGCTGCATTGGAGACAGGGGATACTTCTGCTGGAGATAATTATTCTCGGGATTGTAGGTTTCATACCGGTTGATTTTAACATGGCGGCGACAACACTTGTATCATTTGCATGTGCAATGCAGGTTCAGACATTCCGTAAGGTGAACGGTTATTCATATGCAAGTACTATGTGTATAGGTAACCTGAGAAGCGGAACAGCGGCACTTTCCCTCTATATGAGAGAAAAAGATTCTGAAAAGCTAAGACAGGCAGCGTATTATTTTGGGATAATATTCTTCTTTGCAATAGGTGCCGGAATCGGAGGCGTAATGTCTGTAAGATACGGAATACACGTAATATGGATGTCGGTTGCACTGCTGCTCATAAGCTTCTGTCTGATGTTTGTTGAAAAACTGAGATAGATCTGTGAATGTTGAATGGAGGATTAAATATGAATAGGGATTTGACGAAGGGGAATCCGTCGGCAGAGCTGGTTAAGTTCTCACTTCCGCTCCTTGGAAGTATGATATTCCAGCAGCTTTATAATATTGCCGACAGCTTTGTCGCAGGCAAGTTTATACACGAAAATGCTCTTGCAGCAGTAGGTAACTCATATGAGATAACGCTGATATACATAGCATTTGCATTTGGATGTAATATGGGATGCTCGGTTATAGTATCCAATCTGTTCGGTGGCAAAAGATATTCGGCAATGAAGACAGCTGTAAGTACAACATTCATTGCGAGCGGAATACTGTGTGCCGTACTTATGGCAGTGGGACTTCTGTTTGGCAGGAACATGCTTGCACTTATAAGAACACCGGATGACATTATGGCAGATTCACTGCTGTATCTTAATATCTATACGATGGGACTTCTGTTTCTTTTCTTCTATAATATTGCAACGGGCATATTTTCTGCGATGGGAGATTCCAGAACGCCATTTATATTGCTGGCGTGTTCATCGACGGCTAACATATTTGTTGATATTCTGTTTGTTAAGGAATTCCAGATGGGAGTTGCGGGAGTCGGCTGGGCAACATTCCTGTGTCAGGGAATAAGCTGCGGTGCAGCAGTTTTACTCGTATTCAAAAGACTTGCAAAGATAAAGAATGAAGATGTACATAAACCGCAGATATTTTCATGGGGGCTTCTTGGCAAGATAACCAATATAGCGGTGCCAAGCATACTTCAGCAGAGCTTTGTGTCTGTAGGCAACATAATAATACAAAGTGTAATTAACGGATATGGAGCGCCGGTTATTGCAGGGTATTCGGCGGCAATTAAGCTTAATAATATGGTCATAACTTCATTTACGACACTTGGTAACGGAGTTTCCAACTTTACGGCACAGAATATGGGTGCCGGCAGGACGGAACGTGTCGGCAGCGGACTTAAGGGAGGACTTAAGCTTGTATATATTATCTGTATTCCTGTGGCTGCGCTCTATATGCTTGGAGGAAAAAGCATATTACTTCTGTTTATAAATGACAGAACCGGAGATGCTATGAAAACAGGGATTCAGATATTAAGAATTCTTGCACCGTTTTATTTTGTTGTGTCTACAAAGCTTATGTGCGACGGCGTATTACGCGGTGCAGGTGCTATGAAGTCATTTATGATAACAACATTTACGGATCTTATACTGAGGGTTGTACTTGCAGTAATGCTTTCAGCAAGATTCGGAGTAGTAGGCATATGGAGTGCATGGCCGGTAGGATGGTCAATCGGTACAGCCATGTCAATATATTTTTATGCAGTAGGCAGATGGAAAAGCTATTCCATAACATAACGAATATGGAAATATCGCCGGAATAAGTTATAAAAATAAATATTATTTCTCATTTACAAATGATAAAAATTTGCATATAATGAGTGTGAAAATATTAACATAATAGTTATAACATAACAGTTATGCGGATTTGGAGGTCTATGATGTTATCTAATGATGCAACAATAATTAAGATAAAGCACGAAGTTTATTATCAGGTAGCGAAGCTTGCTTTTGAAGGAACATTTGATGAGAAGAAGGATGATATACCATATAATATGATTCCCGGTCCTAAGGCGCAGTTCCGTTGCTGTATCTATAAGGAAAGAGAGATTATAAGGCAGAGAATACGTCTGGCAGAAGGTCTTAATCCTACAGATTCTGATTCTGATAACATTATACAGGTAATTAATTCGGCATGTGAAGAGTGTCCGATTGCAAGATATACAGTTACGGATAACTGCCGTCTGTGTATGATGAAGGCTTGTAAGCAGGCCTGCAAGTTCGGGGCTGTAAGCATGGGACGTGACCGTGCATATATAGACCCTCAGAAGTGCCGCGAGTGTGGTCAGTGTGCCAAGGCATGTCCTTATAATGCAATTGCGGATCTTATAAGACCTTGCATGAAGACATGTCCGGTTGGCGCAATTGAGATGGATGAGTATGGTGTAAGTAAGATAGATGAGAGCAAATGCATCGAGTGTGGCAAGTGTATTCACAGCTGCCCGTTTGGTGCAATTGGTTCCAAGGCATACATAGTTGATGTTATCAATGCAATCCGTGCAGGTAAGCATGTATATGCAATGATTGCGCCGGCATCGGAAGGACAGTTCGGAGCTGACATAACTATGGCAAGCTGGAGAACAGCACTTAAGAAGGTCGGTTTTTCAGATCTTTATGAAGTAGGTCTCGGCGGAGACATGACAGCATATTCGGAAGCCAAAGAATGGCTTGAGGCGTACAGGGATGGTAAGAAGATGACAACGTCATGCTGTCCGGCTTTTGTTAACATGGTTAAAAAGCATTTTCCGGAACTTATGGAGAATGTCTCTACAACCGTATCACCTATGTGCGCAGTGTCAAGAATGATAAAGGCTAAGGACGAAGGCGCCATAACGGTATTCATAGGTCCATGTGTTGCTAAGAAGTCAGAGAGTAAGGACAAGTCAATAAAAGGTAATGCTGATTATGTTCTTACATTTGGCGAGATACGTGCAATATTAAGGGCAAAGGATGTTGTGCTTGAGCCTGAAGAAGATGACCGTCAGGAAGCAAGTGTATTCGGTAAGAGATTTGGTAATGGCGGAGGAGTAACGGCAGCTGTCCTTGAAAGTATGAAGGAGATGGGACAGGAGACAGATGTCAAGGTGGCAAAGTGCAGTGGCGCAGCTGAGTGTAAGAAGATACTTACACTGTTTAAGTTTGGCAAGCTCCCTGAAGATTTTATTGAAGGAATGGCATGTGAAGGCGGATGCGTAGGCGGTCCGAGTGCACACAGAGCTGAGCTTCCATCCAGGAAGGACAGAGATACGCTTATAGCTCAGGCTGATTCAAGGAATATTGAGCAGAATCTTGCCGGATATGATATGGATTCATTCTCAATGCACAGATAGTAATGGCACAATAGTATATAGTGCACAGAATGGAGGCTTTATGGCTAACATGCTTGATTATATTGACTGGCGTGGGGACATAACGATTCACCAGTCAGGAATTAATGATGTTGACTGCCTTATTATGGCACAGATTTCATATATGAATTTTGATGGTGTTGTGGGGAATGAACCTGCAGCATCTTTTGGTGAGGCCGTTGTGACGCTTTCGGAAGCGTCACAGCGGTTATTTGAGCTTAGGGACAGTGCAACAAAAGGATTGCTTTTGTCAGACAATGATACGCTGCTCCTTAAAAAGCTTGCGTCAAGCAGAAGATTTGGCAGTATGAAGCTTGCAGCATACAGCACTGTGGCTGATGAAGAGGAGGAGAAACAGTTCGGTGCCGTGTGCATATTTCCCGGAGATGCCACCGTTTATATATCATACAGGGGAACTGATGATACTATAGTCGGATGGAAAGAAGACCTTAACATGAGTTTTCAGACACCGGTTCCGTCACAGGTTGAGGCACTTAAATATCTTAATACTGTGGCAGGAACATTTGAAGGCAGGATAAGAATCGGAGGACACTCAAAGGGCGGTAATCTTGCAATATATGCGGCATCATATGCTGATAAGCAGGTTCAGGAAAGAATACGCGGCGTGTATTGCTTTGACGGACCGGGATTCATGAATCACGTTCTTGACGAGTCGAATTTCAAAAATATAGCATCACAGATTCACTCATATGTTCCGCAGTCATCTGTTGTAGGTATGCTTCTCGGACATCCGGTCGGGTACACAGTGGTCGAGAGTACACAGCTTGGAATCTATCAGCATGACACATATTCATGGCAGGTGCTCGGCAGGTATTTTGTGTGCCTTGATAATGTGAATGAAAGCAGTATTTTTATGGATGCGACACTCAAAGAGTGGATATATTCGATGAACAGTGAGCAACGCAGGGAATTTGTTGATGCTATGTATGCCATAGTACAGCAGACGGAAGCAAAGACCCTCCTTGAACTGTCTGTTAACGGACTTAAAAGTGCGAAACTGATACTTAAGTCAATGAAAAATATGGATCCGTCAACCAAGAAGATGATACAGAGGACAATATCTGCACTTATGAAGATAGCGGGGCGCAATATCAAGTACAATCATAATATGTGAAAATGCGATGAAACAGTTGCAACAATTCTTTGATAAGGATATAATTATATGTATGTCTGTCGGTTGTTTATACTGACGGTAATATGGAGAATTGGGAAGGAATTTACGGACTTATGGAAGATGTGTCTAAGAAGACCCCAAAAGAGGTCAGAGAAGAAAAGAGACGTGAAGCAAACCGCAAGGCGGCTGCGGAGAATATGCAGAAGAAGCAGGCATCCATATATGATGCTGACGGCAAAGTAGTAACAAGCTATGATAAGAAGCTTGCCAAGAGGAAGGAAGAACAGAAGAAGGACAAGCGTAACACTTTAATCACGAGGATTACATTGATTGTCGTACTTGTGGCAGTTGCGGCAGCACTGATATTTGCAATAGGTAAAAAAGTTAATGAGCGTTACGGCACGGCTGTTACCGTTAATGGCGAGAAGATAGGCAGAGTTGAATATGATTTTTATTATCATATGGGAATTAACAACTTTATGAATACCTATGGCTCATATGCATCATATTTTGGACTTGATACAGGTTCAGACCTTTCAAAGCAGACATATCGCGGAGATGAGACATGGGCTGATTATTTTGGCGTTAATGCGGTAGAGATGATAAAAGAGATGAGAGCATTATCGGCAGAAGCGGATAAGAATTCATTCAGTTACGATGATACGGATGATTATAATGAGTTTAACTCATCAATTGAGAAGGCTGCTTCTGATGATGGCAGCAGTGTTAAGGATTATTATAAGAAGACATTCGGTGATTATGCTACACAGAGCAGCATTGAATCTTATGTTAAGCAGTATCTGCGTGCTAATGCTTATTATGATGATTATCAGAAGAATCTTACATTCTCAGATGCAGAGATTAACGATTATTACAATGAGAATAAGGATAAATATGATGTTGTTGATTACAGATATCTGGAAGTTGCTGATCTTGATAAGGCCAATGAGATGCTTGCATCAATAACTGATGGCAGCTCATTCAGAGCACTCTGCCCTCAGTATGCGGCAGATGATCTTAAGAGCGGATACGAGACAGATGATAAGTCACTTGCAACGGGAGCAACGCAGTCATCAATCACAACAGGAGCCGAAGTTACATCATGGCTTTTTGACAGTGTGCGTAAGGAAGGCGATAAGACAGTAGTAACAGTTGCGGATGATAATAAGAATTATGTGCTTTACTTCAGCAGCAGATATCTTACTGATGCGCAGAAGTCGATAATGACTGACAGCATGAAGAGTTCGAAGTCACAGGAATATATCAATTCACTTATAGACGGAATGACTTCACAGAGCGGAACGGTTAAGATATATGAGGAGACTGCAGGCAGTGCAGATGGAGAATAACTATGATAAGACATATAGCAATGTTTCACCTTACTGATGCGGCGGATAGTGAAGGCAGAGATAAGGTTATAAGTGATATTAAGGCATCTGTAGCTAATATGAACGGTAAGGTTCCGGGACTTATCAGAGCTGAGATAGGTGTTAATGAGACCGGAGGACCGCATGATATCGTCATGTATTGTGAATTCGAGGACATGGAGGCCTGCAGAAACTTCGGTAATGATCCATTGCATGTTGCACACAGGGAAAAGATGAATAATTATGTGTGTGACAGAGTCTGGGCTGATTATACGATCTGACGATGGTGGCATATGGACAATAATGACCAGCAGTTAAAAAAGAGATTCGATGAGCTTGCCAGAAAGTCATATAATCAGGGAATATATCTTTTCACGGATTTTCTGTCAATGCCGGATGCCGCAATTGCGTGCGACAGTGCACCGGCAGGATATGTTACTCTTTTCGGTGGTACAGACGGATGCGAGAGAGTTATGGCAAGATTCGGCAACGCAGAAGAATTCGGATATGAAGAGGATTTTCCTATTGACGTTGTTATGATAGAACCTCTCATTAAAAAGTTCTCCGATGAACTTACACATAGAGATTTCCTTGGCGCACTCATGAATCTTGGAATTGAACGCGATGTTATAGGAGATATAATGATAAGGGATAAGACGGCGTATGTATTTGCGATCAGAAAAATAGTCCCATATATAGCAGATAGCCTTGATAAGGTAAAGCATACAAGTGTTAAGTGCAGGATACTGAGCACGGAAGAGATAACGGCAAGTGTTTCTGTTGAGCTTGAACGGCAGGAACTTGTTATATCATCTGAACGGCTTGATGCAGTTATATCCAAGCTTTATAATATGTCACGCAGCCAGTCGATAGAGATGTTCCGTGATAAGAAAGTGTTTGTAAACGGACGGCAGTATGAGAATAACAGTGGAGTTGTGAAGCCCGGAGACGTTGTTGCAGTAAGAGGATTCGGTAAGTTTGTATATGAAGGAATTATATATGAGACCAAAAAAGGCCGGATTTGTGTTGCGGCAGACAGATATGTATAGAAGGTAGGCTTTTGCAATAATTCAAAGGCGCCTCTGTTTGTGAATGGTAATATGTTCGCGAACAGAGGCGCTTTTTATGATTACAGAACCAATCTGTCAGGTTGTGATGTAAGTGTTATATCTGAACCGTCTAAGACGTTCTTCCATCTTGATTGCGTTGGCAAGGTAGCCATACGCACCAACCTGTACTTTGTATATGCCATCATCATACACGATGAAGGCGGGAAATCCTTCTATGAGAAGTGAGTTGAGCATACGGTCGGCAGATTCTTTATTACGGAATGCGCCTACCTGTACACGGTATAATTTATCAAACTGTGCATTACTGTCATTCATGTTCTCACAGTTACAGCCCCATTTTGTATAACTGCCATCGGGCATTGTACGTGGAGGTGTAGACGGCACTGCTTCCGGCGACAGAGAAGCCTCTGCTGATGGCTGGATGTAATGCCCTGCTGATGAATCATTTTCTGGGCTTACCGTATTGCCGGCATCAGCAGATACGGGCCGCGCCTGCTTTGACGGCCTGTTAGTCTGGTATATTGTTGTAAGTATGCCATCAGCAATACCCTGTGCAATTTTGTTAAAATTATCATCAAATATCCGGTTGTCGGTGTCGCTGTTTATAAAACCGGTCTCAACGAGAACGGCAGGCATTTTGGTGCGTTTGAGAACAACAAGATTAGGGCGTTCATCAATGCCAAGATTGTTAAAACCGATGGCACTCAATTCGGAATTGATATTATCGGCAAGAAGACTTCTTGTACCGCCATCTGCATATACAAGGCTTTCAACACCGGAGTACTGGTTAGGTATCTCTGATGAATTGCGATGGAGAGATACGAAAAGATCGGCTCCGGAATTATTAGCGTCCGTGGCTTTCTTAAAAGGCGTTTCGTAGGTATCGTCATTTCTTACATAAAATACATCAACGCCGCTATTCTCGAGTATCTTGCCGACGGCCATTGCAAGGCGGAGTACATCATCTTTTTCCTGTCTTCCGTTATATACAGCACCGGGGTCACTGCCGCCATGGCCGGCATCAATTGCAACTTTATACTGAGCCATTATATCCTCCATTCAGGTCAGCTGTTCAGACAGCTGCATGTGAAATTTTACATTTTGCTATTATCTTATGCAATACATCACACATTTGTGCATATAGTAGCTTTAGATTATATAATATGGAAATGGTATAGAATATGGATGCAATTAACGGTAATAATGCAACAGACAGCGGGTTTCTTCAGGTGAGTGTTGTGGCAGGAGATACAATGAAGCCGCTTCAGGACGCAAGGGTAAGTATATCATACAGCGGAGAACCGGAGACAGATATTGAACAGCTTGTCACGGATTCTGACGGACAGACTGATGCGGTTGAGCTTGCTGCACCACCGGTTGAGTACAGCATGGAACCGGGTGATGTCCAGCCATATGCGGAGTACAGCGTTACGGTAACCGCATCCGGTTATGAAAGCTTTAATGTTTCGGGAATTTCACTGTTTGCGGATACAACAGCACTTCAGGGAATAAGGCTTGTGCCAAGAAATGTTACAACATTGGCAGGAAATATTGTAATTCCTGCCAATACGCTGTGGGGCAACTTTCCGCCCAAGATAGCGGAGGCAGAGACCAAGCCTGTTGGGCAGCCCGGAGAAATAGTACTAAGCCGCGTGGTTGTGCCGGAATATATTATAGTCCATGATGGGGTCCCGACAGATTCAACAGCGAGGAATTATTATGAGAGATTTACCGATTATATTAAAAATGTAGCAAGCAGCGAGATATATTCGACATGGCCGGACGCGACTCTGCGTGCTAATATTCTTGCTATAATATCATTTACATTGAACAGGGTCTATACTGAGTGGTACAGAAACCGCGGATACGATTTCACAATAACTTCGTCTACTGCATTTGACCATAAATGGGTGTATGGGCGTAATATATTTGAAAATATATCACAGATTGTAGATGAGATATTCACCAATTATCTTTCGCGTCCTAATGTAAAGCAGCCGATACTTACACAGTATTGTGACGGAAGACGCGTGTCATGCCCGAACTGGTTGAGCCAGTGGGGGTCAAAAGCACTTGGAGACCAGGGCTACTCAGAAATACAGATTCTCCGTAATTATTATGGCGACGATATGTATATAAATACGGCAGAAGAGATAAGCGGAATACCGGCATCATGGCCGGGGAGTAATCTTGATATAGGTTCATCAGGAAGCAAGGTGCGGCAGATTCAGGAGCAGCTGAATCTTATAGGGGAATTCTATAGTTCAATACCTGTTCTTATTCCTGATGGGATATATGGCGAGCGCACTGCTGATGCAGTCAGGGCATTCCAGAAGATATTCAGGCTGCAACAGACAGGAATTGTTGATTATCCTACATGGTATAAGATATCAGATATGTATGTACGCCTGAGTGGAATTGCCGAGCTGCAATAGAAAGTCAGCATGCAGGAGAAGCATATGGGGAACCGGCGTGCCAGAGACTATTTTATTACCACAGCCTGGCGGTAGTAGGCACTGTATGCTGCGGCAAATTCCGTAAGGTCACGTTCGACGATATCACTTAAAGGGTCAGCAATGAACACGGTGTTCTTCTCAAGATTGAATCCCGTGAGAACAACGCAGTGTTCATTGCTGGGCCAGTTGAATACTGTATTATCATTAAGCCGGATGGAAGAGTAGGTTGTAGGCGTTCCCCATTTGCTTGTGCTCCATACGATTACAGGATTGCCGTCAGATATCTCATCAAACAGTGTCTGTAATGGCGCACCGCTTATGTTGTGCGCCTTGAGTGGCGAATTATTGTCAGCAAGAAAGCGGGAAGCACTTCTTGTTATGGCAGGCGCAAAACAACCCCAGCTTGCACTTTCATATGGATTGCCGATATAATAATCATAGAAACTTCCGTCAAACGTCTCAAGACGGTCAAGGTAGTTGTCAGCCATATATGTTTTACTGACATTATACCCAAGATAGTTGAGAACCATTGTGAGTGAAGTAATCTCACAGCCTGTAGGAAGTTCGGGATTCTGGGCAATATGCCTTACGGGAATCAGCATATAAAGCTGCATAGACTTAATCAGAGGCCTGCCTGCCTCATCAGTAGCATCCTCATGCATGCCTGAAGAGTATACATCCGCATCAAGTCCGGCAGGAAGTGTGACTTCGGTTATTGTTACGGATGTATCAATGCCCGCTGTCTCCTCCGCAGCAGATGCCCCGGATGCCCCACGCAGGCCTTTTGATGGATTATAGGCAAAATACACATATATGATTATGAATAGCAATACAGGAAGTATTGCCATAAAAACAGCAGCTTTTTTCTTCATTATGTACCTCATTAATTTTAAAGCAATAATATTATTATAACGTACAATATAATATTTTCCAAGGGGGGATGCCCCGGAATGGAGACAGGAATGGAACGGACTAATATAAATCTGGAATATTATAAGATATTTTACTATGTTGGGAAGCTTGGAAGCATATCGCTTGCTGCCAGGGAACTCTGCATCTCGCAGCCTGCGGTAAGCCAGGCAATCAGGCATATGGAATCCCAGCTTTCTGTAAAGCTGTTTGCAAGAATGCCAAAAGGTGTGAAGCTTACAAGCGAAGGGGCGGTACTGTATTCGTATGTGAGCCAGGGATATGAATATATAAGGCTTGGAGAGGACAAGCTATTTCAGATGCTCAATCTTGAGTCGGGTGAGATAACGGTGGGAGCAAGTGACATGACGCTAAAGTATTTTCTCCTTCCGTATCTTGAGAAGTTCCATAATCTTTATCCTGATATAAAGGTGTCAGTTACTAATGCACCTACGCCGGAGACGCTGCAGTTCCTGAAAAACGGAAGTATTGATTTTGGAATTATCAGTACGCCCGTAGATGATGATAAAGATGTAGATATCACGCCGGTTATGGAGATTCAGGACGTGTTTGTTGCAGGAAGCCGTTTTGCTGAATTAAAGGGAAGACAGATGTCATGCAGCGAACTCGAAGATTATCCTGTAATCTGCCTTGAGGGCAATACGAGTACAAGAAGATTTGTGGACGGATATCTTGCGGGGCATAATGTGTGCCTTCACCCGGAGTTTGAACTGGCAACGAGTGATATGATAGTACAGTTCAGTATGAGAAATATGGGAATAGGATGCGTTGTAAGAAACTTCGCATGTAATGAGATTGACAGCGGGCAGCTTTTTGAAATTAATATAAAAGAGCAGATACCCGTTAGAAATATATGTATTGCAGCCAATAATAAAGTGCCGTTGTCTAATGCGGCAGGGAGACTTTTAAAAATATGCACTGAAGACATGTGATGTATACAATGTTCATTGATGTACCTGTTGATTTATAAGGATACTGTGATATAATATGAATAAGAGGGTGCATGGATTTATACAAGGAGGTATTGATTATGTCATCAATTAGTTCATTTGGTACAGGAACATATTTTGGAGTTAGTTCAGGATTTTTTAATTCTATGTTTGGAACAAGTCAGACATCAGGTACTTCGTCTACACTGTTTGATTATGGTTCAATTAAGAATGGTTCATATTATAAGCTGTTGAAGTCATATTATAATGGTAATTCCAAGATTGGCTCGATAGCAGGAGAGACAACTTCTAAAGTGGCCTCTGACAGTGCCAAGAAGAATGCAGCGTCGGTGCGTGACAGCGCCAAGGCACTTCAGGAAGATTCGCTTGCATTATTATCTAAGGGTAAGGATTCGGTGTTCACCAAGAAGAATGTCAGACAGGATGACGGTACAGTTAAGAGTGAGTATGATACTGATGCAATCTATAAGGCGGTTTCAAAGTTCGTTAAGGATTACAACTCAACAATAGAGAGCGCAGCATCATCAGAGGATTCATCAGTCCTTTCTTCAACAGCAAGTATGGTCAAGGCAACTAAGGCTAACAGTAATCTTCTTGCTGATGTTGGAATAAGTATCGGTAGTGATAACAAGCTTACGATAGATGAGAAGGCGTTTAAGTCAGCTAATATGACAGATGTTAAGAGTATCTTCAACGGAACAGGTTCATATGCTTACGGTATAGCATCGAGCTCATCCAATATCTATAATAAGTCGGTGTCACAGCTTGCCAACCTTAACGGTTATTCATATACAAGCACCGGAAGCTACAGCAGTTATCAGTATACAGGTTCACTTTACAGCCAATATAAGTAATTGGCGGATTGACTTTTTTAACAGTATAGTATATCATTGTTCAGTACACAGGCTGTCGCATGGTAGTGCGGCAGCCCGTTTGGTTAATTATAAGAAATGAGGAGAAGATTATGACATTACTTGAGACATGGCGTAAGATGGCCTATGAGACAGAGATGAATCAGCAGCAGGCAAATCAGTTCTGGGGCACATATTTTAATCTTGAGAAGGGAATCTACGAGCAGATTCTTGCTAATCCTGACGAGATTGTTAAGGGAACTGTAGCCGACCTTGCTAAGAAGTATGATGTTGAACTTATGATTATGGTTGGTTTCCTTGATGGAATCAATGACAGTCTTAAGACTCCTAACCCAATCGAGACAATGGCTGAGGATACAGAAGTAAGTCTTGAGTATGACAAAGAAAAACTCTATTATAATATGGTTGGTGCTAAAGCTGAGTGGCTGTATGAGCTTCCACAGTGGGATGCACTTCTTACAGAAGATGTAAGAAAGGATCTTTATAAGAAGCAGAAGCTTTCGGGTACAGTCGTAAAGGATAAGAAGGTTGGACGTAATGATCCATGTCCATGTGGTTCAGGACTTAAGTACAAGAAGTGCTGTGGTAAGAATGCATAATCGTGATGCATAATAAGCAGGATAATCAGTGATTACGAAACCGTCACCTCATGATGAGGTGACGGTTTTATATTATGGATGAATTCATGAGTTGTCCGTCGATGACTGGGTGTTGATGGCACGGCCGTTGGTTATGCCGGATGTCTCAAAGACATGAGTAACTTCATCGGTCAGCACCGGTGGAAGATTGTGGATATGGCATGCAGCATGTCCGTCTATAAAGAAGGTTATCGTGCCTGCAAGATGCCTTCGCATAGGAAGCCCGCAAAGAGTACTGTAACTGTAGAAAGCGCTTATACGGTCTATTGGGATTATTGCTGATACAGGGGCGTTGGCATATATGACATAATTGGCTGTTACATAAAAGCCGCCGGCCTTTTTGTAATCTGTCATCAGCTCACGGCATGCCTGTTTGATATGTACAGTGCTGTTTCGGCCAAGAGTGTTATTGTATATTGCAGTGTGATATGGATTAATAAGACCTATTATTATTGTTGCAAGATGGACAAGTGTAAATATCAAAGCAAATACTAAGAATATTCCGAGTATTGCTACAGGAACCGGGGAGTACCGGAGTTCGTTAACAACAACTGTAGAAGTTACAGAACTTAAGCCGCTGTAAGACCAGTTCATGTCACCTGCCATTAATGAGAGCAGGTCATGGAGGTTGCTGTCATTGATTACAAGTTCTGCGCGAAATGAGGCATCATTGATTGTGGATGGAAACTCTCCGTACTGCTGTATATATTTGCATGATAATACGTATATGGTGCACTTACCGTCTTCGAGGGAGTAGTAATAATGACCTTTTACTCTGCCTCCAATCATGTAATCGTAACCGGCGTAATGAAGTGAATCAGCATGACAGTTGATATATCTGCTGTTATGATATAATGCGGACATATCTTCGCTGCTTGAAACAGCAGCAGGAAAAAGGCAGTTGAATACCGGAATCTGAGATAAAAGTATTATCAGTATTACAAGAAATATTGCCGGGATTATCATGTGATGTGCGAGAGAAATTCTTATATTATGTTCAAATGCTGACTTAGTCAATGTACCCTCCGAAAAAATACCATAAATATACTTTGCTAAATAATAAGTATAATTTATCCGGACGGCATTATCAAGTCATTAAGTTGACAAAAACATACCCTGCCTGTATCATTAGTGATAATTCAATAGAACCAGAATGGAGAAGAGCATGGAAGCATATACAGGTTTTTCATACGTTTATGACAGATTTATGCAGGATATGCCATATGAAGAGTGGGCTGTATACATAAAGGGAAAACTTGAAGAAAATGGCATATATTCTCAGAATTCAACGGTGGCAGAGCTTGGCTGCGGCACGGGAGCATTTACCAATGAGCTTGCGCGCATGGGCTATAATATGATTGGGATAGATAATTCGGAAGATATGCTGGCGGTTGCGTCATCAGCAGACGGGCAGGATTATAATTCGGAAGAAGGCAATAACAGGATTATATACACACTTCAGAATATGACTGAATTTGAACTCCCATATGAAGCTGATGCGGTTGTGAGCGTGTGTGATTCAATGAATTATCTGTCACAGGACGGAGCACTTGATGAATGTCTCAGAGCTTCATATCAGGCATTGAGAAGCAGGGGTGTTATTCTGTTTGATATGAAAAAAGAAGAATTCTACCGGGAAGAGCTTGCTGACAATACATTTGCGGACAGCATGGAAGACTGCGCATATATATGGAATAATTATTATGATGCAGACAGTATGATTAATGAATATGAGCTGAGCGTATTTATCGAGAAAGATGACGGCAGCTATAACAGGTGTAACGAATACCATGTACAGAGGGCATATGCCGCAGGACAGGTTGAAGCTGCACTTAAGAAAGCCGGATTTGTGAATGTACAGATATTGGAACATTCAATTGACGGAGAGAACCTTGAAAGAATTTATTACATGGCTGTAAAGCCTTAGAATGGAGAATATTATGAATACTATAAGTAAAAACAGTGACTATATCGTAAGAGCAACAGCAGCAAATCATCAGATAAGAGCATTTGCTATTTCATCAACCAATACAATAGAAGAGGCAAGGCAGAGACATAATACAAGCCCGATTGCAACAGTAGCACTCGGACGCCTTATGTCAGCCGGGGCAATGATGGGTGCTATGATGAAGGGCGATGATGATATTATAACTATCCAGATAAAAGGGGACGGCCCTATTGGCGGACTTACTGTGACAGCGGATGCAAAGGCTAATGTAAAGGGATATGTCAATAACCCTGAAGTCATGCTTCCTCTTAACAGCGCCGGACAGCTTGATGTTGAGAAAGCACTTGGAATTGGAGTGCTCAGTGTGATAAAGGACATCGGACTTAAAGAGCCTTATGTAGGTGATACGATTCTTGTCACAAGTGATGTAACACAGGACATTACATACTATTTTGCAACAAGTGAGCAGGTTCCTACATCGGTGGGACTCAGTGTCATTATGTCTAAGGACAATACTGTAAAAAGTGCCGGCGGGTTCATTATACAGCTTCTTCCTGATGCAAGTGAAGAGATAATATCCGCACTTGAGAAGAAGATTAAAGAAGTTAAAAATGTTACGACAATGCTTGAACATGGATACACTCCTGAGCAGATGCTTGAGGAACTCCTTGGGGAATTCGGACTTGATATACTGGATAAGATACCTACACAGTTCTACTGCAACTGCTCAAAAGAGAGAATGTCCAGGGCACTTATAAGCATAGGCAGGAAGGAACTCAGTTCATTGATTGAAGAGGGCAGGACTATAGAGGTAAACTGCCATTTCTGCGGCTCACACTATAATTTTGATGTGGAAGAACTCAAAGATCTGCTGCACAAAGCAGTGAGATAATCGGGAGAGTCAGCCTAATCAACAATCTGTATATCAGGGTATATATAGGTTATGAGAGAATCAGGATACGCTTCATCAAGAAAACGCTCATATCGGCTTATTGCCGGAATATTTTTTGAACGTTCGGTAAAGCGTATCAGGGAACATGTGGATATATATATATCAATAATCATAAAGACTGCTGCAATAAGTGTGGCAGTCTTTGCTATTTTCCATGGAAATGCCGCAATAAACCCGGAAATATACGGATAGAGGCATCTTACCCATATCAGTGCTGCTATACCCCAGAAGAAGCAGAACAGAAGATTAGTGCGTCCACTGATGTTATAAGCCATATCGGAGTAGTTCCAGTGAACTGCACCGGTAAGAAGTTCGGTTACACAGCTTGCAACATATTCGTGGATACCACCGATAATCCCACCTGTAATGAATATGATAATCCTGCCACGGACAGAACGGGTGTCAAAACGGATGCGGTTAAGGATTATGGCAAATACCGTTATGAGTACGGCTCCGGCACCCCAGACGATGCTGAATGGTCCATACAGAACACTGCTGCGGTTCATTACGGTTCCGCCTGTAACTAAAAAACAATAAATAGTTTCTATAATGTCACCAAGGACGCAGCCTATTATAAATATCCAGAAAAGCTGGAAAATATGCCCTTTTGTTTCACATACAGCAGCCAATTCATACCTCCGCATAATTTGATATGAGTATTATGAGCAATAAGAGCTGTGACAATTCATTATGTACAAGGTATATTATGCAAATTGACAGGCATATAATGTACATGATACAATGAGCGCATGCACGTAAACATTAATGTAGATATTTTATGGAGATAGAGATAATGTTAGATATATTATTTGATATAATTCTGGATGCCCTTGTTGATACGGCCAAACTTGTGCCGTTTCTTTTTGTAACGTACCTGCTTATGGAATGGCTTGAACACCGTACAAGTAAAAAGACAAAGGCGGTAATTAAAAATTCAGGCAGGTTCGGTCCGTTATTGGGCGGGCTGCTCGGTGCAATTCCACAGTGCGGATTCTCGGCAGCGGCATCTAATCTGTATGCCGGCAGGATTATAACAATGGGAACACTTGTCGCAATATATCTTTCAACATCTGACGAGATGCTTCCTATAATGATATCTGAAAAAGTTCCGGTGAGCGTGATTCTTTCAATACTCGGACTTAAGATTGTGATAGGAATGGCGGCCGGCTTTATAATTGATGCTGTTGCTTCGATTGTGGCAGGGCGCAGCAGGCAGATTGACAAGATAGAGGCTGGAATCAGTCATGTATGTGAACATGATCATTGCCACTGTGAGAAAAGTATAGTAAAGTCAGCGCTTAAGCACACGCTTGTCATAACAGTGTTTGTGCTTATCGTATCACTTGCGCTTAATGCAGTGCTTGCAGCAGTGGGCGAGGAGACACTTGCATCATTTATACTCGACAGACCGTTTATGGGACCTGTTGTAACATCATTGGTGGGACTTATACCTAATTGCGCAGCTTCTGTCGTTATTACACAGCTTTATCTGCAGGGAGTACTGAGTTTTGGCTCTATGATGGCAGGACTTCTTACAGGATCAGGAGTAGGCATACTTGTTCTTTGCAGGGTCAATGACCAATGGCGCGATAATGCAAAGATTATAGCACTTGTGTATGGAATCGGTGTATTGTGTGGAATCGCAATTAATCTGATTGGTTGACATATGCTGAGAGAAATATTATAATGATTTCAAATTAATACTAGACAGAATTTGGGGAGCTTGTATTACAGGCTGAGAGGAAGATGTGAGCTTCGACCCACGAACCTGATACGGATAATGCCGATGTAGGAAAATTTTAAGACATATCGGCTATTGATATGTCTTTTTTTATGCTGATATTAAGCCGGATTCGGTGATATATGCAGTTTTGCGGCAGCATGAGGATATTGGCAGTGTATGTCAGAATGCGCATAAAAAGGCGCAGAAATGGAGGAAAACATGAGTTACACAACACAGATGGATGCAGCAAGACAGGGGATTATAACTCCACAGATGGAGACTGTTGCAGGAAAAGAGAACATGCAGCCTGAGGAGCTCAGGGCATTAGTTGCGGAAGGAAAGGTAATTATTCCGTGTAATAAAGAGCATAAGAGCATAGACGTTAACGGAATCGGTTCAATGCTTAAGACTAAGATTAATGTAAATCTTGGTATATCCAGAGACTGCAAGGATCTTGATACAGAGGTCAAGAAGGTGAATGAGGCGGTTTCAATGGGCGCTGAAGCTATAATGGATCTGAGCTCATATGGTGATACAAGAGCTTTCCGTTCAAAGCTTACAAAAGAATGTCCTGCAATAATAGGAACAGTTCCTATTTATGATGCGGTTGTATATTATCACAAGGCACTCAAGGACATAACAACAGAGGAGTGGCTTGATATTGTGCGTATGCACGCCGAAGATGGAGTTGATTTTATGACAATCCACTGCGGAATCAATAAAGAAACAGCAAAAAAATTCAAACGCAACAAGAGACTTATGAATATTGTATCAAGAGGCGGTTCAATAATATTTGCATGGATGGAGATGACAGGCAAAGAGAATCCGTTCTATGAACATTTTGATGATATACTTGAGATATGCCGTGAATATGATGTTACATTAAGTCTGGGTGACGCATGTCGTCCGGGATGCCTTAAGGATGCAACCGATGCTTCACAGATCGAGGAGCTTATTACGCTCGGAGAGCTTACTAAGAGAGCATGGGAGAAGGATGTGCAGGTAATGATTGAAGGACCTGGACATATGCCGATGGATCAGATTGCTGCTAATATGAAGATACAGCAGACACTCTGCCACGGAGCACCTTTTTATGTACTTGGACCTCTTGTTACGGATGTAGCACCGGGATATGATCATATTACTTCTGCAATCGGCGGAGCAATTGCAGCGATGAGCGGAGCATCATTCCTGTGTTATGTCACACCGGCAGAGCATCTTCGTCTTCCTGATCTCAGTGACGTTAAGGAAGGAATCATTGCAGCAAGAATAGCAGCACATGCGGCGGATATTGCCAAAGGTGTTAAGGGCGCAAGAGACTGGGATGATGCAATGGGCGTTGCACGTAAGAAGCTTGACTGGGAAGAACAGTTCAAACTTAGCATGGATCCTGATAAGGCAAGAAGATATCGTGCAGAGGCACAGCCGGAGAAGGAAGATACATGTTCAATGTGCGGCAACTTCTGTGCAGTTAAAAATATGAACAGAATCCTTGATGGCGAGATTGTAAGTATTTTTGATGAGTGATAAACGGAGAAATAAATGAAAACAGTGTTGACGATTGCGGGTTCCGACAGTAGCGGCGGAGCAGGCATACAGGCAGACTTAAAGACTATGACGGAGCTTGGGACATTTGGGATGAGCGCAATAACGGCAATAACGGCACAGAATACGTGTGGAGTTAATGCTGTGCTTGCACTTCCGTGTGATATGATAAGTGCCCAGATAGATGCAGTGTGTGATGACATTTTTCCGGATGCAGTTAAGATAGGTATGCTTGCTAATTCACAGATTGTGGAATGTGTTGCTGCTTCAATAAAGAAGAATGCAATGAAAAACATAGTCCTTGATCCTGTAATGGTATCAACAAGCGGACACAGACTTCTTGATGATGATGCATCAGATGCACTCATTAATGTGCTTATGCCTCTTGCGGATATTATAACACCTAATATTCCTGAGGCAGAATGCCTTGCAGGGATGAAGATTGCTTCCAAGGCGGACATGATTAAGGCTGCAGGTATAATAGCAGGCAGTTTTGACGGCGCTGTTCTTATAAAGGGTGGACATCTTGCCAATACAGGCGCTAACTGCATAGAAGACAGCACTAATGTGGCGGCTGATCTTTTGTATCACGGTGGACAGACACAGTGGTTTGAAGCTGAATTTGTGGATAATCCTAACACACACGGAACAGGATGTACATTGTCTTCGGCAATTGCCAGTGAGCTTGCCAAAGGAGCAGATATGCCGGAAGCGGTAAGAAAAGCCAAGGCATATCTTACAGGTGCGATTAAGGCAGGACTTAATCTCGGTAAAGGAAGGGGGCCGCTTAATCATGCATGGCAGAATACTATATCTGATTGCTGATCTTTATGATGGCGATGAGCGTGTCAGAAGTGCCCTTGATGCAGGTGTGGATTATGTACAGCTGCGCGAAAAGAATATTACGTCGGCAAAGTATCTTCAGGATGCACTTCATATGCGTCATCTCGTTGATGAGTATAATGCAAAAAATAAAACAGATACAAAGCTTATAATTAATGACAGACTTGATATAGCAGTGCTTTCAAAGGCTGATGGAGTGCATCTTGGTGCGGATGATGTACCTGTTGGCATGGCAAGAGAATTCCTCGGCAGGGATTTTATTATAGGCGCAACTGCAAAGACTGTGGAGCAGGCTGTTGCGGCACAGAACGCAGGAGCGGATTATCTTGGGACCGGAGCGTTCCATCTTACGGCAACCAAACCGGATGCCAAGGCGATAACTCCTGAGCTTTACAAACAGATTCTTGATGCGGTAAGTATACCTGATGTTGCAATAGGCGGAATAACAGTTGATAACTGCAATCTTCCTCTTGAATGCGGCGCTGACGGTCTGGCAGTATCAGCAGGAATTCTTAAGATGGGCGATGCGGGAGAGAATGTAAGACTGTTTAGAAAAAAGTTATTAACATAATTTGTCATAATAAATTAAATCCGGCATGAACATACTAACACCAAGATAAACAACGAAGCCGTTAAGCAAAGCTTGGAGGTGGGGTGCTTATCTTCAATATAAATCCCGCAAGGGGCAATTAATATGGAGGTGGACAGTATGAACAGTTCAAATTCTAATTCTAAGACAAAGAAACAGGCACAGGATGCTCTTGACAGATTTAAGATGGAAGTTGCATCAGAGATTGGTGTACCTCTTAAGGAAGGATACAACGGAGATCTTACAACAAGCCAGGCCGGTTCAGTCGGTGGTGAGATGGTAAGAAAGATGATTAAGAGACAGGAAGAGCAGATGTCTTCAGGCAACTAGTCATCCGTAATGGATTGACCGGATTAATGGATAATTGACAATATCCGGACATACGGGAGTGATTTCATGTCATTCCCGTATGTTTTTTAATGCGTTTTTTGATGTATTTTTTAATAAAAAATTGCTGGCATTTATTTGATAACTATGATATACTTATCAAATGTGTACGTAGTGCGCTCATTTTAAGTAGTATTTACATATATTAAGGAGGAAGTAATAACAATGAGTTTTACAGTAGAACAGCTCGAAGAGAAGAATATGGTTAAGCTTGTGATTACATCAAGCGATGAGGAATTCGAGAAGGGATTAGAGCAGGCATACAACAAGAACAAGAGTAAGATTAATGTTCAGGGCTTCCGTAAGGGCAAGGCTCCACGTAAGATTATTGAAAAGTTCTATGGCAAGGAAGTATTCTTTGAGGATGCTGCTAATGCAATTATTCCTGAAGCATATGCAAAGGCTGCTGAAGAGAGCGGTCTTGAGATCGTATCACAGCCGGAGATTGGCCTTGTTCAGTTAGAAGATGGCAAGCCATTCATCTTTTCAGCAACAGTAGCTGTTAAGCCTGAGGTTGAGCTTGGACAGTATAAGGGTGTTGAGGTTGCTAAGGCTGATGTTGAGGTAACAGAAGATGATATTAATGCTGAACTTGATAAGGTAAGAGAGCAGAATTCAAGAACTGTTAATGTTGAGGACAGACCTGTTCAGGATAAGGACATGACAGTTATCGATTTTGAGGGCTTCATTGACGGACAGCCATTCCAGGGCGGAAAGGGCGAGAATTACCCACTTACAATCGGTTCACATTCATTTATTGATACATTTGAGGAACAGCTTATCGGTAAGAATATCGGTGAGGAGACAGAGGTTAATGTAACATTCCCTGAGGATTACCATGCTGAGGAGCTTAAGGGCAAGCCGGCTACATTCAAGGTAACAGTTAAGGAAATCAAAGAAAAGCAGTATGATGACCTTGATGATGATTTCGCACAGAATGTTTCAGATTTTGATACACTTGCAGAGTACAAGGAAGATCTTAAGAAGACAATCGGTGAGAGAAAAGCTAACGAAGCTAAGAACAAGAAGGAAGCAGAAGCTATTGATAAGATTATCGAGAATGCAAAGATGGATATTCCTTCAGCTATGGTTGATACACAGGTTCGTCAGATGGCAGAGGACTTCAGCAGAAGACTTCAGCAGCAGGGTCTTTCAGTAGAGCAGTATTTCCAGTTCACAGGACTTACAGCAGACAAGCTTTTTGCAGACATGCAGCCTGAGGCTGAGAAGAGAATCAAGAGCAGACTCGTTCTTGAGGCTATTGTCAAGGCTGAGAATATTGAAGTTTCTGATGAAGAGTATGAGTCAGAACTCAACAAGATGGCTGAGAGCTACGGAATGGAAGTAGACAAGATTAAGGAATTCATGGGCGAGTATGAGCAGAAGCAGATCAGAGAAGATATCGCTGTTCAGAAGGCTGTTGATTTAGTTGTTGCAGAAGCTGTTGAGAAGTAATTAAAGAATATTAGAATTTTAATTCTTCCAGTCAGCATAAGGAGGTTTTATAATGAGTTTAGTACCTTATGTCATTGAGCAGACCAGTCGTGGTGAGCGTTCTTATGATATTTATTCACGCCTGTTAAAGGACAGAATTATATTTCTCGGAGAAGAAGTGACAGATGTGTCTGCAAGTCTTATTGTAGCACAGCTCCTTTTCCTCGAGTCGGAAGATCCGGGCAAGGATATTAATTTTTATATTAACAGTCCGGGTGGCTCTGTAACAGCAGGAATGGCAATATACGATACGATGAATTATGTTAAGTGTGATGTATCAACAATCTGTATCGGAATGGCAGCCAGCATGGGTGCATTCCTTCTTTCGGGTGGTACAAAAGGCAAGAGACTTGCACTTCCTAACGCTGAGATAATGATTCACCAGCCATCAGGCGGAGCGCAGGGACAGGCAACAGACATTAAGATTGTGTCAGATCATATTATTAAGACAAGACACAAGCTGAATACAATCCTTGCAGCTAACACAGGCAAGCCACTCGATGTGATTGCTGTCGACACAGAGAGAGATAATTACATGAGTGCCCAGGAAGCTGTTGAGTATGGTCTTATTGACAGTGTGATTGAGAAGAGATAAATAAACAGATAAGGACTGGGACAGCATGTGCGTCTATATGCACGGCCGACCGGTCCTTTTTTGTCACAATTTGTATATTAGGAGGTATCCGATGGCAGGCAGAGAGGATAGACAACTTAGATGTTCATTTTGCAATAAGACACAGGATCAGGTGAAGAAGCTTATTGCAGGACCTAACGGAACATATATATGTGATGAGTGTGTCAGTGTATGTGAAGAGATTCTCAATGAAGAATTCGATGATTACGATGATGATGCCAAAAATGCGGCTGATATGGAGATTAATCTTCTTAAGCCGATGGAGATAAAGGAATTCCTTGACGAGTATGTTATAGGTCAGGAGGAAGCAAAAAAAGTATTATCTGTAGCGGTATATAACCACTATAAGAGAATTATGAGAAAAGCTGAGGATGACGATGTAGAACTTCAGAAGAGTAATATTCTTGTAATAGGTCCTACCGGATGTGGTAAGACATATCTTGCACAGACACTTGCAAAGCTTCTTAATGTACCATTTGCAATAGCGGATGCAACAACTCTTACAGAGGCAGGTTATGTAGGTGAAGACGTCGAGAATATTCTTCTTAAGCTTATTCAGGCAGCTGATGGCGATGTAGAACGTGCACAGTACGGCATTATATATATTGATGAGATTGATAAGATTACCAAGAAGTCAGAGAATGTCTCAATAACAAGAGATGTATCGGGCGAAGGTGTACAGCAGGCGCTCCTTAAGATCATAGAGGGAACCAACGCATCAGTTCCACCACAGGGAGGCAGAAAGCATCCTCAGCAGGAACTCATTCCTATAGATACAACGAATATCCTTTTTATGTGCGGTGGCGCATTTGACGGACTTGAAAAGATAATAGAAGGAAGAATGAATCAGAAGTCAATTGGATTCAATGCTGAGATTGGTGACAGATCCAACGAGGATATAGGTGAGCTTTTCCATAAGGTAACACCGCAGGATCTTGTTAAGTTTGGTCTTATTCCTGAATTCGTAGGACGTGTACCGGTTGTTGTAGCACTTGATTCACTTGATGAAAAAGCACTTGTGAGAATACTTACAGAGCCTAAGAATGCACTTGTAAAGCAGTATAAGAAGCTGTTTGAGATGGATGAGGTAGATCTTGAATTTACTCCGCAGGCAGTAGAAGCAATAGCCAAGAAGAGCTTTGAAAGAAAGACAGGCGCGAGAGGTCTGCGTTCAATAATAGAAGAAGTTATGATGGATACAATGTATACGATTCCATCAGATGATAACGTAGCAAAGTGCACAATAACAGAAGATGCAGTTGAAGGTAAGGCAGAGCCTGTACTTACTTACCGTGATGAAACAGTAAAACCGACAGCATAATTTATACGGCAGGAATTACATTAACATGAAAAAGAAAAGTTACAATCTGCCGTTCATAGCATTACGCGGAATAAACGTAGTGCCGGGAATGGTAATTAATTTTGATGTAAGCAGAAGAAAATCAGTACGTGCGATTGAAGAAGTGATGAGCAATCCGGAAGAGGAACAGAAGATATTTGTTGTTGCACAGAGGGATATGCTTGTGTCTGAACCACGCCTTAAGGACATGTATGATATAGGGACAATTGCAGCTGTAAAGCAGGTGATAAAGCTTCCTAATTCTATAATAAGAGTTGCGGTTGAGGGCGAACAGCGCGCAAAAATAGGCGAACTTATGGAAAGAGGAGACATACTGTATGCACGTGCCGATGTCATAGAGGAAGATGATGCAGTACCACCAAAGCTCGTCGAAAAAGCGATGTGCAGGAATCTTCATGAGCTCTTAAAGCTCTATGCAGCTGCCAATACAGGGATTAACCGTGATGCAATAAAACAGCTTCTCGAAATTAACGATATAAAAAAGCTGGTTAATAAGTTTATGTCGGATTTTCCGATGGATTACACCGACAGGCAGAAGCTTCTGGAGATAACTCCTCTTCAGACAAGGTTTGAGGAAGAGGAGAGAATACTTGCGGAAGAGACAGAGATATTAAGAATCAAGGATGATATTTCACAGAAGGTTTCACAGAGGGTTGAAAAAAATCAGCGTGATTATGTCATGAGGGAACAGCTTAAGGTCCTGCATGAGGAGCTTGACGGTGAAGATGCCGGAAGCGAGACAGATGAATATTATGCGGCAGTTGAGAAGCTTCAGGCATCTGATGAGGTTAAGGAACGTATTAACAAAGAGATACGCCGTTATAAGACGCTTGCATCGGGATCATCTGAGGCTAATGTAAGCCGCGGACATATAGAGACAGTCCTTAGTCTTCCGTGGGACAGATGTTCAGATGACAATAATGATATTGCAAGGGCTGAGAAGATACTTAACGAAGACCATTACGGACTCGAAAAAGTTAAAGAGAGAATCCTTGAATTCCTTGCATTAAAAGCATTTACAAATGGGGCTGAAAGTCCGATAATCTGCCTTGTAGGTCCTCCGGGAACGGGTAAGACATCAATTGCAAAGTCAGTGGCCCGTGCGCTTAACAGAGAATATGTGAGAATATGTCTCGGGGGCGTAAGAGATGAGGCTGAGATAAGAGGACACCGTAAGACATATGTCGGTGCGATGCCGGGAAGAATTATTGAAGGACTCCGCAATGCCGGAACAGGCAATCCGCTTATGCTTCTTGATGAGATTGACAAGGTGAGCAATGATTACAGATCAGATACGTCATCCGCGCTTCTTGAAGTGCTTGACAGAGAACAGAACCGTAATTTCAGGGATCATTATATTGAACTTCCCGTAGATCTCTCAAAAGTGCTTTTTATCGCAACTGCCAATGATGTGAGTGAGATGCAAAGACCTCTGCTTGACAGAATGGAAATTATTGAGATAAACAGCTATACCTCCAATGAAAAGCTTCACATAGCCAAAGATTACCTTGTACCTAAGCAGCTTAAGAGGGCAGGACTTAAGAAGAGCTCAATAAAGTTTACTGATAAGGCGCTGCTTACAATAATGGACAGCTACGTAAAAGAGGCGGGCGTGCGCGGACTTGAACGTAATATAGCGCATATATGCCGTAAAGCGGTTACAGAGTTCCTTACTGATAATCCGGACGCAGCAGATAATCGTGATATTAAGTTTAGGCCTGTTAAGGTCAGCGAACGCAATATAGAGCATTATCTGGGCAAGAAAAAGTATCTCCCGGAAGATTCATATGAGGGCAGACGGGTTGGAACGGTAAGAGGACTTGCGTGGACGAGTGTAGGCGGAGATACTCTTACAATTGAAGTCATAACAATGCCCGGCAAAGGTAATCTTGTGCTTACGGGACAGATGGGTGATATAATGCAGGAATCAGCAAAGATTGCAATGAGTCATGTCAGGGCAGTGGCCGGAACAAAATATAATATCGACAGCGAATATTTTGAAAATACCGATTTCCATCTTCATATACCGGAAGGAGCAGTCCCGAAGGATGGACCATCTGCAGGAATCACAATGGCAACGGCACTTTTATCAGCTGTAACAGGAAAAAAAGTCAGAAAAAATCTTGCCATGACCGGAGAGATTACACTTATGGGATATGTCCTTGCTGTAGGCGGACTGAAAGAGAAGCTCCTTGCTGCAAAGACAGCAGGTGTTAAGACAGTTCTTGTGCCCGCCAGAAACAAGGCAGATATTGCAGAGCTGAGTGATGAGATAACCGGAGGAATGGATATAGTATATGTGTCCGAATTTGAACAGGTAATTAAAAATGCATTTGAGGAGAAAAATTAATGGTAATCAGGAATGTCAGTCTTGACATAGTTATGGGTGTGACGAGCAGCATGCCGCAGACAACGCTTCCTGAGGTAGCGTTTGCAGGAAAGTCTAATGTGGGTAAGTCATCACTTATTAATGCACTTATGAATCGCAAATCACTTGCCAGAACATCATCACAGCCGGGCAAGACACAGACAATCAATTTTTACAACATTAATGATGTAATGCATCTTGTTGACCTGCCGGGGTACGGATATGCCAATGCAAGTGAGGAAGTTAAGGCCAAATGGGGCAGGATGATTGAACGCTACCTGCAGAAATCGCAGCAGCTTAAGCAGGTATTCCTGCTTATAGATATAAGACATGCACCATCTGCCAATGACAAGCTTATGTATGACTGGATTGTACATAATGGGTACAGACCGGTTATTATCGCTACCAAACAGGATAAGCTTAAGCGGAGTCAGGTGGCAAAAAGTGTGAAGATTGTAAGGGAAGGACTTAATCTTGAAAAAGAGGATATCCTGATACCATTTTCTGCCCAGACCAAGCAGGGGCTGGAACAGATATGGGAGACAATAGAATCATTTTGTGAGTTATAGAATGAAAACGGATTCCATGTGCCATTATATTGTATGGTACATGGGATTTGGTGCATATGGAGAATGAAATAATGAATATTGTACTGATAGGCATGCCGGGAAGCGGTAAGAGTACTATAGGAGTTGTGCTTGCAAAACATCTCGGATATACATTTATAGATTCTGATATTGTAATTCAGGATAAACATAAAAAGCTTCTGTGTGAGCTGATTGATGAGTTTGGTGAGGAAGGCTTTTTGAAGATAGAGAATGATGTGAATAAGTCGCTTGATGTGGACAGAACGGTCATTGCAACAGGAGGAAGTGCCGTTTATTCAGAAGAGTCGATGATGCATCTTAAGAAAAGCTCTATATTTGTATATCTTAAGGTTAATAATTCTGAACTTGACAACCGGGTTACAGACCTGAAGGGAAGAGGGGTAGTAACGAACGGCAAGGAGACAATGCAGGAGATATTTGAGGACAGAACCAGACTTTATCAGCGGTATGCAGATGTAACGATAGATGAGGATGAGTTCAGTGCAATATCGGTCCCTAAGATAGTAGATGAGATAGAAGAACTTGTGCGTGAGTGTGCAGGTAAGAGAAATATTGAGTTGTAATGAAGATTTTAATATAGTATAATTCAAGCATGCATAAGTACAAACAGACGGAGGGCGTTATGGAGAACGAGACAGGTTCAAAGAATTTTATAGAGCAGATTATTGAAAAAGATATTGCGGAAGGACACTGCGAGACAGTCAGGACGAGATTCCCGCCGGAACCTAATGGCTACCTTCATATCGGACATGCCAAGTCAATACTTCTTAATTATGGACTTGCTGCTGAATATGGCGGAACATTCAATATGAGATTTGACGATACTAACCCTACCAAGGAGAAGGAAGAGTTTGTTGAGTCTATTAAGAAGGATGTTGAGTGGCTTGGAGCAAAGTGGAACGGAGATATTCTTTTTGCATCAGACTATTTTCCTCAGATGTATGAGGCAGCTGTAGGGCTTATTAAGAAGGGTAAGGCATATGTTGATGACCTTTCGGCAGAAGAGATAAGACAGTACAGAGGAACTCTTACAGAAGCAGGTAAGGAGAGTCCATACAGAAACCGTTCTGTAGAAGAGAATCTCAAGCTGTTTGAGGAGATGAAGGAAGGCAGGTATGCAGATGGCGAGAAGGTCCTCAGAGCTAAGATTGACATGGCTTCACCTAATATCAATATGAGAGATCCTGTTATATACAGAGTTGCACATATGACACATCACAGAACAGGAGATAAGTGGTGCATCTATCCTATGTATGATTTTGCTCATCCTATAGAAGATGCAGTAGAGGGAATCACCCATTCAATATGTACACTTGAGTTTGAAGATCACAGACCTCTCTATGACTGGGTCGTAATAGAGACGGGATATAAGACATCACCTGAAGGTAATCCTAAGCAGATAGAATTCGCCAAGCTTTATCTTACCAATGTGGTTACTGGCAAGAGATATATCAAGAAGCTTGTTGAGGACGGAGTAGTTGACGGATGGGATGACCCACGTCTTGTATCATTAAGTGCTTTAAGAAGAAGAGGCTTTACACCTGAATCAATTAAGATGTTCGTTGATCTTGTGGGTGTTACGAAGAGTCAGGGCTCTGTTGAGTATCCTATGCTTGAGTACTGCATAAGGGAAGACCTTAAGCTTAAGTCAAAGAGAATGATGGCAGTCCTTAATCCTATTAAAATTGTTATAGATAATTATCCGGAGAATCAGACGGAATATTTTGATGTACCTAATAATCAGGAGAATCACGAACTTGGCTCAAGAAAGGTTCCATTCTCAAGAGAGCTTTATATTGATGCTGAAGACTTTATGGAAGAACCGCCTAAGAAGTATTTCAGACTGTTTCCGGGGAATGAAGTACGCTTTATGAATGCGTACTATCTTACATGTACCGGATGTGAGAAGGACGCAGATGGCAATGTTACGCTTATTCACTGCACATATGATCCTGCAACAAAGGGTGGCAATTACCCTGAGCGTAAGGTTAAGGGAACAATTCACTGGGTTAATGCTCCTACAGCTGTCAATGCTGAAGTAAGACTGTATGAGAACCTTATTGATGAGGAGAAGGGCGTATACAACGAGGAAGATGGGTCAATGAACATTAATCCTAACTCACTTACTGTTCTTAACAAATGTGTTGTCGAGCCTGAACTTGCAGATGCTAAGCCTGAGGATAAGTTCCAGTTTGTACGTACGGGATATTTCTGTGTTGATTCAAAGGATTCATCTAAGGAACATCTCGTATTTAACAGAATTGTATCACTTAAGAGTTCATTCAAGCTTAACTGATATTAATGTATAATTATGAAAGCGGGGACAATATTAATGGACGATTTGTTTGGTGATCTTGCGGGACTTGGAATTAAGAAGCCGCAGAGTGAAGATATATTCAAGGAAGATGAACAGGAGGCTGCCGTCAGGCCGGGCGTACAGTCTCCTATAGAGAAAAAGGAAAAGGTATTTAACGAAGCTGATTACATATTTGATAAAAATATGGAATGTCCTGTGTGCGGACGTTCGTTCAAGACTAAGAAGGTAAGGGCCGGAAAAGCACGTTTCCTCGGCACGGATTCAGATCTGCGTCCACTTCATGAAGGCGTTGATACTGTTAAGTATGATGCGGTAGTCTGTCTGCATTGTGGATATGCTTCGCTTGAGAGAGTATTTACCAATGTTACTGCGAAGCAGGCAAAGGAAATACGCGACCAGATAGGATATAACTTCAAGGGAATGACCAATTCAATAGGCGCATATACATATGAAGAAGCAATCCAGAGGTACAAGCTTGCGCTTCTCTGCTGTGTTATCCGTAAGATGAAGATAAGTGAGAGAGCTTATGTATGCCTTAAGCTTGGCTGGCTTTACAGAGGATGGAAAAGTACACTTTCTGAGTCGGATGCGGATTATGCGAAGAAGAAAAAAGAATGTGACGATAATGAAAAGTCATTTATAACTAAGGCATATGAGGGCTTTAAGATAGCTCTCGCCAAGGAATCAATGCCGATATGTGGCATGGATCAGTATACATTCAGCTATCTTATGGCTGATCTTGCAAGGCAGAACAAAGATTACGACAATGCCCAGAAGTTCATATATGAGATAATAAGTTCAAGATCTGTATCAGCTAAGGTTAAGGAAAAAGCCAGAATGCTTAATGAGAGAATTAAGCAGGAAAAAGATGAACAAAGCTCTTGAAAATGATACTGTAATATGATAGAATTTATTAAATTAAAAAAAGAGAAAAACTATGTGCTTCTCTTTTTTTTTGCGCAAATATGAAAAAATATAACTATTCAGCGCATAATGATGTATTTTTATGCATCATGATAAAAGAATCGTTATTGAATAATGAAAGGAAAAGGTGGCGTTCATGAAAGCATTTTTAATACTTGAAGATGGAACGGTATTTCAAGGTACGAGCATAGGTTCAACCAGAGAAGTAATCAGCGAGATAGTCTTCAATACGTCTATGACGGGATATCTGGAGGTGCTTACAGATCCTTCGTATGCAGGACAGGCTGTAACAATGACATATCCACTTATCGGTAACTATGGAATATGTCATGAGGATATGGAATCTTCCAAGGCATGGCCTGACGGCTTTATTGTGAGGGAATTATCTAGAACGCCAAGTAATTTCCGTAGTGATGATACAATACAGAATTTCCTTAAGGAGCAGGATGTTCCGGGTATAGCAGGGATTGATACAAGAGCTCTTACGAAGATCCTTCGTGAAAAGGGAACTATGAATGGAATGATTACAACTAATGAGAATTATAACCTTGATGAGGTTCTGCCTAAGCTTAAGGAATATAAGGTTACAGGAGTTGTGAAGAAGGTAACATGCAATGAACCTGTACATATGCCTAATACAGGTTACAGAGTTGCACTTATGGATTTCGGTGCCAAGGCTAACATTGCCAATTCGCTTCATAAGCGTGGATGCGATGTTACTGTATATCCTGCACTTACGCCGGCTGAGGAGGTACTTGCATCTAATCCTGACGGAATTATGCTTTCCAACGGTCCCGGAGATCCTAAGGAATGTGTGGAGATAATTGAAGAACTTAAGAAGCTTTATGCAAGCAATGTACCTATATTTGCAATATGTCTCGGACATCAGCTTATGGCACTTGCAACTGGAGCTGATACACACAAGCTTAAGTATGGACACAGAGGAGCTAATCATCCTGTTAAGGACATGAAGACAGGAAGAGTATATATATCAACACAGAACCATGGATACGTTGTCGATGAGTCAACACTTGACAAAGATATTGCCAAGCCGGCATTTGTCAATGTTAACGACGGAACTAACGAAGGTCTGGAGTATATAGGCAAGAACATATTCACAGTCCAGTTCCATCCGGAAGCATGTGCAGGTCCGCTTGATACTGCATATCTTTTTGACCGCTTCATTGGAATGATGGCTAAGTAATATAAACATTTGTATACATTAGTATAATAGTAAGCATTATAAGCATTAAGCTTTGAATGGGAGGAAAAAATGCCAAAGAATCCAGACATTAAAAAAGTATTGGTTATCGGATCAGGTCCTATAGTAATCGGTCAGGCTGCAGAGTTTGACTACGCAGGTACACAGGCTTGCCGTTCTCTTAAGGAGGAAGGTATTGAGGTAGTACTTGTCAACTCTAATCCTGCAACTATCATGACAGATAAGGATATAGCTGATGAAGTATATATTGAGCCGCTGACAACTAAGTCAGTAGAGCAGATTATTCTTAAGGAAAAGCCGGACAGCGTGCTTCCTACACTTGGAGGCCAGGCCGGACTTAATCTTGCAATGGAGCTTGACGAAGCGGGATTTCTTAAGGAGCATAATGTAAGGCTTATCGGTACAACAGCACTTACAATAAAGAAGGCAGAGGATCGTCTTATGTTCAAGGAGACGATGGAGAAGATTCATGAGCCTGTTGCGGCATCGTTAGTTGTCGAGAATGTTGAAGATGGTGTTGTATTTGCGGAGAAGATTGGCTATCCTGTAGTTCTTCGTCCGGCATATACACTTGGCGGCAGCGGCGGTGGTATCGCACATTGCCGTGAAGAACTTGAAGAGATTCTTGAGAATGGACTCCGTCTTTCAAGAGTGGGACAGGTTCTTGTAGAGCGTTGCATCGCTGGCTGGAAAGAGATTGAATACGAAGTAATGCGTGACAGCAACGGTAACTGCATTACGGTATGTAATATGGAGAATCTTGATCCTGTAGGCGTTCATACAGGTGACAGTATCGTAGTAGCTCCGTCGCAGACACTTTCAGATAAGGAATACCAGATGCTCAGAACATCTGCCCTTAATATTATCAGCGAACTCAAGATTACAGGTGGATGTAATGTACAGTTTGCACTTCATCCTACGAGCTTTGAGTACTGTGTAATCGAGGTTAATCCACGAGTAAGCCGTTCTTCAGCACTTGCATCTAAGGCTACAGGTTATCCTATTGCCAAGGTTGCAGCTAAGATTGCGCTCGGATATACACTTGATGAGATTAAGAATGCAATCACAGGCAAGACATATGCAAGCTTTGAGCCTGCACTTGACTACTGTGTAGTCAAGATACCTAGACTTCCGTTTGATAAGTTCATTACAGCTAAGAGAACTCTTACAACACAGATGAAGGCTACAGGTGAAGTTATGAGCATAAACCAGAGCTTTGAGGGAGCACTGATGAAGGCCATCCGTTCACTTGAACAGCATGTTGACAGTCTTATGTCATATGACTTTACAAAGCTTACTGATGATGAGCTTCTTGAAGAGCTTAATGTTGTAGATGACAGAAGAATCTGGAAGATTGCCGAGGCACTCAGACGTAATATGCCTCAGGAGACACTTCATGATATAACTAAGATTGATCTCTGGTTCATAGATAAGCTTGCAATTATAGTAGAGATGGAGAAGACTCTTAAGGAGCAGCCTCTTACTAAGGAACTTCTTGCGGAAGCTAAGCGCATTGAGTTCCCTGATAATGTTATCGGACAGCTTACAGGCAGAACGGAGGAAGAGGTTAAGGCTCTCCGTGATGAGTATGGCATACATGCAGCGTTTAAGATGGTTGATACATGTGCCGCAGAGTTTGCTGCTACAACACCGTACTACTATTCATGCTATGGAAGTGAGAATGAAGTTATAGAGACAACACCTCTTAAGAAAGTTCTTGTACTTGGTTCGGGTCCTATCAGAATCGGACAGGGTATCGAGTTCGACTTCTGCTCAGTTCACTGTACATGGGCGTTCAAGAGAGAAGGATACGAGACAATAATCATCAACAATAACCCTGAGACAGTAAGTACGGACTTTGATATTGCTGATAAGCTCTATTTTGAACCACTTACAGCAGAGGATGTTGAGAATGTTGTAAGACTGGAGAAGCCGGACGGAGCAGTAGTACAGTTTGGTGGACAGACAGCAATCAAGCTTACGGAAGCACTTATGAAGATGGGGGTACCTATTCTCGGTACAAAGGCAGAGGATGTCGATGCTGCAGAGGATAGAGAACTCTTTGATGAGATACTTGAGAAAACACAGATTCCAAGAGCTAAGGGACATACAGTTTATACTGTAGATGAGGCTCTGAAGGCTGCTAATGAACTTGGATATCCGGTGCTTGTAAGACCTTCATATGTCCTTGGCGGTCAGGGCATGCAGATTGCGGTATCAGATACAGATGTTATCGAGTTCATGAATATTATCAACAGAATCAAGCAGGATCATCCTATTCTTGTAGATAAGTATCTTATGGGTAAGGAAATCGAAGTCGATGCTGTATGCGACGGTGATGATATTCTTATTCCGGGTATCATGGAGCATATTGAACGTGCAGGTATCCATTCAGGAGACAGTATCTCTGTATATCCTGCCAAGTCTCTTTCTCCTAAGATTATCGATATGATTGAGGATTACACAGGAAGACTTGCAAGAGCACTTCATGTAAAGGGGCTAATCAATATACAGTTTATCGATTATAATGATCAGGTATATGTTATCGAGGTTAACCCACGATCAAGCCGTACAGTTCCTTATATCAGCAAGGTAACAGGAATTCCGATTGTTAAGCTTGCTACTAAGGTTATTACGGGAAGTAAGATTAAGGAGCTTGGTTATACACCGGGACTTCAGAAAAAGTCAGATTATTATGCAATTAAGATGCCTGTATTCTCATTTGAGAAGATACGTGGAGCTGATACAACACTTGGCCCTGAGATGAAGTCTACAGGTGAGTGTCTTGGTATATCCAAGGACTTCAATGAAGCACTTTATAAAGCGTTCCAGGGTGCCGGAGTCAACCTTCCAAAGCACAAGCAGATTATTATGACTATTGCCGATAAGGATAAGGAAGAGTCACTTGATATTGCTAAACGCTTTGACGCTCTTGGATACAAGATTTATGCTTCAAGAGGAACAGCTAAGTTCTTTAATGACAACGGAATAAAGGCTATCAAGGTTAATAAGATTGACCAGGAGTCACCAACACTTCTTGACCTCCTTTATGAGCATAAGATAGACCTTGTAATTGATACTCCTTCTAACGGAATTGAGAGAGCAAGGGATGGCTTCCTCATCAGACGTATTGCAATTGAGACAGGCGTTAATGTACTTACAAGCCTTGATACGGCACATGCACTTGTATCGAGTCTTGAGCATGCATTCAACAGCAATGACCTCTCAATAGTTGATATTGCCAAGATCTGATTATATAAGATATATAATATAAGACCATATTATTCGTAATGAGTAATATGGTCTTTTTTTAGATAAGTAACAGTACATTAGTACTATGACTGCATTGCGAAACTCCTACAAATATGGTAAATTGTATAAGTGTTATAAGGCAATAATATATGGTATATTAGACTAATGAGTAATTTGAAAAGGGGTATGGAGTTGTTTACGAAAAAATTATTGAAGGTTATAGCAGTCCTTCTTACGATGGTTCACTGTGTCATACTTGCAGAGATGATACACATGGGCGTGAAACCTATGATTGTTTATAATATATTCAGTATATTATGTTATCTCATTGCAATCTGTTTTATTAACAAAGAGTATTATAATGCAGTCTTCATAGCGGCATATTTTGAAATAATACTGCATTCATTCCTTGCAACAGTATTTCTGGGATGGGATTCAGGATTCGCATTATATATGATAGCACTTGTTCCGGTGGGATTTTATATGCAGTATTTTATATCGGGGGATAAGTATAACATTAAGCAGCCATTGCTTCTGAGTATTTTGGATTTTGTCATTTTTATAAGCTGTCAGGTGTACTCGGCTGATGATATATCGCCGGTATATGTGGGAATGGAAAGTGTCATACATGAGGGTATGTACACATTTAACGCATTTTGTGTGTTCACTGCACTTATAGGATTTTCGGTTATATTCCTAAAGGAACTTAACAGAAGCCACGATGAAATCATTAAGGTTAATGAACAGCTTGGAAGAATGGCTAAACTGGATACACTTACCGGATTGTTTAACAGACGCGGAATACAGCCGTTTCTTGATATATGTAGTGTTTCAGGAAGAAACTTCTGTATTGCAATGTGTGACATAGATGATTTTAAGAATGTCAATGATTCATACGGACATGATGTTGGTGACGAGGTAATAGCAAGGACAGCCAGAACAATACGTGAATGTATCAAGCCGGACGACCATGTGTGCAGATGGGGAGGCGAGGAGTTTGTATTTCTTGTCGACAGTGCACAGATACATGATGGATATATAATAGCAGATAATATAAGAAGGACGATAGAGCAGAATCCTCTTGAGATATTCGGTAAGATAGTGGATTTTACTGTGACAATCGGTATTACTGAATATAAAAAGGGAGAGGCAATCGACCAGACCATAATCAGGGCTGACGAGATGATGTACAGCGGTAAAAAGAATGGCAAAAATGTTGTCATAAGTGGAATATAAAGAATACATAAAAGGGATGAATTATACATTGTTCGTATAATCCATCCCTTTTATAAAGTATAAATATAATCGAAGCGACGTGATTCGAACACGCGACCTCTGCGTCCCGAACGCAGCGCTCTACCAAACTGAGCCACGCTTCGATATATGCAACACTAAGATAATACACTTTTTAGGCCGCCAAGTCAAGTGAAAAAATAGTTATGATTTTGTAATGATTGACATCTAATCTGTAGACTAATAATGATAAAAGAGTTATAATAAGCAAAAAATAAAGATTCGTATCTAACGCATGATGCGATATCTGGGAGGATGATAATATGCATATAGGTGATTTCTTTGATTTGAAGATGCTTGATGAGATTATGCGTTCATGGTCGAAAGCAACAGGACTTGCAACGGTAGCCGTTGATAATGAGGGAAAGTACATATCAGGAGAAATCGGCTTTACGGACTTTTGTATCAAGTATACGAGAGGCTCCAAAGAAGGATGCAGAAGATGTGTAAAGTGTGATAACGAATGCAGCGGAACATATTATTGCCATGCAGGACTGATGGATTTTTCTCATGATATAATTGTCGACGGACAGTTTATGGGAAAGATTATAGGAGGTCAGGTGCTTCCGGGTGCTCCGGATGAAGATAAGTTCCGAAGTATGGCTGTGGAATTAGGAATAGATCCTGATAAGTATATAGAAGCATTACGAAAGGTGCCTATCAGATCGGAAGAGAGCATAAGAGCAGCATCTGAGCTGCTTGGCAGAGTTGTCAATATGCTCGTTAACTTTGAATATTCAAAGAAAAAGAATGAGAATCTTATTAATACAATGAATGATGAGATTGGCAATTCAATGAAGCTTATAAGACAGGTTGAGGACTATTCAAAAGATCTTGATGGTATTGAGAACAGACAGAATATTCTTTCACTGAATGCTTCAATCGAAGCTGCCAGAGCAGGTGAGGCAGGAAGAGGATTTGCTGTTGTTGCCGGTGAGGTACGCAATCTGAGTGCCCGTTCATCAGAAGTTAACAGGCATATTAAGGATACGCTTGCAAATCTTGATGATTCAATTACCAAGATGGATAAGGCGAGAGTTTCAATCTGACAGATATCGATAAGAAGTACAACAGTAACAGCACAACAGATATTACATATTAATAAAGCTGCACGGCATATGACTGGCAGCCGGAGTTCCGGTTACATCACAGGCTGCGCAGCTTTTTTGACAGTCGTACAGAATTGTATATCCGCGCGTATTCAATAGGTGTTATGTCTTCAATATAGTTGGAAGGATAATTACGGATGATTCCTTTTGAGGCAAGCAGCTCAACGGCCTTGTTGTAAGCTATGGCTGCTTCATGCTCACTAGAATATATCCCGGCAACAAAGTTACCCCGGATATGTATAACAGCTTTATATAATGTCCTTCCGTTACGCTGTATCTCCTGCACTCCGTGGTAATGATTGATTATGTGTATATTGCCGTATCTGAAGTCATTATGGTCTCCATTTACAAATATATAGTCACGGCCACATACGGCATGGCTTCTGATACCATAGTGGGAAAGAATACTTGTCTGTGAACCGTAATCATTTACAAAGAGGTAACCATCGCGGGACATTATTTTGTGAGTTGAATAATAAAACAGATCATCAACATCAAAACGCAGCACACGCTCAGATGTGAGAAAGTACAGGAAAAATTTCTTGAAAATATATATCGGTGTCTTAAAATACATTCCATTATCCCGGTAATTGATGAGGATGACCCATTTTTCAAAAGAAAGAGGAGTATCTGCCGGATAATGAAGGTCAGGCAGAAGATGGCCGGCTGCCATATCGCTCAGCGGTGTTCCGTCATCATCATGGAGGAGAAAGTCAGCATCACGGTAGGCTCTTGCAGCAAGCTTGATGTCGTCATAACTTCCGAGACTGATATGCTTGTTTTTGTATGTTATTGATACACGGTAATATGTGGAGCCGTCCTTGTGTGTTGCGGTGAAAACACCGGGCATTGACGTCATGCTGCTCATAAAAGCCTCCTCCTGCATTCAGCTTATGTTTAGTATTTATATTTATTGTGCATGGAGCAATGAAAAAAGTCAAGGTAGCCGGTATATGAAATATTTATATTTTAGGCACAACACACTTGTCATAATGCCTAAAATAGTTTAAAATATTTCAATATGTAAAATGTCAATAAATATAAAAGTGAGGATTTAATCATGGAAAAGACAATGGAGAAGATTGTAGCTCTGGCTAAGGCAAGAGGATTTGTATATCCGGGTTCTGAGATATATGGCGGACTTGCCAATACATGGGATTACGGTAATCTCGGAGTAGAGCTTAAGAATAATGTTAAGAAGGCATGGTGGCAGAAGTTCGTTATGGAAAGCCCATACAATGTAGGTGTTGACTGTGCGATTCTTATGAACCCACAGACATGGGTCGCATCAGGTCATCTTGGCGGATTCTCAGATCCACTTATGGATTGTAAGGAGTGCCATGAGAGATTCAGAGCTGATAAGCTTATTGAGGATTGGTGCGCAGACAATAATTATGAGCTTGAGGGCTCTGTTGACGGATGGACACAGGAGCAGATGAAGAACTTTATCGAGGAGAAGCAGATTGCATGTCCTTCATGCGGTAAGCATAACTTTACAGATATCCGTCAGTTCAACCTTATGTTCAAGACATTTCAGGGAGTTACGGAGGATGCAAAGAATACTGTATATCTTCGTCCTGAGACAGCACAGGGTATATTTGTTAACTTCAAGAATGTACAGAGAACATCAAGAAAGAAGGTACCATTTGGTATAGGACAGATTGGTAAGTCATTCCGTAACGAGATTACACCTGGTAATTTTACATTCCGTACACGCGAGTTTGAGCAGATGGAGCTTGAATTCTTCTGTAAGCCTGGAACAGACCTTGAATGGTTCAATTACTGGAGATCATACTGCATCAACTGGCTTAAGTCTCTCGGAATGAAGGATGACGAGATGAGAGCAAGAGATCATTCACCTGAAGAACTCTGCTTCTACAGCAAGGGTACAACGGATATCGAATTCCTCTTCCCATTCGGATGGGGCGAGCTCTGGGGTATTGCAGACCGCACAGATTATGACCTTACACAGCACCAGAACGTATCCGGTGAGGATATGTCTTACTTTGATGATGAGTCTAAGGAAAAGTACATTCCTTATGTTATTGAGCCGTCACTTGGCGCAGACCGTGTAACACTTGCATTCCTCTGCTCAGCATATGATGAGGAGGAGATTGGCGAGGGAGATGTAAGAACGGTTCTGCATTTCCATCCGGCACTTGCACCTGTTAAGATTGGTATCCTTCCTCTTTCAAAGAAGCTCAATGAAGGCGCTGAGAAGATTTATGCAGAGCTTTCCAAGAAGTATAACTGTGAGTTTGATGATCGTGGCAATATCGGTAAGAGATACAGAAGGCAGGATGAGATTGGTACACCATTCTGTATAACATATGATTTTGATTCTGAGACAGACGGAGCTGTTACAGTACGTGACAGAGATACAATGCAGCAGGAGAGAATCAAGATAGAGGATCTTAAGGCATATTTTGAAGATAAGTTTACATTCTAATTCTAACAGGGTGGTCAGATGATTTGTCCAAAATGTGGTAATGAGTTTGAGGGTACGACGTGCCCTAAGTGTAATTCCCCGGCAATCCTTGTTAATGCCTCGGATTATGAGCGCAGGCGCAGGGAGTGGGAAGAACGCGAGAAGCAGAAAAACAGCGAAGAGCAGAAGAAGCAGAAGAACAGGGATGATGTGAGGCGTGTAGCAAAGAAGATTGCGGACACGGATTACAGTCAGCTTGTATCTTCCAATGCAGGCAGAGCTGCCGGATTTGCTTCCAGGAATCGCAGAATATTAGCAATGGCAGGAGCGGTAATAGCTGCTGCCATTGTGATTATTGTACTTATAAATGCTGTGACGGCTTCCGGTAAAAATATATTTTATGTAAGTGATGGCAGCAGCATCTATAAGGGAATGGATAAAAATAACATTATATGCAGCACTGATGATGTCATTTTTAATTATGACAGATCATGTGCATATTCATATAATATTGTCGGAGATATCGACAGGCAGGCTATAACCGGGACAATGGTTTCTTCCAATGGCAGATATTATGCAGCTGTGATGTACACTGAGAATAACGGCGGCAATAATGAAAGCGCAGCAGTTGATGGTAACGATGATGCAGGGTATATTGGAGAGAGCAACAGTACAGCTGTTAACGGCAATGCAATCAGCACCGGTACATATACGCTAATATGCTGGAAGAAGAACGGCGGATATGTATCAGTCAAGAGCAGCACTGACAAAAAGACCATTGCGATGGTGACAGATGACGGCATGCTTGTATATACCGATACGCATTATCTTAATGAAGGTGCAGTAGGAGCTGAGATACTTGGATGTTATTATATTGATGAACAAAAGAACCTCACGCTTTCGTCCGATATGGATGAATATGCCGTTGCTGCGGACAATGTAATATGGACTGATTCGGATGGAACACTCTATCGTACAAAGTATAAAGACAGCACAGCTGTAAGAATTGCCAGAAATGTAAAAAAAATATATACACGGCAGAAGACGTATATGTATGCCAATGTTAATGGGATGATTCAGACGGAATCTGCATTTGTATATGTTACTCAGGACGGAGAATATATTTATCTTGACCTGTCTGATAAAAAGAATCCTGATGGAATATATCTGTTTACATCGGCTTCACAGACGGACAGCCTTGTATATATAGCCAAATCAGGCTGTGCTTACACGGCAGGAGGAGGCAGGCTGTCAAGAATAACAGGTATAACAGACGAAACAGTGTCAGGCCAGCCGGATGACAATATCCGCAAGACAGAGATTGTATCGGAACTTGCTTCATCGTCTGTATATTATTCTTCAGATGCTGATTGCTTGTATTATGTTAATAAGTCAGATGAACTTGTATTAATTAAGAATGCAGGTAAAGCAGCCGATATAAGCGTTTCAGGCGTAACTGTTACTTCAGGGATTACAAAGTCGGGAATTCAGTATACTGCGTACGGCAATGACGGCTTCTGGTATATATCACAGTCATCGCTTTGTTATTGTGATGGATCTTCTAAGCAGATTAAGCTGAAAGACGGTGTAAAACAGGGCGCAGTAATCTACTGCATGGAGTATAAGAACAGGATATACTGTCTGCATGACGGTACATTATCAAGAATATCCACAGGCGGCAATGTACAGATGGAGACAGGTGGTATAGCTGATATATGGACGGGAAGAATAAGAACCCGCTGAAATATTTGTAATAATGTAAGACTTCCGATACTACAATGTATTAGTATGTATAGGGAGTCTTTTATGTTACAAAGAAGAATTGCGGGAATATTGCTGACTGTAATAGTGGCAGTGCTTGCGGCAGTGCCGGTGCAGAGCATATGTATGTATCGGGTGAATGCAGCAGAGCCGGATGTTGAGTCACCATCCGTGATACTGATGGAGGCATCAACCGGCAAGACGGTATACGAAAAAAATGCGGATGAAACACTTCATCCTGCAAGCATAACTAAGATAATGACGCTTATTCTTATATTTGATGCTTTAAGCGAGAATAAGATAACGCTTGATGAGAATGTAACAGTATCTGAGCATGCTGCCTCAATGGGTGGAAGCCAGGTATTTTTGGAGGCGGGAGAAAAACAGACCGTCAACACCATGATAAAATGCATATCTGTAGCGAGTGCCAATGATGCATCGGTAGCAATGGCAGAGCATATATGGGGGAGCGAGCAGACATTTGTTGATAAGATGAATGAACGTGCACAGGGACTTGGCATGAGCGGTACGCATTTTGTTAACTGCTGCGGGCTTGATACTGACGGACATATGATGACTGCGAGGGATGTAGCCATAATGTCAAGAGAACTGATTACAAGGTATCCGCAGATACATGAGTATTCCGGAATATGGATGGATACCATAACGCACAGCACAAGACGCGGAGAGTCAGAGTTCGGGCTGTCCAATACTAATAAGCTGATTAAGCAGTATGAATGGGCAACAGGTCTTAAGACCGGCTCAACCGGTCTTGCAAAATGCTGTCTTTCAGCTACTGCTGAAAAGGATGGGATAGAGCTCATCGCTGTCGTAATGGCAGCTCCTAACAGTAAGACACGTTTTAAGGATGCGATAAGCCTGCTTAATTATGGATATGGTGTTGTAGACATTTACAGAGACAATGCATGGTTAAGTCAGGAAAAGATGGTTGTACACGGAGGAAAATCTGATTCGGTAAAATGCCGTAAGAATAATGAATTTGTCTATGTATTTACGGAAGATACTGATACAGGCAGAATTAAGTGTACGGAGGAATATGCAGACGGGCTTGAAGCACCGGTGTATGAGGGGGACGTGGTCGGACAGATGGTATACGAGCTGGATGGCAATATACTTGGAACTATTGATATTGTAGCGGCAGATACAGTAGAAAAAGCGGGATTGGGAGATTGTATAAGAAGTACAATGATGAAAATGTTGCTAAATTAATGTACCGGGTATAAAATCTAATCGTTAGATAACGGAATGGAATGGGGATTAATATGCAGGAAAATATATCATCCGAAGAGATGCTCGAGATACTTGATAATAATGGGAGACCTACAGGCAGGGCTAAAACAAGGCGGCTTGTCCACCGTGACGGTGACGCACATGCAACATCTCATGTATGGATTATAAGAGCTGATAATATTGGTAAAACAGGGTACGATATTCTGCTGCAGAAGCGCAGCCATAACAAGGATTCATTCCCTGACTGCTATGATATATCGTCAGCCGGACATATACCATTCGGTCAGGGATACATTGAATCAGCGATAAGGGAACTTAAGGAAGAACTTGGAATTGACGCTTCGGAAGAAGAGCTTGAGTTCATCGGGGTTCATGATGCGTTTAACAGGGCTGAATTCTACGGACAGCCATTTCTTAATCATGAGATAAGCAATGTCTATCTTCTTGAACGTGGCCCGGAAGCAGTTGAATTCAGGCTGCAGCCGGAGGAAGTACAATCGGTTATGTGGATTGATTTTGACGAATGTTATAATAATGTTAAGAATAACCTGTTTGAACACTGCATCTGCATGGATGAGATGGATATGCTTTATGATGCACTTTCACATAGAAAAAGTCATTAAAGAGCGAATGACTGATGAATGGAGGAACTAATGGATCTGTTTCAATATATGCGTGAAAATACGATGGAAAAGGAATCACCGCTTGCATCGCGCATGCGTCCCGAGACCCTGGAGGAGGTTGTGGGACAGCAGCACATAATCGGAAAGGATAGGCTGCTCTACAGAGCAATCAAGGCCGACAAGATAAGTTCAATTATATTCTATGGTCCTCCCGGAACTGGTAAGACAACGCTGGCAAAAGTTATTGCCAATACTACAAGTGCTGATTTCTGCCAGATTAACGCTACAGTTGCAGGCAAGAAGGATATGGAAGATGTTGTTGCAAAAGCAAAAGATAACATTGGAATGTATGGAAGAAAGACAATACTTTTTGTGGATGAGATTCACCGCTTTAACAAGGGACAGCAGGATTATCTGCTTCCGTTTGTCGAGGACGGTACAATCATTCTTATAGGTGCAACAACAGAGAATCCGTATTTTGAGGTCAATCAGGCTCTTATATCCAGGTCGGCAGTATTTGAATTGAGGCCTCTTGAAAAAGATGATATTCTCAAGCTCATAAAAAGGGCAATATCAGATGACAAAAAAGGTATGGGTGCGTATGGAGCACTGATAGATGATGATGCGTCGGAATTTCTTGCCGACTGTGCCAATGGTGATGCACGAAATGCACTTAACGCAGTGGAGCTTGCCGTACTTACAACATCACCGTCAGAGGATGGTCACATACATATTACGATTGATGTAGCATCAGATTGTATTCAGAAACGTGTGCTTAAGTATGACAAGACGGGTGACAACCATTATGATACGATATCGGCATTTATTAAGAGCATGAGAGGCTCGGATCCGGATGCGGCAGTGTATTATCTTGCAAGGATGCTTTATGCAGGCGAGGATGTTGCATTTATTGCCAGAAGAATAATGATATGTGCAAGTGAGGATGTTGGAAATGCGGATCCGCGTGCATTAGAAGTTGCTGTGGCTGCATCACAGGCTGTTGAGAGACTTGGAATGCCGGAAGCGAGAATAGTTCTTGCACAGGCAGTTACTTATATTGCGTGTGCGCCTAAGAGTAACGCTGCGTATATGGCTGTTGATGCTGCACTTGACAGGGTTAGGAACGAAAAAACAGCAGCTATTCCAACGCATCTCAGGGATGCGCATTATAAGGGGGCTGCGAAGCTTGGGCATGGTGAAGGTTACAGGTATGCACATGATTATCCTAATCATTATGTTGACCAGCAGTACCTTCCGGACGAACTTAAGGGGACGAAATTCTATAACCCTACAGATATGGGATATGAGAAGGAGATGAAGAATCTTCAGAAAAAAATAAGAGAAGAAGCAGGAGAAGTTTAGATATGACAGAATACACACAGTATATAGTCTCACATATAAGAGGACAGATTACGGGAGATTACGAAAAAGATATGCAGTATCTGTATGACTGCAGTGAAAAGTATAAGGAGGATGAGGAGTCTGCGGATATTTTAAGAGAAATAGCATCAATGATGTATGAGATACTGCCCGATGACCAGAAAGAGCAGGTAGGTGACAGACTGAAAGACCTTCACGATAATTTTGAGACTACATATCAGGCTGTATTGGACATGATAAAATGCAATGATACTGCTAAGGCCAGAACAATGATTGAAGAACTTATTGCTTCAGTTGAAGGAAGATATGTAAATGATGATAAGAATATATATCTCAGTCTTAATCATATAATGGAGCTTTATGAGTATTCATACTATTTTAAGACGGACAGGAATATAAAATGTACCGATGTGATGTATAACGAGTATTACAGAACGTATGCACAGCTGCTATGTGCAACAGGAGAATATGGGAAGGCACTGGATGCCTGCAATACTGCGCTGGAATGGAATCCTGTTGACCTTGAATCGCATCTTCAGCTTGCTGAAGTGTATATCCTTATGGGCAATCATGATGAAGAGTATAGGCAGGCGACAGAGAATGCTTACAGATATTGCTGCACAAGAGCGACAATGGCTAGGTATTACCGTAATATGGGGCGGTATTATCTTGACAAATACAAGCCTGAAACAGCTAGGGCACTGTATGTGTACAGCAATATTTATTTTAGCAGTGAAGCAGCAGACAGTGCACTTCAGTTCATAGAATCAGCACTTAATGCACCTGCTCCTAAGTATGAGATAAAAGAACTGCAGCAGATTCTTGAAGAGAATGATGTGAAGCTTGGACCTGATGCGGATACAATTGGAATAATATACCGCGTTGGCAATCTGATGCTGGAAAGTAAGGATTATGACAGGGCGAGAGACTGCTTTGCCATTGTATATGATATTACTCAGGATGAAGAGACAGGAACTATTCTTGCCCAGCTTATGAATTCGCAGGCAGATGATATACAATAATTGTATGCCAGGATGATAATTCATGTCTGTATACAGAAATTTTGGAATGCTTTAACAAATTTTGAGTTATTATAAGCACAAATTTTGAGTTAGTTTGTTAATTGAAAATGTGCAGCCCTCTCTGATATAATTGCACTCACCAATTATAACAGAGGGGGTATTTTTATGAAAAAAATTTCTAAAAAGTTTGCTGTTGTGTGGGCAGCTGCGGTAACAGTGATGGTTGTTGCAATGATGGTGCAGATTATGCGGCCGGGCAATGCATTGGGGGCGCAGGGATATGACGGCACGGACAGTGACCGGACAGGGGAGGTACATGAGCAGGGCAGTCTGCATGTAAGGACAGAATTTGAGGATATTAAGGATATGCTGCGGCAGAGATGCATAGCGGTGCTCGAGAATGGTGTGAAGGTTGAAGATATGGCGGTTCTGTCAGATGTATTTGGGGACAGGCAGATTAAGCTGCTGTATGATGCATTGGCGGCAGAGCTTGAGAATCAGGGGCAGACTGTTCCTGATGGGCTGTATGCAGTTATAAGGGACAGCAGCGTCCCTGCAAAGTGGAGGATAATGCTCGATTCGGCAGATGTGGAGCGGATTGCAGGCATTATGATGGAGTATATTGAGAATAACAGGGAGCGGCTGTATGACGGTGACAGGTTATCCGATGCCAATGTATCAGCACTTGTGCGGGAGGCACTTGAGAGTGCGATGTCAGGTCAGGAGGGGCGCCTTATAGTATCGAAAGAATATATATCAGGCAGCAGTGACATAATCAGGGAGGTAATAAGCAATATAACCGGTAACGGCAGCTATCGGATACAACTGAGTGATGAGGATGTGAGAAGAATAACAGATGAACTGAAAGACCAGATACAGATGCCGCCGTCACAGAAACAAATACTTGGGCATGAGGAGCTTAACGTATTGCTTAACGGATGGCAGGAGCAGATTACAAGAAGCATCGGAAGCATGATAGATTTCTGCAATTCAAAGCTGGACGAGCTTGGATCGGATATTGATTATATGGGAAGACGTGTCGATAATGACATGGCATCACTGGAAGGGAAAATTGATGGAGATATGTCATCACTTGGAGGCAGGCTCAGCGATGACATATCATCAGCCAGGGATGGGCTTGATGCATTATCACAGCGTCAGGATGCATCAGACATACGGCTGGATGTGATAAGGCAGGATAATGAAGAGAACATAGCTGCGTTGAAAGACAGTACAATGCAGCTTATAGAAGAACTTTCGGCAGTATCTGACAGTCACGGAACAATGCTTCTGCAGAATGCACAGGCTGTGGAGAACCTGAGAAACGTGTGTGAAGCGCTTGAAAATGATAAGCTTTCAAGAGCGGAATTTGACAGATTTGGTGTTTCAATAAATGAGGTAATAGAAAAAGCCAATCAGGAAAATAATTCGGCTATTGCTAAGCTGGCTGAGGAGGTTAAGAGTCAGGAAAATAATATCGGCAGAATTAATGATATGTATAACGAACTCGATAAGAGTGTTACGGCGAGATTTGAGGCAGCAGTGGAAGAGGCACAGAAAAAGCATGAGGAATTACGGGATAATATGACAAAGGATGTTGAGAAAGCGAAGGAAGACCTGCAGAAGAATATTGATAATGTGTCAGATAGCATGAACAGTATGGATAAGAAACTTGATAATATATCGTCAGAAGCACAGGTACAGCTTGACAGGCAGAATAAGGAGCTTAACAAGAGAATAGACGGAATAATAGCGGAACTTGATAAGTCATCTTCAGAATCTGATAAGAAGCTTGCAGAACTTATGAAGAGTATGCAGGATAACATAGGAGATACAACAAAGCTTGTAACATCACAGAAAACTGTTGTTGGAGCACTTAATGAGGTTTTTCAGTATGCCAGTGACGGTAAGAGAGTCATAGCGGATGCAATAACTGCACCGGCAGCCGGAACTGGCATAAAGACAGAGATTAATGCATCATTTGGTGTTATGGCGGGTAATATCAGTAAACTTGCCAAAATTAATTATGACAAGGGGCTTGCGGATGCAGATTCTGTAATTAATACATCAGGAGACAACTATAAGGCTGGCGTTGACAGCGCTAAAAAGGGGAATGCTTCTCCTTCACAGGTACTTGCAGGAGTTACGTTCACATCGCTGGGAGGAATTAATCAGACGGGAAGTATGCCTGACAGAGGAATGCTTAACTGGAAACCGTCTGCCGGAGAGGTTATGAGAATCCCGGAAGGCTATTACAAAGGAGGACTTATAGATTCGTCAGCTGCATATGATGCCGGAGTTAAGGCAGGACTGACGGCTGAAAAAAAACAAAGTTTCCTTAAGTACACGATAGATAATATATGCAGTACTCCTTATCAGGAAGACAGTAATGATATAACGTATAATGTTGACGGATTCAGTAGAATATATTACAGATTCAGCTCCAGCTACGGAGAGAATGATAATGATGAATCGTTCGGTAAAGCAAGCCTCACAATTAATAATCAAAGTCAGTGCGTGTTTGACGAATATGATGAAGATGATAACCGCATATACGGAGGAAGAACTTATGAAGGAGTATTTGACTGCAGCGGAATGTCAACGATAACAACATCTGTATGGATACGATCCGGCAGTTCGAGATGGGGTTCAGCATCTTTTCAGATTACGGATGTAGAGTAGAACTTGTTGTCACTGCTAAAAAATAGTATAATAACAATATTACATAGATGAGCAGGAAGGCAGTGGATTAATGAGTATATTGAATCTTGAGAAGATAACGAAGGTTTATGGTGAAAGGACGTTGCTTGACAATGTCACTCTTGGTATAAATGAAGGCGATAAGATTGGCGTTGTGGGAGTTAATGGCTGCGGTAAGTCGACGCTCCTCAAGATAGTAGCAGGTTTGGAGGAGGCAGATTCAGGTAAGATTGTAAAGGGCAATGACGTAACAATCTCATATCTGCCTCAGACACCTGTGTTTTCTAAGGATGAAAGGATAATAGATTATGTTGTCGGTGGTGCGTTGGATATTGCGACAAGCTATAATTCCGGAGGCTCGGAGCACGAGCTCGAAAATTACGATTCAATAGCCGGGGAAGCTAAGACTATTCTTACAAAGTTAGGGATAGATGATTATGAAGCTGATATCAGTAAGATGTCCGGCGGACAGAAAAAAAGAATAGCATTGGCAAGAGCACTTATAAGACCATCAGGTCTTCTTATACTGGATGAGCCGACGAACCACCTCGATAATGATATGGTAATATGGCTGGAGGATTATATACGCAGATTCCGTGGACAGCTCCTGATGGTTACACATGACAGATATTTCCTTGATAATGTAACGAACAGGATAATAGAGGTTGACGGAGGCAGTCTGTATTCATATGCAGAGAATTATTCGGGCTTTCTTAAGCTTAAGAGTGAGCGCGAAGAGATGGCCAATGCAACAGAACAGAAAAGACAGAATATGCTACGTAAAGAGCTTGCCTGGATCCAGCGTGGATGTCAGGCACGTTCAACCAAGCAGCAGGCAAGAATTGACAGATATGAGGATATGAAAGAAGCTTCAAGGCAGGCACGGCAGTCGTTTGATAAGCAGTCACTTGAACTTGGTTCGGTATATACAAGGCTTGGCAGGAAGACGATAGAGCTTAACAGCATATCCAAGTCGTTTGGTGCAAAGAAGATAATAGATAACTTCACATATATATTCCTGCGTGATGACAGGATAGGTTTCATAGGCAATAATGGCTGTGGTAAGTCGACGCTTATGAAGATTATTACCGGAATTATGGAGCCGGACAGCGGCTATGTTGAAATCGGACCAACTGTCAAAATCGGATTTTTCATGCAGGAGAATAAGTTTGAAGATGAGTCACTTACAGTGCTCGATTATGTTAAGGCAATTGGAGAATATGTAATCACTGCTGATGGAAGGATTACGGCATCACAGATGTGTGAGAAGTTTCTTTTCAACATGAAGATGCAATGGACACCGATAACCAAGCTGTCAGGCGGAGAGAAGAGAAGATTGTATCTCCTGTCCGTACTTATGGAGTCACCGAATGTGCTTATTCTGGATGAGCCTACTAATGACCTTGATATTGAGACACTTGAGATACTTGAAGACTACCTTGATAAGTTTGCAGGAATAGTAATAACAGTATCACATGACAGATATTTCCTTGACAGGGTTGTGGACCGTATATTCGCTTTTGAGGACGGTGGAGTGATTAAACAGTATGAAGGCGGATTCAGCGATTACTATGAAAAATCACACCAGTCAGCAGGTGCGGCTGTTGCCAGACAGGCAGCTGCACAGGACGGAAAGCCGGCATCGGTAAGGAACAGGGAGCATGAGAAAAAGCTTAAGTTCACATTTGCGGAGCAGAAAGAATTCGAGACTATAGATGATGATATAGCTAATCTTGAACAGAAGATAGCGGATATAGATATGCAGATAGAAAAATCAGCTACACAATATTCAAAGCTTAGCGAGCTTATGTCACAAAAAACGGAATATGAACAAAAGCTCTCAGACATGATGGACAGATGGGTTTATCTCAATGATCTCAATGAAAGGATTAATAATGAAGAACAACGCAAATAACAAAAAGAAAAGAGGCCTATTCAGGATTGTGTTCGGAAGAACAACAATTGTCGTACTTCTGATTCTTATGCAGGTGGCAATGCTGTTTTGTGCATATGCATTTCTTGCAAATAAGATAATATACTATCAGGGAGTTATAACTGCAATATCGTTCGTCACCCTGGTATGTATAATCAATAATGACGAGAATGCCGGATTTAAAATTGCATGGATAATTCCTGTATTGGCATTTCCGGTATTTGGCGCGTTATTCTATCTTTACTGCCGCAATCAATATTCCATTAAGATGATAAAAGGAAAGCTTAATTTGATTGATGCTGACATAAAGCAATATCAGGAAAAAAGCATAGGTGCTGATTCTGTTGAGGTTAATAATGATCTTGGGGAAGTAGGTATTGCTAACTATCTGTATAATTCCGGAAACTATTCAGCATATACGGAGAGCGGGATAGAATACTATCCGCTTGGAGATGACATGTATGTGAGCCTTGTAAGAGAATTAGAGAAGGCAGAGAAGTTTATATTTTTGGAATATTTCATAATTGCCAAAGGATATATGTGGGATTCGATACTTGATATTCTCAAGCGAAAAGTCAGTGAAGGCGTTGAAGTCCGCCTTATGTATGATGGAATGTGCAGTTTTGTTCTCCTGCCATATTCATATCCGAAGCAGCTTGAAGAGTACGGAATTAAGTGCAGGATGTTTGCACCTATAGTTCCGGTACTCTCGACGTATCACAATAACAGGGATCACCGTAAGATAGTTGTGATAGATGGCAGGACGGCATTTACCGGTGGGGTTAATCTGGCGGATGAATACATTAATCACATAGAGAGGTTCGGACATTGGAAAGACACGGGCGTTATGATTAAAGGCGACGCTGTAAAGAGTATGACGCTTATGTTTCTGCAATTGTGGAATGTCAGTGAGCAGCACATGGAAAGACATTACTCAAAGTATCTTATTGACAATCCTGAGATAAAGGGCAATCAGGGCATTGTAATTCCATTTGGTGACGGACCATATAATAGAGAAGACATTGGAAAGAATGTATATATCGACATACTTAACCGGGCACACAGATATGTTCATATAATGACACCATATCTTATACTTGATGATGAGATGGTGGCAGCTCTTAGATATTCTGCAGAGAGAGATGTGGAGACAATAATTATCATGCCGCATATCCCGGATAAGAAGTATGCTTATCTGCTTGCAAGAACATATTATAAAGAACTTATAGAATATGGCGTTAAGATATACGAATATACGCCGGGGTTTGTGCATGCCAAGCAGTTTGTGAGTGACGATATACGAGGAGTTGTCGGCTCATTTAATCTTGACTACAGAAGTATGTATCTGCATTATGAATGTGCAGTATATATGTACAATACACCGGTTATCAGTGATATAGAAAAAGATTTTCAGGACACTCTTGCTAAGTGCCAGCAGATAACTGTAAAGACATGCAACGAGTACTCTAAGATTGGAATGCTTATCGGAAGAGTCTTAAGAATCTTTGCACCACTTATGTGATAATTATATGTAGCAATATATGCAATAATTGGTACTTGCAATAATTTAAGAAGATATGGTATTATTTAGCTCTGATTAGGTTGAACTAATTTGAATTTAGTGCAACTAATCAGGGCTTTTTATGTGCTTGTGTGTGCATACATATTATTTCAGGCAGGCGGCCTGCAGAATGGAGTTTTTGATGACTATTATTAAGATTACATGATTGGTTTACAGGAACACGGTTATACAGGAAGTATCTGGATTCATATGCGAAAAACAGGGCAATGACTGTGAAAACGAAGGTGAGCCTTCTTACAACGTCTTCAATAGTAATGGGAATAGGATTTATTATGATGGAAAGTGTTCCGGCTGCGAGAGTTATTCTGTTTATCGTGTGGGTATGTCATATATTATATTTTGTTTTCAGAGTGAAGACTATAAGAGAAAGCGGGGAATCAACATTTGTCGGGGACTGATATGAATTATAAGACTGAGAAAAAGAGACTCAGGGAGCAGAAGGTAGTTGGGCAGATGATTGCGCTGTATTGCAGGAAGAACCATAACACTGATTACGGAATGAAGAATGGCGCAAGCCATGACATGAGTCATAATACGGACGGCATAGGTGGAAAATTGTGTGATGAATGCAGTGCTTTGTATGAATATGCGGCACAGAGAAGCAGAATGTGTCCTTTTATGGAGAAAAAGACATTTTGCTCTAACTGTACAGTACACTGCTATAAGCCGGAGATGAGAGAGCGGATTAAGAAGGTTATGAAATTCTCCGGACCGAGAATGCTGCTTTATCATCCGTTCATGGCGGTGTGGCATGTTGTAAGTTCACGGCTTGAGAAAAAGAAAGATAAGAAGGGAAAGACCTGATTATGATAAAGACAAAGCTGATAAAGCTGCTTGCAGACTCTAAAAAATACATAGTGTATAACATATTCTGGCAATGGGCAGCGCTCATAAGCCAGATAATAATAGTGTACATAATTGCAAATATTATAGCAAAGCTGCCCGCTCCTTTAAACTATATGGACGTGGTTAAGCTTTTGGCAGCACTGGCAGTAAGATTCGTAAGTGACAGGCTCGCGTCTATGGCTTCATACAGAGCGAGCGTCGATGTGAAAAGAGTGCTCAGGGAGAAGATGTTTGACAAACTTTTAAGGCTTGGAAGCTCGTATAATGAGCAGATTGCAACATCGCAGGTCGTACAGCTTGCAACGGAAGGTGTTGAACAGCTTGAAACATACTTTGGAAAGTATATTCCACAGCTTTTTTATAGTCTGCTTGCACCGGTTACGCTTTTTGCAGTGCTTGCATTTGTAAGTGTTAAGGCGGCGGCAGTGCTTCTTATATGCGTTCCGCTGATACCTGTATCCATAGTGGCGGTACAGAAATTTGCAAAAAAACTGCTCAATAAGTATTGGGGAATATATACGGAACTTGGAGACAGTTTTCTTGAAAATCTTCAGGGGCTTACAACACTTAAGATATATAAGGCGGATGAGATGAAAGCCGGGCAGATGGATGAAGAAGCACAGCGCTTTAGAAATGTAACAATGAAGGTACTAACGATGCAGCTTAATTCCACAAGCGTAATGGATATTATGGCTTACGGAGGAGCGGCAACAGGAATGGTTGTTGCAGTGAGTGAATATTATGCCGGTAATATAGATGCGGCCGGAGCTGTAATGATAGTTTTTCTTGCAGCGGAATTCTTTCTTCCGTTGAGACTGCTTGGTTCATTCTTCCATATAGCAATGAATGGAATGGCTGCAAGTGACAGGATATTTGAACTGCTCGATATGCATGAGGATGATAATTCGGAGACGGCAGTGATTAACGGGGCGGATGAAGGAATAGAAATAGATATAAGTAATCTGTCATTTTCATATGATGGTGAGAGAAATGTGCTGGAGAATATATCATTTGAACTGAAAAACGGCAGTTTTGTATCACTTGTTGGTGAATCGGGATGTGGAAAGAGCACGATTGCCGGAATTCTTATGAAGAGAGTTACAGGCTGGAAGGGCAGCGTTACTGTTAACGGCCAGGATATACGAAACATCAGTGATATAGATATAATGAAGAATATTACTCTGGTAAGCCATGACAGTTATCTGTTTAAGGGAACTGTAAGGGATAACCTAATGATGGGCAGTCCTATGGCATCTGATGATATGATGACAGCTGCGTTAAAAAGAGTTAATCTGGCAGATTTTGTAGAGTCAGAGGGAGGATTGGATATGCAGCTTAATGAGCGTGCAAGTAATCTCTCGGGAGGACAGAAACAGAGACTTGCGATGGCAAGGGCACTTCTTAAGGATTCAGGAGTATATATATTTGATGAGGCGACATCTAACATAGATATAGAAAGTGAAGAGATGATAATGTCAGTCATAAGAGAATTGGCAAAGACAAAGTCAGTATTGCTGATTAGCCACAGGCTTGCCAATGTCGTTAATTCGGATGATATATATATGCTTAAAGACGGCATCATAGTTGAGAGTGGAACACATGATGAACTGATTGCCAATAAAAAAGCTTATGCCGATATGTATGAAAATCAGATGAAGCTTGAAAAATATAAAGAGGAGGCAGTATTATGAATAAATCAAATGTAAGACAGAAAAGTGCAATATCAATAATGGCCAGTCTTATAGTGCTTGTTAAGCCACTGCTTCACATAATGCTCATGGCGGTCATACTTGGCGTGGCAGGATATCTTTGTGCAATATTCATAACGGTTCTGGCGGCAGGAGTACTTGCCTATGGAGCGTCAGTACATATTTTTATATTAATGATAGTTATTGCGGTTATGCGTGGTTTGCTTCATTATGCAGAACAGTACTGTAATCATTTTATTGCATTCAAGCTTCTTGCAATAATACGACATAAGGTATTTGCAGTATTGAGAAAACTGTGTCCCGCCAAACTTGAGGGGAGAGACCGTGGCAACCTTATATCAATAATAACAACAGATATAGAGCTGCTTGAGGTATTCTATGCACATACTATATCTCCGATAGCAATAGCAGTTATCACATCAATAATTATGACAGCTTATATTGCCAATATATATATGCCGGCAGGGATTCTTGCAATGTGTGCCTATATTATTGTTGGCGCAGTCCTTCCACTTCTGTTTGGCAGGGCAGGAGCTGACACTGGTATGCAGTTTCGCAATGATTTTGGTGAACTGAACAGCTATGTTCTGGATTCACTCCGTGGACTTGATGAAACAATACAGTATGGCTGTGAGAAAAAGCGCAGGGAAGAGATGGATAACAGGGCATTACGTCTTGCCGGTCTGCAGAAAAAACTCAGTAATATTGAGGGGAGGCAGAGGTCTGTGACTAATGCAGCGGTGCTGCTTGCATCATTTGCAATGCTGTTTCTTATGTCTGATGCCGCCGCATCACATGCTGTTGGCAGTGCTGCTCATGCTATTGGCAGAGAGGAGGTACTGGTGTGTACAGCTGCAATGATAAGTTCATTCGGACCGGTAGTTGCACTTGCCAATCTGTCTAATAATCTTCATCATACGCTTGCGAGCGGGGAGAGAGTCCTGTCGCTGCTTGAGGAGAGTCCGGAGACGGAAGAGATTACTGACGGATGTGATATTGCCGGATTCGGAGGTGTGTCGTGCAATGATGTGACATTTGCTTATGATGACAGGGATATACTCAGGAACTTTTCTGTAAGTTTTCAGCCCGGACGGATGATTGGGATACACGGAGCAAGCGGATGCGGAAAATCCACGCTGTTAAGGCTTATTATGAGATTCTGGGATGTGAAGTCGGGAAGCATAGATATATCAGGAAATGATGTCCGTAACATTAACACAAACAGCCTGAGGGATAATCAGTCATTCGTTACTCAGGATACATATATATTTAACGATACGATAGCTGCCAATATAGCTGTAGCTAAGCCTGATGCATCCAGAGAGGAGATTACGGAAGCAGCTAAGAAAGCATCTGTGCATGATTTTATAATGTCACTGCCTGATAATTATGATTCAAAGACCGGAGAACTCGGTGGAGCACTGTCCGGAGGTGAGAGACAACGTTTAGGGATTGCCAGGGCATTTCTTCATGATGCGCCGCTTATGCTTCTTGATGAGCCTACAAGCAATCTGGATTCACTTAATGAAGGAATAATATTAAAATCTCTCAGGGAGAGCAGTGACGGGAAGACTATTATTATGGTCTCGCACAGGGAATCAACTTTGAATATTGCTGATGAAATAGTGGAGATGTAAGAAAAAAATAAAAACAAGGCACTGCTTTGCCGGTGCCTGTTTTGGTGGCAACAAAAAAGGAATGTACTTAACATTCCTTCTTGATGAATGCGGAAGATGGGACTTGAACCCACACGACTGCAATAGCCACAAGATCCTTAGTCTTGCTCGTCTGCCAATTCCGACACTTCCGCATATTAAATTAGATGATGCTATAGTGGATATCCGCAATTGATATGCGGAAGATGGGACTTGAACCCACACGAGCTTAACGCCCACAAGAACCTGAATCTTGCTCGTCTGCCAATTCCGACACTTCCGCGTAGCTCACAGTTGATATCCCAACCACAACGCTTGCTTATAATAACATTTGAGTATTTGAAAGTCAACACTTTTTTACAAAAAATTTGAAAAAAGTTTTTTATGGCAAACTTTATGAGAAACTTTAATAAAAATGTTTTGAATTTTTATATGTACTATGGTACAATAGCAAAAGATGTTTAATGCGGATATAATGCATTTGACTATGTAATCTATTTTAGTTCCAGGAGGTTTATTATGAAGCATATTAAGACAATTAATGACAGAGTTCTTAAGGATACTATGAAGAAGGGCGGCTGCGGTGAGTGCCAGACATCATGCCAGTCAGCATGTAAGACATCATGTACAGTAGGTAACCAGAGCTGCGAGAATAAGAACAACTAATACTCATAGTATTGGACTGCTGACGAGAGAGTGTTTGGGATATAAGCACTCTCTCGTTGTGTGTTTATGATTGTATGATTTTTAAAGAAAAGATAGTAGATATAGATAGATTTGGAGTAATTAAGTAATGATTCATCAGTATAAGAACAACGGATACAACATAATACTTGATGTCAACAGCGGAGCAGTTCATGTTGTTGATGATATAGTTTATGATGTTATAGAGGAATACAATAAGAATGAAGATGCCGACGGCAGATTTACAGGCACTGATAAAGACAGTCTGGCTGAGAAGTTTGCATCAAAGTACAGCAGGGATGATGTATATGAAGTATGTGATGAGATTGAAGAGCTTACAGAGCAGGGACGTCTTTTTACAAGAGATATATATGAACCTTACATAGACAGCTTTAAGGACAGACCAACAGTTGTTAAGGCACTCTGCCTGCATATAGCACATGACTGTAACCTTGCATGTAAGTACTGCTTTGCAGAAGAAGGAGAATATCACGGACGCAGAGCCATGATGTCATATGAGGTTGGCAGGAAGGCTCTTGATTTCCTTGTTGCCAATTCAGGAAGCAGGCGCAACCTTGAGGTTGATTTCTTCGGCGGTGAGCCGACGATGAACTTTGACGTTGTTAAACAGCTTGTTGAATATGGAAGAAGCATTGAGAAGGAGCATAATAAAAACTTCAGATTTACGCTTACGACTAACGGAGTACTTCTTAATGATGAGATAATGGAATTTGCCAACAAAGAGATGGCAAATGTAGTTTTAAGCATTGACGGACGTAAGGAGATTAATGACCTTATGCGTCCTACACGCAATAACCATGGCAGCAGCTATGATATAATTATGCCGAAGTTCAAGAAGTTTGCAGAGAGCCGTAATCAGACTAATTATTATGTGCGCGGTACATTTACACATAATAATATCGACTTTTCAAAGGATGTTCTTCATCTCGCAGATGAGGGATTTGAGCAGATTTCGGTTGAACCGGTAGTTGCAAAACCGGAAGATGACTATGCAATAAGAGAGGAAGATCTTCCTAAGATATTTGAAGAATATGATGCACTTGCAGCAGAGCTGGTTAAGAGAAAGAAGGCGGGTAATGGATTCAATTTCTTCCACTTCATGATTGACCTTGATGGTGGCCCATGTGTAGCCAAGAGACTTTCAGGATGTGGCTCAGGCTGTGAGTATCTTGCAGTTACTCCTTGGGGTGATTTTTACCCATGTCACCAGTTTGTGGGTAATGAAGAATTTATAATGGGTAATGTGGACGAAGGTATTACACGCACAGACATCAGAGATGAGTTCAAGGCGTGCAATGTATATTCAAAAGACAAATGCAAAAAATGTTTTGCAAAGTTTTTCTGCTCGGGCGGCTGCGCTGCCAACTCTTATAATTTCCATGGCAATATCAATGATGCATATGATATTGGATGTGAGATGCAGAGAAAGCGCGTTGAGTGTGCGATTATGATAAAAGCAGCACTTGCAGACAAATAATTTATTATGGGCATGGAGGATTGATATGAGGTACAATTTAAAAAAGAAGATTATCTATTCGATAATCATTCTTGCACTGCTCTTTGGAATGAGTTATGTTGCTATATTCGGAATGAAGGACGGATACGGCAGCATAGGACAGATTAAGCAGGGACTTGATCTTGCGGGCGGTGTCAGCATAACTTATGAGATACAGGAAGATAATCCAAGTGATCAGGATGTATCAGATACAATATACAAGCTGCAGCAGCGTGTTACTAATTACAGTACTGAAGCAGAAGTATACAAAGAGGGTGGCAACAGAATTACTGTTGAGATTCCTGACGTAACGGATGCCAATGCAATTCTTGAAGAGCTTGGACAGCCGGGAACACTTATGTTCCTTGACAGCGACGGATATACTAAGTTCAGCAACGGAGAAGAATGCACACCTCTTCTTACGGGTTCAGACGTTAAGAATGCAGTAGCAGGAGCAGACACAAGCCAGTCATCAACAAGCAAGTATGTAGTATCACTTGAGTTTAATGATGAAGGTAAGCAGAAGTTCGCAGATGCAACATCAGCTAACGTAGGCAAGATTATTTATATAGTATATGATGGTAAGGTCGTAAGCGCACCAAGAGTTAATGAGGCAATTACAGGCGGAAGTGCACAGATAGACGGTATGTCATCTTATGATGAGGCTAACACTCTTGCTTCATATGTAAGAATAGGTGCAATGCCTCTTGAACTTAAAGAGATGCGTTCGCAGGTAGTAGGTGCAAAGCTTGGAGAGACAGCAATCCAGACGAGCCTTCTTGCGGGAGCAATAGGACTCGCAATACTCTGCCTGTTTATGATAATTGCCTACAGAGTACCGGGCGTTGCAGCCTGTCTTGCACTCGTAATATATGTAGCACTTGATATATTTATACTCAGCGTATATGAGATAACACTTACACTTTCAGGTATAGCAGGTATTGTATTGTCAATCGGTATGGCTGTCGATGCCAACGTCGTAATCTTCTCACGTATAAGAGAGGAAATCGGTGCAGGCAAGAGCGTTGATGCGGCAATCGAACAGGGCTTCAAGAAAGCTATGTCAGCCGTAGTTGACGGTAATGTTACAACAATTATCGCAGCACTTGTTCTGTATCTGAGAGGTTCGGGTTCAGTTAAGGGATTTGCGGTAACTCTTGGAATCGGTGTTGTGCTTTCGATGTTTACGGCACTTGTTATTTCTAAGACGATAGTACGTCTGCTTTACAACTTTGGCTGCAAGTCAGAGAAGCTGTATGGTTCTGTAAGACACAAGAAGATATTCGACTTTGTCAGCATGAGAAAGGCTACATTCGCTATTCCGGGCGTAATACTTGCTATCTGTATTATCGTGATGATAGTATTCACAGCCAATGGTAAGGGCGCACTTAATTACAGCCTTGATTTTGCAGGTGGTACTTCTACAACAGTTACATTTGCAGAAGAAATGTCACTTGCTGACATTGATGCCAATGTAATCCCTGTAATCAGGGAAGCTGCAGGAGTTGCCAATGTGCAGCAGCAGAAAGTAACAGACAGCACACAGGTAGTATTTAAGACAGATGAGCTTTCATTAGCACAGAGAGAGGCTCTTAATACAGCACTTGAGAATAAGTTTGGTGTGGCTGATTCAGATATTGACAGCCAGAGCATCAGTTCAACAGTCAGCTCAGAGATGAAGCAGGATGCAGTTATAGCTACTGTGCTTGCAATTATCTGTATTCTTATATATGTATGGTTCAGATTTAAGGATATCAGCTTTGCCAGAAGTACGGTACTTGCACTTGTGCATGATGTTGCAATCGTATTTACATTCTATGTATTCTCAAGACTTTCAGTCGGCGGAACATTTATCGCATGTATGCTTACTATAGTCGGATATTCAGTTAACTCAACAATCGTTATATTCGACCGAGTACGTGATACGATTAATTCGGCAGCAGATAAGAGTAAGCTGGATTATAAGCAGGTTGTTAATGAGAGTATCACTAATACACTTACAAGATCAATTAATACATCACTTACAACATTTATAATGCTTGCTGTATTGTATATATTCGGCGTTGCCACAATCAGGGAGTTTGCACTTCCTCTTATGGTTGGTATTATTGCAGGTGCATTCTCATCAGTATTCCTTACCGGTAATATGTGGCTTATTTTCAGAGCTGCCAAGGAAAAGCATCAGGCTAAGTCTGCTGCAAGAGAAGCGGAAAAAGAGAAGAGAGCAGAGGCGGAAGCTGCAAAGAATCTCAGCAATTCAAAGAAAAAGAAGAAAGATAAGAAGAATAACGAAGATTAATCTTACATCTGAAAGGATATATGCCTGCGGCTTATATAGTGTCGCAGGCATTATTTTTATAATATGAGTATATGGAAAGTATATGCCAAAAAGGCGGATTTTAAAGCTATAGGAGCCAGATTCGGAATTAATCAGGTGATTGCCCGTATAATAAGAAATCGCGATGTGACGGAGGATTCGCAGTATGAGGAATATCTGTACGGTGGACTTGAAAGCATGCATGATCCGGCGCTTATGAAAGGGATAAGTGAAGCGGTGGCTGTTATAAAAAATGCAATAGCAGACGGAAAACGCATAAGAATAATAGGTGATTATGATATAGACGGGGTATGTTCGATATGTATACTCCACAAAGGGCTTATAATGGCTGGAGCAGACGCAGATTATGTTGTGCCGGACAGAATAACCGATGGATATGGAATAAATGAGAATCTGATACGCAATGCGATTGCAGACGGCATAGACATGATTATAACATGTGACAACGGAATTGCAGCATATGATGCGATTGCATATGCAAAGGAAAATGGTATAACCATTATAGTAACAGACCATCATGATGTGCCATTCAGGGAGAACGCAGACGGAACAAGAGAATATATCATCCCGCCTGCAGATGTTGTGGTTGATCCCAAACAGTCAGACTGCGGATATCCGTTTAAAGAATTGTGCGGTGCGCTTGTAGCATGGAAGATGATACAACATCTGCTTGGGCAGAAGCCCAAGGACAGTGAATTTCTGATGTATCTGCTTGAACTTGGAGCGATTGCCACGGTCGGGGATATAGTAAGTCTTCAGGGAGAGAACAGGACAATAGTCAAGCAGGGACTGCGGCATATTCATGCGGGAACGAGAAATGTCGGACTTAAGACACTGATGGATGTGTGTGGAGTTGCAGAGGCTGATTTTAATGCATATCATATAGGATTTGTTGTCGGACCGTGTCTTAATGCGAGCGGAAGGCTTGACAGCGCGGTTAAGGCGATAAGGCTTCTTGAGACGGATGATGAAAAGCAGGCTCAGACGCTTGCTGCTGAATTAAAGCTGCTTAATGACGAACGCAAGGATATGACGGAAAGGGGAGTCGAGAATGCGTGCAATACGGTTGAGCGTGAGTATGGAAACAATATACCACAGATTATAGTTGTGCATCTCGATAACTGCCATGAGAGCGTTGCCGGTATTATAGCGGGAAGAGTAAGAGAGAAATATTACAGACCGTGTATAATATTCACGGATTCAATAGGCGAGCACGGAATATACAAAGGTTCAGGAAGGTCAATTGAGCCTTATGATATGTTTGCAGGAGTTAACAGATTCAGGGATATGCTGGAGAAGTTCGGTGGACATCATATGGCAGCGGGAATGAGCATAAGAAGCGAAAGATTTGAAGAGTTCAGGGAATGCCTTGTGAATTCAATGGACATGAGCGATGAAGAACTTACACCGGTAACATGGATAGATGTGCCGATGCCGCTGGACTATGTGACAGAAGAGGTGACAGAACAGCTGCAGCTGCTTGAGCCGTTTGGTAAAGATAATCCCAAACCTGTTTTTGCAGATAAGAATCTTACAGTTGTAAGAAAGAATATAATAGGAAAAAACCGCAATGTACTCAAAATGATACTTCAGACTGTCAACGGACGCAGACTTGAGGCTGTGAAGTTCCACGTCACGCAGGAAGAGGCAGATAATATGAAGACAGGGGATATTATTTCAATTGTTTATTATCCTGATATAAATACATTCAATGGCAACAGCACGCTCCAGATGATTATCTCTGAAATAAAACATTAAAAATATCCCCCGGGTGACAGGCGTAGTATGGTCTGAAATCCGGGGGCGTATTTTATATTATGAACGTTTTATCTTTATAAGGCATTTATTCTGGTCAGCGTGCTCGAATATGTAATCAATAAAAGTTTTTTTGAATTCTTCCGGAATGTCAGCCTTGCGTATCATGACAATCATCCGGCCTTTGTTAAACATCATGTAGTATCCGAGCTTATCATATATTGTGGTAAATTCATCCCAGTTGTAGGTGTAGGATATGTTAAAATCCTTTATCTCTGCGAGAATTCCTGTTGGCATAAGTGTAATCTCACATGGGGCACTCTCTGATGCATCACGGTGTTTCAGATGGTAGCTGATGCTGCTTTTGCACTGTGAAAATATGAAAAACGGATATGCACAGAATATTACATAAACAATCATTAAAAATGATGAACGGAATCCACAGGCAAAGAGCACAATCGATGCTGCGGCCGGAATGCACGAAAGGATGAGTTCAGTCTTATTGCGCCAGAAACGGTTCCAGTATACAATCCGGGAGTATTCTTTGCCATCAGCCTTTAGCCTGGTATTAAATTTTATAATATCCATTATATAAATCCTCATTTCTGCTAAAAAATAATCTTTGATTAATATAACACACGCTGCAGCTTTACTCAATAAAATAATAATAAAATCGTAATATAGCTGTTCCAAAAAGGGAGAATATAGAGTATAATAAAAAAATAATTAATCAGATAAATATGCGGCGGTAATGCCAGTGTGCGGGGGAGATTTTGTTGTGGAAAAAGACAGCGTACGCGATATTGCAATGACTAACATTGTCAGCAGGCTTGACAAGGAAGGAACATTCACGGAAGTAGTATATGAGATTCTGCAGGAGACTCAGAAGTATCTTGAGGCTACATGTGTAGCACTTATGCAGATTAATTCATCACAGACTAAGATAGGTACTGTAATAGCATGTGATTCTGCAGGTAATTCCAATTATGTGCCTCCTGAAGTCAGACTCGAAGGAATGCAGGGAGTATTGTTTACGGAAGAGACAACAGTGTATCAGAAGTCAGAAGCTGACAGAGTCCAGTCGGAACTTCTTGAGCAGCTTGATGTAAGCTGTATAGTTACTGTTCCTATTGTAATCAATGACATGATTGCGATGTATTTCGTGATATTTGAGCAGAATGAAGAACATGCATATGATGACAGGAAACTCCAGTTTATACAGGATACGGCCAGGATTATTCAGAGCATTGCACAGAAGAAGATAATTAACAACTCATTGCTTTCTTCGTATGAATTGTTAAGAGAGATATTGAGTAATATAGGAAGCGGGATTATTGTCTGCAGTCAGGAGAATGGCAATGTGCTTTTTGAGAACGATATTGCACAGAATGCAGATGAAGTCCGCAGAACAATGAAGGAATGTATTCAGGATTTCTTCGATAAGGGATGTCCTATGGAGGATATCAGACCCGTTGAGAATTACGATGCACAGTCAGGCCTCTGGTTCGAGGTAAGATTTGCTCCGCTTAACTGGCTTGACGGCAGTCCGGTAATTATATGTACTGCAGTTGACATTACGCAGAAAAAGAAGAATCAGCAGAAGATAGAATATCAGGCTCATAATGATTTTCTTACAGGCCTTTATAACAGAATGAAGTGTGAAAGTGACCTGCGCAAGGTTATCAAGAATGCGGTAAAGGATGGCACTACAGGTGCTGTAATGTTCATTGATCTTGATAATTTCAAGCATATCAATGACGGATTGGGACATCAGTATGGAGATGTTCTTCTTCAGCAGGTTGCAGCAGGAATCCAGGGGATAGCAGGGCTTCGTGGACACTGCTACAGAATGGGCGGCGATGAGTTTGTAATAATAATAGAACCGCAATTATATGACCAGCTTGACAGGTTGGTAAGAATAATTTCTGATATGTTCAACAGATCGTGGTATCTTATGGGAACGGAATATTACTGTACAATGAGTATGGGTATTGCACGTTTTCCTGAACATGGGAGCGATGTTAATGAGCTTATCAAAAAAGCAGATATTGCAATGTATGAGGCCAAGAAAGGCGGAAAGAACCGATATGCTTATTACAGTGCCGGCAATGATAGTGGCTCGATAAAGCAGCTTGATATTGAAAATAATATGCGTCAGGCAGTAGCTTCGGAATGTGACGAATTCATTGTATTCTACCAGCCTGTAGTGGATGCTGTTACGAGAGAATGCGTATCATGTGAAGCTCTTATAAGATGGAACAGCAAGGCACTCGGATTTATGGCACCGGGAGAGTTTATACCCCTTGCGGAATATCTTGGACTTATTACATCAATAGGTGACTTTATACTTGAGGAAGCGTGCAGGCAGTGTAAGGACTGGAACGAGCATGGTTTCCCTGATTTCAGGATTAATATTAACCTTTCGGTTGTACAGCTTATGCAAAAAGACGTTGTTGACAATGTTAAGAAGATTCTTGACAGAACCGGCGTTAATCCGCATAACATTGTCCTTGAGATAACGGAATCATTTGCAATTAATGATATGGAGAGAGTCATGAATATCGTTAAGGGATTGCGAAGGCTTGGTCCTAAGATTGCACTTGATGATTTTGGAACAGGATATTCATCGCTCAATTACATAAAGCAGCTCCCACTTGATATAATAAAGGTGGACAAGACATTTATAGATGATATAGTTGATGATGATTACGCAAAGGCATTTGTGAAGCTTATAGTAGAACTTTCCAAGACGATAGGCACTAAGATATGTGTAGAAGGCGTTGAATCAAGAGAACAGTATGAGGTACTGTCACAGATTGGTGTTGACTACATTCAGGGGTATTATTTTGGAAAACCTGTACCTGTAGGAGAATTTGCTCACAGAAATCTCCGGAGGGATGCGCAATGAATGCAGATAATTCATATGAAGGAATAAAGAAGCGTAATCTGTCAAAGGAACTTGACAGATTGATAGGCTGTATATCGGCTGAAGATATAGTGCCAAAGCTTCTGCTGCACAGTTGTTGTGCGCCATGCAGCAGCTATGTAATAGAATATCTTTCACAGTATTTTGCAATTACGGTTTTTTATTATAATCCCAATATATCCGAGCGGGAAGAATACACGAAACGTGTTGAGGAGCAGAAGCGTTTTATCAGTGAGTTTCCGGCGAAGAACAAAGTGAACTTTATAGAAGGTGATTATGAGCCTGATGTATATTATGCAGCTGTAAAGGGATTTGAAAAGTGCCCTGAGGGAGGCGACAGATGTTTTATCTGTTATAGGATGAGGCTTGAGGCAGCTGCGGAACTTGCTGCCAGGATGGGTACATTTGATTATTTTACGACAACTCTCAGCATAAGTCCGCTTAAGAACAGCGCAATGCTTAATTCTATTGGATATGAGCTCGGGAAGAAGTACGGAGTTCCATATCTGCTATCGGATTTTAAGAAAAAAGAGGGATATAAGAGATCAGTAGAGTTATCATCTGAATACAATCTGTATAGACAGAATTACTGCGGATGTATATTCTCAAAAACAAACAAATAATATCAAAACAACAGCAAACAGGAGGTATGATTATGGCAAAGAAGGGTTCATTATTAAAGACAGTAATAGGTCTTGGTTCACTTGCAGTGGCAGGTAAGGTAGCATATGACAAGTACAGGAACACAAAGGAAAAGTATGTAAAAGAAGAGAAAGAGAGTGCTGACGACGTAGTTAAAAAGTATAATGCAATTGCAGAGTCTAAGGTCATCGAGATACAGGATGAGGAGTTCGAGGGATGTGAGATTAAGGCTTCTGCATCAAAGGTTGTTCTTGACTTAAGTCTTGCCGTGATTGAAAAAGATGTCTATATTAATTTTAAGAGCCAGGCAAGCAGCGTTGTTATTGTAGTACCGGAGGGGGTTAATGTTACATGTGATATTGAGAAGGTAGCAAGCCGTGTACGCAATGAAGTCATAAATGTTGATGAAGAAGGAATTCACACTGTATATGTTATAGGTAATGCGAGTGTAAGTAATGTTGATATAATTCCTGTTGATTTCTATGGTGAAGACGAAGACTTTGAAGACGAGGATGTGGAAGCTGAGGCAGACGAGAGCAATACAGATGATGCCGCAGATGCAGGAGAATCAGGGGAAAATACTGTAGAAGCAAAGCCTGAGGTTAAGGCAGACGTAGATGAAAAGGCAGAAAAGTCAGACGGTGATAGAGATGACACTGATGAGACTGACGAGATTCCGCTTCAGGAAGTATAATTGAATAATGAGGCAGAGGCTTTGCTGATATGTGGTTATGTATCATGTATCAGTTCAAGGCCTCTTTTTTTAATTAGGAGTCGGGAACTTGCTGAGCCAGTGAAGTACGCACAATCATTACTACCCGTCAAACGGGTAGTAATGATTACAGTCTGATAAGATACATGGTTATATATAGCTTAACTGTTGTGTGCTAAAGCCTCGGCTAACTGAGCTCTGAGTTGGGCTATTACAGCATCCTTTTCATTAAGCTGGGAATTGGCCTCATCAAGCTGGGAATGAGCATCGTTAAGCTGGGAATTGGCCTCATCGAGCTGGGAATGAGCATCGTTAAGCTGGGAATTGGCCTCATCGAGCTGAGCATTGAACAGATTCAGCCGTTCTTTAACTTCACTAAGTGCTGCCCGTGTGCCATCAAGTTCAGCTCTGGAAGCTTCAAGCTCAGCCTTGGCATCTTCAGCTTCTTTTGTCATTGTATCAATCATAAGCTTGGTTGTATTCCTGTCAAGTATACGAAGTTCTTCGGAAAACATATTCATCACCTTCCCTACATCAGTACACATTCTGTAAATAATATCGTAGAGTGGCTTGAAATCAGGATACTTTGTGATGATTTCAATAATGCGTTCAGGTGAATCATCACTCAGAAATGTAAGCCATGCCTCTTCGATAGTTTCTATAGGTTTATTGTGCATGTGCTTATGAAAATTGTCAAGTGATATGAGAATAAAATCCTGTAACATATCAAGACTGATTCCTGTGTTGAAAGATGTCCTACCGTAGTGTATATAACATTCCGGTCTGCCGGATAATTCATGTGGGTTGCGTTCATATAGGACGATAAGGTATACGGTTTTTACATCACGGTATGTAAAATCACGCTTTTTCTCGCTACGGATACGTTTATACTGACGCAGAAGCATATCAGCAGAATAGCAGGAACAGCGTTGCGCCGGAAACATATAACCTATACGCTGGACTTCTATGTTGGCAACAGAACCATCTTCAAGCTGTACGATAATGTCTGTTACAAGAAGAGAAGCCTCATCTGTAATTCGTGTGGTATCATTGGGAAGTACGTGAAGAATGTGGACCTTGCGCCCAAGAATTGTTGTTAGAAAACCCTCAAGAGGTTCGGGATTGCTTTCAGCATTCATAACTTCTTTAAAGAATGAATCATACATAATCTTAACGCCGCATGCTCCGGAACAAAAGCTTATAAATTCATTCTGCTCCTGCTCGTTCCATGAATAGAATATACTGCTGAGACCGGCGTTATTCTTAATCTCATCCATAATCTCATCACGAGACCTGATATATGGAAAGTATTCTTTTAATTCAGACTTGTTCAATAAAAATCCCCCTTTGTAAATAATTAAAACAAATAATATCCGGATATTACTGAAAGTGAAATAATATTATCATGCAACGGCAGTAAAATACAATGGCAATAGTATATAAAAAAATAATTTATGTTTGGAATGGTTTAACAAAGTTTTATCAAAATTAAAAATAGTATCTGTAGATATAGAATATATGTATCTGCATGATACAGTTATATATATTCATCCCTGAATGCTTCGTAGTTTTCAGCAAAGCGTCTGCACATAAGCGATTTATTAAGCTCATAATGGAGTACATATTGTGCATACCACCAGTTGATTTCCGATTGGGCAGGGATTCTTCCAAGTATATCTGCAAAAAGAGTATATTTTATCCAGCGTTTGACGGCTTCCTCTGATTCCTGAAGCCTTTTGGTGAATTCATACCAGTCAAGCTGGCCTGTGCTGAGAAGTTCCACATAAGTGTCTGCATCACCGATTTCTCGACCAAGAACAGTCAAAGCATAGCGGTTTACCTCGTATTTTAACTGTTCAGGACTAATAGCTCTATTCATAATGTTGCCTCCTTCAAAGATTAAAGAATTGCCTATATCCGAAAAGTGTTCATTGATAGCGAAATAATCATGCCAGTCAGATACGGTTCTGCTCAATATCTCATCACCATACCAATGATTGTTTTTATATCCGCCATTGCCACGCGTGTCGAGGTGTACGGCGTTACCCATATAGCCAATGCCCTCGCATCCGAGATCCTGTGCGATACAGCATATAATACTGCCGGGAATCACGTCATTATCAGAGTAAAATACTATATCCGCAGCCATACCGTAAGCGTGGGCATCCTTATCAAGTCCGCTTATCGAACGGCAATAAGCTCCAGGTTCCCTGTAACCATCATTTACAGTGGCACTTGAAGCACCGCTCACCCTGAATACCTTTTCGAGCAGATCAATAAGTGCATCGTCAATAAGTACCTCATCACAGCCGTTACGGGACTGGAATTCGTGCAGCATAAAGTGAGGGGATAATTGTATATCCCCGTCAGAAAAATAATAACTGTTAATCATAAAAGCTCCTTTCATCCAACTGCAATAAGCGTCATTGATGTTGAAGAATTAGGTTCACCACGATAAAATGCAGCATTTCCGGAATGGTCCCACTTAAACAAATTTGCAGTAAATATTCCGGTATTGGTGTCATAACTGTAATCAATTATAAAACGGGTTGTTGAGTCACTGAAGAATGAGTAATTTATCTGACAATACACATTTGTGTAACCTTTACCTATGTTATATTTAAAAGTATGATTCCAATTCTCATAATGACCATCTTCATCTACGTCATCAGGGTTGGGATAATCATAAAGACTTACAGTGACAACCTTGTAGTCAGCCTTCCCCTTACTATAGCCGGCATTATACCCGCTCTTGTAGTTGGTGCTTCCGGTGTTGACACGGTTGTCGGCGGCAATAACGCCCTGTCCGAACTGATAACCTGCCATGAGTCTTACATTATCAGACATGACCTTAAAAGAAGCGTCAGTTGCCGTAGTAACACCCTTATCAGTGATGGCAGTGGCAACTGTACGTTTGCCGTCACTGACAGATTTTTTTAATTCGGCAATCTCCCTGTTGATTTCTGTAATTGAACCTGATGAGCCGCCGAGCTTCTCTTCAACATTGGTGCCATCCGAGAAAATGACATCAGAGGCATCGGTTACGAAGGAATATCTGTCATAGTTTCTTGTGCCGTCAGAGCTGGTGTCCTTTAATACTCTGTAATATTGTCCGTTTTTCTTGTTTTCTGTAAAATTCATATAAATAAACTCCTTTCAGATTATTCAGATATACTTCCGGATATCCATACGGATATTGCGGGGTTATCAGGCTGTGAATCTCCGTGGAATGAGATTACTGTTTTTGTAAGTGTTTTAACAAAAAGCTGAGTCTGATAGATTCTGTTTTCCAGCATATTAAAAAAGCCGGCATTCACAGGTGTGACTGCCGCCCGGCTGTTAAGGTATTCATGCGCTTTGGCGTAGCTGCCATTGTTTATAAGATCATTGTGCTGCCGTGATATTCCGATGGTATCAAGGGAGACATCCGATATAAACATAATGTCATCCACAGCCTGCGGATATGCTGAAGTGCTGTTATAACTACTCATGCAGACCTCCAATCCATACATCACCGGTTTCGATGACCTCCGGCTCAGTATCAGATATTCTGATGCTCTGACATCTCTTGAGAGCAAGAATCTGTGTGTTGCGGATTTCTTCCTGCAAGGTCATAAGAGTATCATTGCCTACAAGACATGAGTCAAAGAAATCACTGTTTCTTTTTGCGTAGGCGGCTGCCGAATCATACTGTCCGTTCCGGATGTATTTTCTGTAGGTGTTAATAATACCTGCATTTTCATCAGTGACATCTTTATAGTGCTTAAGAGTAATGAGAGCATCAGGAAAATGACTGTATTCGTGTGTGTATGCTGCCATAAAAAACCTCCTTGATTAGTAATAATTATATTAGTGAATTTTGATGAATAATAAATCATATTGAAAATGTTATTGACCAATTTACAAGACGTTCATAGATTCTGGTTGACCATCCGTCATAACGTGGACCTAATTCGATATCCTTCAAAGGCTTGCCATTAATATAAAATACAACATGATACAGATCATTTTCTGAATCATCGTCAACCTTTGAGGTATATCCTCCTGTTGTAAGAACTGCCGTACTGTTGGAAGCTTTACCCTGTGTGTAGCCTGAGTTGTACTGAAGCTTTGAGATAATACCGATATTATCGGCAAGTGTCTGAAATGCCGCATCAGCCGCCGTAGCTTTGCCGTTTTCAGTGATGGCAGCGGCGACTAAAGCTTTGCCATCACTGACAGATTTTTTTAGTGATGATATGGCATCATTAACAGCCTTCTGAGTTACGGAGCCATCTGTGGCTGAGCCGAGAGAGCTGTACAATTTTGATACTCCTGCGGTGCTTGAGCTGGCGGCAGAGTAGACAGTGTTGGCATCAGGACCCCATACGGCAGTGCCGTCAGCACTCCATCGAAGAATCTGACCGGCTTTGCCTCCGTTTGGAATATGCCGGTATCCGGATGTTGCGGGATGTGAATATACACAGGTGTCAGTTCCGTTAATCAGGATATTACCATTTACAGAAGAATTCCGGATATTAGTAGCATCTGTGCGTGCGTGAGCAGACAGACTGTGTGTGTACGCCGCATCATAACAGGATTTCAGTGCATTGGTAAGATTGTTGTCGGATAGTGCCTTGCCGTCTGTTTTATCAACCTTGGTACTGCTTATAACACCAATACGGGTGTCGACATCAACAAGCTGTTTGTCAACGTCATCAAAGTGTTTGTCAACATCATTAAAGTGCTGCGGGATTCCTGCAATAGCATTGCTGATACCAGTAATTGATGAGTCGATAATGTCTGCATTCTCATTGAAGAGCGATATATCATATTTGTCACTGATATCCGGTTTGTTAAGTTTGAGATTTGTGGTTGTTAGCATTAAGATTGCACCTTCTTTCTTTTTTAACGTGATTTTACAAGAGCAAGCTTCGCATGTGTGAAGCGGGAGAGCCTTGCATGGGAATAGGATGAGAGAACTCTGTATGTTCCGGATTCTGAATTGTCCTCATATAGCGGATAGAACGTATACATGCCGACAGTTGTGGTTCCGTTGGCAAAATCGAGGGATACGGATTTTGTTATATATTGTGAAGGAATATTATATTGGCGGCTTGTGTACTCTATCTTCATATTCTCCTTAAGCCAGGGGATGATTGTGTTAAGGGTGATGGTAATATCATCCGTAAGCCTGCTGTTTTTCCAGTTCTCATACCGAGCGCGTTCAAGTGCGAGAGAGTCAGAGGTGATATTGTCATATTCCTGACCCGACATAACGGCACATCTTTCACCGATACGCTGTACAGTGAAGGGTGAATCGGGAACTATAGTCAATTCGACATTGCTGCAATTATAGACCGTCTCAAAATATTCGGAGCTGTACAGGTCAAGCACTGTTCCGTCCGGAGCAGTGTAACCGTCCTCAATGACAGAGCCGTCTGTTAAAACATTAACGGCATGGGGCTGCCATTGACCGAGAAGGTACAGCATGGTTACAAATGAGGAGGTATCCGTATCGTAGCGGCGCCTGCAACGGAAGGTATAGACATTTTCGGCAAGGCAGGCACATGCACTGATTGGATTATCAGTGTTTTCATCACATACCGGTACTATGCCAAGACCATTAATATTCACCTTCTGCGCGGCAGTATTATCCTTATCAACACGGAAAGAGATAATGTCACCTGTGTAGTATGATGTCTTGTAGTTGTCTATTTCGATGTTATAGCAGCCGTCCGAGGAAGAGCATTTTTCGGAATAAAAGTCAGTGTCAAATGTTCTTCCCCACACCTCACATACATTGCGCACACAGGACAGGTCAGAGGAGGTGCTTTCAGATATGAGAACCTCATTTATATCAGAATCATCCATGATGACCGGGTCACTGTAGCAGTCGGGAACAGGCTGTACCACAAATGTTCCGTTTTCGTCAAAAGCGGCATCATAGCCCGGATATAATTCAATCATGTCGGTTATGACAGAGCTTATGGAAGAACCGGATGAGTACTCAAGGTCATACGGCAGGCAGTTCCAGCGTGGATTATTGATACGATATTGCTGATAATCCGTGTTGTGTTCCCGGAATCCACGGTACTCACCAATGTCACATACGAGATAATTGCGTATTTTTCCGAAAGTTGATATTGCTAAGATGAGGGAGTCGCGGATAGTGTTGTACCGGTCATCCTTTACACTGCCGTCAGAATCCTCGGCATATGCGGGGAATACCGTCTTGTATGCGCCTAAGGCTCCGTTTATCGTACCATCGAGCGTCACATACAGATCACTGCAATTAATCGTTAAATTATCAGATGAACTGTCATATGACAGGTTAGTGCCGGTAATCAGAAAAATGCCCTGATTATACCATGTGAACTGCTCCTGTCTCGGAGTGCGCACACCAAGCCTCAGCAGGCAGGTGCGGCCTGCCCAGCCGCTTATCCGTGTGCCGAGATTATAGTCAGTAAGGGACGGTGTGATTGTAATGCTGTATGTGCGCCGCACAGAGGATGAACTGTCAATGTTGAGAGTTCCTGCATTGGCAATTCCGGTCAGATCGTCAAAGACAGAATTATCATCATTCAGTATGAGTAATTTTACTGACAGCTCAAGCCATCTTGAAAATGCAAGCTGTCTGTCAGCAGATGTTATTGTATAATTCATAGCTTATCCTCCGTAACTCCAATATTCAGAATCAATGTCAATGAGATCCGCATCGTAGAGGTCACATTCATTCAGGCAGTCACCGGACTCAAACCAGTTAAATGAGGTCATACGGTGCTGCCAGTGGTCACCCTCATTATCACTCACAGAGCCGCCATCGACATTTATAAGCCACATACGGCCATCACTGACTTTAAGTATCTTGGGTCTGCCGTCAGTAAGAAAATCCATCAGCTCGTGCCTGTATGAGCAGGAATCATCGGGATGGAAGGCATGCCGTGCCGTATCATATCGGCAGAAAAATGCTTCAACTGAGCCGGAATCGTAATTGACCGAGGAATTGTATATTGCGCGCGGATATCTGTTACGAAGTGATGTCTGGCATATAAGGGAATTCTTTCTGGAAGTGCTGCATTTGATATCAAGAGTTGTACCGAACATTCTGTTTTTATCAAAAATGTATATGCCGTCAAAATCAGAATGTACGGACACAATGTAATAATTGCCCTCTGCACCGTTGAGAATAGGCACAAGAGCATATTCATAGTCTGTATTACCGGCATTGAAAAGGTCAATCCCGGCAAACTGAAGATCCTCCTTTGAATCAATATTGCGGACACATACGGTAGTCCAGTTAAAGGTACCGTATTTGCGGCGCCTGACGGCAAGCTGGCTGATTGTGGACAGAGAAAAATCAATGTTGCCGGCATTGATTGATTTTTCATAATCGGCGCAAAATACCGTATCTGTGTCCCAGATAAGGGAAGGAGGGTCAATAAGCGGCATTGCAGTGCTGCGTGATGCATATATGGAATCATATCTGCCTGTGCCAAGCTCCAGACCTGTCAGTTCCTCAGTCGGGACAACATACGGAAAATAAGAATAATCAGAGCCAAGCAGTAATAAACCTGAAATAAACATTATATTTCACCTCCTGTTGCAACGTACAGGCTGTACAGATTATTTTTCCGCCGGACATAGACAGTCCGCATGGCATCCTTATCGTAAAAGTCTGAGTAAAGAATGACAGGTGGAAGAACACCGTCAGATATGCTGAGACGGTAATGGATTCTGTCTTCATATTCCAGACTGCTGAGAGTTATGCGGCTGCCTGATACGGAGGAATCTGTGTCCGGTGAGCTGTAGAGACATAACGATGTACCTCCCATGAAGCGTACGGCAAATGTAAAATCAGACGTAATGCTGAAACCCGTGTTATAGTAAACGGTGCCGCTTATTATGTTAAGTATGCCGTTATCAATTACATATTCACCTGACGAATGCCCCTGTACATCGATTATATTAGTGCTGTACTTTACATAGCCGGCATCCCTGTCACAGACGGCATTAAGCGCCGAGCAGGACGCAGGGGTGCTGTAATATACACTGAATTCAATCAGCGGGGAGTGTATACATACATTGTCAATAGTTATTACGTCAATGGAGAAGTAATATGTGCAGTCACTTATAAGGGACTTTAAAGGACATGTGATAATATTGCCGTCCCCGGCAGACTGATATTTTGAACCGCTTGAATATACCGGTGTCTTATATGAATCATACAGAGTATAGGAATATTCACTGATCGGACGGTTTTCAGCCTGCGAATATGTTACCGTGACGTTGAAGCCCGATACATTAAGAATGGTCGAGCCGTCAGTCTCAAGCCCCGTGAATGTAAGAGCCGGGGCAGAGTAGCAGGAAAAATACTGCCGGTATGACATCTCTGACGGATTGCCGACTGAATCATACAGGATTATTACAGCGTAGTATGAATGGCTGTTTTTCAGCGTATTGGCAGGAATCTGCTGCCTGAGCCGTATGCTTTCGCAATATTGTGTGAAAACAGGCTGGCTGCTTTCGGAAGAGGCATCTGATTCATATATGTACAGCCGGCTTGCATAGGGCTGTATGCCCTGCCAGCAGAATTCTATATCTGCCGGCATTGATGCATCAAATACATCTATTTTGTTGATGGTGGGTCTGTTAACCAATTTTTATGTCCTCCTTAGAAAATTAGTGCGGCTGGCGGGGTTTTACAGCGATTATAAAGCGCTGCTTATAATCGCCGTCCGGTATGCATACAATGACGCAGGTGCCCGGAGAAAAAGTCATTGCAGTACCGTTGGGAAGCTCATATTCCTGTCCGTCAATATTGCCGTAATAGCAGCCTTCCGCATTAATGCGGCTTACAATAACTGTTTTAAAAAGAGTGCGTTCTTTTTCAAAACGGTTAATAATGCGGAAAAACTGGTCTATAAGTGTAAATAAACCTTCTGAAGTCTTATCTTTCATAAATCCTCCATTCTTCGTAAGAGTATCAGCGGTAATTGAGCCGCTGTGTCACATAGTTGGGAACTATGCTGAGTATTGCTTCACCGACACGCTCTGCGTCATCAACCTCATTAAGCGTTATCGCACCGCTTTCAATATTGACAACAGGTGCGGACGAATAGCAGGAGATATCGCTGATATCGGATACAATAGCCGGTGCGTCAGGAATATCATGCAGATTCACTGACTGGACACTGAAGCCTGTGCTGTCCGGATGTAATGAAACTGTATCAAGGGCAGCAAGCTGTTCAAGGGCGTTACGGGCTTCGTCAGCTTTGGAGCGTATATCGTCAAGAGAGCCGCAGATGCTTGAGGATGATGCTGTTGTGCTGTCAGCAAGTGAGAGCAGGGCGCTGCTTCCAATTTCCATCAGACTGTTAAGGGAATCTTCACCGGTCTGTCCGGAGGATTGCAGGACATTGCCCATCAGGGCTATCTCATCCGATGAGGCATCCGTTACATACTGAAGCTGTTCCTGTACTCTTGTATATTCATCGCCGAACTGTGTGAGCAGCTCCTCATCAAGGTTCAGGACACTGCTTTGCCATTCCTGCCCCAGCAGCATGGATGCATATATCTGATTCTGTGAATCCTCAAACTGTTGAGGAAGGGCAGCCCATCTGTCGCGGTACTGTGTAAGTACCTGTATCTGTGCGTCAATCCCTGACGTTATGCTGTCGAGTTCTTCCTTTAGCGATGATATGGAGGAGCTGATTGCCGCACTCTTGTCATCAATGGCATTGATGCTGTCATCAAGAGAGTCAATCTGTTCCTGAACTGCTGCACGCTTCTGCTCGTCCAAAGCCTCATCAAGGGCTTCTGCGGCATCAGATACGGCAGAGGAATCATTGCGCCATATCATCTGGCCGTTTACCATAACGCGCATTGAATTCTGGTTCTCTGCCCGTGCAAGCTCATACTCCTTTTTCCGGAGATCAATGGAACGCTGTCGGGACTCATTAGCCTTATTAATAGCGTTGAGCTGTTCTTCAAGCTCTTTCTTCTGGCCTTCAATGGCGGTCTTCTGTTCAAGCAGTGCAGCCTGTTCATCTTCAAGAGCCTCGATTCTTGCATTGTATTCAGCCTCCACGGCAGTTTTCTGAAGCTCAAGTGCTGACTGCTGCTCGTCAAGACATCCGGTAACCGCTTTGGCTGCTTTATCCATGCTGCTTAGCTGTTCATTAAGGGAATCAGTATAGAACTGCTTAAGGCCTGTATATATCTTCTCAGCATATGAGCGGTAGTCATCAAGATACTGCTCCTGATTGGCAAAATATTTTTCGTTAAGGACGTTAAGTGCGGCATAATATTTGTCCTCACTTATAAGTCCCATGTTGTGATGATGCTCAAGCAGTGCGAGCTGGCGGTCAAATTCCTCACGCCATGTATCAGTGACATTGCCGGCAGCATCGGAAGGGTAACCGGAGTCATCCTTAACCGTATTGTTATCCTGTACATTGTTCCATGAAAGATCCATTGAAGAAGCAATAGCCTGATATGCAGTATTGTGAAGCTCACGCGCAGGCTCTGTTATCTCCTTGAGACGCTCCTTTTTCCGGTCAAATAATGTATTCAGCCGTTCAGCTTCTTCGGGATCATATAGTGCGAGGTCGCTGTCATCAAAGCTCATTGACAATATGCCTGACGCAGAATCGACAATGATGTTAAAGTAATCTGCCCATTCTTTGCCAAGCTCAGCCCTGAGGGTATCATCAATGGTTTTCTTGGCATCCTCTAAGGACTTCCAGTTAAGTACATCGTTACCGTATACAGTAGCAAGCTTATCAAAGAGAACAGGATAATTAGTTTTGATGGAATTGAAGAAATCCCTGTCAGCAGCCGATTTGCTTAAAACAGAATTAATATATTGCCTGCTGTCGCCGGCGTATATATCAGCCAGACTGTTGAAAAGCTCTTCTGATGACATCAGACCCTGTGAGAACTTCAGGACTGCATCGGTTGCTTCCGGAAATTGCTGAAGTATCTGTGAGAGAAATGAACTGTTCAGAGAGCCTGAGCCGTCAAGCAGGCTTCTTATTGATGAGAGCGTGGAGACCTCAGCGTTAAGATCTGCAAGAGTGGCAGAGGAGAGCTTATTGGTGGATTCTTTAAAAAGTGAGGATACGCTGCTTAAAGATTCGGATACGGCAGCAGTACCGCTGCCTGCATTCTTGAGGTACTCAAGAAACATATCGCGGGCAGATTTGCCGTCTTCAAGAATAAGACCTGATTCCTCAAGCTTTTTATTGAGCCTGTCAATCGAATCGGCTGAGGTATCAGCTTCTCCGCTCAGAAGGGCGCTGATATCTGTAGCGAAATCAGAATTGCCGGCTATTGATTCAAATATATGCTTGTTCCATGTGGAAGCTTTGCCGGTTATCTCATACATGTACTTTTCAGCGGCATTAATGCTGTTCCACAGCGCCTGATCCGCTGTATTGTCAAAGGTTCCGTCAGACTTCATGAGCTTGATAAGATTTTCCTTGTAATCCGACAGCTCGGATATTGTGTCAAAGAATACAGTATTAAGCGAGTCGGTAATATAGCGTGTATTTTCCTCCAACATGGATATGGCGGCTCTATTGGCAGGACTGTCATCTTTGGAACTCAGCTCTTGGAGCTTCTGCCGGTTGATTGCATAGCCGACAATAAGACTGCTTATATCAGAGCCTTTTTCATTAAGGTAAGCCGTGGCATCGGGAACATCATGGGAGCTGAGATAATCACGGGCAATATTTTCCGAGTCAGACAGCTTATCCATATCGAATTCCTTGGAAAATGTCTTTCTGTTTTGCTCTGACAGTTCCTTTGCTTCAGCCTTGACCTTTTCATTCTGAAGCTCTATGCTTTCGCGGAGAAGGTTGTTCCGTTCCTTAAGGCGCGCTATTTCAAGTTCCTGATCCGAAGAGAGGGACTTAGAGCCTGACAGTGTTTCAAGTTCATTTATGCGGCTGATATTGGAGCTTAGTTCGCTGTTATAGGAATTGAGCACAGAGGAAGCTTCATCAAAACTGTTGCTGACCTCTTTCAGCTTATCCTTTGCAATATCGAGGGCATGCGTGTAGTTGTGGTATACAGCTATGCCGCCGGCTACAACGGCAGTTAACGCTGATATGGCAATCGTCGGAAGATTGGCAGCCGCAAAGCTCTTCAGACTGAGCGCAAGTCCTTTAAGTGGGTCCGAAAGCCCTTTAAAGACGCTGCCGCCACCTTTTAAAGTGCCGATAAGTCCGTCAGAGGAAGCCTTGAACTCATCAGAGGCTGATGCGGCAGCCTTTTCTGCTTCAGCAATACGGTTGAGCTCAGTTATTCTGGAGAGCTCAGAGGTGGTGGATTGGAGAAGGTCGCCTGTGTAACCGCGCGCTGTGAGGATACGACTAATAGAATTAGTGCCAAGTGTGGATTTGGATATTGCGGATTTCAAAACATTAGAGGAGTAATTTTTCCCTATGAAATCTAAATTATAGCCAGATTTATAACCTTTATTTATATCATTCAGAACATTGTTAATCTGGGCAAGAGATTTTAATTGCATATATAGCTGATAATGATATAATTATATTAATTGTAAATAAGTAGGAGGCGTATAAAATTATGACACCACAGGAAATATATGATGAAATTAATTATCTGAAGGAAAATCCTAAAACAGGAAATGCAATATTTGACGAAGTTATTGCTTTATACTATGCAGACAAAGAAGAGGATGCCGTTCAGCATATAAAAGAAGTTTATGATTGTGAAGAGGAACTTGCACGTCAGACATTCGATATATTTAAAAGCAGAATAAGTAAGCCAACTCCCCTGATGAAAGCAGAGGCAGCAGCATACTTTGGTGGACTGTATGAAAAGAACGTCCCAAAGTGTCCTACATGTGGCTCAACCAATATAAAAAAGATATCATCAATGAGCAAGGCAGTAGGAATGCTTACACTCGGAATCCTTGACGCGGATATCCACAGAACCTTCTATTGTAAGAACTGCGGATATAGGTGGTAGGTATCACAGTATTTCTTAGTATCGTATTATCTGTATTACAGGTTATTAATATTCTTTGGTAAAATCTGAATTTTACTCGCCGGATGTAACACGCATCCGGGCATATTACTGAAATTCATAATCGCAATATGCACTATGCATTATAAGCAGATGCTGCATTATGGCCGCAGCCTGCTCAGAGGATGGGTATGTCTGTGGGGATTGCTCTCTGTGCGCTGGCACAAGACTCTTCATTACTATATACAGTCATGCACATATGTGCAGAGTGCCGTCCTGCTCGTTGTCTGTTGTCAGGATATCCTGTGGCACACAGGCGTCTCAAGGGTCTCCCCCTGATTACCATATACCGGCATAATCAGTTATTTCTGCTTTCGCAACCCGATGAATGAATATTCAGGGGTCTGATATGCTCTGAGAGTTTCAAGCATTTACTCCTCCATGTAAGTTTATACTCCGTTAATTGTGTTATACAGAGTTTTTAATAAAGAATCCCATGTATCCGCAGACTTGTTCACAGCGCCATTATGCTGTGTCCTTATCTGCGATTGACCTGATAAAATCTCTTGCCGGATTTTATATGATTGTCACCTTAAAAGGTCAATCAAAATTCTTTATAAAGCTTGCGAGACCTGCGGCACCTGCACTGAGGGCGATGGCACCCTTGCCGCCGATAACGTCTGTTACGGATTCGACAACAGACAGAAGCTTGGTGAGCGCGTTGACAGCGTCAGCAATATCATCTGTATCGATAAGATTGCCTGCTGTGGCGTCCCACGCAGCGCTGAATTTGTTAACAGCCTTGTTAAGCTCAGAGGATGTCGCGGCAGAGCTGTCAATTAAAGAAACGGCAGATGCCCGGTACAGTGCCAGATTATCGCTGTAGGACTTCATATTGGACATGAAAGCTGTGAGCGAGGCGGCATCCGTGCCGAGAATATCGGCAATGCTGTTCTTTGAAGAGCTGTCAAGAGTGTTGAATTGGTCAGCAAGCTCGCTGATTAGCTGTATTGGTGATCTGAGTGCATTGCTCCCCTCCGATATGTCTGTAATTGATATGCCTACAGAATTCAGGGCTGAGATTATGGAAGGGTCGCTAAGATTACTGAGAGTGTTAAAAATGCTGTTAAGCATGCTGCCGGCTGCTTTGCCGGACATTGCTGTACCGTCCAGCGCGGTGGCTGCCAATGCAGAGAATTCATCTGCGCTTATACCGCACTGTGCTGCTGATGCGGCGGCAAGGATAGTGGCTTCAGCCATATCCTGAAGTCCTGCCGAAGTGCTGTTTATGATGCTGTTCTGACCGTCAAGAATATCAATAAGACTGTCCACGCCGTCATGCAGTGTGTAGGCAGAGTTGGCGGCAAGAATATAACCGGAGCTCATTTCCGATGACATTCCGGCAGAATTCTGCAATGCGGCACACAGGTCAGTTAGCTGTGCGGCATTGGCTGCACCGGAATCATAGATAGCTCCGGCAGCGGCAACATAATCAGATGCGTGCTTTCCGTACCGTGCTGCGGCGTTGGCGGAAGCAACGCTGATTTCATTAAGCTCCTTTGAAGTAAAGGATGACGTGCCGGCAACCTTTGAGAGAGCAGAGTTGTATTTCTCAAGCTCCGACGTTGCCGCAACAAGCCCTGATGTCAGTACACTGAGGAATTCCGAAAATGCTTTTGAAGTATTTCCGTTACTGAGACTCAGGATAATTGAGAGTAATGAGTTAAAATTCATGTAGTATTTAACCTCCTATCGTATAAATGCATAGATATAACTGCCGGCAATGTCAAAAGACACCGGGAAGGACATTGGCAAGAAGAAAGCCTGCAATGCCTGCGGCAAACAGCCAGATAAGCTTGTCTGAAAGCGAGTCCCAGCGTGCCTTTGTCTCAATTGCGGGGCGGTTTTCAAGAGTAGTGACCTTATCAGCAAGTTCACGTTGTGAATCCCTTATATCATGGATATCTGTTTTCAAATCTTCTATGCGAAGTTCTATAGAACGGCAGTGACTGTCAACATCCTGAAGCTTGACAGCCATTTCCATAAATTGTTTATCATCCATATATGAATACCTGCCTTGTCATATATTGGTAGCCGTTATATTTACACCAAGTATTTTACCGAGGGATATCATGGCTTTTCCCACATACAGACCTATAGCGGAGGTCATGATAAACATGGGTGTGACACCGGTTGCTGATAAGTCGGTGGCATCGAAGCAGTAGGCTGTTCCGATGAACATAAATGTTACGATTGCTGCCTTAAGGAGTCCTGATGCCAGCAATGACAATTCAAAATGCATCCGGCGTGTACCGATATTGTAGTACATTCCCGCAGCAATATTCATTGTGATTGCTATAGCAAGTGTTGGCAGCAGTGATATAAGCTCTTTCATACTAATCCTCCGTTCTTGCGCCGTCTTTGGCGCATACTAAGTTTGTGCTTGCAGGCACGGATTACGGAAAAACGCGGGCAGGCTTCATGCCTGACCCGCGTATGCTGTGTGGTGCCTGCATCACAGACAGCCTTGTGCAAAGCTGCTGTAAAGCTGCTGCACTATTCCTCAATCTCTATCATATCAATAAAGTTGTTATCCTTGTCAGAGAGAAGATCAAAGGTCATTGTAAGTGATGCAGGGTCGCCCTCACTTGACTGTGACAGTTCAAAGCTTCTCTGTGGCTGTGCCTTATAAAGAATAATCTTATAAGGTGTAAGGATATCATTCTCATCCTTCTCAACAGTGTTCATTGAGATATAGTATGACTTAGGGAGACGGCTGTTGTTGAATGAAATCTTCTTAACGCCTGAGCTCTTTGATGCAATGTAGCCTACCTCATACTCTTCACCGACAGCAATGTCGGATGCATTGGATGCTGTGAAACGGTTCTCCGAATATGTACCGCTGATCTCGTCATTGCCGAATGAGCCCTTGCAAAATGCAAATACCGTGCCTGCTATGGCATCCTCAGGAATTGCAAGAATACCGGCTTCGGTACATTTTATAAGCTCTCTTACAGGATAAGATGCAGTTGACTCTATTACACCGTCTGTCATGAGAGAATAGAATTCAAAAGGATATACCTGAGCTTCAATAGTTGCAGTACCTGTCATGGGATTTGAAAATGCGATTTTTCTTGAACCCTTAGACATTGCGTATACTGCATCGGCAGAGATGCTCTGTGTTGTTGTGTTGGCTGTTTCAAAAAACAATACCGGCTTCATTGTTGATACGTCACGAATATCTACGTCACATGTCCTTTGAACATTGATGTATTCCATATGCAGTCAATATCATCTATATGATGACTTACGCCGTATATATCAGTTATGTATTCAATATTCCATTCCCTGAGAATCTTTCTGAAAGGAACATATACGGAGTAGCCCTTTATAAACGGCATTCTTACCTGTACGCCGGCAGCGTTGTAATCAAGCTTAAGCCGGGAGCTGACGGTGTGCATAAAGCCTGCTTCATGGCAGCCACAGCCGTCAAAGGGTGAAAGCTTTATATCTGTATGGCCCTCGGCAACACGTCTGTTATCCGTAACATATCGTATGAAAATATCGTTCAGCGTCTTTTTGTATTCACCTATTATTACAATATTCGGCATATAGTCCTTTATAATCGTGCATGAGCTGAAGATAAGGCAGCGCTGCGCCTCATATTTGGATATTACACAATTAGCTACGGGAATATCCATCTGTGAAATCCTGTAAAGCACGTCATAATACTTGTCGCATACAAAAGCCGTTATGCCGTTCTTGGCCTGAGATGCGGATTTGCCGAATCTGCGGTAGTGAACACCGTTATAGGTGAAGCCGCATGAAAGTACATGCCTGAGGTCATCTTCGCCGGAATTTTTATTCCTTGAACGTATGAGTATCATTTCGGTGATATGGCTGCATGGATATCCTCTCAGACGTGCAAGCTGGTCAATTATGATTGAGTCCTCTGTGCTTACTATGTACTGCCTGGCAGCTTCTTCATCACCGGTTACATTCATGTTGAAATCACATGAGCTTAAGTCTTTTAGCGGAATTCTTATTAATGTGTATGTCATTGTCATTCTCCTGCCTGTAAAAAAGTTTTTGGGTTATATATAATAATTCACTACTTGGCGAACGAATGTTCATGAAAAATAATTAAATTAGTCTTATATAAAAACTATATTGACATATATGAACGTTAGTTCTATCATAGAGACATGATACAGAAGGCGGTGTGAAAGATAATGAACAACATAACAAACATATTTTTGGAAGAAAGGAAAGATGAATATGAATCCAGAGAAGAAGGACAGGGTGCTGTCACGATATTGTGGTAACGGCATGGAGGGCTTGAGGAAGCTGTGTAATCCGCTTATAGCAAGGCTTGGAGGAATCACACAGGCAGATTATGATGATTTTTACAGCATAGCACTTGAGGTACTCAGCCAGAGTGTTGAACGGTATGATGAGAACACAGGATGTACATTTGCAGCATATTATACAGGGAATGTTGAGCGCAGATATATTAACGAGCTCAGAAGACGTAATACGAAGGGCAGAAGAAGTGAATATGGTATGGTTGACAGTCTGGACAGGTGTGTCGGCGAGGACGGATTAAGGCTGGCAGATACTATAGCATCGGATTTTGATGTGTTTGACGAGGTTATGGAGCATGAAGGCTGCAATTCGGACAGCATGATGATATATCTGAGCCGCCTTTCCATCATACAGAGAGCCGTGCTGATTATGATGGCAGAGGGCTATTCTTCAGATGAGATAAAAGAGGCACTGGCTATAGATGCCAGACAATATAGGGAAAGCATTGCGGCGATACGTGCATATGAGAATATACGCGTGCTTATGTGAGGTGACGGATATGATGGGGATAAAAGAGCAGTATATTACCGTGGCGGAATATCTTAAGAATATAAGGAAGGGAAGCATTGATGACAACGGAAGCATGAGAAGGGCATTCTGCTGGGATAACAGGACATTGAACGAGTTTATTATATCTATAATGGAAGATGCCTATATTCCACCGATAATATTAGCACCGGTGATTGAAGCTGGTTCAGCGGTAATTGTGGACGGAATACAGAGAAGTGCTGCCATGATGCTTTTCAGATACGGCAATTACAGAATCACATCGGTTGTAGAGAAGCCTGTTATTGAACGTGATGATATTGCGCTTGACATGAGAGGTGCGGCATATGACGAGCTTCCTCTGCAATTCAGAAGGATATTTGACAGCTATAAGCTGAGAGTAGTTACAATAACCGGAAGTAATATTGATACAGGGAGGCTAATCAGAATCTACAACCGGCACAGTAAGTTGAACATTACACAGCATGGGCTTACATATCTGGGACAATATGCAGAAGGTGTGAGAGTGGCTGCAATGTCGGGCTTTTTCAGAAACTGCATGGAATACAGTGATGATGAACGCAGGAAGGGACTGTACGAGAGAATTGTATGTGAGGCTGTCGCATGGCTTTTTCACAGGGAGTATGCAGAATTGAATTTTACCAATATGTGTGACCGCCTGAGAGAACATATGTCATATGATGAGCTTGCTGAAGTGCAGTATTATCTTGATTGTATGGAGAGGATATGCGGAGATGATTTTAAAGGAGTGCTTACGGCAGACAGCGTGGTCATGTGGCTTCGTATATACAGGCACTGTGTAAGAAGCAGCCGTACTGAAGAGGATTTCTATAAGCTTATCTCATATATGAACGGCAATGACCATATGTACTCTGTGATGAAGAAGGACTTACGCAATGGAAAGCCTGTTGGAAAGTTTATTGATAAGCTTGTTGAAGCATATTGAAGTTCATTGATATGCTTGCCATTAACTGATGTATGTGCTATAATCAGTTTCGCGTAAAGCATAATTTAAGAGCAGAGTAGAATTTTGTGCGTTAAGTGCTGAGTGAACAGGGAGTTGTCATTCGGACGAAAAGATTTCTTGCGGTACAGAATTCGCATCCCGCTGCTACATAATATGATATGGACATCACATACCTCTTATGTAGGGCTCGGACTACTGCAAAGGAGGTATTTTTTATGAAAAAATTTGTAACAATGCTGTCAGAATCAGCTAAGGAACTCAGAAGTACACGCAATCTTACGTTGTGTGCCATGTTTGCGGCAATAGCTGTTGTGCTTGGATATTTTACAATCCAGATTTCAAGCTTCCTTAAGATTGGTTTCTCAGGAATACCGAATCAGATTGTGTCATGTCTGTTTGGTCCGGCTGCGGGTGCCATGTTTGGCGGGGCGCTTGATATAATTAAGTATATCATTAAGCCTACAGGTGCATACTTTCCGGGATTTACAATCAGTGCAATAGTGGCAGGACTTATATACGGTTCATTCTATTATAAGAAGAATCCGGGATTCATGCGCGTGCTTGCTGCATCATTTCTTGTTAATGTCATTGTTAACATCGGACTTAACACATTATGGCTTGCAATTATGTACAATTATGACGGCGTAAAGTATCTTGCCGTGCTTCAGACAAGAGCAATCAAGAATATAGTTATGACACCGGTAGATGCCATCGTATTCTGGACAGTCATGAGACCGGTAGGTGCGATAATCAGTGAACTTATGCCTGGACGCCTTACTAAGGAACACAGTAAAATAACAGCCGCTATATTCAGCAGCGGTAAGTAAAAAGGAGAATGGCGTGAAAAATCGGATTGATATCCGTTTTTTCACGCGCAAGATTTGTGCGTGCGCACAAACTTGGGATGCCCGAAGAAGCGGGCGGAAAAGGAGATTATACAATATGAGACTTGTAATTGCATCAGACATCCATGGTTCAGCAAAGTACTGCGCACAGCTTCTTGAGTGCTATGATAAGGAGCAGGCAGAACGTCTTGTGCTTCTTGGAGATATACTTTATCATGGCCCGCGTAATGACCTTCCTGACCAGTATGCACCTAAGACTGTAATTGAACAGCTTAATGAGAGAAAGGACGAGATTATCTGTGTCCGTGGCAACTGCGATACGGAGGTTGACCAGATGGTTCTTAAGTTCTCTGTGATGTCAGGACAGGGCGTGATATTTGCAGACGGATATACATTTGTAATGGCGCATGGTCACAAGCTTAACGGGCCTGACAGACCGGCACTTCGTGATAAGGATGTGCTTCTGTGCGGACATACACATGTGCCTAAGGCAGAGTGGCAGCCGGTAGACCCTGAGGATGAGACTAAGGGTACATATCTTTACCTTAATCCGGGTTCGGTATCAATTCCGAAGGAGAATAGCTGGCACGGATATATCCTTTATGAGAACGGCACATTTACAATGAAGGATTTTGAGGGCAATATCAAAAAGGTAATAAATCTATAATAATAGTTTATATATTTTTAATGTGATTTTTCAGCTAATCATGGTAAAGTATGTCATGTAAGAAGTATTTAGTGGCGTTGAGGTATTATTGCGATGAACAGTTGGAAAGAAAAACTTCATGTTGTTATATTGAAAAGCATGAATAATATAGTCTTTAAGTGCCCTAACTGCGGCGCTAAGATAACGGTTCCGAGGGGGCATGGCATAATATGCATCAAGTGTCCTGAATGTAGAATAGAATTTAATAAAAAGACATGATTCTGATAACCATATAATTATCATGTGAATGTCAGAGGGAGGCGTTGATGAAGGAAGTCAAACAACCTAAGAAGCCGTTGATGTTTTACTATATGATTGCTCTTGCAATCATTCTTGTACTCAATATGGTAGTAATGCCATGGTTCTATGAGAAGAGTATTAAGGAAGTTGATTACGGTACGTTCCTTAACTGGGTAGACAGCGGTTCTATTGCCCAGGTAGAGATAACAGATAATGATATCAAGTTCACAAAGACAGATGAACAGTATGTTGTCTATAAGACAGGCAAGATGGATGATTATAAGCTGGTGGACAGGCTGTATGAGGCAAATAATAATATTAAGTTTACCAAGGAGATTCAGCAGCAGACATCACCTATAATCGAATTCCTGCTTACGTGGATACTTCCGATAGCGGTATTTGTAATTATCGGGCAGCTTCTTAATAAGAAGATGATGAACGGAATGGGCGGTGCCAATTCGATGAGCTTTGGCAAGAGTAATGCCCGCATATATGTCCAGTCTACAGGAGGTGTGACATTCAAGGATGTTGCAGGACAGGAGGAAGCGAAGGAAGCGCTTACTGAGATAGTTGATTTCCTTCATAATCCTGACAAATATGCAGAGATAGGTGCTAAGCTTCCTAAGGGAGCATTGCTTGTAGGACCTCCGGGAACAGGTAAGACACTTCTTGCCAAGGCGGTTGCCGGTGAAGCGGATGTTCCGTTCTTCTCAATTGCGGGTTCGGAATTCGTTGAGATGTTTGTCGGTATGGGTGCATCCAAGGTTCGTGATCTGTTCAAGCAGGCGAATGAGAAAGCACCGTGTATAGTATTTATCGATGAGATTGATACGATAGGTAAGAAGAGAGACGGCGGCTCTTACGGCGGTGGTAATGACGAGCGTGAGCAGACGCTGAACCAGCTTCTCACGGAGATGGATGGCTTTGACGGTAAAAAGGGTGTTGTAATTCTTGCAGCAACCAACAGACCGGAATCACTTGATAAGGCACTTTTAAGACCGGGAAGATTCGATAGAAGAATTCCTGTAGAACTTCCTGACCTTAAGGGAAGAGAAGCTATTCTGCGTGTACATGCTGATAAGGTAAGAGTTAACGAATCAGTTGACTATTCTGCAATAGCAAGGGCGACTGCGGGTGCATCAGGTGCGGAGCTTGCCAACATTGTGAACGAGGCAGCCCTTCGTGCCGTAAGACACGGAAGAAGAACTGTCGGACAGGAAGACCTTGAGGAGAGCGTAGAGGCAGTAATCGCAGGACAGAAGAAAAAGAACTCTTCAGTTACGAATAAGGAAAAGCTTATTGTATCATACCATGAAGTCGGACATGCACTTGTCGCAGCAATGCAGACACATTCGGCTCCGGTTACCAAGATTACGATTATTCCAAGAACCTCAGGAGCACTCGGATATACAATGCAGGTTGATGAGGATGAACACAATCTTATGAGTAAAGAAGAGCTTGAGAATAAGATTGCGACATTCACCGGAGGACGTGCGGCTGAGGAGCTTATATTCCACTCAGTAACAACAGGCGCGTCTAATGATATTGAGCAGGCAACCAAGCTTGCAAGAGCTATGATTACCAGATACGGTATGAGTGATTTTGACATGGTTGCATTTGAGACAGTCAGCAATCAGTATCTCGGCGGCGACACGTCGCTTGCATGTTCGGCACAGACGGCAGCGAAGATTGATGAGATGGTTGTAGAGGTTGTCAAGAAAGCACATGCAAAGGCAACAAAGATTCTTGAAGAGAACATTGGAAAGCTTCACGAGATTTCTAAGAAACTGTATGAGGAAGAATCAATAACAGGTGAGCAGTTCATGGAGCTGCTTTCAAGAGAGGTTATTGTGGATGATGCAGGCAGTGATGCATGACGGCATAAAAAGGATATGGGCTGTATAGTACAAGCTATGCAGCCCATATCCTTTTTTTGGCATCCACTGTCTTTTCACGCCGCTAAAATGCCATTTCGTGCAAAATACGATACAGACAGCGAATAATAATATAGAATGATAAAAGTGTGACAGATGTGTGACAATAAAAGTAAGAAGTTTTGTCACACTTGTTGTCACACGTTGAAATACAATATAAGTTAAAAATGTTTCTTGCGGGAGGGGGGACAGCCTCATAAAGAAACCTGAAGAATGGCAGGACGCACAGCACTCACAACGGCCGGCAGCAGAAAATAATATAGAGAATAATATCAGACCGGCGTAATATAATATACTGAGTTGCAACGGAGCCCGGTATATGAGTAGACACAGAAATATATTATTAATGGTAGTATTTGTTGTGATGGCTGTTCTGGCATGTATCCCGGCAGAGAATATTAATGCTGATAATAAGTATATTAGCAGCGCGTGGAATGGAACAGCTGATGTGGCGGAAGAAACGGATGCAGGAGCAGATGCGGACCTCGGGTATCCGGAAGTATATACATACGAGAACGTAGTTGCCTTAACCTTCGATGACGGACCCGGGCAGTCAACAGAAAAACTGCTTGACGGGCTTAAGGAGAGGAATGTTAAGGCAACTTTTTTTCTGGTGGGAGAGAATATTGAAGGTAATGAAGAGATAGTAAAAAGGATGTATGACGAGGGGCATCTTATCGGCAATCATACATTCAGCCACGTTCAGCTTACGGCAGTATCTGAAGGAAAAGCCCTTGAAGAGGTGAATGAGACTAATGAGGCAATCAAAGCAATAACTGGAGTCCGGCCGTATTATATAAGACCACCATATGGAATGCTGAGTTCATGCATGGCAGAGGAGATTGACATGCAGAGTGTCCTGTGGACGGTTGACCCGGAGGATTGGAATACATCTGACTGCGGTGCCGTTGTCAGGCATGTTGTGAAAAATGCAAAGAATGGTGACATAATACTTATGCATGATATCTTTGACTCATCAGTGACGGCGGCTCTGGAGATTGTTGACAGGCTTAAGGAGCGCGGATATGTTTTTGTTACGGCAGACCAGCTTATTCTTGATTAGGGGTTGATTTTTTTATTGTTTCATATTATTATACAATAAATGCGGTGAGGAAGAGGAGTACCTGACAGCTATCGCAAGAGAGAACAGCTCACAGGCTGCAAGGCTGTTTCGTGAATGGTCAGGGAAGGTAGCTTCTTAGCAGCACATCTGAACAATTATAATCTGACGGATTGTGGCTTAAGTAGGATGTGACGGGGTGACTGACGTTATTACAGTCGATAAGGCCGGAAGGTGAAGTAAGGTGGTACCGCGTTAATACGCCCTTGCATTGCAGAGTCTCTGTAGTGCAGGGGCTTTCTGTTTAGTTGGTGCATTTTTGCACACGTGATAATCAGATATTAATCTGATGTTCACACTAATCTTATAAGATAAAGACAGATTGAAAAGAATGGAGAAGAGAGAATGAGCAGGAATCTCGAAAAGAATTATGACCCTTCTGCGATTGAGGACCGTCTCTACCAGAAGTGGCTCGACAAGAAGTATTTCCATGCGGAAGTAGACAGAAGTAAGAAACCATTTACAATAGTTATGCCGCCTCCGAATATAACAGGTAAGCTGCATATGGGACATGCACTCGATAATACGATGCAGGATATCCTTATAAGATTCAAGAGAATGCAGGGATATGAAGCATTATGGATTCCGGGAACTGACCATGCAAGTATCTCAACGGAGGTTAAGGTAATCAATGCACTTAAGGAAGAAGGCATTGATAAGAATGAACTCGGACGTGAAGGCTTCCTCAAGCGTACATGGGAGTGGAAGAAGCAGTATGGCGGAACAATAACAAGCCAGCTTAAGAAGATGGGTTCTTCCTGTGACTGGGACAGAGAGCGTTTTACAATGGACGAGGGCTGTTCTAAGGCTGTACAGACAGTATTTATCAATCTTTATAAGAAAGGTCTTATCTACAAGGGTTCAAGAATCATCAACTGGTGTCCTGTATGTAAGACATCTATCTCAGATGCTGAGGTTGAATATGAGGAGCAGGCAGGACATTTCTGGCATATCAAGTATCCAATCGTGGGAACAGATGATGCCATCATCATCGCAACTACACGTCCTGAGACACTTATCGGTGACTCGGCGCTTGCAGTAAATCCTAATGATGACAGATACAAAGACCTTGTCGGAAAGATGGTTGAACTGCCTCTTATGAACCGCCAGATTCCTATTATTGCAGATGAATATGTAGATATGGAATTTGGTACAGGTGTTGTTAAGATTACACCTGCACATGACCCTAACGATTTCCAGGTTGGCAAGAGACACAATCTCCCTGAGATTAATATGCTCAATGATGATGCTACTATTAATGAAAATGGTGGCAAATATGCCGGAATGGACCGTTATGAGGCACGTAAGGCGATGGTTGAGGACCTTAAGGCAGCAGGACTTCTTGTTAAGGTTGAGGACCATGTACACAATGTAGGTACACATGACCGCTGCAAGACTACTGTTGAGCCTATGATTAAGCAGCAGTGGTTTGTTAAGATGGATGAGCTTATAAAGCCTGCAGCTGAAGCAGTTAAGAATGGCGATATCAAGCTTATGCCTGAGAGAATGGAAAAGACATATTTTAACTGGACAGATAATATCCGTGACTGGTGTATATCAAGACAGCTCTGGTGGGGACACAGAATCCCGGCTTATTACTGTGATGACTGTGGTGAGATGGTTGTGTCAGATACTGAGACAACAGTATGTCCTAAGTGTGGCGGACATATGACACAGGACCCTGATACACTGGATACATGGTTCAGTTCAGCACTCTGGCCTTTCTCAACGCTTGGATGGCCTGAAAAGACTGAGGAGCTTTCATATTTCTATCCGACAGATGTGCTTGTAACAGGATATGATATCATATTCTTCTGGGTAATCAGAATGATTTTCTCAGGCTATGAGCATATGGGCGAGAAGCCATTCGGCAAGGTATTGTTCCATGGCCTTGTAAGAGATTCACAGGGACGCAAGATGAGTAAGTCTCTTGGCAATGGTATCGACCCGCTTGAAGTAATTGATAAATATGGTGCAGATGCACTCAGACTTACACTGATAACAGGCAATGCACCGGGTAACGATATGCGTTTCTACTGGGAGCGTGTAGAAGCAAGCCGTAACTTTGCAAACAAAGTATGGAATGCTACAAGATTTATCATGATGAATGACCCTGAAGGCAGGATTAAGCCTGGCAACATCAAGGTTAACGGCAATGGCGGAAGCAGCAGCGCATATAAGCTTCCTGAGAATCTCACAGCAGCAGATAAGTGGATTCTTTCAAGAATGAATAAGGTTGTTGCAGAAGTTACAGAGAACATGGAAAAATATGAACTTGGAATAGCAGTTTCAAAGCTTCAGGACTTCATCTGGGATGAATTCTGTGACTGGTACATTGAGATGGTTAAGCCAAGACTTTACAATGACGAAGATACAACCAAGGATGCAGCAGTATGGACACTTAAGACTGTTCTCGTTGATGCTCTTAAGATGCTTCACCCATATATGCCATTCGTAACAGAGGAGATATTCTGCAACCTTCAGGATGATGAGGAATCAATAATGATTTCTGACTGGCCTGCATATAAGAAGGAGCTGGAATTCGCAGAGGATGAGAATGCAATCGAGACAATCAAAAATGCAGTCCGCAATATCCGCGCATTAAGAACAGATATGAATGTAGCACCTTCAAGAAAGGCTAAGGTATATGTTGTATCTGAGAATAACAGCGTAAGACAGATATTCGAGAACGGCAGAGTATTCTTTGCAACACTTGGATATGCAAGTGAAGTATGCGTACAGAGCGATAAGACAGGAATTGCAGATGATGCGGTATCAACAGTCATCCCTGAGGCTGTAATCTATATGCCATTTGCTGACCTCGTAGATGTCAAGGCTGAGATTGAGCGTCTTGAAAAAGAAGAAAAACGTCTTAATGGCGAGATTGCAAGATGTAACGGCATGCTTAACAACGAAAAGTTTACAAGCAAGGCACCTCAGTCAAAGATTGATGAGGAGAAGGCAAAGCTTGCAAAATATACCCAGATGCTTGAGCAGGTTCAGGAAAGACTTGGACAGCTTAAGTAAGCCGGAACCTGTATGGCATATATAGTGATTTGGAGTCAGATATATGGAAAGAGTTTTCTTTCACGTTGATGTAAACAGCGCATTTTTATCATGGTCAGCCCTTAAGCTGCTTGAGGAGGGCCATGATGATCTGCGGCTTATAGCCTCTTGTGTCGGCGGGGATGAGAAATCAAGACATGGAATAGTGCTCGCCAAGAGCATCATTGCCGCACAGGCAGGGGTGCGCACCGGCGAGCCTTTGTATATGGCAAGGAAAAAGTGTCCGGGGCTTGTTACAGTAAAACCGCAGTTTGACTGGTATGTGAAGAACAGCAGGGCGATGATAGCGATAATGCAGGAATTCACACCTGACGTGGAACAGTACAGTATTGATGAGGCATTCCTTGATATGACCGGAATGCAGACGCTGATGGGGCCGCCGTTTGAGGCAGCAGCAAGGCTTAAGGACAGAATCATGGATGAGCTTGGCTTTACTGTCAATATAGGAATATCATCTAACAGACTGCTGGCAAAGATGGCATCTGATTTTCAAAAGCCTGATAAGATACATACGCTGTTTCCTGATGAGATAGACAAAAAAATGTGGCATCTTCCGGTGGGGAGCCTGTTTGGAGTAGGAAAAAGCACTGCAAAGGCACTGAATAATATGGGCTTTTATACAATCGGAGATGTTGCGGCGGCAGACAGGGGGCTGCTTGTGTCGAAGCTCGGCAAGATGGGCGATATGGCATGGAATTATGCCAACGGAATTGAGTCAGTTGCGATTGTAAGGCGTGAAGCCAAAGAAAACAGCTATGGTAACAGTGTCACAACCGGCGAGAATGTGTCATCCATAGATGTTGCACTTGGGATAATTATGTCACTTGCAGAGAGTGTTGCGCTCAGGCTGAGAACTGACGGCAAAAAAGCGGGAGTTGTGACAGTAACGCTTGTGGATGCTGAGTTCAACAGGCATTCGCATCAGTGTAGTCTTGAATATCCTACCAATACAACTGATGTAATATATGAGAATGCGCAGCAGCTTCTGTATGAGATGTGGAAGGCTGACAGACCGGTAAGGCTTATAGGTATATCGGCAGGAAAGGCTGCACATGAGGAATTCGAGCAGATGAGCCTGTTTGCGGATGAACGTACCGATAAGCTCAAAAAGCTGGATGCAGCCATGGATGAGATACGCAATAAATTCGGTGAAGAAGCGGTTGTCCGGGCAAGACTTCTTGGCAGCGAGAGACAGGAGAGACTCAGTAAAGCAAAGAATGCACAAAAAAGGAGAAATGATGAATAAAGCTGTTATATTTGACCTTGACGGTACTCTGTGGGATTCGGCAGAGCAGGTTGTGTGGGGCTGGAATAAGACATTTGAAGAAGAGGGCGTTGATAAAAGAACAACTGTCGGAGAGTTGAAAAGTCTTATGGGAAAGCCTATGGAGGCAATAATAGAGGCACTTGTGCCTGACATGGAACCTGACAAAAGAACGGGGCTTCTTGAGCGGTGCTGCCGTAACGAAGAGCAGAGGCTGCTTGAAAAGGGCGGAATACTGTTTCCAGATCTTACGCGAACACTGACAATGCTGCGTGACGAAGGCTATCATCTTTCGATAGTCAGCAATTGTCAGGATGGATATATAGAAACATTTCTTGAACATCACAAGATGCAGCCATTCTTTGATGACTATGAATGTCCGGGCAGAAGCGGAATGCTTAAAGCAGAGAACATAAAGCTCGTCATGGAGCGCAATAGAATAGAAAAAGCAGTATACGTTGGAGACACACAGGGCGACGCAGACGCATGCACCAAAGCAGGTGTGCCGTTCATCTGGGCTAGATATGGCTTTGGGGATGTAAAAGATGCACAGTATGTTATAGATTCACTTGCAGAACTGCCGGATGTAGTCAGGGAGGTATTATAATGGAATTCGATAACGTCCTTAAGGAAAGAAGAAGTGTGAGAAAGTACAAGGCTTCAGCAGTCACAGGAGAGCAGCTTGAAAAGCTTATTCAGGCCGCACAGTATGCTCCGTCATGGAAGAATCTGCAGACATCAAGATATTATGTGATAGATGCCCCTGATGTCGTTGCAAATCTTAAGAAGGAATGTCTGCCGGAATTTAATGCTGCTAATGTCGCCAATGCGCCTGCACTTATAGTCACAACATTTGTAAAGAATGTATCAGGATACACTATTGAAGGTCAGCCCCGCAATGAATGTGGCAACGGATGGGGCTATTACGATCTTGGACTTGCAAGCGCTAACATTATACTTGAAGCACGCAATCAGGGACTCGACACACTTATCATGGGAATACGCGACGGAGAGAAGATAAGACAGATGCTTGCAATTGATGAGTCTGAGGAGATTGTTGCAGTAATCGGTGTCGGAGTACGCGAGGATGGTTTTGAACCGAAGATGCCAAGGAGAAAAGAGATGAATGAGGTAGCAAAGTTCATATAATCATATAAAGAATAATAGCGGATAATAAAAAAATACGCCATGTGCATGGCGTATTTTTTAAAATCCTTAAAACATGTTATCAAGAAGTCTTGTACCGGCAGAAGTCCTGAATATCTGCCTGCGTGCATTCTTAACAGCTTCGGCTGATACGTTATCTTCATACAGATTAACAAGAAAGTCTGCTTCGACAAGAATCTGATAATCAATTCCGTCAATATTGCTGTATGTGTGGTGATGTCCAATCAGGTACATGACACGTTCTATCTGCGAAGCATTGTAACCACCAACCTTCTGCATGAGCTTTTCGGCCTCGGCAGGGCCTTCAAGCTCCTGATAATGACCGCTCGCAGATCCGTATTTTGCTTCACTGATATGGATTCCTATATCATGGAGTATAGCAGCCGTCTCAAGGATGAATGTGGTCTCTTCGTCTGCATTCTCAAGTGCTGCGATAGTGGCAGCAAGGTCATGAACCTTGATAAAATGCTGGATCCTTCTCGCGTCACCTTTATCATATTCTATCATTGCATCTATAAGCTTAGCATGCTGCGTGTACATGTGATGCCTCGTTCTTTCCAAAATACTCCTCATACCATACAAGGAACATATAGATAGTCCATATCTTACGTGAGTTATCGGCATTGCCGGCTTTGTGCTCGTCAAGGAAGGAAACTATCTCATCAACATTGAAGTACTCCTGTGCCGCATCGCTTGTAAACGCTTTCCTGACAATGTTATAGTACTTGTCGTCACGAAGCCATATTCTTATCGGAACAGGGAAACCGAGCTTCTTCTTCTCAGCAACCATGTCAGGCAGATAGCGGTGCGCAGCCTGACGCATTGCAAACTTGGTATTCTTGTTATTGACCTTGTACTTTGTTGGAATATGTCTTGCAACCTCAAAGACTTCCTTGTCGAGAAATGGAACGCGCACTTCAAGTGAATGTGCCATACTCATCTTGTCGGCCTTAAGAAGGATGTCACCGATAAGCCAGAAGTGAATATCAATGTACTGCATCTTGGTAACGTCATCAAGATTGGCGACTTTGTCATAGTAAGGTCTGGTAAGCTCCATATGGTTGTACTTGCCTGTAGGGTGCTTGAGAATCTTGGCACGCTCCTCTTCATTAAACATAAATGCGTTGCCTATGAATCTCTCCTGCAGATCCTTGCTTGCGCGGATAAGGAAGCTTCTTCCCTTCATATGAGGAGGGAGCTTGCCGGCAATTGCGGCAAGACCTTTGCGCAGACCCTTAGGAAGCTTCTGCATCGGTGCAAGTGAGAACGGTTCGTGATAAATGTTATATCCGCCGAAGAACTCATCGGCACCCTCACCTGACATCGCAACCTTGACATGCTTTGCTGCTGTCTGGCTTACAAAGTAAAGTGCAATGGCAGAAGGGTCAGCCAGTGGCTCGTCCATCTGGTACTGGATATGGCTTATTGCATCCCAGTATTCTTCGGTAGTTATAAGCTTGCTGTAATTGTCAATCTTAATCTTCTCAGAGAGTGCCTTGGCATAGTCAATCTCATTGTACTTTTCATAATCGAAGCCTACGGTGAATGTCTTGTCACCGTTAAAAGTTGCTGCAACGTAGCTTGAGTCAACACCGCTTGAAAGGAATGAACCGACCTCGACATCACTTATCTTGTGGTGTTCAACTGAATCGTGCATAACCTTATCAATCTCATCAACGCACTCCTCGAGTGTCTTATTCTCATCAGGCTCAAATACCGGCTCCCAATAGCGCTTAATATTAAGCTCACCCTTGTGGAAGGTGAGACAGTGTGACGGCATAAGCTTGTATATTCCCTTGAAAAATGTCTCATCCAGTACGGAATACTGGAATGTAAGATAATTCTCCAGCGCCACGTTATTAACAGCCTTCTGGTAAAGAGGGTACTCAAGAATACTCTTAATCTCGGACGCAAATACAAGGTTACCGTCTACAAGTGCATAATAGAAAGGCTTGATTCCGAAGAAATCCCTTGCTCCGAAGAGAGTCTCCTTTTTACTGTCCCATATAACAAATGCAAACATTCCGCGAAGGCGGTTAAGCATATCTTCGCCATATTCCTCATATGCATGAATAAGTACTTCTGTATCGGAATTGTTGCGGAAGGTATGTCCTTTTTCTATCAATTCTTTGCGCAGATCCTGATAATTATATATCTCACCGTTAAATGTTATAACAATGTCATTGGTCTCGTTGTACATAGGCTGACTTCCACAGTCAAGGTCAATGATGCTGAGGCGCCTGAAGCCGAGGGCGGCACCATTGTCAATGTGCTGACCGGCACTGTCAGGACCTCTGTGGATAATTCTGTTCATCATATTAGTGAGAACTTCCTCACTATTCTCCAAGTGTCCTGTAAATCCTGCAAAACCACACATAATTTCCTCCAAAAAACATTGCGGCTTAAGCTGCTGCGTAAACTGATGTATAAGCCGCTTTACTTTATATATAGTATAGGTAATCTTTTTTGGATTATAGCAAATCACATGCAGAAATACAACAATTTGGAGCGGATATATTTACAAAAATTAATTAATGTAGTAAATTTAAGAGTAATATTGATAAAATTAAGGCTGAAAGGATAAGGTGTGAACAATGGCTAAAATTAAGATGACAACTCCACTCGTAGAGATGGATGGAGATGAGATGACAAGAATTCTGTGGCAGTGGATTAAAGATGAGCTCTTAAGTCCGTTTGTTGAACTGAATACAGAATATTATGATCTTGGTCTTAAGCACCGTAATGAGACAGATGATAAGGTAACAGTTGATTCGGCAGAGGCAACAAAGAAGTATGGTGTTGCTGTAAAGTGTGCAACTATTACTCCTAATGCAGCAAGAATGACTGAGTACGATCTTAAGGCAATGTATAAGAGCCCTAACGGAACAATAAGAGCTATCCTTGATGGTACAGTATTCCGTGCGCCTATCATAGTTAAGGGCATTGAGCCACTTGTTAAGAACTGGAAGAAGCCTATTACAATAGCAAGACATGCATATGGCGATGTATACAAGGGAGTAGAGATGAAGATACCTGCAGCCGGCAGGACAGAACTTGTATACACAGCAGAAGACGGAACACAGACAAAGGAGCTCATTCATGAGTTTGACGGTCCGGGAATCATTCAGGGCATGCATAATATCAACGCTTCAATAGAGAGCTTTGCAAGAAGCTGCTTTAATTATGCACTTGATACAAAGCAGGATCTCTGGTTTGCAACAAAGGATACAATATCTAAGAAATATGACCATACATTCAAGGATATTTTTCAGGAGATATATGATGCAGAATTTGCTGATAAGTTCAAGGCAGCCGGCATAGAATATTTCTATACTCTTATTGATGATGCCGTAGCAAGAGTTATGCGTTCAGAGGGCGGATATATCTGGGCATGTAAGAACTATGACGGAGATGTCATGAGTGATATGGTTGCAACTGCCTTCGGTTCACTTGCAATGATGACATCAGTGCTTGTATCACCTCACGGATATTATGAGTATGAGGCTGCCCACGGAACAGTACAGAGACATTACTATAAGCACCTTAAGGGCGAAGAGACATCAACTAACTCAGTTGCAACAATATTTGCATGGTCAGGGGCTCTGCGCAAGAGAGGCGAGCTTGACGGCAATAAGGAGCTTATGGAATTTGCAGATAAGCTTGAGACAGCATGCATCAGGACTATTGAAGATGGTAAGATGACAAAGGATCTTGCACTTATCACAACGATTGAGAATCCTGTTGTGCTTAACAGCCTTGATTTTATTAAGGCTATCCGTACAACACTTGAAGGGATGCTTGCATAAATAAATTCTAGAATGGAGATTATGATGAAGAACCAGCAGAAGACGTTATTCCGTATGCATTTTGAACCGGGAGACCTTATAAAGTTACCAAATATTCTTTGTTACATAAGAATTATACTTGTGCCTGTTTTCTGCTGGCTTTATCTTAATGCCGGCACACCGCATGACTTTGCAATGGCAGCAGTTGTGGTAATTGTATCAGGACTTACGGATTTTCTTGACGGACAGATTGCGAGAAGATGTAATATGATTACAGATCTCGGTAAGGTTCTGGATCCGATTGCGGATAAGCTTATGCAGCTTGCAATGCTTGTATGTGCAACGGTACGTGTTCACTATATGGCGGTGCTTGTGGGCGTTCTTGTAATAAAGGAGATAGTTACGGCGGTGGTAGGAGCTGTTGTAATTAAGACATGCCGGAAGAGGCTTAACGGAGCAAAGTGGTATGGCAAGGTATGTACATTTGTGCTGTATGTGATAATGATAGCATTTATACTTCTGCCGGATATACCGTCTAATATAAGAACGATTCTGTTTGCGTTATGTCTTATTTCACTTGCAGTATCATTTATCATGTACATAAGAATATACGCAATTATGATTGCAGATACTAAAAAACGCGGAGATGCAGAATTTAAAGTTTATTAAGGTACAGGTTGCAGCAGGGAGATAAATAATGAAGATTTTTATGTTTCATGGAATGGATATATTCCAGTTTTTTGTATGGTTTTTTATATACAGTTTCTTAGGATGGGGAATGGAGTGTATTGTTATCAGAAGACAGAAGGGCTACTGGGAGAACAGGGGATTTGCCAAGCTGCCGTTTTGTGTAATATATGGCTTTGGAGTGTTTATTGCATGTTATCTATTTGCACCGATACAGCATAATTATGCTGCACTGTATGTATGGGGCTGCATTGGAGCAACCGTATTTGAGTATATAGTGGCAATGGCAATGATGAAGCTTTTTGGCGAAGTATGGTGGAATTATGACCATCTTAAGTTTAATTACAAAGGAATATTATGCCTTGAGAGTACTCTTGTGTGGGGACTTCTGGCACTTATCATATTTGGTTATTTCAATATAAGACTTGAAAGCTTTGTTATGCATATTAACCACAGATATGTTATGATAATGGGTACTGCGCTGCCGATAATGTATGTTACGGATTTTACATACCACTTCATAACAAGACTGAGAGATAATAGAAGCAGCATGGCAGAGTTTCAGGAAGATGCTGATAAGGTTAAAGAAATAAAAAAATGCTGACAGTGCCGGAAAGAGCCGGTGCATTGAGCTGTTTTAATAGTATTTAGGATATTTAGGAATGGAGAAAAGCCTGATGGCAAAGACTCATGATATGGAAGAGCGCGAAGAGCGCTTTATTCTCGTGGCGGTGCAGACTGATGAACGTGATGACACCAGGCAGTCACTTGCTGAACTCAGGGAACTTGTAAAGACTGCAGGAGCACAGGTGTGTGATGTAGTTATCCAGAACAGGGAGGCTGTACACCCGGGAACATATATAGGAAAGGGTAAGATAGAAGAGCTGGCATGTCTTGCTGCACAGTATGATGCAGACGGAATAGTGTGTGATGATGAACTTTCACCGGCACAGCTTAAGAATCTTGAAGAGGAGCTTAATTGTAAGGTACTTGACAGAACTCTGGTTATCCTTGATATATTCGCTGCAAGGGCATCAACAAGCGAAGGTAAGATTCAGGTTGAGATGGCACAGCTTAAGTACAGAATGTCACGTCTGGCAGGTCTTGGCCTCGGACTTTCAATGTCACGTCTTGGCGGCGGTGTTGGAACAAGAGGTCCCGGTGAGAAGAAGATTGAGATGGACAGACGCCTTATCCGTGACAGAATCGCACAGCTTAAAAGTGAGCTTGATGAGGTTGTAAGACACAGAGAAGTAACAAGACAGCAGAGAAAAAAGACAAGTATGCCGGTTGCTGCAATTGTAGGATATACAAATGCCGGCAAATCAACGCTGCTTAACAGACTTACTGATGCGGACGTGCTGTCAGAAGATAAGCTTTTTGCAACACTTGACCCTACAACGAGGGAGCTGGTTCTTACTGATAAGTCAAGAGTGCTGCTTACCGATACGGTCGGATTTATCAGAAAGCTTCCGCACCATCTTATAGATGCGTTCAGAAGTACACTTGAAGAAGCGAGATATGCGGATATTATAGTGCATGTTGTTGATGCATCCAATGATGATATGGAACGTCAGATGGAGATTGTATATGATACACTGCAGGAACTTGAAGTCGGGGACAAACCGGTTATAACTCTCTTCAACAAATGTGATATGCTGGATATGACGGATTCATCAGCAAAGCCAAGGGATTTTAAGGCGGATAAGACCGTATATATATCTGCAAAGACGGGACAGGGACTTGATGAGTTTGAAGAGGCACTTGGAGATATCTTAAGAGGCTCCAAAGTATATATAGAGCATTGTTACGGATTTGCAGATGCAGGAAAGATACAGGTCATAAGACAGTACGGACAGCTGATGAGTGAAGATTATACGGCTGACGGTATTATGGTAAAAGGCTATATCGGAAAGGAATATCTCGACAGAGCCGGATTATCATCATATCTTAAGAAGGAGGATAATGAGTACTGATGAGTTACGCTGATAAAGTTTTTATAGATATGTGTAATGATATAATTGACAACGGGTACAGCACAGAGGGCGAGAAAGTCAGACCTAAGTGGGAGGATGGCTCGTATGCATATACAATCAAGAAGTTTGGTGTTGTGAACAGATATGATCTTAGCAGAGAATTTCCGATTATGACATTAAGACGGACAGCATTCAAAAGCTGTATAGACGAGATACTCTGGATATGGCAGAAAAAGTCCAATAATATAAAGGATCTTAACAGCCATATATGGGATGAATGGGCCGACGAGAACGGCTCAATCGGCAAAGCGTACGGATATCAGCTTGGCGTCAGGCACCAGTATAAGGAAGGAATGATGGATCAGGTCGACAGAGTTCTGTATGACCTTAAGAATAATCCATACAGCCGCCGTATAATGACTAATATATATGTACACCAGGATCTGCATGAGATGAATCTTTATCCTTGCGCATACAGCATGACCTTTAACGTTACCGGTAATAAGCTTAATGCTATACTCAATCAGCGTTCTAATGATATTCTTACTGCGAATAACTGGAATGTAGTACAGTATGCGGTACTTGTACACATGATTGCGCAGGTGAGCGGACTTGAGGCTGGAGAGCTTGTCCATGTAATAGCGGATGCGCATATATATGACAGACATATTCCTCTTGTAAAAGAACTGATAAAGCGTCAGACATATGATGCACCTGTATTCCGCATGAATCCGGATGTTAAAGACTTTTATGAGTTCACGGTGGATGATTTTGAACTTGAGGATTACAAGTATGGTCCGCAGATAAAGATACCTGTTGCGGTCTGACGGAGGAAAATGAAAGTTAATTTAGGAAAATGTTGCAGAAAGAGAGGTCATTTTTTATGAATATGATAGTTGCTGTAGACAGTAACTGGGCTATAGGACACAAAGGGAAGCTTCTTGTGAGTATTCCGGAAGATATGCAGTTTTTCCGCAGGGAGACGACAGGAAAAGTAGTCGTTATGGGAAGAAAGACACTGGAAAGCTTCCCTAATGGACTGCCGCTTAAGAACAGGGTTAATGTTGTCATAACAAAAGATAAGGAGTATAATGTTAAAGATGCCATCATCTGCCATAGTATCGAGGAGGCACTTGAAGTGCTTAAGCAGTATAATGATGAAGATATCTATGTTATAGGCGGAGAGTCAGTATACAGACAGTTCCTCCCATATTGCAGTGTGGCTCATGTTACTAAGATCAATTACTCATATGATGCAGATACATATTTTCCAAATCTTGATGAGATGGACGAATGGACAATTGAGGAGAGCAGCGACGAACGTACATATTTTGATCTGGAATATGAATTTGTCAAATATGTGAAGAAGTAATTGACAGGAAGAAATAATTAATATGGGAGGTGTGGATATGTTTTGTCCAAAGTGTGGTAATGAAGTAGAACAAGGGGCAATGTTCTGCCCAAAGTGCGGCAATATGCTTATGCCGCAGGAACCGGTGGATCTTACAAAAAGTATGAGTGACAGCGTTGGACCGGTGCAGAATAATGGTAACGGATATGGTGCACAGCCGGTACAGCAGCCATATCAGCCGGTACAGCCGCCGGTAGGAAAACATGTAGAGCCTAAGAAGAGTAAGGCTCCGCTTATTGCAGCGATAATTGCACTTATAGTAGTTGCACTTGGTGTTGCGGGATTCTGCATGAGATCAACACTTGCAATGATTATTAACCCTGAAGAACAGGTTAAGGAAGCTCTTAAGAGCTCAGCAGGCAATCTCCAGACATCATTTGACACAGTTATGTCAGATAGCAGCTTAGCATCAACACAGGTTGCTGGTAAGAATGATTTTACATATTCGCTTCATATTGACAGGGCAACTGTCAACGGAAGTGATTATCTTTCATATGTTAAGGCAGACACGCTTAACATGCATCTTCAGATGTCACCTGAAGATAAGGTTATTGCAGGAACGATGGGACTCGCACAGGGAACCGGTAAGTCTTCGGTGATTGAGATGAAGATTTACATGGATACTAATAATGTATATTTTAGTATTCCTGCACTTTGCAGCAAGTCATTCTATATGAAGACAGATGATGTATTCAGAGATAGCGGAATCAGCTACAGTGATATGTTCAGCTACATGGGCAAAGCTGCTTCAACAAGTAATATTTCTGCTTATTCGGGAATTATACAGGCTGTTGTTAAAGATGTATTCGGTGCGGTTGATTCATTTATCGATGAATTATCATATGATAAGCTTGGCAGGGTAACATTCAATGGCGAGCAGGGAGATGTCAAAGCTACACAGTTCGCGATAACGGTGACAGAGCAGAATGTCAAGAATTTTGCCAATAATGTTATTGAGAATGTATTTAATGATGATACGCTTAAGCCTTATCTGGCATTCGTATCAGGATATGTCACAAAGGATACATGTAAGAATGCAGTCACTAATGCAGAACTCGGATTCGGACAGTTTGTTGTGAATGCTGCAATAACCAATAAAAAAGAGCTCGTGTCAGTTTCATTTGATACTAATTCAATTACAACATACAAGGGGTCAGCATTTAAGGCAGAACTTAAGCTCCTTGGCAGAGAGAAAAAGAATGACTGCATCTACGTCAATATAGGCTCAGACGAACTTGATATGGATGCAATGGCTTCATCAAGCGGAGATAATATCAAGATTGACGTAAAGGTTACACCTAAGTCAGGCAATATATCCAACCAGTATCTCAGACTGTATATGGATGCTGCAATGAAGGGTATGGATGCATCAAGCGGTTCACTTGTTATTAATTCATTAACACTGGATGGCAATATTGATGGTACATCATTAGATGTTGCAATGTCAGGTTCGGCGGATTATAAGCAGATTAGTTCACTTGATTTCAGGTCATCGGATTTTGCTAATGCAATTAACGCATCAAGAATGACTGCATCACAGGAGAACGAAGTGTCTTCGGAGGTTATAAAGAATATATCGGTCCTCAAGAATGTGCTTTCTGACGATATGTATAATAATATCTATCGTCAGATGTTCGGTTCATCATCAATAAAATCATTTTACTAAGATATGATGGCTCCGGCTTGTAAGGCACATTGAAAGGATGACACGATAATATAAAACAAGAAGGAAGGTTTGAATTATGGACAACAGGGAAGTAATGTTGATTGATTCAATTGATAAGGCAAAGAAGGATAGACTTGAGAAGCTGCTTCTTAAGAATAACATCAGCTATTTTGAAAGATCCAAGGGTGACCATGGCTTCTTTTCAAAATCATCCAACCGCAAATATTCCATCTATGTACATATCGATTCCTTAGAACGTGCCAAGAGCATATTAGAAGAAATGTAATTTATAATGTGAATCTAAAAGACATCATACAGCGCAGTTAATCAATTATTGACCGCATGTATGATGTCTTTTTTAGCATAATGTTATTTTGCACGTTCTGCGAATTCAGTATTAACGAGTACTTCATAAGGAACACGCGATTTGAGTTCACCTGAGGACTCAAGAATATCGAGAAGCAGATTGAAGCTGTCTTCTGAAAATACAGTGTTATCTTTCCAGGAATCCTGCTGCTTGTAACGGTCAATTATCTTTACAAGGTCTTTGGACTCGGTCTCCGGAAACTGTGGTGCGATAACTGTGGCAATTTCTTCCGGCGTGTGCGTATTTACATAGTTAATACCCTTTTGTATTGCATTTGTAAATGACTGTATTATCTCCGGGTGATTTTTAATATAACTTTTTTTTGCACAGTATGCAGTGTATGGTACATATCCGCTCTCAATGCCAAGAGAGCTTACAACGTAACCGGCACCTTCGTTTTCCAGAAGTGTCGCATGCGGCTCAAACTCAACTGTATAGTCATAATCATCAGGGCTGCCTTTGAAAGCACCGGCAGTGGAGCCAAAGTCAATATTCTGTATGATTGTAAGATCATTTTTATAATCGATGCCCTTATTTTTGAGAATGTATTCAAGAATCATCTCAGGCATGCCACCTGCGCGTCCGCCAAGGACAGTACTGCCCCTGAGTGAGTCCCAATTGAAGTCTGGCTGCGGTGTACGGGATACAAGAAAATTACCTGCTCGCTGTGTAAGCTGCGCAAAGTTGACAGCATAGTCTGCGGAACCTTCGTTATATACATACACTGAGGATTCTGAGCCCATAAATCCTATATCGGCATCTCCGGATACGAGTGATGTCATTACTTTATCAGCACCAAAACCGGTGACAAGCGTAAGGCTGATTCCTTCTTCCTCAAAGTATCCGTTCTCGATTGCAACATACTGTGGAGCGTAGAATATAGAGTGGGCAACCTCATTAAGGGTTATCGGAGTGAGTCTGTCAGAAGAGTCCTGTGGAAAACAGGCTGACATTGAAATGAGTGTGGTGACAGAAAGAGCAATTCCTGTGATGCCACCAAGCATCCTGTGTTTCATATAAAAGTCTCCGTAATCTGGATTCATTTATATTCTATGCATATGGATGCTGTGGTGACAGCAGGAGAGTAATATTCAGATAAAACTATTTCTTTAGAAAATCTTCTCTTGCGGGATTGAATACATCTACAAGAATTCCGTCCTCGAGAGCAACAACTCCATGAACAGCATCAGACGGCATGTATACACTGTCTCCCTGCTTTACTATTCTGGTTTCCCCATCAATTGTGAATTCAAAGCTTCCTTTTGCGATATATGTAATCTGAAGATGTGGGTGTGAATGAGTGTTTCCTCTTGCCCCCTTTTTGAATGTTATCTCGCACATCATAAGCTCATCTGAATGGGTGAGAATCTTACGTGTTACGCCCGGCTCGCAGTCGGTAGGAATTACATCATTGTTGAATACGAACATAATTAGTCCTCCATTAGCATTTATTTAAAATGCATTATACACCAAACTGAAGGTTTGTACAATTATGTTAAAATATGTTTCGGTGAGGAAAATTGACAAATACATGTCGGCATCATATGATAAAATATGATAAATTGAAATAATAACTGATTTTTATAAAGCAATTAGTGCCGCAGGCACCGCAAATTGCGTCTGTAGCAGAGCTGAAGCTGATATTTGGCTTGTGATTTTTTGACGCTTTGTATGTCTGCGGAAAGGAGATAATATGCAGTATACATGGCTTACAATCGCGATTTTAAGCGCGGGATATTTTATTACATGTCTGGCTGTAACCGGACCATCGTCAATGTTTAATTATATATGGCTTGCTATTTCGTTATTTTTCGGATTTGTTTTTTATATAAGCAGAATGGAAGCCTGCGGAAGAATTGTACTTCATGTATGGACTAAGACAGCATTTACGGTTGTGATGATATTGGGACTTGGCTATCTTGCCGTGCTTGAGAGACTTGTGATAAGTAAGATGAATGCAAAACCTGACGGCGGGTGCGATTATATGATAGTGCTTGGAGCACATGTCAAAGGGGATGTGGTCTCAAAATCACTTGCGCAGAGGCTGGATACTGCATATGAGTATGCATGCAGTGAAGATGGAAAGGAATGTACCATAATAGTTGCAGGCGGTAAGGGAAAAGGAGAGAGTGTAACAGAGGCATCCGCAATGAAAAGATATCTTACTGAAAAGGGGATTAATCCCGACAGGATACTTATGGAGGATAAATCAACAGATACACAGCTTAATATAAAGCTGAGCAGGGAGCTGTATATAGATGATACCGCTTCAGATGTTGTAATTGCCAGCAGCAGCTTCCATATATTCAGGGCACTTAAGCTTGCGAATGCCCAGGGGCTTAATAATGTACAGGGCCTTGCGGCCCCGTCCAATAAAATACTGCTTGTCAATTACATGCTGCGTGAAGCGGTAGGAATTACAAAAGAGATTGTATTCGGTAATTTCCGATATGCCGTAATTTAATGTTAAGATTCAGCACCGGTGCCATAGAATGACTTTACGGTGCCGGCAATGTCCATGCCTTTTTTGAATCCGTCATTATAGAGGGCATCAATCTTGGACAGGTCTTTTTCAAGACGGCTGAAGCCTTTGGTGCTGTCAGGACGTATTACGATGACACGTCCGTCTTTTTCGTATTCTGCAAGCCTGTCGAGACAGCTGTTATATCTTCTGGCACGTTTCATAAGGTCCTTTGCAAGCTCCGGATATTTCATGTATGCATGTGCAACGGCTCTGGTTGAACGCCCTGTCTGCTTGCGGTAGCCATCCTCTCTTGTGAGCACAACAACAACCCTGTCACATCCGTCTGCAAATGCTTTTTCAAAAGGAATTGAGTCGCTTAAGCCTCCGTCAAGATATGGCGTGTCATTAATGTAAATGAAAGGAAAAAGCAGTGGAAGCGCACAGGTTGCCTGAAGGACTGTGTTCTGCGGATCATGTGCACTAACATGCATATATTCGGGACGTCCTGTGAGAACATTAGTCACAACGGCAATGAACTCTCCATGGCTGTTATATCTGTCAAATGCTTCATAATCAAAAGGAACAAGCTCATTTGGAATTGTATCATAGGCAAATTTGAGCCCATAATAACTTTTGTTAGACGGATTGATAAGATTGCCGGCACCCATGTAACGCTTGTCATGGCAGAACTGCATAATAATGTCATAGTTACGCTTCGCCTGTCCTGATGCATATGAAACACCATAAGCTGCTCCGGCGGATACTCCGATCATGTAGTCAGGCATTATATTATTGGCAAGGAATGCATCCATTACGCCGCATGAAAATATTGTTCTGAAAGCACCACCCTCAAATACTATTCCGGTTTTCAATGTGTATATCCTCCATTCTTAATATTGCGATATAATTATGCTGGGGGCAGAATCCCCAGACTTTGATGATATAAAGATATAAAAAGAATTATAGCACTCATGTCTTTATCGTGCAAATGCATGAGGTAATGGAAATATTTTGCATATGTGATATGCATATTATGTATATCTGCTTGAGAATATATCAAATGAAGTGTATAATTGGATTGTTGCAGGCAGTATCATGCAGTGTAGCGGAGGATTGGCATGAAGAGTGAAGACAGATTCGATAATATGAGTCCGGATGAACTTGATAATAAGAAAAAATGGTTCTTTAAAGAAAGTCTGCGTCTTGAAGAGATGAAGAAGGAACTTGAGGACGAGCGCAAGCTTATAGATATTCAGAAGAATCTGCTGGAACGCCAGCAGAGCAAGAATATGCTGCTTCGCAAACAGCTTGAGAACCAGAAGATTTTGTTCGACAGACAGTGGCAGCTCCTTGAGAATGAGACAAGAAGGCTGGCAATAGACAAGGAACAGTTTGAAAGAGATAAGCTGTGCTTCAGGGACAATGCCGTTAGGGAGGCAAGAAGAAGCATGTCTGTGGAGGCTAATGTGAATGTATTCTTCAGGGGTGTTGATGATATGGCATCGCTTAAGAAGAGATATAAGTCACTTCAGAAGATATATCACCCGGATAACATGCACGGGGACAGCACAGTAATTCTGGCAATTAATGCTGAGTATGACAAGCTGTCACGTTTTTATTTGGGAACATAGTACGATTTGTTAAACATTTTATTGCAGATGATAATTCTCTGTGATAAAATATTTTTGTTTATGTAAAAACGCGTCTGCCTGACCTTAATGGCAGTATGCACTGTATATGGAGGAAGAAGATGGAATTAATGTATAAGAGTACGAGAGACGCTAATGTAAGTGTTAAGGCTTCACAGGCAATACTTAAGGGACTTGCACCGGACGGAGGTCTTTTTGTACCTGATAGTATACCTGCACTTGACGTAAGTCTTGATAAGCTTGCTTCAATGGATTATAAGGGAGTTGCGTATGAAGTAATGAAGCTTATGCTCACTGATTTTACAGAGGAAGAGCTTAAGGACTGCATTAATAAGGCATACGACTCAAAGTTCGATACAGATGAGATAGCTCCGCTCGTAAGTGCTGATGGCGCATATTATCTGGAACTTTTCCATGGTGCAACGATTGCATTTAAGGATATGGCACTTTCAATACTTCCACATCTTCTTATAACATCTGCCAGAAAGAATAATGTTACTAATGACATAGTTATTCTTACAGCAACATCAGGTGATACAGGTAAGGCTGCACTTGCGGGATTTGCTGATGTTAAGGGTACTAAAATTATCGTATTCTATCCTAAGGATGGTGTCAGTCCTGTTCAGGAGAAGCAGATGGTAACACAGAAGGGTGACAATACATATGTAATCGGAATTAAGGGTAATTTCGATGATGCACAGACAGGCGTTAAGAATATATTCGGTGACAAGGAACTTGAGAAGGTTATGAATGCTGCGGGATATCAGTTCTCATCAGCTAATTCAATCAATATCGGACGTCTTGTACCACAGATAGTTTATTATGTATATGCATATACAAGACTTCTTGCCAATGACCGGATTAAGGATGGCGAGAAGATTAATGTTGTAGTACCTACAGGTAACTTCGGTAATATCCTTGCTGCATTTTATGCTAAGAATATGGGACTTCCGATTAATAAGCTTATATGTGCATCCAATGACAATAAGGTTCTGTATGATTTCTTTGCTACAGGTGAGTATGACAGAAATCGTGATTTTATCCTTACAACATCTCCTTCAATGGATATTCTTATCTCAAGTAACCTTGAAAGACTTATCTATAGAATTGCAGGTAATGATGCAGCTAAGAATCAGGAACTTATGTCAGAACTCAAGTCTCAGGGCAGATATGGAATTACGGATGAGATGAAGAAGCAGCTTGCAGATTTCTATGGTAATTATGCAACAGAGGAAGAGAATGCAGCTACGATTAAGAAACTGTATGAGGATACAGGATATATTATTGATACTCACACAGGTGTCGCAGCAACTGTATATGAGAAGTATAAGAAGGATACAGGTGATACTACTAAAACTGTAATTGCATCTACAGCAAGTCCTTACAAGTTCACAAGAAGTGTGCTTACAGCGATAGATCCAAAGTATGATTCAATGGGTGATTTTGAACTTGTTGACGAACTTAACAGACTGTCAGGTGTTGATATTCCTAAGGCAATTGAGGATATCAGAACAGCACCGGTTCTTCATGACACAGTATGCGAAGTTAACGAGATGTGTGATAATGTTAAGAGGATTCTTGGCATCAATTAACAGATAATGGAATGGTTAAGCCAGTCTGCAGAAGTTTTGGGGCAGGCTGGCTTTTAAGTTTATATGGGTATTAGGTTAAGATAAGAATGAATGACATGAATAATGATATAATAAAGCTGGATGCCCTGGACAGACAGGAGGCACTGCGTTACCTTGGAATGGGAAAAACAGAGCCTGACGATAATACACAGAGACTGCTTGATGAATGTGAGAAGCTTCTTCTTGAAGCAGCAAGACCACAATATGTATACAGATGCTTTGAATGTATACACAGGGAAGAAGGTGTTGAAGCGGCAGGAACTAATCTTATCCTTACAGGCAATTCAATTAAAGAACATCTCAAGGGATGTGACCGTATGGTGCTGTTATGTGCAACAATATCGGCAGAAGTTGACAGACTTTTGAGAAAGCTTGAACTTAAAGATATGGCTGCAATGGTGGTTGCCGACAGCCTTTCAAGTGTAGCTGTTGAACAGGTATGCAGTAAGGCGGAACAGATAATTGCCGATAAGTTTGAAGGGACTTATCAGACATGGAGATTCGGAATAGGATATGGAGACCTTCCGCTTACATTACAGCCGGATTTTTTAAGGATACTTGATGCCGGAAAGAGGGTTGGCGTATATGCAACTAAAAGCTGTCTGCTCACACCGAGAAAGTCGGTTACTTGTATAATAGGAGTGTCGGATAAACCGCTTCCGAAGTCACAGCGCGGATGTCAGACATGTAATATGAAAGGGAAATGCCCTTACAGCGGAACTGATATTGGGTGTGGAAGATAACAGGAAAGATAACAGATAAAAGAGGACAGAATAATGAACAATAGTTTCAGGGATTTACTTAAAAATGAATATGTTATTCTTGACGGGGCAATGGGAACAATGCTTCAGGCAGCAGGGATGAAGATGGGAGAAACACCGGAAGTCCTGAGCATTACGCAGCCGGAGCTGCTTGAGAATATTCATTCACAGTACATAAAGGCTGGTTCACAGATAGTATATGCCAATACATTCGGAGCCAATCCATACAAGCTTGAGGGCTGCGGATATTCACTTGAGGAGATAGTCAAAGCAGCGATTGCCAATGCGAGACGTGCAAGTGATGCCAATCCGGCAGAAGACGGAAGCAAAGCGCTTGTAGCTCTTGATATAGGACCTATCGGACAACTTATGGAACCTACAGGAACCATGAGCTTTGAAGAAGCTTATGATATGTATGCACAGCTTATAAAAGCAGGAAGTGATGCAGATCTCATTGTGTTCGAAACAATGACAGACCTGCTTGAGGTTAAGGCAGGAGTACTTGCGGCAAAGGAAAATTCCGACCTTCCTGTCATGGTTACAATGACATTTGAGATGAACCACAGAACATTTACAGGTGTATCCGTACAGTCAATGGCATTAACCCTTGAAGGGCTTGGCGTGGATGCAATAGGTGTCAACTGTTCCCTCGGACCGAAAGAACTTGAACCGGTTGTAAAAGAACTTGCGGACTGGACCAACCTGCCGATTGTCCTCAAGCCTAATGCAGGGCTTCCTGACCCTAAGACTAACAAATACAATCTGTCAGCTGCCGATTTTGCTGAATCAATGAAGATTCTGCTTCCGTATGGGATAAAGGTATTTGGCGGATGCTGTGGTACAACACCTGACTTTATCAGGGAACTTAAGAATATGCTTAAGACAGAGGGCAATCCGGCAACACACAGCAAAAAGACAGGTGCAGCAGTGTGCTCACCTACACAGGCGGTCGCAATATCGCAGCCGAGAATAATCGGTGAGAGAATTAACCCGACAGGCAAGAAGCTTTTTAAGGAGGCACTCCTTAATAATGATATAGATTACATACTTAATCAGGCACTTGAGCAGGTTAAGGGCGGAGCTGATATCCTTGATGTCAATGTCGGACTTCCGGGAATTGATGAAAAAGAGATGATGGTCAAGGTGGTTAAGGCACTTCAGGGAATTGTGGATGTGCCGCTCCAGATTGACTCAACAATACCTGAGGTGCTTGAAGCTGCACTCCGTGTATATAACGGAAAGCCGATAGTTAATTCTGTTAATGGTGAGGAAAAGTCTCTTGCAACCGTACTTCCGCTTGTTAAGAAGTATGGTGCTGCTGTTGTCGGGCTTACTCTTGACGAGGGAGGAATACCGAAGAAGGCAGAGGACAGATTCCGTATCGCACAGAAGATACTTGACAGGGCGCAGGCAATAGGCATCCCGAAGGAAGATGTATTTATTGACTGTCTTACACTGACGGCGTCCGCGGAGCAGGAGAATGTAATGGAGACGATTAATGCGCTCCACCGTGTCAAGACCGAGCTGGGACTTAAGACAGTCCTCGGAGTATCCAATATATCATTCGGACTTCCTAACAGAGAGCTCGTTAATCACATTTTCCTTGCAATGGCTCTTAATAACGGACTTGACCTGCCTATAATCAACCCTAATAACGAAGCAATGACAGGTACGGTAAGGGCATACAAGCTTCTTGCCAATTATGATGTCAATTCAGTTGAATATATTAAGGCATATGCCAATATGCCTAAGGTTAAAAAGATAGTAATAGATGACAATGCGTCAGGAGCGGCTGCAAAGGCGGACGGCAATGCACCGCTTGGCGGCGGGGATACGCTTATGCATGCAGTGCTTAACGGACTTAAGACTGAGGGAGCACAGTGTACTGAAGAACTGCTTAAGACAATGGATTCAATGGAGATTGTGAATGATATTCTTATTCCGGCACTTGACAGAATCGGAGCTGATTTTGAAAAAGGTAAGATATTCCTTCCACAGCTTATACAGTCAGCAGGCGTTGCCCAGGCTGCATTTGAAGTAATTAAAAAGCAGATGGCAGGTAAGGATTCCAAGCCTGTTAGCAAGGGAAAGATAGTTATAGCAACTGTTAAGGGAGATATTCATGATATTGGCAAGAATATTGTAAAGGTACTCCTTGAGAATTACGGATATGATGTGATAGATCTTGGCAAAGACGTAGAGTATCAGGCTGTTGTAGATGCGGTGCGTGAGAGCGGTGCAAAGCTTGTAGGTCTGTCAGCACTTATGACAACAACTCTTGTTTCAATGGAAGAGACAATAAAGCTTATCCACGAAAATAACCTTGACTGTAAGATAATGGTCGGGGGTGCTGTACTTACTCCTGAATATGCAGAACAGATACATGCGGATTTTTATGCAAAGGATGCCAAGGAATCGGTTGATATTGCCAAGCGTGTTATCGGATAATTATTTTGACATGATTTTAACGAGGCGTTATAATAATAACGGCTTAAAGTCCTTATGATGAAAAGGGGTGCTATATGAGCAGCGATAAAAAAATATCATCTGCGGTTATACGCAGACTCCCAAGATACTACAGATATCTTGGAGAGATAAAGGAAAGCGGCATACAGAGAATATCATCCAACGAACTCAGTAATCGTATGAAAGTTACTGCGTCACAGATACGTCAGGATCTTAATAATTTTGGCGGATTCGGGCAGCAGGGCTATGGATATAATGTTGAATATCTGTACGAGGAGATAGGCAAGATTCTCGGAATAGATAAGACACACAGCATGGTTATAGTAGGTGCCGGTAATCTCGGACAGGCAATAGTTAATTCTGAAGACTTTGCCAAGAGGGGATTTATCATAAGGGGAGTGTTTGATAATAATAAGGAGCTGGACGGCAGGAAGATAGGAGAACATCAGATAATGATGTCTGACAGGCTGCCACAGTTTATAAAAGACGAGAATATAGAGATACTTGCAATAACCGTTCCGAAAGATGCGGCGCGGGAAGTCGCCAGAGTGGCGGTTGAAGCGGGGATTAAGGCAATATGGAATTTTGCACATACTGATATTAATGTCCCGGACAATATTGTCGTTGAGAATGTACATCTGTCAGAGAGCCTTATGAGACTTTCATATAATATGGCCAATCATGCTAATCAGTAAGAAAGGGGGAATGTTTGATGGCTGAGATAACAAGCGATTTCATAAAGAGCAATGCAGCCTTTAAACAGATTCCGATACTGACTCTGGACAAGAATTATTACAGCCTTTTCCCGGATGAGAGTGATAAGCCGGAGACTATAAGGGTACTTGAAGAAAGAGTTAATAATCTGCTTAAGAAGCAGGGACAGGTTAATAATGACCTTAAGGAAGTTAAGAAGATTAAAAGCAGACTGATTCAGGGCGTTGTTGATGATATGGAGATGGACAGTAGTGATCCGAAACACCTTAAGAAGATGAACGAGAGCCAGAGACTTATTCAGGAGGCAAAGGGCAAGATTGCCCAGCTTGAGGATGAATCACTTGATGTTCCACACAAGCTTGCAGCAGCTAATCTTGATCTTCTTACTGCAACTATACGTTACTGCTATGGCAGGATGAATTCAAACAGGGCAGATATCGCACTGCTTGATAAGTGGATTAATGATACAAGAGTTAAGCTGAAGAAGAATCTTGTGATTAAACAGGATAAAGAGCTAGGTAACGAAGAGATGTACGGTCATCTTCATGATATACTCGGACAGGGGCTTATGGGTCTGCTTGATGAGAGAAATGAGCAGCAGGAATGATAGTCGGAATCGGCAATGATATTTTGGAGATGGAGCGGGTCAGAAAGGCATGTGAAAAGGAGTCCTTTCTGGGTCGCTGTTTTACAGATAAAGAGATTATCCAGTCTGATGGCAGTGCGAGTTTCTATGCCGGCAATTTTTGTGTTAAGGAGTCGGTGGCAAAAGCACTTGGCACCGGATTCTCAGGCTTTGGCCCAAGAGACATAGAGGTACTCCGTGATGACATGGGCAAGCCATATGTGGTTCTGTACGGTGAAGCAGGAAGACTGGCTGATTCTATTGGTGTTACGCATATACATGTAAGTATTTCCAACCTTAAAGAGCTTGTCGCGGCAGTAGCCGTGGCTGAGAAATGTGACTGAAAATGTGACTGAATGGAGGTTAACTATGCAGTATTTACTTAATGAGAGACAGGCAAGAAAAGTTGATGATGTTACAATCAGCAAGATAGGCATTCCATCGATGGTCCTTATGGAACGTGCCGCACTGTCAGTGGCATCAGCAGTTGAGAAATATCTTCGTAAGACATATGCAAGTGCAGATAAAGCAATGAAAAAAGCAAGGATAATAGCTGTATGCGGAAGCGGCAATAACGGCGCAGATGCTGTTGCAGCTGCAAGAATACTTCATGAGAGAGGCTATGCTGCGGATATATTTGTGATGAGAAAGACCGGCTCTGATGAGTTCAACGCCCAGCTTGGAATCGCAAAGGCATCGGGTGTTAAGATTTTCAACAAGGTCAGGCTGACGGAATATAATATTATCATAGATGGACTGTTTGGCATTGGAATAAGCAGGAACATTGAGGGCAGATATGAGCAGGTAGTAACACAGATAAATGCATCTGATGCATGGGTCCTTTCGGTTGATATTCCTTCAGGAATAAATGCGTCTGATGGCAGAATCATGGGAACTGCAGTAAAAGCAAACAAAACAGTTACATTCGGGTGCGTCAAGATAGGCAGTGTCCTATACCCGGGAGCAGAATATTCAGGCAAAGTGAAGGTGGAAGACATAGGATTTGCCGGCGCAGCACTTAATGCTGTGCGTAATAAGGCATTTACATATTCAGTTGACGATCTGGAACGTATTCCTAAGCGCAAAGCGTATTCCAACAAAGGAACATATGGAAGGGTTCTTGTCATTGCAGGCTCGTTTTCAATGGGAGGAGCAGCAAGCCTTGCGGCACTCTCGGCATATCGCAATGGTGCAGGACTTGTAAAAGTGTTTACGCATGAGAATCAGCGTGTCGCTGTCCAGAAGAATATACCTGAGGCGATTGTTGAGACATATCGCGATGTTGAGACACAGGAGGATCTTGAAAGCAGGCTTAAAAAAGAACTTGAGTGGGCAACATGTGTTATTATAGGCCCGGGTCTTGCAAAGACACAGATAGCAGTGTGCATGACAAGATACATACTCATGAACAGCAGTGTAACTACTATTGTGGATGCAGATGCACTTAATATAATAGCTGAAGACAAAGAACTTAAGAATCTGCTGGCATGCCGTAACACGGAGGAAGCCGATTTTATACTTACACCACATATTGGAGAGATGGCAAGACTGGCAGGTACATCAGTTGCATCAATCCAGGGCAGGCTGATACAGACGGCAGTTTCGTTTGCATCGAGATATAAGGTTATATGTGTGCTGAAGGATGCAAGGACAATAGTGGCTGATTCTAAGAAGACAGTATATATAAATACATCAGGTAACAGCGGAATGGCAACAGGAGGCTCGGGAGATGTCCTTACAGGTGTTATTGCCGGCATGAGAGTGAGCGGGCTTAATGCATATGAAGCAGCGTGCATGGGAGTGTTCCTTCACGGGCTTGGTGGTGATTATGCAGCATCCAGACGCGGCGAACACGGTATGAAGGCCGGTGATATCATAGACGGAATAACTAATCTTATGGCAGCAGCACAGAACCACAAATAAGCTGTGTCTGCGGAATGGAGAGTAAAGTGAAAAAGTATACAAGGGTATATGCAGATATAAATCTTGACAACATAGAATACAATGTCAGGGATCTTATGGCACTCACAAAGCCGGGGACAAAGGCTATGGCTGTTGTAAAAGCAGATGCTTACGGTCATGGTGATGTTGCAGTTGCAAAAGCTGTAAATGACATTGTTGACGCATATGCAGTGGCTACTGTTGAAGAGGGAATTAATCTGAGACAGAATGGAATTGAGAAGATGATTCTTGTGCTTGGATATGTAGACGAGATGCATTATGACCAGGTGATAAGATACGCTTTGTCAATACCTGTATTTGATACAGAGATGGCAAAGAAGATGTCTGCAGCAGCTGTCGCTGCCGGGGAAAATATCAGGTGCCATGTTAAGGTTGACACGGGAATGCACAGAATCGGGCTCAGACCTGATGATGATGGCATTAAAACAGTTCTTGCGCTTGCGAAGTATGATGGCCTTGATGTTGAAGGAATCTTTACTCATTTTGCAACCGCAGACGAAAAGGATAAGACAGCAGCATACAGGCAGTTTGAACTTTTTAAAACTTTTGTTGAAAAGCTTGAGAATGAAGGTATGCATTTTAAATACAGACACTGTTCTAACAGTGCGGGTATTATTGATATGCCTGATGTTAATATGGATATGGTGCGTCTTGGAATTGCAATGTATGGAATGTATCCGTCTGAAGAGGTCAGCCATGATGTGGTTGAACTGAAGCCTGCGATTGAACTCAAAAGTTCAGTTACAATGGTAAAGACAATACAGCCGGGCGAACGTGTAAGTTATAATGGAACATTTGAAGCAAAACGTGTTACGAGGCTTGCAACTATAGAAACAGGATATGGTGACGGATATCCAAGAAGCCTGTCTAATAAGGGATATGTACTTATAAGAGGCAGGAAAGCACCTATAACAGGGCGGGTATGTATGGATCAGTTTATGGTCGATGTTACTGATATACCTGATGTCGGAAGACTTGATGAAGTAACACTTATAGGACGCGATGGAAATGAGTATATATCTGTTGAGGAGATTGCGGCACTTGCCGGCACATTTAACTATGAGTTCGTGTGTGATCTCGGCAAGAGAATCCCACGTAATTACTATAGAGACGGCAGATATATAGGCAGCATGGATTATTTTTATCGCAAGTGGGACATTTAATAACCGGATTTTAATCTGAAATCACTGTATACACACTGTTAAGCGGGGAATAATAGGTACATACAAGCTTATATATGGAGTGTGATTTGATGTGGTTGTTAAAAGAGGAGATATATTTTATGCAGATTTAAGACCGGTGGTCGGATCTGAACAGGGGGGAATCAGACCGGTTCTGATAATACAGAATGATACCGGCAACAGACACAGCCCTACAGTGATATGTGCAGCGATTACAAGCAGGCAGAACAAGGCAAAGCTTCCTACTCATGTCGAGATTGATTCAATGAAATACGACATAGTGAAAGATTCCGTTATACTGCTTGAACAGCTGAGAACAATAGATAAAAAGAGGCTTAAGGACAAAGTGTGCCATCTTGACAATGAGATAATAACACAAGTCAATAAAGCTTTGCAGGTAAGCCTTGAAATGCCTGAAGAAGAATGATACAATTAATTTGATTTTATTTTTTAATAGTACGAATGGAGGAAGTGTTTTGGGTGCCAAAGAGCCAGGTCAGTCGTTCTTAGATAAGATTTTTCGTAAGAAAGATGATAATGTGACCGATGAGATTAAGAATATCGTGCAGGAGGGACATCAACAGGGAGAGCTGCTTGACAGTGAGGCTGAGATGATAACGAACATTATTGAGTTCGGTGACAAGGAAGCTCACGATATTATGACACACAGAAAAAATATAGTGGCAATTGATGCCGACACTACAATAAAAGACTGTTTTGAATTCGTCCTGGGGGAGAATTATTCGAGATTTCCGGTGTATGAAGGCGATATAGACCATATTATAGGTGTTATGCATCTTAGAGATCTCCTTAAGATATATGCGGATTCGTATAAGCGGAATCATACGATATACGAACTTAAGGACGAGATGCTTTTTGATCCACATTTTATTCCGGAGACACGTAATATTAATGCACTGTTTAAGTCTATGCAGTCTGAGAAGGTGCATATGGCTGTTGTTGTTGATGAGTATGGGCAGACAACAGGAATAGTGACTATGGAGGATATCCTTGAGGAGATTGTAGGCAATATCATGGATGAATATGATGTTGAGGAACAGTATATTGTCCGTGACAGTGACGGTTCATACATAATGGACGGATATACACAGCTTGATGATATAGAGGACATGCTTAATATAAGTTTTGCAGATGAGGATTCCGATACACTGAGCGGATTTATTATATCGAGAATGGAACATCTTCCTGAAGATAATGAACAGTTTGAAGTATGGTACAGTGGATACAGATTCAGTGTGCTTGAGGTAGATAATAAAAGGGTAAAAAAGGTACGTGTGACGTATGAGCCCCATGACGAAGAGGGAGAGAAGAATGAGTAATTACAATATTGAAACCAAATGTGTCCAGAGCGGCTGGCAGCCTAAGAACGGGGAGCCGAGAGTGCTTCCGATTATTCAGAGCACAACCTTCAAATATGAGTCGAGTGATGAGATGGGAGCGCTGTTTGACCTTGAAAAGAGCGGATATTTCTATTCAAGGCTGCAGAATCCTACTAATGATTATGTGGCTCAGAAGATATGTGATCTTGAAGGTGGATGTGCTGCAATGCTTCTTTCGTCAGGACAGGCAGCTAACTTCTATGCAACATTTAACATATGTGAGGCAGGAGACCATATGATAAGTTCTTCTGCAATATACGGAGGTACATTCAACCTGTTCGGAGTTACCATGAAGAAGCTCGGAATAGAATGTACATTTATAGATCCTGATGCAAGTGAGGAAGAGATTGAAGCAGCCATAAGACCGAACACAAAGCTTATATTCGGTGAAACGATTGCTAATCCGGCGCTTACGATACTTGATATTGAGAAGTTTGCTAATGTTGCACACAGGCATGGTATGCCGCTTATAGTTGATAATACGTTTGCAACACCGGTTAACTGCAGACCTTTTGAATGGGGTGCCGATATAGTAACACATTCGACGACAAAATATATGGATGGACACGCAGTTGCGCTTGGCGGATGTATTGTTGATAGTGGCAATTTTGATTGGGAAGCACATGCGGACAGATATCCTGGGCTTACTACTCCTGATGAATCGTATCATGGAATTATATATACTAAAAAGTTTGGCAGGGCGGCATACATTACTAAAGCTACATCACAGCTTATGCGTGATTTGGGCTCAATGCAGTCTCCGCAGAATGCATTCCTGCTCAATCTTGGTCTCGAGTCTCTGGCGCTCAGAGTAAGGAAACACTGTGAGAATGCTGACAAGGTGGCAGCGTATCTTAATAACAATGATAAGGTTGCATGGGTTAATTATGCGGGACTTCCGGGCAACAGATATTATGATCTTGCCAGAAAATATATGCCGGATGGCATATGCGGTGTAATTTCGTTCGGGCTTAAGGGCGGAAGGGATACTGCCGTTAAGTTCATGGACAGTCTCAAGCTCGTTGCTATAGTTACTCATGTTGCGGATGCAAGGACATCAGTGCTTCATCCGGCAAGCCACACACATCGTCAGATGACAGATGAGCAGCTTATTGAGGCAGGTGTACAGCCTGATCTTATAAGACTCTCGGTCGGAATCGAGAATGCGGATGACATAATTGCTGATATAGAACAGGCATTAACAGATATTTAGGCGGATTTTAACAAGAATGTACTACAGACGGAGCCAATGAATCAGTATGAATAATGAGATTGATTTCAGACATGCTGTCAACGATATGGCATGTTCGATAATTACATTTGACAGCAATTACATTGTGGTAAAAGCTGACCAGCGTGCATATCAGTTTGTGTATGAGGAATATACAAGATTCGACAAGCTTATTGCAGATGATGATGTAGAACGATTTTACAGATATATAGAGAATGAAGATGCTCCATCTGAGCAGTTTGTTGTTGTTAGGATGAGGAGAAGAGACGGCGTATACAGACCGTGTCTTATTATTGCGCTCAGACGTGCATATCCGGTTAACGGAACAAAATATACTGACGTGGAGCTCAGAGATATTGTAACGCTGAATGCCAGATATAAGAAGATGGATCTTGATGTGCGCAAATACCGCAGCATAATGGGAATGCTTGCGGAATATTTCTTTGAGTATAATCCGTCTGACGGGATGTTTACATTTTTCTGTTACAGGGGATACAGGGCTGATAATATTGAAAAGGCTGATATAGATGAAGTCCTGAAGAGACTGATTGAAGAAAAGCATGTTGACGGCGATAATATTGATAAGCTGTATATGCTTTTTGAGAAGATAAAGAGTTGTGAAGCAAGCTTTACGGTTGAACTTGAGACCAATATATTCCGCGGGGGAGAGAATTATGAGCTTATGTCATTCCACGGACAGACATTGTACTATGATAATGAGCTTGCAAGAGTGATAGGGATTGCTTCACATGTATCGCGTATAGGCAAAGCAACATCCGGAGAATTAAGTGATGATGCGGCGGAGAAAGATTCAGCTACAGGGATTCTCAACAAAAAAGCAATGACCGACTTTGTTGAGAATAAGATAAGACATTTTAACGAAACAGGCAGGCAGGAACCATTCTGGCTTGCAATATGTGATATTGATTATTTTAAGAATGTTAATGATACATACGGACATCTTTTTGGTGATGAGGTAATATACAGATTTGCCCAGACTATAAGAACCTGGGTAGGAGATAAGGGTGTTGTCGGGCGAATCGGTGGTGACGAGTTCATGATAATGCTTGATGGTGCAGATGATGTTACAGAATTGAGAAGTATCCTGATTGGCATAAGGGAAGAGCTTGAATGGGCATTTCAGAATAAAGCACCGGATTACAGATTTACGACATCTATAGGAGTTGCTAATTACCCAAAAGATGCAGACGATTATGTCAGACTGTTTAAGATTGCGGATAAAGCACTTTATATAGCCAAGGAAAAGGGACGTGACAGATTCATAATATATGAAAAGGAACTTCATGGAGAGCTGGAAGAAGAAAAAGAAGGTGCTTATGCTGCACATACATGTGCGGAGCTTAAGCCGATAGCAAAAGCAGAGCTTGCGTCTAATCTTATATTCCTGCTTACCAAAGCCGGCAGGGATGTTATACCGCATGTCCTTGACAGTATTATAGAGAATCTTAATATACATGGCATAACGATATATGAGAGTGATGCAGATGGACGGATACGTACATCAATGACAGCGGGCAGATATAACATGTCTGTCGGAGATATATCGGATATTATGGACAGCAGGTATCTGGAACTGTTCAACGCCAATGGGATCAACCAGATACATAATGTCAAGGAATGTGAGATTCACTGTCCTGAAATGTATGATTTCTGGAAAGATCACGAGATATGTTCAACGCTTCAGTTTATGATAGGTTCTAATGAGCACGTTATGGGAATTGTATCATTTGATATATTTGGTGCTCACAGAAGAAAGTGGAGCGAGAATGACGTTAATACGTTATATATGATTGTAAAATTCATCGGCAATGCATTGGAGTCATAATGACACATAACAGATTTAATAAGAATATATTTGCATATATACCGGCTGCTTTGATGTGGCTTGTTATATGGCAGATAGCAAGTACTTTGACGGGGCTGGATATTGTACTTCCGGGCCCCGTTAAAGTATTTTTTTGCATGGCAGGAATGCTTGGGCAAAAAAATACTTACATAATTACGATGCATAGTCTCATCAGGATATTTGCCGGATATACGGCTGCGTTTGTGACGGCAGTTTTGGCGGGATTGGCGGCAGGATATGTGCGTGCGGTAAGAATAATGTCAGCACCACTGATAAGCGCGATGCAGGCATTACCTGTAACCGCATTTATAATTCTGGTACTGATGATAGCCGGAGCAAAGAATGTATCAGCAGTAATTGCATTTATCGTTGTATTTCCTGTTGTATATCACGGTATGGTTCAGGGAATTGATAATATGGATAAGAATCTTGCACAGATGGCAGATGTGTTCAACATACATGGAATGAGAAGATTCAGATACATATCTCTTATGCAGTGTATACCTTATATAAGAACGGCTGTAAAAAGCTCAGCGGGAATGTGCTGGAAAGCCGGTGCGGCCGCAGAGGTTATAGGACTTACACGCAATTCAATTGGAGAACAGATGTATCTTGCCAAGCTTTATCTTGAGACGGATGTATTGCTGTCATGGGGGATAATAATTATTATTGCAAGTGTGGTATTCGAGAAGCTGCTTCTGCTTATATCAGATGCGGCTGCAAAGTCATGCTGCAGATATGGAATGTCATGCAGAAGTCATGCGTCAGCAGATAATTGTGGTGGACATAACAGCAGACCGGGTGCAGCTGATATAGAGCTTGATGATGTAAGTGTGGGATATGGTTTGGAAAATGTGATTAATGGCATAAGCGTGAAAATACCGCCAGGAGGACATCTGTGCATTATGGGAGAATCAGGTATAGGCAAGACTACTCTTCTGAAGGTTATCGCCGGACTGCTTGAGTGCCATAAAGGGAGTGTCACAGTTCCGCAAAAAGTATCTGTTGTGTTTCAGGAAAACAGGCTGTGTCCATGGCTTTCGGCATATGATAATGTTAGGCTTGCCGTACCGGATATGCCGGCAGATGTTGTAAGGTCGCACCTTGAGAAGCTCCTTGGGGAAAGCGGCTGTGACAGAAGAGCAGATGAATTAAGCGGAGGTATGAAAAGGCGCTGCGAGATAGTAAGGGCGATGCTTGCAGATTCGGATGCGGTGGTTATGGATGAGCCGTTTGCAGGGCTTGATGAGGATAACAGGAGCATCGCGGTTAAGTACATACTCGATAATATAGGACCAAGGCAGCTTATAGTATCTACGCATGATTTAAAAGATGCCGTGAGGCTTCAGGCAGATGTATTTTTTATTGACAAAAATGGTAATGGTTGATAAGATAATTTTATGCAGTCTTAAGACGTCTTTGACGCACGGCGGACGTAAGTGAAAGGATATGATAATTATGAGACAGGCAGTTTTTTCTATTCTTGTTGGGAATGAGTCAGGTGTATTAAGCCGTATCGCAGGACTTTTCAGCAGAAGAGGATATAACATAGACAGCCTTACTGTAGGGGTAACGCAGGATCCACAGTATTCAAGAATGACTGTTACGGTAACTGGAGATGATGATGTTCTTGAGCAGATTGAGAAGCAGTTGGCTAAGCTCGTTGACGTAAAAGAGATTATGGAGCTTCCTCTTGATGCTTCGGTGTGCAGAGAACTTATACTTATCAAGGTAGAAGCTGACGCAAGCAGAAGACAGGATGTTGCTGCAATTGCAGATATATTCAGGGCTAACATTGTCGATGTCAGCTGCGAAGGTACTATGACTATTGAGCTTACGGGAAGCCAGTCCAAGCTTAGTGCGTTTATTGAACTTTTAGATGATTTTAAAATTACAGAGCTTGCAAGGACAGGTATCACAGGACTTGCAAGAGGCGCTGCAAGTTTAAAATAAATTTTTATTATTATATGGAGGTACCATTAAGATGGCAAAGATTTATTATCAGCAGGATTGCAACTTATCAATGCTTGATGGCAAGACAATTGCAATCATCGGCTACGGCAGCCAGGGACATGCACATGCACTTAACGCTAAGGAGTCAGGATGCCACGTCATTATTGGTCTTTATGAAGGAAGTAAGTCATGGGCTAAGGCTGAAGCACAGGGATTTGAAGTATACACGGCAGCAGAGGCAGCTAAGAAGGCTGACATTATTATGATTCTTATTAACGATGAGCTTCAGGCAGCTATGTACAAGAAGGATATTGAGCCAAACCTTGAGCCTGGTAACATGCTTATGTTTGCACATGGTTTCAACATCCACTTCAATCAGATTATCCCACCTAAGGATGTCGATGTAACAATGATCGCACCTAAGGGACCTGGACATACAGTACGTAGCGAGTATCAGGCTGGTAAGGGTGTTCCTTGTCTTGTAGCTGTTCATCAGGATGCTACAGGTAAGGCACTTGATATTGCACTTGCTTACTCACTTGCAATCGGTGGAGCAAGAGCAGGTGTTCTTGAGACAACATTCAGAACAGAGACAGAGACAGACCTCTTTGGTGAGCAGGCAGTTCTTTGCGGCGGTGTATGTGCACTTATGCAGGCTGGTTTTGAGACACTTGTTGAGGCTGGTTATGACGAGAGAAATGCATACTTTGAGTGTATCCATGAGATGAAGCTTATCGTAGATCTTATCTACCAGAGCGGCTTTGAAGGAATGAGATATTCAATCTCTAACACAGCTGAGTATGGCGATTACATAACAGGACCAAAGCTTATCACAGACGAGACTAAGAAGACTATGAAGAAGATCCTTAAGGATATTCAGGATGGTACATTCGCTAAGGACTTCCTTCTTGATATGTCACCTGCAGGCGGACAGGCTCATTTCAAGGCTATGAGAAAGCTTGCTGCTGAGCATCAGTCAGAGAAGGTTGGTAAGGAGATCCGTAAGCTTTACAGCTGGAACAACGAAGAGGATAAGCTTATCAATAACTAATGAATAATAGCAGTATAATCTGCACATAAGTACGGCTTAAAGCGGAGTTACCCGCTTTAGGCCTACTTTTTTAGCAGATATTATTAAGATCGGAGGGCTTATGAGAGAGGTATTACCCGGAGAATTCTACAGGCATTTCAAAAATAAGTTATATCAGATAAAGGGAATTGCATATCATTCAGAGACTAAGGAAAAAATGGTTGTATATCAGGCTATGTATGGGGACTTCAAATGGTACGTAAGACCGTATGATATGTTCATAAGCGAAGTCGACCATGAGAAGTATCCGGATGTTAAGCAGTTATACAGATTTGAGAAGGTAACACCGGAGACTGAGACAATAAAGCCAGACACTGCGCCACAGGCAGTACAGGCGGATGGTACGGAATATGATGAGTCAGGTGTTAATCCTGCACTTATTCAGTTCCTGGATGCCGGGGATTACAGAGAAAAACTGAATGTGCTGACAGCAATCAGGGCAAAGCTGGATGACAGGCTTGTGGATGATATAGCGACAAGCATGGATATAACAGTGCCGGACGGCTCGATTGATGAGAGATTTATGTCTCTTAAGGCATGTATACTGGCACATGCCAAATATGAAGAAAGCAACCGCCTCAGATAATATAGTTGGAATGAGGATAGATATGGATATTTACAGAATGAATATTGATGCCATAGTAAGTCATCTCAAGAGGGGATTTAAAAGAAGCGATGATTTTAAGATAGGCATTGAGATAGAACATTTTGTCTTTGACAGCAATGACAGATCAGCAGGATATGAGAAGATCTTGGATGTTATGAAGGATATAATGGGCGAGGATGACAAGCCATACTATCTTGAGGGACATCTTATTGGGTTTTATAATGACAGATACTCTATATCACTTGAGCCGGCATCACAGCTGGAGATAAGTATTGCACCATGCGCATCAGCCGATGAACTTGTGTGCATATACAGGGATTTCAGAAGGATACTTGATCCTGTACTTAGCAGATATAATCTCAGAGTGGAGTGCTATGGTTACAATCCGTATGAATCAGCACAGGAACTGGACATAATCCCTAAGAAGAGATATGAATATATGGACCGCTATTTTCAAAAAGCCGGTACAAGGGGCAGAAATATGATGAGGGCAACAGCATCTGTCCAGGTATCGGTGGATTATAGTGATGAGAATGATGCAATACGAAAGTACAGACTGGCAGCAATTCTTTCACCGGTCTTTTCGTTAATGATGGATAATTCACCTGTATTTGAGAAGCAGCCTGCTGCAATGCACATGGTACGTGCATATGTTTGGGATGGAGTTGACGCAGACAGGTGCGTTCTTATGGATGGTTGTCTTGCTCCGGATTTTTCATTTGAAAAATATGCGGAATATATTATGAATATGCCGGCAATTCTCGTGATGGAAGGTGAGACTGCCGTATATACGGATGATAAGAAGATAAAGGATATATATGCGGAACGTGTAATGACTGATGAAGAGGTTATGCATGTGCTGTCAATGGCATTTTTTGATGTAAGGCTTAAGAATTACATTGAGATAAGAATGGCAGATAGCTGTAATATAGATAAAGCGGCATGGTATGCACGTATTATATGTAATATATTTTATAATGATGATAATATGGGAAAGGCTGAGGAGTATTTTGCGGGCGTAGGACAGAAAGACGTGCTTGAGGCAAGAGAATCTCTTATACAGCATGGAAAAGATGGAATTATATATGGAAAGAAGGCTGAATGCGTAGTCAGATTTGTTACTGAACTTGGCAGTAATGCTGCTGTTAAAGAATAACCGGATACGCAGATCGAATAAATATGAGTAAGATTACACAGATATATAATGAATATGTGGACATTGTCAGAAGTGATATGCCACAGGCTAAGAAATCAGCGCAGGATATGCTGGATTATATACTTAATTCAACGGCAAAGTATCATGGAAGATGTGTTAAGAGCCTGCATGTGCCTAAGCTTATAACAGATGAGGAAGTTGAACTTTTTAAAAATCTTGTTACAACGCTCTATGGGATATTTGACAAAGTAATTGCTGAATACATGGTCAACTCCGAATACCGTAAGCTGTTTGGTTTTGATAAGCGCCTTGAGGAACTTATAATGAGAAAGCCTGTTTACTCATCTAATATACCTATTGCAAGAGTTGATATATTTCTTGATGAGAACACGCATGATTTTAAATTTTGTGAGTTTAACACAGACGGTACAAGCGCAATGAATGAGGACAGGGAACTTTGCAAGGCTGTTGCAGTTACACAGGCTTTCAGAAAATTTACTGAGAAGCACAGGGTGAGAACATTTGAATTGTTTGATTCATGGGTAGATGCTGCAACGGATATTTACAGGGATTACTGCAGCAGAAAGAATATCGGAGCGCATAAGGCAACAGTCTGTATAACTGATTTTATGGAGAGCGCAACTGAGAATGAGTTCAATATTTTCAGGGAAGCTTTTGAAAATGCAGGATACAATGCATATGTATGTGAGATAAGAGAACTCAGGCACCATGACGGAAAGCTGTACACTCCTGACGGGCATGTAATTGATATTGTATACAGACGTGCGGTTACGAGTGATATTATGGCTCATTATGATGAGGTTACACAGTTTATAGATGCAGTGAAGGAAGAAGATGTATGTCTGCTTGGTGACTTCAGGACGCAGATAGTGCATAATAAGATGATATACAAGGTACTTCATGATGACATGACTAAGAAGCTGCTTACTGATGATGAGCAGAGTTATGTTGAGGCACATGTTCCATATACTGTTGTATTCAATGATGAATCGCTTGGACGTAAATACTCAGATACAACTCTGGGGGAAGCTGTTACCGGCAACCGTGAAGGATGGATTATTAAGCCGGAGGATTCATATGGCTCCAAAGGTGTACATGCGGGTGTGGAATGTACTCAGGAAGAATGGGAGAATTTCCTTAAAGAGAATATAAATAAAGGTTATATACTTCAGGAGTTTGTGCATCCTTATAAGACAGAGAATGTCGACTTTTCAAAGGATGATGATTGGCATCTGTACAGCAACCTTACGGGACTGTTTGTATATAACGGGAAGTTCGCCGGAGTATATTCCAGAATATCAGCCTGTGAAATGATATCAACACAGTATAGCGAGATGTCAATTCCTACCTTTGTTGTTGAAGCGTAATTGTTATAACGCAATTGTTTTAGACATTGTTAAGAAAATGTTTATTGGAATGAGTGGGCAGGGTATGTTATTCTAATAGCATCACATAAAGGGGGACAATGAATGGACGAGAAATCATTTTCAACAATAACACCACAGATAAGTGAATTGGCTGCAAAATGCAGAGAGTGCAACAGAATCGAGAATTCACTTTATGAGAAACATCAGGTAAAAAGAGGCCTGAGGGATCTTAACGGCAAAGGTGTCCTTACAGGACTTACAGAGATAAGTGAAATCAAATCAAGCGAGACACTGCCTGATGGTACAAGCGTGCCATGTGATGGTAAGCTCTACTACAGGGGGATTGATGTGGAGGATATAATCCGCGGCTTTATGGCAGATAAGCGCTTTGGTTTTGAAGAGGTCACATATCTGCTTGTATTCGGAAAGCTTCCCAATGAGACGGAGCTTGCGGAATTTAATAAGCTTCTTGGAGGCTACAGATGTATACCTCCTAACTTTGTCCGTGATATTATAATGAAGAAGCCGAGCCGCGATATTATGAATGCCATGGCAAGAAGCGTACTTATGCTGTATTCTTATGACGATAAGGCAGACGACATAAGCATACCTAATGTTGTAAGGCAGAGTCTTCAGCTTATATCGGAATTTCCGTTGCTTGCTGTATACAGCTATCAGGCTTACAGACATGCCCATGTAGGAGGAAGTCTTATAATTCATGAGCCGAGACCGGAACTTTCAACAGCCGAGAATATTCTTCATCTGCTGCGTCCGGACAGTAAATATACGCCATTTGAGGCAAAGGTGCTTGACCTTGCACTTGTTCTTCATGCAGAACATGGCGGCGGTAATAATTCAACATTTACAACACATGTAGTTACATCATCGGGAACAGACACATATTCATCGGTTGTTTCATCTCTTGGTTCACTGAAAGGCCCTAAGCATGGCGGTGCCAACATAAAGGTTGTTAAGATGTTCCAGGATATTAAGGAACATGTCAAGGACTGGGATGACGAAGATGAGATAAGTGAGTATCTTGATAAGATTCTTCATAAACAGGCATTTGACAAGACAGGACTTATATACGGAATGGGACATGCAGTGTATTCACTGTCAGATCCGAGAGCTAACGTGTTCAAGGGCTTTGTTGAACAGCTTGCAGAGGAGAAGAACAGGCATGATGAATACAGACTCTATGCTAATGTTGAGAAAATAGCAGCGCAGCTTATAGCAAATGAGCGTAAGATATACAAAGGTGTCAGCGCCAATGTTGATTTTTACAGCGGATTTGTGTATAGTATGCTTGATCTGCCGCTTGAGTTATATACGCCGATATTTGCAATTGCAAGAATATCGGGATGGAGTGCTCACAGGATAGAAGAGCTTATTAACTGCGGTAAGATAATCCGTCCGGCATATATGAATGTTTGTCCGAGAACTGAATACATTCCAATGTCAGACAGATAAGGATATGATAAAAATAATATGGAGGGTGCAATGATTAACAGAAGAACAGGTTTGTTAAAAAAGACAGCATGTGCCGTGTGTATGGCGGCAATGGTGCTTTCACTGGCTGCATGCGGTAAGAAGAGCGTTGAAGGAAAGTGGAGCTGTCAGCAGAATGGAGCTGAAACAACATATGAATTCAATGCGGATGGGACAGGGAGCATGGATATCGGAGAAGGAATTGTTATGCCAATAACATATTCTTTTGACAATGGCAGGCTTAAGATATCTTACACAACTCTTGGAACACAGAATGATATTGAGTACAATGCCGTAATTGACAAGAATACATTAACACTCACCAACGATACAGCAAGCCTTACGCTTGATAAGCAGAATTGATTATTAATTCATTATTAATTAAAAGTATACTTTACTTTTGCGAAATGTTATATTAAAATCAATTTACCTGTTAATTTAGAAGTTTCACGGATATGCGCAGAGCCTGCCATATGCAATATATGTGTGATGCCGGACTGCATGCAGTTCTTGAAAAGGATGCGAGGAAGTATGCAAGGCTGCCAGAGTTCTGGCAGCTTGCATCATGCGCATCGGGAACATTTAATTCAATAATAAGCCATGAGGGCAGTTGTAATATTCAGAATGCACGCCGGGATATGCTGCGTCGTGCGCTGATGACCTGCGCACTTGGCGATGACAGCGCAAGACGCTGTATCAAGTCGATGTTCAGAGACATACTTATCGAGAAGTACCGCGTCAATGAACGTAATATCAATGAGGTAATCGTTTTTGATTCACCTTCACATCTTAACCATCATGACAAATTCCACATACTTTTATATGTATTTGAAAAAAGCTATGGCTGCAAAGCATTACAACAGCTCATAATATGTGCGGGGACCGGGAAACACAGAACTGTGCATGCACATGATATAGACAGATTGTACGAAAATTATATGCCGGTGCTGAATTTTTATGAGAAGCTTGAGGTGCTGACACAGAAGATATACAGCACATATAAGGGGATAGGTGCTGCCGATTCAATAATGACAATGGATATAGACGGGCTTGCGGGAGGCTGGGGACAGAACAGGACTATCTGGGTTATGTGCGATGGCAGACCTGTTAATCTTGAATTTTTAAGATTTGATAATCAGAGAGAATTCAGGAGAATAATGAGCGGCTTTGAAAGGCATATATATAACACATCGTGCCGCAGAAGCAGTTCAGGTGTGGAAAGAAAGGAAAAAACAGGGTATATATCAGGTTATCTTTATAATGGAGCAGAAGTTATAGTTGCTTCATCACCCGTATGCAGTTCAAAGATATTTTTTATAAAAAAGTAATTGCACAGCCTTGTACAGACACTGTCTCCGGCTCAAAGGAGACTGTGTGAATAAAATAAGCACGCAGATAAAATATATACCTGCGTGCTTATTATCGTCTCTATATACTCATATTAACATAATTATCAGTCAGCGTTATTGGTGCTGTTTTCACCGGATGAGCTGTCTTTAAGCGTCAGAAGAACAGAATCTACACGCTTGTTGGTTGTTGCCGTAACGAGAATTGTCATATCAGGGAACTCAAGCTTATCGCCCTTCTCGGGAAAACGGTCAAGCTGCTCAATGATGAATCCACCGATAGAATCATATTCTTCGGAATGAAATGATGTTCCAAGAATATCATTAATGTCATCAAGCTTGGCTGCACCGCTGAGATGATACTGCTTATCGGATATCTTCTCAATATCATCACGCTCATCATCATCATATTCATCTCTGATCTCACCGACAATCTCTTCTAAGAGATCTTCAAGTGTAATGATACCGACTGTCGAACCATATTCGTCAATGACAATTGCAATTGTGTTGGATGTGCTTCGCAGATCCTCAAGAAGTTTGGCTGTATTCTTGTACTCATAAGTGAAATAAGGCTCACGCATTATTTCTCTTATGTTAAAATCATCTCTGGCATCATAAAGAAGAAGATCCTTAATATTGAGAATACCGATTACATTATCAGTTGTTCCCTCATATATTGGAAATCTTGTATACTTATTCTGCTTGAATAATTCAATGATATCATCGTATGTACTGTTGACATCAGCCATAGTCATGTCAATTCGTGGAATCATGACATCTTTGGCGAGGGCATCACCAAAATCGAACACATTATTAATCATCTTCTTTTCTTCTGTCTCAATCTCGCCGTCCTCGTAACTCTCCTCAACGATTGTACGAATCTCATTCTCAGTCATAGAACTCTTGGAATTAGAGGTATTAACACGAAGAAGCTTCATAAGACTGCCTGCCATACCATTAACGATAAATATAACCGGCGTGAAGACAAACATTACAAATTTGATAATGTTAGCGTATGCGAGAGCAATTTTCTCACTGTTAACGGAAGCGGTTGTCTTAGGTGTTATCTCTCCGAATATAAGTATAGCCAGAGTAAGAATACCTGTTGCGATTCCTACGGCAGAGCTGTTAAAGTAACGGCTCACCAGAGTTGTTGTGAGAGATGAAGCAAAAATATTAACAATATTATTGCCAATAAGTATTGCACTCAGCATCTTAGAGGTGTTGTCAAGAATATATAACACCTTGACAGCTCTCTTGTTGCCTGAATCGGCAAGCGTTTTGATGCGGATTCTGTTCACTGACATGTAAGCTGTCTCCGCTGATGAGAAAAACGCTGAAAGCATTAAGAAAATAACAATGGTTACGATTTGTAAGACACTACTGGGGTCCAAAAATTATCACTCCTTTTTTATATAAATGTTTCATAATTGTACCGCATTATGAATATTCTGTCAATAACATTAAGTATGAATGGAGCATGGAAAATATGAAAGATAATGCAATAAGAATTGTGAAAGCGGTAGTTGCTTCATATGTGGCAAGTTTTGTATTTATACTGATAATCGCATTAATGATGTATCGGCTTAAGCTGTCGGAAAATCAGGTGAGAATAGGGATAATGGTCGTATATTTTTTGTCTGCGGCAATTGGAGGATTCCTTCTTTCAAAAAGTATGGGGAAAAGAAGACTTATAATGGGGCTTAGTGCAGGGGTTATATATTTTATCGTACTTACGCTTATGTCGCTTGTGATAAACAAATCGATAGACCGGGATGCGGCAGAGATCATCAAAGCACTTGCGGCATGCAGTATCGGTGGAGTTATCGGAGGAATAGCAGGCTGAAAATAATTATAAAAAATGTCAAAATAAAAAAGGAAAAACAGAAGTTGCACAGAATATAAATAATGTAGCGTAAGAAAACGCCGTTTGGAGAAAGGCGAATGTATGGATCTGAACGAATTGGGAATAAACATAAGGGAAGAACAGGAGAGACGGGAACATCAGTATCTGAGCAGATATGCGTCATTCAGCGATGAGTCTCGCGGACGTGACCGTACAGAGGAGCCCTGCCCGATGAGGACAATATATCAGAGGGACCGGGACAGGATAATCCACTGCAAAGCATTCAGGAGACTGAAGCATAAGACGCAGGTATTTCTTGCACCGGAGGGTGATCATTACCGCACAAGGCTTACACACACGCTTGAGGTATCTCAGATAGCCAGAAGTATTGCAAGGGCACTGAGGCTTAATGAAGACCTTACTGAGGCAATAGCACTCGGTCATGATCTTGGTCACACGCCATTCGGGCATGCAGGAGAGAGAACGCTTAACAGGCTGTGTCCGGAAGGGTTCAGTCATTGCAGGCAGAGCATAAGAACTGTTGAATTTCTTGAAAAAGATGGCAGAGGTCTTAACCTTACAAGAGAGGTAAGGGATGGAATACTCAATCACAGGACAGAAGGAATGCCATATACACTTGAAGGCAAGGTAGTAAGGCTGTCAGATAAGATTGCATATATAAATCACGATATAGATGATGCAATAAGAGCCAGAATATTCAGCGAGAATGATGTTCCGCACGAATATTCGGATATACTTGGCAATAGCACAAAGACAAGGCTTAATACGCTCATCAATGATATAGTGGCGAACAGCTATGGCAGGGATGACATCCTTATGTCGGATGATATTGAGCATGCAATGAAGTCACTGAGACAGTTCATGTTTGATAATCTTTACAGTAACCCTCAGGCTAAGGCAGAAGAAGTCAAGGTGTATAAGCTGATAACCGAACTGTATAATTATTATGTAAGTAATCCTGACAAACTCCCGGGAAATTACATCCGTTTTATTGAAGAGTATAATCAGTCCAAAGAACGGGTTGTATGTGATTATATAGCAGGAATGAGTGATCATTATGCAATTGCCCGGTTTGAGGAGATATATGTTCCCAGGTCATGGAAAGTATAATGAGACATGATGAGGGAAGCAGGTTGGAGATTGGATGAGATATTCAGAAGAATTAATAGAGGAAGTACGCTCACGCAATGATATTGTTGATGTCATTTCAGGATATGTGAAGCTTAAGAAGAGCGGCAGCAACTACTTTGGTCTGTGCCCGTTCCATAATGAAAAGTCAGGTTCGTTCTCTGTGTCACCATCAAAGCAGATGTATTACTGTTTTGGCTGCGGTGCCGGTGGCAATGTAATAACATTTATCATGGAATATGAGAATTACACGTTCATGGAGGCTGTACGGATGCTTGCCGAGAGGGCGGGGATTGAACTGCCGCAGATGGAAGAGACCCCTGAAGAGAGGAAAAGCCGTGATATAAGGTCACAGCTTCTAGAGATTAACAAGCTTGCAGCAGTTTATTATTTTCATCAGCTGAGAGGACAGAATGGCAGCACTGCAATGAATTACCTTAAGAAGAGGGAACTGGGTGATGAGACAATACAGAGGTTCGGACTTGGTTATTCAAGCATGTACAGCGATGATCTTTACAGGTATATAAAGAGTAAAGGCTACAAGGATGATATCCTGAAGGAGTCGGGACTGTTTACATATGGTGACGGCAAGGTTACGGACAAGTTCTGGAACCGTGTAATGTTTCCGATTATGGACATGAATAACCGGGTTATCGGATTTGGTGGACGTGTTATGGGAGACGGCAAGCCAAAGTACCTTAATTCCCCGGAGACAAAGCTGTTTGATAAGAGCCGCAATCTGTATGGCCTTAATATAGCAAGGACATCAAGAAAGCCTAACATAATAATCTGTGAAGGATATATGGATGTTATTTCACTGCATCAGGCAGGCTTTAATCAGGCTGTTGCGTCACTCGGAACAGCGCTTACATCGGGACAGGCATCACTTATGAAGAGATATACGGATCAGGTCCTTATAACATATGACAGTGATGGTGCAGGCGTTAAGGCAGCGCTGCGTGCAATACCGATTCTTAAGGAAGCGGGACTTACAACCAAGGTGATTAATATGAAGCCGTACAAGGACCCGGATGAATTCATAAAGGGACTTGGAGCGGAAGCATTTCAGGAGAGAATCGATAAGGCGCAGAACAGCTTTATGTATGAAATAAGCGCCATGGAGCAAAACTATGACCTGACTGATCCTGACAGTAAGACAAGATTCTTTAATGAAGTTGCCGGGCGTATAGTAGGATTTGAGGAAGAGCTTGAACGCAACAATTATATAGAAGCAGTTGCGGATAAGTATATGGTATCAATGGATGCGCTTAAGGCGATGGTTGGCAATTATGGCAATCGTGTCGGAATTGTGAAGGACAGGCCTGACAGCCGGAGAACTTCATCATCGCACAAAGAGAAGGAAGATGGAATAAGCCAGGCACAGAAGATATTGCTGACATGGCTTGTACAGGATATGTCGTTATATCCGAAGGTGGCAGCTTATCTGTCACCGGATGATTTTATAGAGGAGCCGTTCCATGATGTCGCTGTAAGGCTGTATGAGCAGCTTGACAACGGACAGATTAATCCGGCAGCAATAATAAGCACATTTGACGATGGAGAGACCCAGAAAAAGGTGGCATCCATATTTAACAGGGAACTCGCGGAAGAACTGAGTGACTCTGAAAGGGAGAGAGCTCTTAATCAGACTGTAAAAAAGATAAAGAAAAACAGTCTTGATATAAAGAGCAGGAGTGTCACGGATGTGGCGCAACTGCAGAATATAATAAAGGAGCAGAAAGAGATACAGAATATCCAAATACATCTGTAAAATAAAAGGAGAAGAGACATTATGGCTAAGAAGTCAGAAAAGGCAGTTACAGAGGCAGTACAGGCAGAAGAGGTCAGCACCGCTGAAGTAAAAGAGAAAAAGAAGCCTGCGGCAAAAGCTAAAAAAGAAGCTGATGCAAAGAGTGGGACAAAGACAACAAAGAAGACATCTAAGAAAGAGTCAAAAGCTGAAGAAGAAAAGACAGCTGCAGCAGATGTCGTATTAGAGGCAGAAGAGACTCCGCAGGCAGCCGCTGAGAACAGTGCTGATGATATGAATGCAAGATTCGAAGAAAAGTGCAAAGCACTTCTTGCACTTGCAAAGAAAAAGAAGAACATGCTGGATTATCAGGAAATTATTGATTCATTTACAGATGCTGAGTTTGATGCTGACAAGGTTGAGAAAGTATTTGATTTCCTTGAGGCGAATAATGTAGATGTCAAGATATCTGATGATGTTGAAGAAGAGGAAGATATAATACTTGACCCTGAAGATGATATTGATATCGAGAAGATTGACCTTTCGGTTCCTGAAGGTGTAAGCATAGAGGATCCTGTAAGAATGTACCTTAAGGAGATTGGTAAAGTGCCGCTTCTTAGTGCAGAGGAAGAGATTGAACTTGCAAAGAGAATGGAGAATGGTGATGTTGAGGCCAAGAACAGGCTTGCCGAGGCAAACTTACGTCTGGTAGTCAGCATCGCAAAGAGATATGTAGGAAGAGGAATGCTTTTCCTTGACCTTATTCAGGAGGGTAACCTTGGACTTATCAAAGCTGTCGATAAGTTTGATTTTAGAAAGGGATTCAAGTTTTCAACATATGCAACATGGTGGATACGTCAGGCTATAACAAGGGCAATTGCGGATCAGGCAAGAACTATAAGAATTCCTGTTCATATGGTAGAGACAATCAACAAACTCTTAAGAGTTTCAAGACAGTTACTGCAGGAGCTTGGACGTGAACCGACTCCGGAAGAGATTGCCAAGGAGATGGACATCCCTGTAGAGAGGGTACGTGAGATTCAGAAGATTTCACAGGAGCCGGTATCTTTGGAGACACCTATTGGTGAAGAGGAAGACAGCCACCTTGGAGATTTTATTCAGGATGATAATGTCCCTGTACCTGCTGAGGAAGCAGCAAGCACAATACTTAAAGAACAGCTTGTAGAGGTGCTTGGCACACTTACCGAGAGAGAGCAGAAGGTTCTCAGACTCAGATTCGGTCTTGATGACGGACGTGCAAGAACACTTGAGGAAGTTGGACGTGAATTCAACGTAACAAGAGAGCGTATACGTCAGATTGAGGCAAAAGCTCTTCGTAAGCTGCGTCATCCAAGCCGCAGCCGTAAGTTGAGAGACTTCCTTGATTGATTAATATTTACAGGGAGATTTGACAGGTATAATTATATGTATCAGATTTCTAAAAGACTTGAAACTATTGCTTCCTGCGTTCCGGCAGGAAGCACAGTTGCTGATATAGGCACTGATCATGCGTATATGCCGATATATCTCATACAGAATTCCATAGCTTCGCATGTTATTGCAATGGATGTAAACAAAGGACCTCTTAAGAAAGCAGAGACTAATGTGGAGGAAGCCGGAGTACGGCAGAGCATTGATCTTAGACTTTCTGACGGGCTTGCCGGGCTTAAGCATGGCGAAGCGGACGTCATAACAATAAGCGGTATGGGTGGCAAGCTCATAGAGAAGATTCTTACTGACGGACAGGATGTTATCATGGATGGACAGCAATTTGTACTGTCACCGCAGTCCGAGATAATGCATTTCAGGAAATTCCTTGAAAAACGGGGGTTTTGCACTGATAATGAGAAGATGGTTGAAGAAGATGGCAAGTATTATGTAATTATCTGCTGCCATTATGATGCTGAATATGAGATAAGACGATATGCGCAGCTTTTGTATGGAGAAAAGCTCATAGAACAGAAGGACCCGGTACTTCTGAAAATGTTGGCAAAAGAACTTGAATCATACAGAAAAGTAAAGGCAAAAGTTGAGACCAGCAATTCAGTGCATGCGGTTGTAAGGTTAAGAGAACTTGCAAGAGACATAGAAGCAATAGAATATGTGATTGACCAATGCGCGGCACGCAGCTGAAAAGTTTTAGTGAATAATTGAGGTGACTTGAATTATGAAGGTTAGAGACATAACAGATGCCCTTGAACGTATGAGTCCGCCATCTGCAGCATGTGACTGGGATAATGTAGGGCTTATGGCAGGTGACAAAGATGCCGGTGTCTCAAGAGTACTGGTGACGCTTGATGTCGATGAGGCGGCAATAGATAAGGCGGTGAGCTGTGGGGCAGATATGATAGTTTCCCATCATCCGCTTATATTCGGAAGCATTAAGAATGTTACATGTGACAGTCTTACGGGAAGCAGGCTTGTGAAGCTCCTTGGCAATAAGATTGCATGTTTCTCGATGCATACTAATTTTGATATATGTGGAAGCATGGGAAGCATCGCAGCAGATACACTTGGACTGAGAGATGCTGCAACACTTGAAGTTACGATGCCTGACGGAAACGGACTTGGCAAAGTAGCTGAATATACCGGAGACGAAGTAATAACAGCAGGAGAATGGGCATCCCGTGTCATGAAAAGTTTTGAACTTGATACTGTAAAAGTATTTGGAGATATGGAAAGACCGGTAAGAAAGATTGCAATATATCCGGGCTCAGGTTCAGGTGCAATTAAGACGGCACTGATGCAGAAGGTTGATCTGCTTGTCACCGGAGATATCGGGCATCATGCGGGCATAGATGCCAAAGCAGAGGGGCTTACAGTGATAGATGCCGGACATTATGGAATAGAGCATGTGTTCATAAAGTATATTGCCGGATATATTGGAAGAGAGTGTCCCGGCGTTGATATAGTGACCGCTGATATATGCAGCCCTTTTGAAGTAGTATTTAATCCTGACAGAATGGAGAATTAGTGATTGATATGAAGACATTACTGGAACTGGCAAAAGAAGAACAGTTAAAGACAAAGGATACAATAATTCTTGCCAAGGTAGACGGTAAGCTCAGCGAACTTAATAACTGGGCAATAGAAGACCAGAATGTTGAATTTATAACAACTGCAACGGTACTTGGCAATGAGGCGTACAGGAGAAGCGTACTTTTTATGATGCTTTATGCAATTCACAGAATAGCTCCGGATATTCCCGGAAAGGATGTGAATGTTCAGTATTCACTAAGTAAAGGACTTTTTTGTGAGATTAAAAATGATGCATGTGCCGTCAATCAGGAATTTATTGATAAAGTAAAACAGATAATGTGTGAGACTGTTGCAAAAGATGTGCCGATCATCAAGCATGTTATGCATACGGATGAGGCCGTAAAGGTATTCAGAAAGTTTGGAATGAGTGACAAAGAGCGCCTTTTCAGATACAGAAGAGGCTCAAACGTCAATGTGTATGAGCTTGAGGGCTTTATGGATTACTATTACGGATATATGGCACCATCGACAGGAATGCTTTCGGTATTTGATATATTCCTGTATGAAGATGGATTTGCGTTGCAGATGCCTGTGCCATCAAGTCCGGAAGAAGTTCCGCAGTTCAGGCCGCAGAAAAAGTTATTCGGCGTACTTAAGGAATCATCGGAATGGGATGACATACTTGACCTTGATACTGTGGGAGCACTTAATGATGCAATTGCGGGCGGAAGAATGAAGGAGATCATGCTCGTCCAGGAAGCACTTCAGGAGCAGAAGATTGCGGAGATAGCAAGAAAGATTGCATCAGACAGAAGCAAAAAGTTTATAATGATAGCCGGACCGTCGTCATCGGGCAAGACAACATTTTCACACAGATTATCAATACAGCTTAAAGCCTGTGGTCTTAAGCCGCATCCTATTGCGGTTGATAATTATTTTGTTGAGAGAGAACAGACTCCTCTTAATGAAGACGGAAGCTATAACTTTGAAGATATACATGCAATAGATATTGAACTGTTTAACAGACAAATGACTGAGCTGCTTGAAGGAAAGCAGGTTGAGATTCCTACATTCAATTTTAAGCTTGGAAAAAAGGAATACAAAGGAGATATAAGACAGCTCGGACCTGATGATATTCTTGTGATTGAAGGAATTCACTGCCTTAACGATGAGCTTACGCAGCATATTCCTAATGACAGTAAGTTCAAGATATATATAAGTGCACTCACATCTCTTAACATAGATGAGCATAACAGAATCTCTACAACAGATGCACGTCTTATAAGGAGAATGGTAAGGGATGCCAGAACAAGAGGTGCATCTGCACAGCACACGCTTAATATGTGGCAGTCAGTCAGGCGTGGAGAGGAACAGAATATATTCCCATTCCAGGAGCAGGCTGATGTTATGTTCAATTCATCACTTGTGTATGAGCTTTCAATACTGAAACCGTTTGCAGAACCTATTCTGTTCGCGATTGATAATGACCAGCCTGAATATCAGGAAGCAAAGAGACTCCTCAAATTCCTTGAGTATTTCCTTGCTTATGGTACGGAAGACATACCGAACAATTCACTGCTCAGGGAATTCGTAGGAGGAGGCTGTTTTGATATCTGATAGCAGATATCAGCACAGAGAGTAATTATTAGCTTTTAGAAGTTTGGCAGCAAGCGTACGGGATTCATCATTATAGAATTCCATGCACAGTGCTCCGTGTTCAAATTCACGATTATGTACAATGCCGATATTCTTGATGCTTATAGAGTTAGCTGCAAGAAGTGTTGCAACACTCGCTATGGCACCTTCACGATCTGCAATATCAAGATGAAGAAGATATGCCTGAGGCACAAAGCCTTTTGAAGCGTCACTTATTGAATTGCGGTATTCGCTTGAGCGTTCAAACATGTTATATATGTATCCCTCATTGTGCTCTGCAAGATTGTTGCGGATGTCAGTGAGGGAATTTATATATGCGTCAAGAAGTTCAAGTATTGCAGACGTGTTAGTCATGCATATCTGTTCCCACATCTCAGGTGAAGATGAAGCAATTCTTGTTATGTCCTTAAAACCACCGGCTGCAAGACGCTTCATGAGACCATCACCGGAATCACAGTCGTGTACAAGATTAACGAGACTGCCTGCAATAAGGTGTGGCAGATGGCTTATGCCTGCAACACTGTGGTCGTGTGTCCGGCAGTCCATGACTATTGGAATTGAACCGATTGAACGCACGATTGCAACATATTCATCAAGAACCTCATGTCTGGTAAGAGGAGTCGGCGTAATTATATAGTATGCATTCTCCAGGAGAATTGCTGAGGAATTGGCGTAACCGGTCTTCTCAGAGCCTGCCATGGGATGACCGCCTATATAATTGCTTTCAAGACCTGCCGATACGGCTGCATCGTACACATATCCCTTGACACTTCCTACATCAGTAACCGTGCATGACGGATTGATAATATCTTTGAGCTTCATAAAATATGAGGAAATGTACTGTACCGGAGTACATAAAAATATATAATCGCAGCGCCCGAAAGAATCAGCATCTATTGAAGTGGTGATGTTATCAACGTTGCCATCAGACTTTGCAAGTTCAAGAGGAGCAAGAGTCCTGCTGAATGCTGTAATTGTGCAGTCAGGATAAACATTCTTAAGCGCCCGCGCAATTGAACCGCCTATAAGTCCAAGACCGATAAATCCAAAATGATAATTAGTTCCAATCATAACTTCTCCAATCCCCTAACATTATTGCTTACATTTTAAACGCTTTAGGGAAGAGTGTCAATAAAGCAGGAAGCGTTTTACAAATTCGACATTTAGCTGTATCTTAATTATGTATATGATAATATTTGACAAAAGATTATACAGGAGAGTTATATATGAGCCGTATGCAAAAATGTATAAAAAATATTCTTATTACGGCATTTGTGCTTGCAGGTGCTTTTATAATAAGTCTTGTTTTCCAGCATGTATTTGAGATACAGGAGAGAATAACAACACTGTTTGTATTTGCGGTATTTCTTATCTCTATGCTTACGGAAGGATATATATATGGAATTGTATCTGCAATTGCAGGTGTCCTTGCTGTTAATTATGCATTTACATTCCCTTTTTTTAAGTTTGATTTTGCAACGCCGGTTAATGTTATGTCGGCGATAGTCATGATAGTGCTTGCAATACTTACCAGCACGCTGACTACTAAGGTAAAGCAGCATGAGGCATTTAAGGCGGAGAGTGAGAAAGAGCGAATGCGGGCGAATCTTCTCCGGGCTGTGTCACATGATCTGAGAACACCGCTTACTACTATATACAGTTCAGCATCAGCCCTTGCGGATAACAGGGAGAATCTCAGCGTACAACAGCAGGACGAGATTCTTAACGCAATAAAGGAGGATTCAGAGTGGCTTGTGAGCATGGTAGAGAATCTCCTTTCAATAACCAAGCTTGGAACCGGCAATGTGAAGATAAATAAAAAGCCGGTAGTGCTGGAGGAGCTTATTGATTCCGTAATCTTTAAGTTCAAAAAAAGGTATCCGTCACATGATGTTATTATAGACATCCCTGGAGATATAGTGATGATACCGATGGATGCGATGCTTATAGAACAGGTTATAATTAATCTTCTTGAAAATGCTGTCCAGCATGCAACAGGCATGAAGCATCTGTGGCTCAGCGTATTTGTGATTGGCAATAATGCTGTGTTTGAGATAAAAGATGACGGATGCGGTGTTTCAGACGAAGCTATGAAATCAATGTTCAGCGGCGCTTATGTAAGCAAAGCTTCGGTGCCTGACGGAAACCGCAATAATGCGGGGATAGGTCTGTCAGTGTGTGAGACAATCATCAAGGCACATGGTGGGGACATAAGTGCGTCAAACAGCATGAACAAAGGAGCAGTATTCAGATTTACACTTGGTATGGAGGAAAATTAAGTGGGTAATAATAAGTACAAAATCCTTTTGGTGGAAGATGAAGATAATATAAGAAAGCTTGTTTCAACGATGCTCGAGACATCAGGATATCAGGTTCTTATGGCGCAGACATGTGAATTGGCACAGATTATGTATTCTTCATATGTACCTGACCTTATACTTCTGGACCTGGGACTCCCTGATAAAGACGGAATATATTTTCTCAAAGAAGTAAGAAAGGAATCTCCGGTTCCGGTAATTATTCTGTCGGCAAGAACTGAGGAACATGATATAGTAGGGGCTCTTGATATGGGTGCCAATGATTATATAACGAAACCGTTCGGCTCGTCGGAACTTCTTGCACGAGTGAGGGCAGCACTCCGTAACAGCCACCAGATGTATGCTGCCAATATAGAGAATGAAAAGTTTGTGCTGAATGATATGGTTATAGATTACAGTGCAAGACAGGTATTTATAAAAGGTGAAGAGGTAAAGCTTACACAGACCGAATATAATATCGTGTCACTGCTGTCAGAACATTGCGGCAAGATGATGACATATTCCGCAATTATAAAGGGCATCTGGGGATATCCTGACGAAGGAAGCATTAAGAAACTTCAGGTTAATATGGCTAATATCCGCAAAAAACTGGGTGCAAAACCCGGAGTGAGAGGATATATAATAAATGAGCTCGGCGTGGGATACCGCATGAATTCAGAAAAAGCATAATAGTCTGCAATGGTTGCAAAATGTGTGTTAAAATGTTATTCTAATTAATATAATTTTTACAAAATTGGAAAGGCAAGGTTTAATTATGACAAAAGTCAGAACTAGATTTGCACCAAGCCCTACAGGAAGAATGCATGTTGGCAACCTTCGTACGGCTCTTTATGCATATCTTATAGCAAAGCATGAGAATGGTGATTTCCTTCTTAGAATAGAGGACACAGATCAGGAACGTTTCTTTGATGAAGCACTTGATATAATCTACAGAACAATGAAGGCTACAGGACTTGAGCATGATGAAGGACCCGATAAGGACGGCGGTGTAGGTCCTTATGTACAGAGTGAGCGTCAGGCACAGGGCATATACATGAAATATGCAAAGATGCTTGTGGAGAAGGGAGAGGCATATTACTGCTTCTGCGATAAGGAGAGACTTGAAAGCTTAAGACAGACTGTTGTAGGCGAGGATGGAGAGAGCAAGGAGATAGTGGTATATGACAAGCACTGTCTGTCACTTAGCAGGGAAGAGGTAGAGGCTAATCTTGCGGCAGGTAAACCATTTGTAATAAGACAGAATAACCCACGTGAAGGAAGCACAACATTCCATGATGAACTTTATGGTGATGTAACAGTACCTAACGAAGAACTTGATGATATGATTCTTATGAAGTCTGACGGCTTCCCGACATATAATTTTGCTAATGTTGTAGATGATCACCTTATGGGGATTACACATGTAGTAAGAGGTAATGAGTATATATCATCATCACCGAAGTATACAAGACTTTACGAGGCATTTGGCTGGGAAGAGCCTAAGTATATACACTGTCCGCTTATAACAGATGAGAATCACAAGAAGCTCAGCAAGAGAAGCGGACATGCATCATTTGAGGATCTTATTGAGCAGGGCTTTGTTGCAGAAGCAGTAGTTAATTACGTTGCACTGCTTGGATGGAGTCCTGAGGATAACAGGGAGATATTCTCACTTGATGAGCTTGTAAAAGTGTTTGACTATCACAGAATCGGTAAGTCACCGGCTGTGTTTGACATTAATAAGCTGCGCTGGATGAATGGCGAGTATCTTAAGGCAATGGATGATGAGAAGTTCTTTGAAATTGCAGAGCCATATATCCGTAAAGTGATTAAGAAAGACCTTGATTTAAGAAAGATTGCAGCACTTGTCAAGACAAGAATAGAGGTTCTTCCAGAGATTGAGGGACATATTGATTTCTTTGAGAAACTTCCGGAGTATGATACAGCAATGTATACACACAAGAAGATGAAGACAAATTCGGAAAATTCACTTGCAATACTTAAAGAGATGCTCCCTATGCTTGAGGCTATTGATGATTACTCAGCAGAGAATCTCCATGACAGAGTTATGGAATTTGTTGCAGATAAGGGAATTAAGAACGGGCTTGCATTATGGCCTCTGCGTACGGCAGTATCGGGCAAGCAGATGACGCCTGGTGGTGCATTTGAGATTATGGATATAATCGGCAGGGATGAGAGCATTGCGAGAATACGCAAGGGAATTGAGATGTTAGAGAAGGAACTTGGCTGATGAATAAAAGCGAAGCCCAGATACGGGCAATTAATCATTTTAATGGACCGTGTCAGGTAATTGCCGGTCCCGGTTCGGGCAAGACTACTGTGATTACGCACAGAACACTCAGCCTTATACGGGACCATGGGGTATCGCCATCGAATATTCTCGTAATTACATTTACAAGAATGGCGGCAGGCGAGATGAAGGAAAGATTCTTAAGGCTTGCCGCAAAAGAAGATACTGCAGGAAGAATGACAGGAGAAGCAGGCCGCGTGACGTTTGGTACGTTTCACGCGGTATTTTTTACTATTCTGAAGCATGCATATAATTACAGCGCACAGAATATAGTGCGTGAAGAGCAGCAGCGTGAAGCTATCAGACAGAGCATAGCCAGATATCAGATTGAGACGGAAGATGAGAATGAATTCATTTCACAGCTTCTGGCAGAGATAAGCAGGGTTAAGAGTGAGGGAATCAATCCCGATATGTATTATTCAATTAACTGTTCTGAGACTGTATTCAGGGATATATACAGGGATTATGCACATATGCTTGAGAGTAACAGGCTTATAGATTTTGATGATATGCTTGTGTATTGTTATGAGCTGCTTTCAAAAAGACCGGACATTCTAAAGGCATGGCAGAATAAATTTAGATATATTCTTGTGGATGAGTTTCAGGATATCAACAGGATGCAGTATGAGGTGGTAAAGCTCCTTGCCGGAAAGACACAGAATATATTTATTGTAGGCGATGATGACCAGAGCATATATGGATTCCGCGGTGCTAAACCTGAGATTATGCTTAATTTTGAACGTGATTTCAAGAATGTGATGAGAATAAAGCTTGATGTGAATTACAGGTCAACTCCGCAGATTGTTAATTCGGCAAGGCGTGTAATTGAGCATAATATCAAACGCTTCAGAAAAGATATAAGAACCGTTAATGCCACCGGAGAGCCTGTAGATGTGAGAAAATTTCAGGATACTATAGCAGAGAATTCAGCCATAGTGGATATGATAAGACGGGAAGTAAGCGCCGGCAAGGCAGCGTACAGTGATATTGCCGTACTTACAAGAACTAATATTGGCGGACGACAGCTTATGGGTAAGTTTATTGAATATAACATACCTTTTGTTACAAGAGACAGCATCCCCAATCTGTATGAACATTGGATAGCAAAAAATATATTTGCGTATATAAGGCTTGCAATGGGATCAAGAAGCCGTGATACATTTTTGCAGGTAATGAACAGACCTAAGCGTTATATAAGCCGTGATATGCTTATGGAAGAGGTTGTTGATTTTAATATCCTGAAGAGCAGATATTCAGACAGGGACTGGATGGTTGAACGTATAGCAGACCTGGAGGGAGACATTAAGGTACTTGAAAGGTGCAGTCCGCTGGCGGCAGTTAATTATATAAGGCGTGCAATCGGATATGACTGCTATCTCAGAGAATATTCGGCGGAACGAAGGATAAGTGAAGATGATCTGTTTGCTGTTATCGATGAATTACAGGAGAGTGCATCACAGTTCAATACATATGATGAATGGTTCGCATATATTGAACAGTACACGGAAGAGATTAAGACACAGACGGCTAAGCACTATGGCAGGAGTGCTGACAGCAATGCGGTAACAATATGCACGATGCACAGTGCTAAAGGGCTTGAGTACCCGGAAGTGTTCATTATAGATGCTAATGAAGGTGTTACGCCATACAGCAAGGCGGCGCTTGATGAGGAGATAGAGGAAGAGCGCAGGATGTTCTATGTTGCAATGACAAGAGCAAAGTCGCGGCTTCATGTGTATTCTGTACGTGAGAGATATAACAAAACACTCGAAGTATCGAGATTTGTAAAAGAAATTTTAAAATAAGGGTTTACAAAAGCTGCTTATAATGTTATAAAATATACATCACAAAAAGGGAGTAGTTGCATGCCGGATTGCCGGGATACTGAATGATATCAGGAACACCGGAGCATGTTGCGGAATCTCGTCAGTACGATTATTATGTGACAATGATCTTTATGGACATAGTCTTATGGACATAGTCATTTGGTAATCCGGGGTCTGCACAACCTATGTTGAACAAGACTTTTTGCGTATACATTTTTATTTGTATACGCAAAAAGTCTTTTTTTATTCTGATAATATGTTCATACGTAAACTGTGTTACGGCAGCTGCAATAATAACCTGAATAAAGGAGGCCCACAATGAAAGATAACAAAGAATTATACCGTATGAGCAAAGAAGAACTGTTTATGTACATGAAAGCTGACGGCAACGGACTTACAACTGATGCTGCCAGTGAGATACTTGAAGAAAAAGGGCATAATGTAATTAGCGAATCTAAAAAGAAAAGTGCATTGGCGGTATTTTTTGGACAATTTAAAGATATGCTTGTAATAATTCTTATTATGGCGGCAGTGATATCAATGTTTTCAGGGAATGCGGAAAGTACTGCGGTAATATTTGCAGTAATAATCATGAATGCAGTGCTGGGAACAATCCAGTATGTCAAAGCTGAAAAGTCACTGGACTCATTGAAAGCAATGTCAGCTCCTCATGCGAGAGTATTAAGGGACGGCAGAAAAATAGAAATTCCGGCTGAGAATGTGGTGCCGGGAGATGTTCTTTTATTAGACGCGGGGGATATGGTTGCAGCAGACGGAAGAGTCCTGTGTTCTTATTCACTTCAGGTGAATGAAAGTTCACTTACCGGTGAGTCAACTAGTGTTGATAAGACAGACAGGGTGCCGGAAGGAGAAGCAGGAATTGCTGACAGAACCAATATGGTGTATTCCGGAAGTCTTGTCACATACGGAAGGGCAGAGATACTTGTGACGGCAACAGGTATGGACACTGAGATGGGTAAGATTGCAGGGCTGATGAATGCAACCAAAGAGAAAAAGACTCCGCTTCAGGTAAGTCTTGATGATTTCAGCAGGAAGCTTGCAATAGCAATAATGATTATATCAGCAATTGTTTTTGGCATAAGAATATATCAGAGACAGCCGCTGCTTGAGTCCCTTATGTTTGCAGTTGCATTGGCAGTTGCCGCAATACCGGAGGCCCTGGGCTCAATAGTTACGATTGTTCAGGCTATGGGCACACAGAAAATGGCAGCAGATAACGCAGTAATGAAAGAACTGAAGGCGGTTGAGAGCCTTGGATGTGTATCTGTAATCTGTTCGGATAAGACCGGTACGCTTACACAGAACAGAATGACTGTTGAGAATGTATATATAGATGGTGCCTGCATAAATCCTGATGAAATTGACATAAAAAAGCAGCTCCACAGATATCTGCTGTATATTGCTATACTTAATAACGATTCTTCTATAGATGGGGAAAAGGGGATAGGGGATCCGACGGAATACTGTCTGCTTACAATGGCACGTAATGCCGGGCTTAGCAACGCAGGCATATCGGAAGAGAATATAAGACAGCTTATGCCGAGAATGGCAGAACTCCCTTTTGATTCGGACAGGAAGATGATGAGTACCAAATATATGATTCATAACATTCCTATGATACTTACAAAAGGTGCAACAGATATAATTCTTGAGAGAACAGAGAATATTGCTGTATCTGACGGCGTACGTCCTATAACGCCGGATGACAGGAAAAAGATATACAGGCAGAATGAGATTTTCTCAGAACAGGGTCAGAGAGTTCTTGCATTTGCATATAAAGAGACAGACAACAGCCAGAGACTTGAACCGGATGATGAGAGCGGATATACGTTTGTCGGACTTGCCGCAATGACAGACCCTCCGAGGGAAGAATCGGAAAATGCAGTTATGGAAGCAAAATCTGCAGGAATAAAAACAGTTATGATAACAGGGGACCATAAGGTTACAGCAAAAGCCATAGCCGAAAGAATCGGAATATTTGAAGATGGCGATATTGCGGTTACAGGTCAGGAGCTTGACAGAATGACAGATGAAGAGCTTGATGGCATAATTGAAAATGTCAGCGTGTATGCAAGAGTCTCGCCGGAGAATAAAATACGTATTGTAGAGCACTGGCAGAAAAAAGGAAGAATAGTAGCGATGACGGGGGATGGTGTTAATGATGCACCGGCACTTAAAAAAGCTGATATCGGAATTGCAATGGGAATAACAGGTACAGAAGTATCAAAGGATGCGGCATCAATGATACTTACGGATGATAATTTTGCCACAATAATAAAGGCTGTGCTTAACGGAAGAAATGTATTCAGAAATATCAAAAACGCAATCCAGTTTCTGCTTTCGGGTAATATGGCAGCAATAATGGTGGTGCTGTACTGTTCTGTTGCTGCATTGCCAACGCCGTTTGAACCGGTGCATCTGCTCTTTATAAACCTGCTTACAGATTCACTTCCGGCACTTGCGATAGGTATGGAGCCGGTAGACAAGTCGCTGATGAAGCAAAGACCAAGGAATCCAAAGGAAGGAATAATTACACGTGATTTTGCATTAAACCTTCTGCTCTATGGTGTAATGATTGCTGTATCAACACTTACAGGATTTTATACAGGCCTGTCTGTGAATGCAGCTACGGCAAGCACGATGGCATTTGCGGTACTCACACTTGCAAGACTTTTTCATGGATTTAACTGCAGAAGCAGCAAATCTCTGAACAGAATAGGAATAGGAAGCAATAAATGGAGTATTGCTGCATTTGCGGCAGGAACATTGCTGCTTGCAATTGTGCTTACAGTTCCGGCACTTGGAAGATTGTTCTGTATCGCACCGCTTGGAATGGCACAGATTACAATGATTATAATACTGGCACTTATACCGTCACTTATTATCCAAATGTCAAGGATGGTGCGTGGAAGATAGGCAAAACAAAAGCTTCACCGGATATGGAGGTCATGGAAAATATCTTCATGACACCGACAGGGTGAAGCTTTTTATAATATTATAATCATTATTTATCGTCAGGCATCTCTGCATTTACATCGATTCCGCGTGGCTCGACAGGTGTAGAGAATACAATCTGCGTGCTTGTTCTGCCGAATTTCTGCAGCTGGCCGATGAAAGTATCAAGTTCCATAGTGCTTGGAAATGCAACCTTAAGCAGCATCGAATAATTACCGGTAACACAGTTGCATTCTATTACATTAGGGCATGATTTGATAAAAGGATAGAATTCCGGCTTCTGTACGGGTGCAATCTCAAGATTGATGAATGCTGTTATGTGGTAGCCTAATTTGAGCTGGTTAATCTTAGCCTCATAGCCTACTATAATCTCTTCTTTTTCAAGACGTTCAATTCTGGCAGATACCGCAGGGGATGAAAGAAATACTTTTTCGGCAAGAACCTTGAGCGGCATTCTTGCATTTTCCTGCAGAAGTGTGACAAGCTTTTTATCAATTTTATCCATGGCAAATACCTCTTTCCACTGTCTGACATAAAAAAAGACAATTATAAGACTTAGGATGCCTCACAATTGTCGCCGTCGACTTACTTTATTTATGGATATATGATACATTATTTATTTTAATAAATCAATAAATTTTTCAAAAAATTAATGGAATATTTGGGATTGGTATAATATAATTCATTTATGCGCTAAAAATGCGGATAGAAAACGGAGGTTTATTGATTATGGCTAAGAATCATAACGAAGATGATGAAGAGATGACACTTGTACTCACACTTGACGAGGGGGATGTTGAGTGTTCAATACTTACAATATATGAATGCGGCGGAAAGGATTACATTGTAGTGCTGCCGAAGGACAAGGACGGCAATCCCAAGGATGAGGTGTATATATACAGATATCTTGAGGATGAGGAAGGTAATCCATCAATAGAATATATTGATGACGAGGAAGAATATGAGGCTGCTGCTGACAGATACGACGAACTTCTTGATGAAGCAGAGTATGAAGAGCTTGCAGGGGATGACGAAGAGTAATAAGTTATAATCAGGAATGGAGACAGGTATGCAGGCTGGAATTAATGATATTAGAAAAAATATGGCAGGAGTGATTGTCGGCAAGGAGAAGGTTACGGATTATATACTTACGGCAATGCTTGCCAGTGGACATGTTCTCCTTGAAGATGTTCCGGGAACAGGTAAGACTTTAATCGCGAAGACACTGGCAAAGTCAGTTGATGCGCAGTTCTCGCGTATACAGTTTACACCGGATCTTGTGCCTTCAGATGTTACGGGAATACATTATTATAATCAGAAAGCAGGCGAGTTTGTATTAAGAAAGGGACCTGTGTTTGCTAATATAGTTCTTGCGGATGAGATAAACAGGGCGACACCGAGAACGCAGTCAAGCATGCTTGAATGTATGGAGGAAAGACAGGTTACTATAGATGATGAGACGCTTAAGCTTGAAGAACCGTTCGTGGTTATAGCGACACAGAATCCTATCGAGACAGCAGGTACGTTTGCATTGCCTGAAGCACAGCTTGACAGATTTATGATGAAGATTTCAATGGGATATCCGGACAGGGATGGGGAACTGCTTATGATGAACAGATTTCTGTCAGATAACCCGGCAGAGAGCATAAGACCTGTATGCACAAAACAGGATATTATAAAAATGCAGGATGAATCCCAGAAGGTATATATACATCCGCATCTTATGGAGTATATTGCTGACATAGTCAGGATGACAAGGGAACTTCCAGAAGCAGCAATAGGTGTCAGTCCGAGAGGAACGCTTACAATGCTTCGTGCTGTAAGGGCATATGCATATATTAATTCAAGAGATTATGTCGTGCCTGAGGATATACGCGAACTTGCTGTTCCTGTTCTTGCGCACAGAATTGTTCTGAAGTCAGGAGCAGTCATGAAGGACAACAGAAAAGCAATGGTAGAGGCAATACTTGACAGGTGTCCGCTTAAGACTGAAGACTGGAATACACAGCATGATTAGAAGGGCCGGAACATATGGAGATAGTTATAATGCTTGCAGCTGCAGCAGCAGTATATCTTGGGTTGTCAGGAATATATACGCACATATGGACAAAGAATCTTGAGGCGGATGTACGATTCTCGACAGATTCAGCAGTGTGCGGTGATGAGATTGAGATTGTTGAAGTCATTTCCAATGACAAGTGGCTTCCTCTTCCTTTTGTCAATGTAAAGTTCCAGATGGACAGAAAGCTTGAATTTGAAGGAGAAGACTCTAATTCGAGTGTTACGGATAAGTCATATAAAAATGATGTGTTTTCTCTGCTTTTTCATCAGAGGATAACCAGGAGACTTCCGGTACGGTGCAGGCGGAGAGGAGTCTATTGTATAGACAGCATTGAGCTTGTCTCAAAGGGAATATTCATGAATCAGGTCATGAGCTGTCAGAAGTATATGCACAGGGAGCTTATTGTGTATCCGAAGATTGCAGACGTAAACGGAATAGATATCCTGAGCAGAAATGTGCTTGGAGACATAATAACCAGACGTGCGATGTATGAAGATCCGTTTGAGATACGTGGCATACGCGATTATACAACTTATGATTCAATGAAGATGATTAACTGGAAGGCTACTGCAAGGACACTCGGACTTAAAGTTAACATTCATGACTATACATCAAGCAGGAAAGTCTGCATTATCATGAATCTTAAGCCTGATGGCATGATTATAAATGAAGCACTGCAGGAAGAGAGCATATCGATTGTGGCAGGACTTGTACAGAGGCTTAGTGCGCAGGGCGTAGTCACGGGGATAGTCAGCAATGGACGTGACCGTGTTACAGGTACAGAACTTATTGTAGACGGAGCACAGGGACTTGCACATATTAAGACGGTTAATACATGCCTTGCGCGGATTGATCTCAATCTTGATATGGAGCCGGTTGAGAATCTGTTTGACAGAATAGATGAGCAGTCCGTATGTATTATGGTATCTCCGGGAACCAATAAAGCTCTTCAGTCAGGATACAATGATATGTGCAGACAGGGAAAAGCCGTATCATGGATACTGCCATATCATGATGGAATGGATACCGGACTGCAGTTTTGTCCGGATGTATCCGTAACACCATGGGAGGTGGCAAGATATGAGTAATAAAAAGGTAATGTCAATAATAGAAATATTACTGGCGGGAACTGTGTTTCTTGTTATGGCTGTCGTGATTGGATATGAACCTCTCGGATATGGCTTACGGGATTACTGGAGATGCCTTATGGTATACGCAGTGGCTGCATGGACATGGTTCCTGCGTCATGCGGGATTGACAAACCGGAGGTTTTACGCCGGTCACATGGCGGCGGTCATTGCGGCTGCACTGTTTGGACGTAATGATAACGAATCATTTATGTATTGCATCATAGTACTTATAATTACATTATACTCGTCATATGTTATGTATAAGAACCAGAGACCTGATAAAGAACGCATATCGTATGTGGCACTCATTGTAATGGTTGCAGCATATATATCAGGGACGGCATATGGCTGCAGTACAGTACGGGAGACAGCGGTGCTGGCAGCGGCAGCATTTGCAATATTGTCAGTAGTTTATCAGAATATGTTCAGAATTAACGGCGTTTCAGAGCTGAACAAAAGCACAACGAACTTTCCGGCAGGACAGCTTGGCAGAGTTAACGGCTGGGTGCTGGCTGTTACTGTAATATGCATGGCAGCGGCGATGCTGGCTGTACTTGCATTGCCCGGAGGACATCTCGGATTTGCCGGTGACGCATGCAAAGTACTTGGCAGAGGGATAGCAACAGCTATTATATGGATAATTGAGCTGCTCGGTAAATGGCAGAAAACGTCATCATCAGGTCAGACAATACCACGGGAAGATGCACAGGATGAAATTCTTGGCTATATGACATCAGATAACGGTGACGGTAATATAGAGAATCTTATCAATGCTGTTATTGCAGTGACGGCAATAATAATAATTGCGGCTGTAGTAATCGCCGTAATTAAGACACTTAATGCTTTTATGCAGAAAAAAGGCTGTATTAATGAAGGCAGTGATGTTATAGAGTTTATTAAGAGTACTGACAAAAAAGAAAAGATAAAGCATAACACGTATGCTATGGAAGAAAAAGAAACCGGCTCATCAGATGAAAGATACAGGAAGCTTTACCGTAAAGCAGTAAAAAAAGGCATGAAGCGTTCGGGAACAAAGACAATGCCGCAGGCGATGATTCCGGGAGACATCACAATACAGAATATTACATCTGATGAAAAGATTGCAGGAGAGATCACAAGAGCGTACGAGATTGCGAGATATTCACACAGATCTGTATCTGACGGGGATATAAAACAGCTTAAAAATATTAGCAGATAGCCGGCAGATAATAAATATTTTATATTAACTATTTTAAAATTCTGCTGGACTTTTATCGGATAGTTGTGTATAATTAGCGATGTAAGTTTTATAATAAGTAAATGCCATGAAGAGGAATAGTATTTGCGGACCTGTTGCAGAGAGCTGCCGGTTGGTGCGAGACAGCAGATGGAAAGCAATGAACTCACCTTGGAGCAGCTACCCCAAAGCTATATGGAATCAGGATTATCAGAATTGTGATATATATGGCAAGTAGACGTAGCCGGGAGCCGGCCGTTACATCGGACAGGATATAATGTATATATATACACGTATCCGGTGAGAGCACAGGAAACTGTGAATTAGAGTGGTATCGCGTGAGATTATATATCTTTCGTCTCTTACATGCACAACAGCATGTGGAGGCGGAAGATTTTTTTTGTGACAACTCTGTGCCATTTACTTATTAAATATGAGTTAACGATAAATATTAAAAATGTGAGAGTGCGCAGACCGCACAGGAATGGAGGAGACAATGTTTGATTACAGACAGTACAAGAAGACTTATTTTATGCCACCCGTGGATTGCTATGACTGGGTTAAGAAGGACTGCATCGATAAGGCCCCTATATGGTGTTCTGTAGATTTAAGAGACGGCAATCAGGCACTTATCGAGCCGATGAGCCTTGAGGAGAAGCTGGAGTTCTTCGAGATGCTTGTCAAGATTGGCTTTAAGGAGATAGAGGTAGGCTTCCCTGCTGCTTCAGATACAGAGTACCAGTTCTTGAGAGCACTTATTGAACGCAATATGATTCCTGATGATGTTACAATCCAGGTACTTACACAGGCAAGAGAGCATATCATCCGCAAGACATTTGAAGCATGCAAGGGTGCTCCTAATACAATAGTACATGTATATAACTCTACATCTGTTGCACAAAGAGAGCAGGTATTCAGAAAGTCTAAGGAAGAGATTAAGCAGATTGCAGTAGATGGAGCGAAGCTTCTTAAGGAACTTGCAGACAAGACAGAGGGCAACTTCTCATTCAAGTACAGTCCTGAGAGCTTCTCACAGACAGAGGTTGATTATGCACTTGATGTATGTAATGCGGTTATTGATGTATGGCAGCCTACACCGGAGCATAAGGCTTATATTAATCTCCCTACAACAGTTGAATGTGCAATGCCTCACGTATTTGCAAGCCAGGTAGAGTATATGTCCAAGAATATGCATAACCGTGATTCAATCATTCTTTCAATTCATCCGCATAATGACAGAGGCTGCGGCATCAGCGATGCAGAGCTTGGTGTGCTTGCAGGTGCGGACAGCGTTGAAGGTACTCTGTTCGGCAATGGTGAGAGAACAGGTAATGTAGACATTATGGTACTGGCAATGAATATGTATTCACAGGGCTTTGATCCTAAACTGGACCTGTCAGATATGCCGGGTATTGCAGCAGCATATGAGAGACTTACACAGATGAATATACATATGCGTCATCCTTATTGCGGTAAGCTTGTATTTGCTGCATTCTCAGGTTCTCATCAGGATGCAATTGCCAAGGGAATGGAGTGGAGAAAAGAAAAAGACATGGATCACTGGAATGTGCCATATCTGCCAATTAATCCTGAAGATGTAGGACGTACATATGACAGCGATGTAATAAGAATAAACAGCCAGTCAGGTAAGGGCGGAGTCGCATATGTGCTTGATCAGAGCTTCGGAATTAAGGTGCCTAAGAAGATGAGAGAGGATCTTGGATACGCAGTCAAGGCTGTATCTGATGTTGAGCATAAGGAACTTTCACCTGAAGAGATTCATGATATATTTGAGAAGAGATATAAGAAGTTTGTACCTGATTTTGATATTGTCGAGGTACATTTCAGACAGGTTGACGGTATCCAGACAACTGTAACTGTAGAGCAGGATGGAGTAAGGAGTGTTATCGAAGCAGGCGGTAACGGCCGTCTTGATGCAGTTAGCAATGCGCTTGCAAAGCATTTTGACAGATCATGCAGAATTATCTGCTATGAGGAGCATGCACTTCAGGATGGTTCTGATTCAAGTGCTATCGCTTATGTGGGAATTGAAGGCGGCGATGGCAGGAACTACTTTGGTATAGGTATAGATCCCGATATTATCAGAGCCTCAATTGACGCACTTGTATCAGCCATGAACAGGAGCATGCAGTAAATGAAGCCGGACAGAATTGTGCTTGCAAGCGGTTCGCCAAGAAGAAAGCAGCTGCTTGAGCAGGTTGGCATGAAGTTTGATATTATTGTAAGTGATGTTGAGGAAATAGTGACAAAGACGCTTCCGAAAGATGTGGTTTGTGAACTGTCTGCGCAGAAGGCGCAGGCAGTATATGACCGGCTGGAAGATACAAAGAATGTACTTGTTATAGGTGCGGATACTGTTGTAAGTGCAGAGAACAGGATACTTGGTAAGCCTCATGACAGGGATGATGCATTCAGGATGCTTAAGCTGATTCAGGGAGAAAGCCACAGTGTATTCACGGGAGTGACACTGATTCATAATGATACGGCAGAGACATTTGCTGTAGAGACAAAGGTTCATGTAATGCCGATGACTGATGAGCAGATATATGCATATATAGATACTAAGGAGCCTATGGACAAAGCGGGTGCATATGGAATACAGGGGCGCTTTGCCGCATATGTAAGCGGAATAGACGGAGATTATAATAATGTTGTGGGGCTGCCTGTAGCAGCAATATGTGACAAACTCAGGAGTGACGGATATGAGATATAAAGCATGCATCTTTGACCTTGATGGTACGACAACCGATTCTGTCGGAGCAATTGCGCATACAGCGAATCTTGTGCTTGAAAAATACGGACTGCCTGCACAGCCGGAAGAAGCATATAAGCATTTTGCGGGAGACGGTCAGTTTGAACTCATTAAAAGAGCATTGAGAGCTGCGGGAGACACTAAGCTTGAATATTATGATGCTGTTATGGCAGATTACATTGAAGAGTTCAGGACAGGCTGTACCTACAATGTTGTTCCTTATGACGGGATACTGCCAATGCTTGAAGAACTTAAGCGTATGGGGATAAAGACTGCAACACTCAGTAACAAGAGGCATGATAATGTTATACACGTAGTTGAAACGGTATTCGGAGACGGACTTTTTGATGTTGTGATGGGGCAGTCCGATGACATCCCCAAAAAACCGGCACCAGACGGAGTATATAAAATTCTTGACAAGCTGGGTGTTGATGTATCACAATGTCTGTATATCGGAGATACTAATACGGATATATTCACGGGAAAGAATGCCGGAGCTGATACTGTCGGAGTAACATGGGGCTTCAGAGGAAGAGAAGAACTTGAAGAAGCCGGAGCTGTATATATCGTAGATTCTCCTGAACAGATATTGGAGATATGCAGATGATTAAGTTTATTGCCAGTGATTTGGACGGAACTATATTACAGAATAAGGCACAGCATGTTGATGATACAACAATGCAGGTTATCAGGCAGCTGGTAGACAAAGACATGCTGTTTGCACCGGCAAGCGGAAGACAGCGTGAGAGTCTTAAGAAGCTTTTTGCACCTGTTGCTGATAAGCTTGTATATATATCGGAGAATGGGGCGCTTGTAAGTTACAAAGATACAATTATCAATAAGATGCCTATTGAACGCAGCCTTGCGATGGATATGATTGCGGATATTGATTCAATAGAGAATTGTGAAGTGCTTGCGTCAGGCGAGCATTATGCATATATACGCCCCAAGTCTGAGCTGTTTCTCAACAGGATGACTAAGGTTGTCAATTATGAGACGCGTATAGTAAAGAGCTTTGATGAGATAGATGAAGATATCATAAAGGTATCTGTGTGTGATATCAGCGGTATAGACAACTCACAGAAGCATTTTCATGATATGTGGGGAGATAAGGCGAGTGTTGCGGTATCGGGAGATCTGTTCCTTGACCTTACGGCCAAGGGTGTTAACAAGGGTGTAGGAATAAAAAAGATTCAGGAATATTTTGGATTGTCAGCGGATGAGTGTATGGCATTCGGAGATAATTACAATGATATTGAGATGCTTGAGAGTGTGACACATTCATATGCAATGGAGAATGCAGTTGATGAGATAAAAAGACATGCTGCCAACGTCACGCAATCGGTTGAGAGCGTTATAAGAAAATTATGCAATTAGAATGAAAATCGGCACTTTGTGCTTGTATACAAACCTGAGATGCCATGAAAAAGGCAGGAATGAGGATTTATTATGGATGAGAGAGATTTAAGAATATGTGCAGAATATTTTCTTGAGCATCAGAATCAGCTTTTTGATGAACCTGTTGCTGAGGATATGGAGGAAGCCTGTGAATTTCTTGATGAATGTATGGCACAGGTGTTTAATGATATTCATGAGGTAAAGGATTATTTTGAAGATGCCGGAATGGATGTAGATGGAATGGATGATGATGAGATACGCGGGCAGATGGAAGTATTTTCGCTTCCTGACGGAAGATATCTTATAGTGGAAGGCTGATTAATAAGGACAGGCAATCAGGAAGCAGATATGCAGAAAATCAGAGTTATATGTGTGGGGCGTATCAAAGAAAAGTTCTACACACAGGCAGTAGAGGAATATTCAAAGAGACTGTCACGGTATTGCAGGCTGGAGATTACGGAGCTGGCAGATGAGAAGACACCTGATAACGCAAGTGATGCGATGAATGACAGAATTAAGGAAAAAGAGGGAGACCGCATTCTGGCGGCAATCCCTGAAGGAGCTTATGTAATAGCACTCGCAATTGAAGGCAGAATGTGCGATTCTGTTGAACTTTCAAAAAAGCTAGAAAGTCTTGGTGTAGAAGGACACGGAAGTATTGTGTTTATAATCGGAGGCTCACTCGGACTTGACAGAAGAGTGCTCGACAGGGCTGATTATAAGCTGAGCTTTTCACGGATGACATTTCCGCACCAGCTTATGAGAGTAATTCTTCTTGAACAGGTATACAGGGCGTACAGAATAAGCAACAATGAGCCTTATCACAAATAAAAACAACATAATGCACAAAAAATACCAACAAATAGTATATATTTGTTGGTATTTTTGTATTTTGTGCTATTTTTAAACGGATACCGTGTACCGCAGATGAGGAAAGCTCAGAATCCGGTGCATGGTATCCGTTTTTATGCGCTGGTTATGTGATTTATATCCTATATTGTTATTACCGAAGCATTTTTCATAAGGAATGCCTTTTAATAAAAATTATATTATTTTTTGAAATAGTCAGGAAAGTTCTCTTTGAGAGTGCTGAAGTTCTCGATGTAACGAGTCATGTGAAGCTTTGCAATCCGTGCTGCCTTCTCTTTGTCATGCTGTTCAATGGCAGTCACAAGCTCCTGATGATCATGGATTATATTGTCGGTCTTGTGGCATTTGACGCTCAAGATGGATGTACGGTCAAAGTGCGGTGAAGCACTTTCGATAAGTTCAAGCCAGAAAGACTTGCCACACATCTTATAAATCATTGCGTGGAATTCTTTGTCGAGCAGGAGAGTTTTCTCATCATTGCCGCGGGATATGTACATCTGCCACATTGCAATATTCTCCCACAGTTTATCTATCTGTGTCGGAGTCAATACATCACATGCAATTACAGCAAGCTCGGCTTCAAGAATTGAGCGTAACTGGCGTACTTCCTCAACAAGTTCTGCATCAATGTATGAGACAAATGCGCCGATTTTGGGACGTATATCTATAAGCTGTCTTGACGCAAGGTCAAGCTCTGCTTCTCGCACAGGACTGCGGCTTACTCCGAATAATGTGCAGAGCTCTGGGATGTCAATCTGCTCTCCCGGAGTGAGATTCGCATTAATGATGTTATATGTAAGCTGCCTTAAGACATAGTCTTTGGCGGATTCTTCGGATAATCTGTCAGATACAGTAATCATTATACCCTCCATAGCGTAATAGTATGAAATGTATGCGTAAACATACGGATGTATGAAACTTGCTACTATTAAAATAACATGTTATAATTCATTTTTAAAGAAAAATGTGATAAAATATTTATTTAGAGTTCGGTTTTTGCCTGTGCGCAAATCCGGAATGCCATAAGAGACGGCAGGAATGGAGAAGCAAGATGAATATTATAGTTGTTGGCTGTGGTAAAGTCGGTTACACACTGGTAGAACAGCTGAATAATGAAGGTCATTCAGTGACCCTTATAGATAAGAATCAGGCAGCACTTGAAAAAGCAGTTGCAAAGCTCGATGTACTCGGAATATATGGTAATGGAAGCAGTTACCGTGTGCAGGAGGAAGCAGGTGTATCTAATGCAGATCTGCTTATTGCAGTTACCAATCAGGATGAAGTGAATCTGCTCAGCTGCCTTATAGCAAAGCAGGCAGGGCATTGCCAGACAATAGCAAGAGTGCGTAATCCGGAATACTATGAAGAGATTAATTTTATAAAGGAAGAACTGAAGCTTGCTATGGCTATTAATCCGGAACGCTCAGCGGCATATGATATATTAAGGCTTGTGCAGATACCATCGGCAATGGAAGTCGATACATTTGCAAGAGGAAGAATTAATCTTATCAGCTTCAAGATACCTGATTATTCTCCACTTGACGGAAAAAAGATTATGGATGTATCCGGAATCCTGGGTAATAATGCATTGTTCTGCGTTGTTCAAAGAGACGGGGAAGTGATTATACCAAGTGGTAATACAGTACTTCACTCAAAAGATAAGGTATCTGTTGTAATGCCGCTGCGTGAGATGCCGGATTTCTTTGACAGAATAAAGCTTGCCAATAAGCCTATAAAGAGTGTTATGATTGCAGGAGGAGGAAGCATATCCTTCTATCTTGCCAAGGAGCTTATTAAAGCGCATGTGCAGGTTAAGATATTTGAGACAGACAGAGCAAGGTGCGAGGTGTTAAGCGAGCAGCTTCCGGAAGCCGTTATTATCAACGGTAATGCGGTAGATGAGAGCCTGCTGGATGAGGAAGGTGTAAGACAGACGGATGCATTCGTGGCGCTTACCAATATGGATGAAGAGAATATCATGTTGTCGCTGTATGTTAACAGTATATCAGATGCTAAGCTTATAACTAAGATTAACAGGCTTTCTTTTGAGGAAGTTATTAATGGAATGCCTCTCGGAAGTGTTGTATGCCCTAAGAATATTACGGCAGAAAAGATAATAAAGCATGTAAGATCTATGCAGAATTCCGCTGATTCAAGTAATGTTGAATCACTGTACCGCCTTATGGATAATAAGGTTGAGGCACTTGAATTCAATGTAAGAGAATGTTATGAGAATAAGGCTCTTATAGGCAGGACACTTATGGAATTAAAGCTTAAGAAGAATCTTCTTATATGTTCAATTAACCGTGACGGCAGGATAATAACACCAAGCGGTAAAGATACTATAGAAGTCGGAGATACTGTTGTTGTAGTTACAAGTAATCTTAACCTTTCCAGAATAAGCGATATTCTTGAATAGGAGCTGTAATAATGAACTATGGTATTATTCGTTATATAATAGGTAAAGTTATAGAGATTGAAGGTGTATTCTTTGTCATACCGGTGCTCACGGCACTTGTATATCATGAATGGAGCGGACTTGGAGTGTATGTGCTGCTTGCATGTCTTTATATGTTTGCAGGATTTATCATGTCATCAAAAGAACCGGAGAAGAAGGAATTCTATGCAAGAGAAGGATATGTACTTGCAGCGCTTGCGTGGATTATTATGAGTATTCTCGGCGCCATTCCGTTTGTGATTACAGGAGACATACCATCTATGGCTGATGCAGTCTTTGAGATTGCATCGGGATTTACAACAACCGGAGCAAGTATTCTTACAAGTCCGGAGCCTCTGCTTAAGTGCAATCTTATGTGGAGAAGCTTTTCACACTGGATAGGAGGAATGGGAGTACTTGTATTTCTTATAGCAATACTGCCTTCAGGCGGTGGTGAAAGCATATATATAATGAAGGCAGAGAGTACGGGACCATCTGTCGGAAAGATTGTTCCTAGAATTAAGCAGACATCCAAGATACTCTATGAAATATATACCGCACTTACGTTTATTCTTTTTGTACTGCTGGTGCTTGGAAGAATGCCGGTATTTGATGCAATCTGTCTTACATTTGGTACTGCCGGAACCGGTGGATTTGGTATACTTGCAGACAGCGTGGCATCATATAACACATACTGTCAGGTTGTGATAACAATATTCATGCTGCTGTTCGGTGTGAACTTTACATTTTTCTATATGCTTCTTATAGGCAAGGCCAGGGATGCATTCAGGATGGAAGAAGTCAGGGGATATCTGGCAATATATTGTGCGATAACACTGCTTATCACGCTCAATCTGTGGGCGCAGAACGGACATTTCATGCATCAGCTTCAGCAGGTGTCGTTCCAGACATCATCTGTTATGACAACAACCGGATACTCAACACAGGATTTTAATGCCTGGCCACAGTTCTCCAAGATACTTATGGGGCTTCTCATGGCAATCGGAGGATGCACGGGAAGCACAGGCGGAGGAATAAAAGTATCAAGAATTCTGGTATATGTAAAGGGAATAATTAAGGAGATATCAGAACAGGTTCATCCGAGGCGTGTTAAGGTTCTTAGGGTGGATGGCAAGAGAGTTGATGATTCGATACTTAGGGCAATATATATATATCTTGCCCTGTATACGCTTATATTTGTCATATCACTTGTTATCGTGGGAATTGACGGATATGACTGGGAGACTACATTCTCAGCGGTTCTTGCGACGATCAATAATATCGGTCCCGGATTCGGCCTTGTCGGGCCGACAGGCAATTTTGGAATGTTTTCCGTTATGTCGAAGCTTGTGCTTACGTTTGACATGATTGCAGGAAGACTGGAGCTTATTCCTTTATTCGTGCTCCTTATGCCGGATACATGGAAGAAAAATGGTTAATAAGCGCATGGCGCAGGAATGGAGATTACAGTGAAGAGACGCAGAAAAAGACTGGTTCGTATTATTGCAGCACTGGCAGTGCTTGCACTTATCTTTATATATAAAGGAATGTTTAACGGCAAAGGTCTGTACTTTACAACGGGCTTTGGCAGACATGAGATACTTCAGGCAGGCAGTCAGAAAGCATATGATTATGAAGCATCAATTCTTTTTGCAGATGTCAGGAAGCAGTATGAGTCGCTGTTCGGAAGCGATGTGTGGAGCCGTGAGATAGACGGTCAGAGTTTTGAAACATACGCAAGGCAGCAGGTACGGACTAAGCTGATACGTGTTGCGTATATGAATGAACTTGCGGACAAAAGAGGCGTTGTCCTTAACAGGGAAGAAAGCGCTAATATAAGTAAGGCAGCAAAAGAATATCTTGCATGTGTTGATGACGCATCTGCTAAAAGGCTGGGACTTACGCAGGAGCAGATTGAGCAGATGTTTACGAAGTTTGCAATAGCATCACGGCTTTATAATGACATGACTGCCAACCTGCAGACAGAAGTAAGTGCCGATTATGCGAGGGTAATCACAATCCAGTATATAAGTGCCGATTCAGAGAATTTAATAAATAGCGCCAAGGCAAGACTTGATGGCGGAGAGAGCTTTTTCTATGTTGCAAGGGATATTAATAACGGCGGAGATTATGAGTGTGAATTAAGACGCGGCGAGATGGAAAAAGAATTTGAAGAGGCTGCATATAATCTTGCAACCGGTGAGACAAGCCAGATTGTAAGCTGCAAAGGAAGATATTATATCATCAGGTGCGTAAGTGATAATGAGAAGACAAAGACCGAGGCTAATAAGAATGATATAATCGAAGCAAGAAAGCTTGAAGAATTTAATAAGAATTTTGAGGAATATGAAGGCTCAATATATCTGCATTTTAATGATAAGCTGTGGGATAAGACAGACTTTAATACGGTGAATGAAAACACGGCTTTTGAAGATGTATTCAACAAATATTTCAAGTAGAAGATTCAATATAGAAATGGAGAAAGTATGGCTGGAAATAAATATGATGAGAGCAGTATATCAATCCTTGAAGGGCTTGAGGCTGTAAGAAAAAGACCCGGAATGTATATCGGCAGCGTGGGCACCAAGGGATTGAATCACCTTATTTATGAAATTGCTGATAATGCTGTTGATGAGCACCTTGCAGGATTCTGTTCGGAGATTACGGTAACACTTAATGCCGATGGTTCGGCAACAATTGCTGATAACGGGCGCGGTATACCTACGGGAATACATCCCAAGGCAGGAATATCAACAGTTGATGTAGTATTTACAATGCTTCATGCCGGGGGCAAGTTCGGTGATGGAGGATATAAGATATCAGGCGGTCTTCACGGCGTTGGCGCATCTGTCGTCAATGCCTTATCTGTGTGGCTGGAAGTTACAATAAAAAGAGATGGCATAGTATGGCATCAGCGTTATGAAAAGGGCAGGAGAACAGGAGAACTTACACAGACCGGAACATGCCGTAAGCACGATACCGGCTCTACGATTACATTTCTTCCTGACGGAGAGATATTTGAGAAGACAGTATTCAAGGCGGAAGCTATAAAGAGCCGTCTGCATGAGACTGCGTATCTTAATCCCGGACTTACAATCCATTTTGAGGACAAAAGGCATATAGAGACACCTGGGGATGACATAGAGACTTTCCATGAAGAAGACGGGATCAAGTCATATATAAAGGATCTCAACGAAGGAAAAGAGTGTATACATGATATAATATATTTTAAGAAGAAGCGTGAAGGAATAGAGGTAGAGGCTGCATTCCAGTTCGTAAATGAGTTCGAGGAGAATGTCCTCGGCTTCTGCAACAATATATATACGCAGGAGGGCGGAACTCATATAACGGGCTTTAAGAGCAAGTTCACAACAATAATTAACCAATATGCAAGAGAACTTGGAATTCTAAAGGATAAGGATGCTAACTTTACGGGACTTGATGTGCGTAACGGAATGACGGCAATTATTGCAGTCAAACACCCGGAACCGAGATTTGAGGGACAGACCAAGACGAAGCTTGATAACCCTGATGCGGGAAAAGTGGTTGCAGAGATAACGGGAGAGGAGCTTCAGTTATTTTTTGATAAGAATCTTGAGACACTTAAGAGTGTTATTGCATGTGCCGAAAAGTCAGCTAAGATAAGGAAGGCTGAGGAAAAGGCTAAGACCAACATGCTTGTCAAGCCGAAGTTCTCATACGATACCAATGGCAAGCTTGCCAACTGTGAGAGCCGCAATCCTGAGGAATGTGAAGTGTTCATTGTAGAGGGAGACTCAGCCGGAGGTTCCGCAAAGACTGCACGTAACAGAAGAACACAGGCGATACTTCCTATAAGGGGTAAGATACTTAATGTTGAGAAAGCGTCAATAGACAAGGTGCTTGCCAATGCAGAGATAAAGACAATGATAACATCATTTGGCTGCGGCTTCCTTGAGGGATACGGCAATGATTTTGATATAAGCAGATTAAGATATAACAAGATAATAATTATGACGGATGCAGATGTTGACGGTGCACATATTGATACGCTGCTGCTTACATTTTTCTACAGATTTATGCCGGAGCTTATCAATCAGGGCCATGTGTATATTGCAACGCCGCCTCTTTATAAGGCGATACCTAAGAAGGGCGAGGAGCAGTATATATATGATGATAAGGCTCTTGAAAAATACCGTAAGACACATACAGGAGCTTTCACGCTGCAGCGCTACAAGGGACTTGGTGAGATGGATGCGCAGCAGTTGTGGGAGACAACACTTAATCCTGAGACAAGAATATTAAAGCAGGTGGAGATAGAGGATGCGAGAATGGCAACGGAAGTAACATCAATGCTTATGGGAAGCGATGTTGCACCGAGACGTGAATTTATCTATACACATGCAAATGAAGCAGAGATAGATGCGTAATTATGCTTCTTAATGATAGAAATGGAGACCATAATGGCAGAACAGATAGTAAAAACAGAATATTCTGAGCTTATGCAGAAGTCATACATAGATTATTCAATGAGCGTTATTACGGCGAGAGCTCTTCCTGATGCCAGGGACGGACTTAAGCCCGTACAGCGCCGTGTGCTCTATGCTATGGATCAGCTTGGACTTAATTATGATAAGCCACACCGTAAGTCGGCGCGTATAGTCGGAGATACAATGGGTAAATACCACCCTCATGGGGACAGTTCAATATATGAGACGCTTGTTGTGCTCGAACAGGATTTTAAGAAGGGGATGGCACTTGTTGACGGACATGGCAACTTCGGTTCAATAGAAGGTGACGGGGCCGCAGCCATGCGATATACTGAAGCTAAGCTTAAAAAATTCACTCAGGATGTATATCTCGCAGATCTTGATAAGGATGTTGTTGATTTTATTCCTAACTTTGATGAGACTGAAAAGGAGCCGGAGGTTCTTCCGGTAAGAGTACCGAATCTTCTCATTAATGGTGCTGAAGGTATTGCTGTTGGTATGACAACCAATATACCTACACACAACCTTGGGGAAGTGGTTGATGCATGCTGTGCATATATGGATGACGAGAATATAACAACTGAAGGGCTTATGGAGTATGTCATAGGACCGGATTTTCCGACAGGAGGACTTGTTGTCAATAAGAGCGAGCTTCCCGCAATATATGAATCAGGCACTGGTAAGATCAAGCTCCGCGGCAAGGTTGTATTTGAACCGGCAGCAAAGAAGTCAGAGCGAGATAAGCTTGTCATAACTGAGATTCCATATACAATGATAGGCGCCAATATCGGTAAGTTCCTGTCAGACGTAATTGACCTTGTTGAGACCAAGAAGACATCTGATATTGTAGATATTTCTAACGAATCGTCCAAGGAAGGAATCAGAATCGTACTTGAGCTTAAGCGTAATGCAGACGTTGAAAAGCTTAAGAATATGCTCTATAAAAAGACAAAGCTTGAAGATACATTTGGTGTAAATATGCTCGCAATCGTTGATGGAAAGCCTGAGACATTAGGACTTAAGTCAATAATAAAGCATCATATTGATTTCCAGTATCAGCTTGCAACAAGAAAATACAATACGCTTCTTGCAAGGGAACGTGACAATAAAGAGATTCAGGAAGGTCTTATTAAGGCGTGTGACATAATAGACCTTATCATAGAGATATTAAGAGGCTGTAAGAACCGCTCACAGGCAAAGGACTGTCTTGTTAACGGTAATGTAAAGGATATTAATTTTAAGTCGGAGACATCGAGAAAAGCAGCGTCCGGACTTCATTTCACTGAACGGCAGGCATCAGCGATTCTTGAACTGCGTCTGTACCGTCTCATAGGACTTGAGATATTAGAGCTTCAAAAGCAGTATGAGCAGACGCTTAAGAAGATTGCGGAATACGAGAAGATACTTGGAAGCAGAACCGCAATGAAGAATGTAATCAAGAAAGATCTTCAGGCAATTAAGAAAGAGTATGCGCTTCCGAGAAAGACAGTTATCGAAGATGCCAAGGCTGCGGTATTTGAAGAGGAGAAGGTTAAAGAGCAGGAAGTTGTATTTATTATGGACCGCTTCGGATATTCAAAGACTATTGATATTGCGGCATATGAGCGCAATATGGAGGCTGTGCATAACGAAAATAAATACATATTCAAGTGTATGAACACGGACAAGATATATATATTTACAGATAACGGCAATCTCCACCAGATAAAGGTTATGGATCTTCCGTTTACAAAGTTCCGTGATAAGGGCGTGCCTATTGATAATGTCGGCAATTATGACAGCAGCGGCGAGAATATAGTATTCTTAAGCGCAGCAGGTAATATAACAGGCTGCAAGCTGCTTTTTGTCACAAAGCAGGGTATGATGAAGCTTGTGGATACTTCTGAATTTGAAGCGTCCAAAAAGACTGTTGCCGCAACTAAGCTGGCTGATGGTGACAGTATTGCTGCAATACTTAAGACAGATGCTACAGTAGAGGTATACTCAAGATTTAATTATGATGGTTCAATGACTGAGGATGAAGTGATTGAGAGCAGCCAGAATGTTGTAGTCCGGACAGAGAATGGCGTATTCTTAAAATTCCCTCTTACAGAGATACCGCAGAAGAAGAAAAATGCAGTCGGAGTAAGGGGAATAAAGCTGGTTAAGGATGACACGGTTGATGATGTGTATCTTATCGGTAATACAGAGGATGTAAGTACGGAATATTGCGGAAAAACAATTGACCTTGGCAGAATGAAGCTCGCACACAGGGATACTAAGGGAACTAAGGTAAGAGTTTAGTGTGAAAATAAGATTGATATATGATTTTTTACACAGCTGTTTGTGCCTGCGGAATGGAGAATAATATGAAAAAGTATATCCTTTTTGACCTTGACGGAACGCTCACAGAGCCAAAAGAAGGTATAACAAAAAGTGTTCAATATGCACTTGATTCTATCGGAATACATGAACCGGACCTTAATAATCTGATAAAGTTCATCGGGCCTCCGCTTGAAGTATCATTTAAGGAATATTACGGACTTAATGATGCTGATACTAAGGAAGCCGTAAAAAGATACAGAGAGCGCTATAAAGATGTAGGGATATTTGAAAACAGTATATATGACGGTGTTACGGATATGCTTGACGCACTTAAGAAACAGGGGGCGGAACTTGCACTTGCAACATCCAAGCCTGACATATTTGCCGAGAGAATTGTCGATGAATACGGAATGCGTCCTTATCTTGATGTGGTTGCCGGAGGTAAGATAAATGGGAGCTGCGTCAAAGCGGATGTTATCAGGGAAGCATTTGAAAAGCTTGGAATAGGCGAAGATGACAAAAAGAAAGTTATCATGGTCGGAGACCGTGAGCATGATATAATCGGCGCCAATGAATGCGGCATAGAATCTGTAGGAGTGTACTTTGGATATGCTGCGCCCGGAGAGCTTGAGGCCGCAGGCGCAACATATATAGTATCATCAATGGGTGAGCTTAAACAGCTCCTTTTGGAATTATCTTCTGAAGCACAGGGAGAAGAAGGGCAGCGATAATAAAGCCTGCAACACCCTGTACAATGTTTGCCGGAACACTTGCAAGTGCGCCTGCACCGTATATGAATAACTCAAATATGAGATATCCTGCTGCTACGATTACTGTAGAGAATATTCCGCATACTGCACATCTTACTGAGCAGAATAATGAAGCCGGGAGCTTTGAATATACAACGGCAACAACTGCTGCAATAACAGCTTTTATGATGAATGTTGCAGGAACATATAAGAAGTATCCTCCGAGAAGGTCTGACATGGCAGAACCAATGCCGGCAGCAAGAGCACCATACACAGGGCCTAATATGATTCCGCTTAATACTACGATTGCATCACCGGGATGAATGTATCCGCCGGTACCGGGAGTAGGAATCTTGATTATTGCTGTTGCTACATAAGTAAGGGCTGCAAACAGCGCAGTGAATGTTAATGTCTTTACGTCTAACTTTTTAGAACTGTTCATTGAAATACCTTCTTTCGTCTTGAATATTGATGTCTGGGTCTTACGTTTTTCTGACCTATGCATCATGATAATGTTATTATGGATATAATAAAATATCCAATTACCGAAAAAATAATAATACCAGTTTGCACAGGATGTGCAGAAACGGAGACATAATGATTGTCAGAAAACCACATTACTATGACGAATTCAGATGTACGGCATCAAAATGCAGCGATAACTGCTGCCGCGGCGGATGGCTTATAGAACTTGATAAGAAAACTGAGGATTATTACAGAAGCCTTGGCGGCAGTATAGGCAGAAGAATAACAGATTCGCTTATTACGGATGAGGACGGAGATACATGCTTCAGACTTGCAGACGGACAGTGTCCGCATCTTGATGCCGAGGGACTGTGCAGCATATGCGTCAGTCTTGGAGAAGAGCACATGGGAGTTGTGTGCAGGGAATTTCCGCGATACAGTCTTACATATGTACAGAATGGAACAGAGGTAACGGAGCATGGCGTGGGACTTGCCTGCGAGGCAGCAGAAGCACTTATACTTTTTGATGAAGGTAAGCTTTGTATAACAGATACCGGGACAGAAGAAACTGAAGAAGCCGGCGAACAAAATAATTGCGAAGAAGCAGATACATGTGAAAAAATAGGAGATTCAGAGGAAACCGATGCGGGAATGCTTTTGGCTGCAAGAGCTGACATTATTAACATCCTTGAGGACAGGACAAGACCGGTGAAGTCAAGAATTTCGGATGTGCTTGAGTATGCAGTCAGCCTTCAGGAGAAGATTAACGAAGAGCCTGAGGAATATGAGCTTGAGACAAGTGGGGATGCGGCTGACAATTGTATACTGCTTTTTGATATATATGACGGACTTGAACAGCTTAATTCTTCATGGGAGGAATGGTCATCGCTTGTAAGGCAGACAATATTTGAAGAAGACGGCTTCATGAAGCTGACGGATGAACTGTGCTCAATTATACCTGATTATGAGCTCCTTATGGAGAATCTTATGAAATATTTTATCTTCAGATATTATATGAAAGCCGTATGGGACTGCAACCAGCTTGATAAAGTTAAGTTTGCGGCGGCCTGCTGCCTTATAATCAGGCAGATGCTTGCGGCGCTTGCCGGGAAGCAGAACGGCGGTGTTACAAGGGAAGATATAATAAAGCTTGTGAGAGTATTTTCAAGGCAGGTCGAATATTCAGAGGATAATGTTGAGGCTGTCTGCGAAGAGTTCCTTTTTGGGGATGAGCTTAGTGCGGGCAATCTCAGAAATATGTTTTAAATACACTTTAAATCACTTTAAATTGAAAAAGTACTTGTTTTTTTTACAGATTTTTGTACAATAGAAGTGTTGTGTTTTTTTATTGATTGAATTTTTTGGAGGTTTACATGATCGCAGCCAGCAATATTACATTGCGCCTGGGCAAAAAGGCGCTCTTTGAGGATGTAAACATTAAGTTTACAGAAGGTAACTGCTATGGTCTTATTGGAGCAAACGGTGCCGGTAAGTCTACATTTCTTAAGATTCTTACAGGCCAGATTGAGCCGACCAAGGGAGATGTAATTATCACACCTGGACAGAGACTTTCTTTCCTCGAACAGGACCACTTTAAGTATGACGAATACCCGGTGCTTGACACTGTAATCATGGGTAATAAGCGTCTTTATGAGATAATGAAGGAAAAGGATGCAATCTATGCCAAGGAGGATTTCACTGAGGAAGACGGAATCAAGGCAAGTGAACTTGAGGCAGAGTTTGCAACAATGAACGGATGGGAAGCTGAGTCAGATGCAGCTACAATGCTTAACGGACTCGGAATTGATACAGAGTATCATTATACGCTCATGAAGGATCTTAACGGAAGTCTTAAGGTTAAGGTGCTTCTTGCACAGGCACTTTTTGGTAATCCTGACATACTTCTTCTTGATGAGCCTACTAACCACCTTGATCTTGATGCAATTGAGTGGCTTGAGGAATTCCTTATCAACTTCAATAATACCGTTATCGTTGTGTCACATGACAGATATTTCCTTAATAAGGTATGTACACATATTGCAGATATCGACTATGGTAAGATTCAGCTCTATGCAGGTAACTATGACTTCTGGTATGAGTCAAGCCAGCTGCTTATCCGTCAGATGAAGGAAGCTAACAAGAAGAAGGAAGAGAAGATAAAGGAGCTTCAGGACTTTATCCAGAGATTCTCAGCCAATGCTTCAAAGTCAAAGCAGGCTACATCAAGAAAGCGTGCTCTTGAGAAGATTGAGCTTGATGATATCCGTCCTTCAAGCCGCAAATATCCGTATATTGACTTCAGACCTAACAGAGAGATTGGTAATGACGTGCTCGTTGTTGACGGCATTTCTAAGACAATAGACGGGGTAAAGGTACTTGATAACATATCATTTATCGTAGGACATGATGATAAGATTGCGTTCGTTGGCTCCAACGAGGCTGCAACGACAACTCTTTTCAGAATACTTGTAGGTGAGATTGAGCCGGATGAGGGTTCATTCAAGTGGGGTGTTACAACTTCACAGGCATACTTCCCTAAGGACAGCGGTGCTGAATTCAACAGTGACAGTACTATTGTTGAGTGGCTTACACAGTATTCACCTGATCCGGATACAACATATGTAAGAGGCTTCCTTGGAAGAATGCTTTTTGCGGGTGATGACGGAATGAAGAAGGTAAAGGTTCTCTCCGGTGGTGAGAAGGTTCGCTGCCTGCTTTCAAAGATGATGATATCAGGTGCGAACATTCTTATATTTGATGACCCTACGAACCATCTTGATATGGAGTCAATTACAGCACTTAACAACGGACTCATTAAGTTCCCTGGAGTAACACTGTTTACATCACACGATCATCAGTTTATCCAGACAACAGCCAACAGAATTATGGAGATTATGCCTAACGGACAGCTTATCGACAAGATGACAACTTATGACGAATATCTTGCAAGTGATGAGATGGCTAAGAAGAGACAGGGTGTAGTCGATAATGTTGCTGAAGAGGATGAAGATTAATTAAATAAATATAAACGATTATAATACAAAAGCTTCCGAACGACTCTTAAGAGAAAGTACGGAAGCTTTTTTGTGTTATAAAAAATACGTGGCAGATACAGGGCTGAAGCCTGTTATATTATTGTTGTATCAGGCAAGCTCGTTGGGAAGTGTCCAATTGTCAAGAGCACTTTTGTACTGATCGCGTTCAGTACGATATGCCGCAATGAGTTCATAATCATAATCTCCATCGGAGGCTTCAAGTGTATTGATAATATTGTCATAGCACGATACCAGATGTGTAAGGGCAAGGTCACCGCCTGTGTGTATGTCAAGAATGCTGTCAGTCTCGGAATATGCATTTATAAACCATACTACAGCCTCATTATAATCCGCTGCGGCTTCGTAATAAAGACCTATCTCATAGCACATCTCGGAGCATGCCGATGTAACCATGTCTTTGAGGGCATACTTGAAAAAGAAATCAGGCTCATGCATAAGCCTGTAGGCATGCGCAAGCACACATGCATATTCCTTGCGGGCATCCTCCGATTCTGTGCATTCATAAAGCTGCAGGAACACGGGGAGGGCATCTTTAAAATCGTTCTCATCGCCGCCCTTAATAAGCTCCCGCGCATACATATTGCATATTCTTGGAGAGAGCATTCCGTCACGCTTATAAGCTTTGAGAAATATTGAAAAATCACGCTTGCTGTGCATGGACTGCGGCATGTGGAGAATCTCGATATCACTGTCATATACAACAGGCGATGTGCGCACCGTCTCATGTATCGGGTCAATCCATGTAAATGTGCGCAGGCGCCTGAAGAGCTTTGGACGATATTCTGTCTTTGAGTTGAGTACTGTATCAAATCCGGTAACAGTGTGGTACTTCATCTGGACAATCTCAACCTCGGGAAGGAGAGCAGCCTTAAGCTGTTCAAAACGCATACGGTTAATATCATCAAGAACTTCATCGGCATCAGGCGCATATATGTAGTCCATCGTAGCAAGCGAGAATGAAAAGTTCCTTGCCGCGGCAAAATCATCAGTCCATTCATAATCATAGACTTTATCCGTATAAAGTCCGGCAATATCCCTGGTTGAATCGGTCGAACCGGTATCGACTATGATAATCTCGTCCATAAGGCCGTTAAGGCTGTCAAGGCATCTTGCAAGAACAGCTTCTTCATTCTTGACAATCATACAAAGGCTTACAGTTGGCATGATAAATCAGCTCCATTCGTTAATATTGTAATCAGAAATATAATCAGAAGAAAATGTGGTCTGCAATCACAGTGCCTCCGGTCTCGCCCGGACGTACAACATGGAAAAATACGGCATTGATTGTTACACCGTTATTAAGTACATCAAGGGCTGCCTGTGTGCATGCTGCATTGGCACCTCTTGCGAGGACAATTGCAAAACGGCCGCTTCGTACCGGCGTGAACTGGTATGGCTGATAGAGAACCTCAGACATAGTGCCTGGCCACCTTGGGTTGTTCATGCGGTTGATGACAACACTTGCAACAGCGGTCTTACCTTCATATGGCTGATTGGCTGCCTCACATTCAACAATTGCGGCAAGCATTGCAAGGTCATTGTCTGTATAGTTAATCGTTGTTCCTGAGGTCTGCTGCTGTATAAGAGTCATTCCGTCTGGAATTGCAACCGTATCAACGGTTGTATTGGAATTACCGCCGTTATTACGGTTATTCTTTGCGGCTTCTTCGGCGGCTTTTCTGGCGGACTCCTCAGCAGCCTTACGCGCGGCTTCTTCAGCAGCCTTGCGTTCGGCCTCCTGACGGGCTATAATCTCAGCTTCAATCTGCTTCTCGTATTCAAGAGCAAGAGCTTCAGCTTCTGCAATCTCGTCTGTTGAAGAATCAATCTTTGTCTGTGTATCGCTCACAAGCTGCTGGATGCTGTCCTGCTGTTTCTTTGCATTATCCTCAAGAGCAAGAAGCTTCTCTCTGTCTTCCTTAAGCTTCTCGCGTGATTCAACGAGAGTTGTATAATTATTGTGATATTCCTCAAGCATATGGCGGTCATAATCGCTTATCCTGGATATGTATTCGGCACGTGTGAGAAAATCTTCCATGTCACCTGATTCAAGAAGAAGTGCAATGGCAGTGGAAGATGAGCCGTTCTCATACATATATTTAATACGCAGCTTCATGGCATCATACTGCTCTTCTTCAAACTTAAGTGCAGTCTCAATATCCTTTTCAAGCTGTGTAATCTCTTTTTCTTTTTCGTCAATCTGAGATTGAATGTCGGTAAGTGAAGTGGATGCCGAATCAAGCTTGTCATTGAGGCCTGCCAGATCAGAGTTGAGTTCACTCTGGTTCTTACGCAGTTCATCAAGACGCTCATTGGTCTGGTCAAGCTTCTCCTGAGTGGATACGGCATAAGACATTACCGGGCTCTGCATTATGCCGGTAACAATCAGTGCTATACATAAAACGGATGCGAGCACGGGCTTAATTTTAATTTTTAATAAATAATTCATGACATCACCCTGTGTATCGTGTATAATAGTGTGCTATAATCATATGGCAATTATAACAGTTTTCAATATGAAAGTAAAATAAAAGATTAAGAGGCAGATATGACATTTAAGAAAATAGACGAAAATACAATCAGATGTGTCCTGACAGAAAGTGATATGGAAGAAAATGATATAGGACTTGCTGACTTTTTCTCAAGTAACAGAGATAAGATACATGATTTTCTCGAGAATATAATGGAACGTGCAAGGGAAGAGATTGGATATGAGAATGACGGCAACATGCTTTCAATGCAGCTTATGCCGCTTCCCAATAACGGACTTGCCATTACCATTACAGGCAGCAGGAACAGAGAATTTGATGACGTGCTCGGCAATATGCAGAATATGCTGAAGGAGCTTGCGAGCCCTGCAAGGCAGGCTGACGGCAGCGTGGATAACACAGAAGCACAGATACAGGATGATGATACGGGAGCTGTACGCGAGGTTGTACCGCCTACATGCCGTATATTCGGTTTTGACAGTCTTGACAGTGTTGTATGTTACTGTAATGCCGTAAGAGGATACGCAAAGAATATGAAGACTTCATTATATAAGAGCAATGACGGCACATATTATCTTGAGATATCCAAGGGCAGGGGGGCAAAGCAGAAGTTTCTCAGTGCATGTCTTGAGGCGAATGAATATGCGCGTGAGGTTGAATGCGGAGCACTGTTTGTTAATAATATGAGAGAACATTATGACTGCATAATGGCGAAGAAGGTAATCGAGAATACTAAATATCTGTAACATTGCAATATTGATATTTGCTTTTTTTTGGTATATCATTAAATAAATGTGTATTATAAATGCTTAAGCAGGAGGTAGATACAGTGATTGCAGAAAGAATGGTAGGACTTGTTAATAATAATTCAGTAATCCGTGAGATGTTTGAGGAAGGGAAGAGACTTGCGGGAATATACGGAGCAGAGAATGTATTTGATTTCAGCCTTGGCAATCCAAGTGTTCCGGCACCTGAAGAACTTAACCGGGCAGTTAAGGATATACTTGATGAAGAGCCTTCAATATTCGTACATGGTTATATGAGTAATGCAGGGTATGAAGATGTACGTGCAACAATAGCAGATTCCATTAACAGAAGATTCGGAACATCATTTAACCAGAGCAACATTATAATGACAGTAGGTGCTGCCGGTGGAATGAATGTTATATTTAAGACAATTCTTAATCCGGGAGACGAAGTACTTACATTTTCGCCATATTTTGTAGAATACAACAGCTATGTATCTAATTATGACGGTAAGCTTGTTGCAATAGATCCTGACACGGAGACATTTCAGGCTAATATAGAAGATCTTGAAAGAAAGATAACACCTAAGACTAAGGCACTTATCATTAACAATCCGAATAATCCTACAGGTGTTGTATATTCAGAGGAGACAATCAAAAAAGTAGCTGCAATTCTTGATGCTAAGCAGAAGGAATATGGAACAGAGATATTCATTATATCGGATGAGCCATACAGAGAACTCGCATATGACGGAGTCGAAGTACCTTACATTACAAAGTACTACAATAATACAATAGTAGGATATTCATTCAGCAAATCACTTTCACTTCCGGGTGAGAGAATCGGATATCTTGTAATCCCTGATGAAGTAGATGATGCAGAGCAGATGAAGACTGCTGCGGCAATCGCAACACGTGTGCTTGGCTTTGTCAATGCACCTTCCCTTATGCAGAGAGCGGTAGCAAGATGTATTGATGCCAAGTGTGACGTTGACAGTTATAACAGAAACCGTGAGGCACTCTATAACGGACTTGTTAAGCTCGGATTTGAGTGCATTAAGCCACAGGGTGCATTCTATCTGTTTGTAAAGTCGCCGGTTCCTGATGAAAAGGAATTCTGTAATGTTGCCAAGAAACATAATGTCCTGCTTGTTCCGGGAAGCTCCTTCAAATGTGCGGGATATGTAAGGATAGCATATTGCGTATCATATGACACAATAATCAACTCACTTCCAAGATTCGCTGAGATAGCACAGGAGATGGGACTTAGCAGATAATAGCCAAGCAGCTTGCAGAAATGGAGATTAAGATTAATGAGAGAATGGGAAAAAAACATAAGGCGTGTTGAACCATATGTACCGGGTGAACAGCCTAAGATTGCTAACGTAATAAAGCTTAATACTAACGAGAACCCTTATCCGCCATCACCGGCAGCGGTTAAGGCAGCCAATGAATTTGACCTTGATACATTAAGACTGTATCCTGATCCATGTGTAACTGACCTTGTGGGAGCAATAGCAGATTATTATAAGGTAGGAAGCAATCAGGTATTTGTCGGAGTTGGCTCTGATGATGTTATTTCAATGGCATTTCTTACATTTTTTAATTCAGACAAGCCGGTCCTGTTTCCTGATATATCTTATTCCTTCTACAGCGTATGGGCGGATGTTTACCGTATTCCTTACAAGGCAGTGCCTGTTGATGAGAATTTTAACATTGTATCATCGGATTATTATGAGCCTAACGGCGGTGTAATATTCCCTAACCCTAATGCACCGACTGCACTGTATAAGGAACTGTCAGAGGTAGAGGATATAATAGCACATAACAGGGATGTTATTGTGATGGTTGATGAGGCATATATTGATTTTGGCGGCAAGTCTGCACTTGAGCTTATTGACAGATATGATAACCTGCTTGTTATACAGACATTTTCAAAGTCACGTGCAATGGCAGGCATGAGAATAGGCTATGCAATCGGTAATCCTGAACTTATTAAGGCTATGAATGATGTTAAGTTTTCAATTAATTCATACACAATAAACAGACCGTCAATTGTGTATGGAGCTGCGGCTGTCAATGATAAGCAGTATTTTGAAGAATGTACGGCTAAGATTATTGCAACAAGAGAGCGTTCAAAGGAGCGTCTGAAGAAGCTGGGCTTTGAATTCCCTGATTCCAAAGCTAACTTTATATTTGCAAAGCATAAGGAAGCAAAGGGAGCATATATATTTGAGGAGCTTAAGAAACGCAATATATATGTAAGGTATTTTAACAAGCCGCGGATTGATGATTATCTCAGAATCTCAATAGGAACGGATGAACAGATGGATGCGTTGTTTGCTGCACTTGAAGATATTCTGTAAATTTGTTGACTACATAGACATAAACTAGTATATTTAATATATGTGGCTTTAATACACATTAATTGTGTGATATTAAAAGATTAATTTTATTAAGGGAGATTAATACAATGGCTAAAGTTGGAATTGTAATGGGCAGTGACTCAGATATGCCAATCATGGCTAAGGCTGCTGATGTTCTTGAAGAGCTTGGAATTGATTATGAGATGACAATTATATCAGCACACAGAGAGCCGGATGTTTTCTTTAACTATGCTAAGACAGCAGAAGAGAAAGGATTTAAGGTAATAATAGCAGGAGCAGGAATGGCAGCACATCTGCCGGGGATGTGTGCAGCTATTTTCCCAATGCCTGTAATTGGTATCCCAATGCATACAACAAGCCTTGGTGGAAGGGATTCACTTTATTCAATAGTACAGATGCCATCAGGAATTCCGGTTGCAACGGTTGCTATAAATGGTGGCGCTAATGCAGGACTTCTTGCAGCAAAGATTCTTGCAACATCAGATGATAAGCTGTTGGAGAAGCTTAAGGCTTACTCACAGAAACTTAAGGAGAGCGTTCAGGCTAAGGATGCCAGACTTCAGGAAGTAGGCTATAAGGCATATATGAATAAATAATATCAATATATCATAAAGCAAAACAACAAACAGCGAAATAACAGTGCGGAACAACCGCGGAATGGAGAAGAAGATGGATTACAAGAAGGCAGGCGTTGATATTGAGGCCGGATATAAGTCAGTAGAGCTCATGAAGGAGCATGTTAAGAAGACAATGAGACCAGAGGTGCTTACTAATCTTGGAGGATTCTCAGGAGCATTTTCCATGGAGAAGTTCAAGGATATGGAGAAGCCTACACTTGTATCTGGAACAGATGGCGTAGGTACAAAGCTTAAGGTTGCATTTCTAATGGACAAGCATGATACAGTAGGTATCGACTGTGTTGCAATGTGTGTTAATGATATTGCATGTGCAGGCGGTGAACCGCTTTTCTTCCTTGATTACATAGCTTGCGGCAAGAATGAGCCGGAGAAGATTGCCAATATCGTTAAGGGTGTAGCAGAAGGATGTATCCAGTCTGATGCGGCGCTTATCGGTGGTGAGACAGCAGAGATGCCGGGATTCTATCCTGCTGATGAATATGACCTTGCAGGATTTGCGGTAGGTGTTGTTGATGAGAAGAATCTTATTACAGGGGCAGATATTAAGCCGGGAGATACACTTGTAGGTATCGCATCATCAGGCGTTCACAGTAATGGTTTCTCTCTTGTAAGAAGTGTATTTACAATGACAGAGGAATCACTTAACACATATTATGACAGCCTTGGTAAGACTCTTGGCGAGGCGCTTCTTGCTCCAACGAAGATATATGTTAAGACTCTTCGTGAGATTAAGGATGCGGGCGTAAGAGTTAAGGGATGCAGCCATATTACAGGCGGCGGTTTCTACGAGAATGTTCCTAGAATGCTTCATGACGGCGTACGCGCTGTTATTAAGAAGGACAGCTATGAGGTACCTGCTATATTCAGAATGCTTGCTACAGATGGCGATATCGAAGAAAAGATTATGTACAATACATTCAACATGGGTATCGGTATGGTACTTGCAGTTGATTCAAAGGATGTTGACACAGTGCTTGCAGCAGTTGAAAAGGCTGGCGAGAAGGGCTATGTTATCGGTCAGGTAGAAGCCGGCGAGAAGGGTGTAACTCTGGTTTAATAATTGAATATTGTGATAAATCTATGATTTTCACATGCAGGATTTGTGCCTGCGCACTAACTTGAGATGCGCAACTGGCTGCGCAGGAATGGGGATTAGTATGAGAATAGCAGTTATGGTGTCAGGAGGCGGAACTAACCTTCAGGCAATTATAGATGCAATTAATGCAGGAACTATCACCAATACGGAGATTGCTGTTGTAATAAGCAATAATGCCAATGCATATGCGCTTACAAGAGCACGTGAGAATGGTATAGAGGCTGTGTGTGTATCACCTAAGGACTATGAGAACCGCGATACATTCAACAGGGAGCTTCTTAATAAGGTTAATGCTTATAATGTGGATCTGGTTGTTCTTGCAGGATTCCTTGTAAAGATTCCTGAGGAGATGGTTCATCAGTACAATCACAGAATAATAAATATTCATCCGTCACTTATACCATCTTTTTGCGGTGTCGGATTTTACGGACTTAAGGTTCACGAGGCCGCACTGGAAAAGGGAGTTAAGGTTACGGGTGCAACAGTTCATTTTGTAGATGAAGGAATGGATACCGGACGAATAATTCTTCAGAAGGCTGTAGACGTATTGGAGAATGATACTCCACAGACTCTGCAGAGAAGAGTAATGGAACAGGCTGAGTGGAAGATACTTCCTCAGGCAATTGATATGATTGCCAATGGAAGAATACACTGATAAAGGAGAGCATAATGAAGGTACTTATTATTGGCAGCGGCGGACGTGAGCATGCAATAGCATGGAAGGTTGCTCAGAGCAGCCGTGTTGATAAGATATATTGTGCACCCGGCAATGCAGGAATAGCTGAGATTGCAGAGTGCGTTAATATTAAGGCAATGGAATTTGACAAGCTTGTAAAGTTTGCAAAAGATAATGCCATTGACCTGACAGTAGTCGGAATGGATGATCCGCTTGTTGGCGGAATTGTAGATGCATTTGAGGCAGAAGGGTTAAGAGTATTCGGACCTCGCAGGAATGCGGCAATACTTGAGGGTTCTAAGGCATTTTCAAAGGATCTTATGAAGAAGTATAACATCCCTACTGCTGCATATGAGACATTTACATCAGCAGAAGAGGCTAAGAAGTATCTCGAGACATCAGAGTATCCTATAGTTCTTAAGGCTGACGGACTTGCGCTCGGTAAGGGTGTTCTTATCTGCCAGACTAAGGAAGAAGCTATGGAAGGTGTTAATGAGCTTATGCTTGATAAGAAGTTTGGCTCAGCCGGTAATACCATCGTTATAGAGGAGTTTATGACAGGACGTGAGGTATCAGTCCTCTCATTTGTTGACGGCAGCACAATTAAGATTATGTCGTCCGCACAGGATCATAAGCGTGCCAAAGATGGAGACCAGGGGCTTAATACAGGCGGTATGGGTAACTTCTCTCCAAGTCCTTTCTATACTAAGGAAGTGGATGATTTCTGTAAGACACATATCTATCAGGCAACTGTAGATGCCATGAAGGCAGAGGGAAGACCTTTCAAGGGTGTAATCTTCTTCGGTCTTATGCTTACTCCGAAGGGACCAAGAGTACTTGAGTACAATGCAAGATTTGGTGACCCTGAGGCACAGGTTGTTCTTCCAAGAATGGAGAACGATATTATTGACGTGTTTGAGGCATGTATTGACGGAACACTCGATAAGATAGACCTTAAGTTCTCAGACAAAGCTGCTGTCTGCGTAGTACTTGCATCTGACGGATATCCTGTATCATATGAGAAAGGATTCGAGATTACCGGAATGGAGAACTTCAAAGGTAAGGATGGATATTATCTTTTCCATGCAGGCTCAGCTTTCAATGCTGAGGGCAAGGTCGTTACCAACGGAGGGCGTGTGCTCGGTGTAACAGCTCTGGGAGATACACTTAAGGAAGCACGTGCTAATGCTTACAAGGCAGTTGAATGGGTTGATTTTAAGAACAAATATATGAGACATGATATCGGCAAGGCTATAGACGAAGCATAGAGTCAGGGCTGATATGTATAAGATGGACAGTGGCATGTATTATTGTGCTGCTGTCCATTTGCATGTAATGGAGAAGATATGAGCAGCATAATTATGAATTTTTCAAATGTATATATCGGACAGGATTTTATCCATGATGATAACAGCATATATATGGATATGTCTGATATTACGGGAACAGACTGTTATTGCGATGATGATGCGGCAGCTGAGATAAAGGGACGCATTGGGAATATGCCCGTAAAGGCAGTTCACTATATTGATTCAGGCAATTATCATTATGTCAGCAGTATATGGCTGGATAAGATAACAGAGCCGTTTACACTGGTGGTTTTTGACAATCACCCTGATATGCAGCCTCCGGCATTCGGAGATATATTATCATGTGGCGGATGGATAAAGAATGTACTTGATAATAACGGATATCTGGAAAAGGTTCTTATTATAGGCGTTAACAGAAAGCTTACGGATGAACTGGAGGATGAGCTTAAGATGTATACAGAGAGCGGAAAAGCTGCTTTCATAACAAGACAGGAAATTGCTGATATGCTTGACTGCAGTGCTGACGGCTGTGAGGAACTATATACAGACATGTATGCGGATGCAGCAGATAAGTATGTGGGGGAAGGACACAAGGTATATATATCACTTGATAAGGATGTGCTTGATGAGAGAATTGTAAGTACTAACTGGGATCAGGGAGATATGAGGCTGAATGAAGTTTCTTCTTATATTAATGCAATACTTAAGAACAATGAACTGGCAGGCATGGATGTGTGTGGGGAACCATCACTGGGGCAGGCACATGATGATGCTGTGATAAGAAGTAACGGGGTTAACAGATATTTTTCAAATATAATGAAAAATTTTTTATTATAGGTGTTGACAAATGAATATCACAGTGATATCTTAATTGTATTGAAAATGTTAGCACTCCACAACAATGAGTGCTAACAAATAAAAAAGGAGTGGCTGCAATGGATGAACTGGATGAACGCAAGCTGAAGATATTACATGCAATAATTCAGAATTACCTTGAGACTGGTGAGCCCGTCGGTTCGAGAACAATTTCAAAGTATGCGGATCTTAATCTCAGTTCAGCAACTATTCGTAATGAGATGGCTGATCTTGAGGAACTCGGATATATTATCCAGCCGCATACATCAGCCGGAAGAATACCGACAGATAAGGGCTACAGACTGTATGTAGACAATATGCTTAAGGAGAAGGAAGAGGAGCTTGCCGGAAGAGAACAGGAAGTCGAGAAGATGAAAGATTTCCTTTCAGAGAAGGTGGACAGAGTTGAAGAGCTTTTGCAGAATGTGGCAAAGACACTTGCGGTTGATACCAATTATGCAACGATGGTTTCAACACCGCAGTATCATCATAACAAGCTCAAGTTTGTCCAGCTTTCACAGTTAGAACCGTATAAGATTCTTGCTGTAATAGTTATGGACGGCAACCTTATAAGGAATAAGGTAATTGACATCAAGAATGAGATTTCACCTGAGAATCTGCTGAAGCTTAATGTGCTTCTGAACAGCACTCTGAACGGGCTGACGCTCGAGGAAATCAATCTTGGAATAATAAGCCGTATGCAGAATCAGGCAGGCGAGCAGATTGAACTTGTCAAGTGCGTGATAGATGCAATAGCCGAGACAATCGGTAATGCTGATGATCTTCAGATATATACAAGCGGTGCAACGAATATTTTCAAGTACCCTGAACTGAGTGATTCAAGCAAGGCAAGTGAACTGATATGCACATTGGAAGAGAAAGAGAGATTGACAGATCTTATCACTGATTCACTTAGGAATGAAGATAATCAGGGAATACAGGTGTATATCGGAAGTGAGACGCCGGTGCAGACTATGAAGGACTGCAGCGTTGTTACAGCTAATTATGAATTGAGGGATGGCGTTAAGGGTACAATCGGTATCATAGGTCCTAAGAGAATGGATTATGAGAAGGTTGTTGAGACGCTTCAGACAATCAGGACACAGCTCGATACAGTGTTCAAGAAAACATAGAAAGGTTGGAATAAAAGTGGACGAAGAGAAGAAGAATTCAGGTAATGTTGATATCGGGGAAGAGATTGAAGATATCAAGAGCGCACCTGAAGATGTTAATGAAGCTTCTGATGAGGCAGCAGGTACAACGGATGGTGCTGATAAGGAAGATGATAAGTCTTCTGATAAGTCTGCCAAGAAGGATCCTAAGGACGAGGCTATTAAGGAACTTAAGGATAAGTTCACAAGACAGATGGCTGAGTTCGACAACTTCAGAAAGCGTACGGAAAAAGAAAAGTCAGCTATGTATGAGGTTGGCGCCAAGAGCGTTATAGAGAAGATTCTTCCTATAGTAGATAATTTTGAGAGAGGTCTTGGAAGTGTTACTGAAGAAGATAAAGGAAGTGCATTCGTAGAAGGAATGAACATGGTATACAGACAGCTTACCAAGGCACTTGAAGATATGGATGTCAAGCCGATTGAGGCTTTGGGCAAGGAATTCAATCCTGAATATCACAATGCGGTTATGCATGTTGATGACGAGGAGGCCGGCGATAATATAATCGTTGAAGAGTTCCAAAAGGGTTACACCTACCGCGACAGTGTTGTAAGACACAGCATGGTTAAGGTAGCTAATTAATATAGAATTTAAGAATAAGATTTTAATATGGAGGATAATACAATGGGTAAGATTATTGGTATTGACTTAGGTACAACAAATTCATGTGTAGCAGTAATGGAAGGCGGTAAGCCGGTAGTAATCGCTAATACAGAGGGTATCAGAACTACACCTTCAGTTGTGGCATTTACAAAGAACGGTGAGAGACTTGTAGGTGATCCTGCCAAGCGTCAGGCAGTAACTAATGCAGAGAAGACAATTTCTTCTATTAAGAGACATATGGGTACTGACTACAAGGTAACAATTGATGATAAGAAGTATACTCCACAGGAGATTTCAGCAATGATTCTTCAGAAGCTGAAGGCAGATGCTGAGAGCTACCTTGGTGAGAAGGTAACAGAGGCTGTTATCACAGTTCCTGCTTACTTCAATGATGCACAGAGACAGGCAACTAAGGATGCAGGTAAGATTGCAGGTCTTGATGTTAAGAGAATTATCAACGAGCCTACAGCAGCAGCACTTGCTTATGGTCTTGATAATGAGAGTGAGCAGAAGATTATGGTATATGACCTTGGTGGTGGTACATTCGATGTATCTATCATTGAGATTGGTGATGGTGTAATCGAGGTTCTCGCAACTAATGGTGATACACACCTTGGTGGTGATGATTTTGATAATGTAATTATCAACTATCTTGTTGATGAGTTCAAGAAGACAGAGGGAGTTGATCTTTCAGGTGATAAGATGGCTATGCAGAGACTTAAGGTTGAAGCAGAGAAGGCTAAGAAGGAGCTGTCAAGTGCTACAACAACTAATATTAACCTTCCATTCATCACAGCTACAGCAGAAGGCCCTAAGCATCTTGATATAACACTTACAAGAGCTAAGTTTGATGAACTTACACATGACCTTGTAGAGAGAACAGCAATTCCTGTTCAGAACGCACTTAAGGATGCAGGTCTTACAACAGCAGATATCACAAAGGTACTCCTTGTTGGTGGTTCAACACGTATTCCGGCAGTACAGGATAAGGTTCGCCAGCTTACAGGTAAGGAGCCTAATAAGAGCCTTAACCCTGATGAGTGTGTTGCAATCGGTGCATCTATTCAGGGTGGTAAGCTTGCAGGTGATGCCGGTGCAGGCGAGATTCTTCTTCTTGATGTTACACCACTTTCACTTTCAATCGAGACAATGGGTGGTATTGCAACAAGACTTATTGAGAGAAATACAACAATTCCTACAAAGAAGAGTCAGGTATTCTCAACAGCAGCAGATAACCAGAGTGCAGTTGATATCGTAGTAGTACAGGGCGAGAGACAGTTCGCTAAGGATAATAAGAAGCTTGGTGAATTCAGACTTGACGGTATTGCACCGGCTCCACGTGGAATCCCACAGATTGAGGTTACATTTGATATTGATGCCAATGGTATTGTTAATGTATCAGCTAAGGATCTTGGAACAGGCAAGGAGCAGCATATCACAATAACATCAGGATCTAACATGTCTGATGAGGATATCGATAAGGCTGTTAAGGAAGCTGCTGAGTTCGAGGCACAGGATAAGAAACGTAAGGAAGGCATTGATGCACGTAATGAGGCTGATTCACTTGCATTCCAGACACAGAAGGCTCTTGATGAAGCAGGCGATAAGATTGATGCTAACGATAAGACAACTGTAGAGGCTGATCTTAAGGCTCTTAAGGATATAATTGACAGAACAACACCTGAGAATATGTCAGATTCAGACATAGATGAGATTAAGGCTGCCAAGGAGAAGCTGATGACAAGTGCACAGTCACTCTTCACAAAGATGTATGAGCAGGCAGCACAGGCTCAGCAGGCAGCAGGTGCAGCTCCTGGAGCAGATGCCGGTGCAGCAGATAATACAGGTGCGGCAGATGATAATGTTGTAGATGGTGATTTCAAGGAAGTATAATCATCCTGAACATGATTCGAGAATAACAGTAGGCCACAAGGCTTACTGTTATTCATGTTTAAATATATCAGATTGGAGACAGCACAACGATGGCGGACAAGAGAGATTATTATGAGGTGCTTGGTGTCCCTAGAGATGCCGATGAAGCAGCTCTCAAGAAGGCATACAGACAGCTCGCTAAGAAGTACCATCCTGACATAAATCCGGGGGATAAGGAAGCAGAGGCAAAGTTTAAAGAGGCATCAGAAGCATATGCAGTATTGAGCGACCCTGAGAAGAGAAGACAGTATGACCAGTTTGGTCATGCTGCATTCGATGGCGGTGCAGGTGGTGCCGGCGGCTTTGACTTTAACAACATGGGAGATATGGGAGATATCTTTGGAGACATCTTCGGAGACCTCTTTGGCGGCGGCTCACGCAGACGTGCAAGCAATGGCCCTATGCAGGGAGCTAATGTGCGTACAAGCGTCAGAATTACATTTGAGGAAGCATTCAGGGGCGTTGATAAGGAACTTGACCTCAATCTCAAGGAAGAGTGTGAGACCTGCCACGGAACAGGTGCAAAGCCGGGAACAGAAGCCACAACATGTCCTAAGTGTGGCGGTAAGGGTCAGGTAGTATATACACAGCAGTCATTGTTCGGCATGGTTCGTAATGTTACAACATGTCCTGACTGTAACGGAACAGGTAAGATAATAAAGGATAAGTGTCCTGACTGTTATGGTTCAGGCTATATAACAAAGCGTAAGAAGATTCAGGTATCAATACCTGCAGGTATTGATTCAGGCCAGAGTGTAAGAATAAGAGGCAAGGGTGAACCGGGAATCAATGGCGGACCTCGCGGAGATCTTCTTGTTGAAGTAATAGTTGCACAGCATCCTAAGTTCCAGCGTCAGGACATGAATGTATTCTCAACAGAGAGTATAAGCTTCCCTACGGCTGTCCTTGGCGGTGAAGTAAGAATACCTACTGTTGCAGGCGATGTAATGGTTGATGTTAAGCCGGGAACGCAGTCAGGAACCAAGATTCGTCTCAAAGGCAAGGGTATGCCGTCACTGCGCAGTCAGAGCCTGATGGGCGACCATTATGTAACGCTTGTTGTTGATGTACCTACTAAGCTTAATGAGGAACAGAAGGCTGCACTCTGCGCTTATGATCAGACTATGACAGGTAAGGAGCGTCCTAAGGATAAGAAACACAAGGGATTTTTTAAGTAAGCGATTTTAAGTAAGTTTTTTTGAATATTGTAAAATTGCCGTAATAAGGTTATACTATCCATATTGGCATTATTTGTGAATGCCGAAATGTGGAAAGGAACTTTATTATGGCATTTTTATTTAATAATATTAATAGTGAGCTTATGAGTAGATACGAGTTTGTACGCAGTGAACGTCTTGATGACCTCAATTCAGACGGAGTGTTATTGAGACATAAGAAGAGCGGTGCAAGGCTCGTACTTTTATCTAATGACGATGAAAACAAAGTATTTTCAATCGGGTTCCGTACACCGCCTTATAATGATACGGGACTTCAGCATATTATTGAGCATACCGTACTTTGCGGTTCAAGAAAGTATCCGGTGAAGGATCCGTTTGTTGAGTTATGCAAAGGCTCACTCAATACATTTCTTAATGCAATGACATATCCGGATAAGACAGTATATCCGGTTGCAAGCTGCAATATGGCTGATTTTAAGAATATCATGGATGTGTATATGGATGCTGTGTTCTATCCGAATATCTATAAGCGTGAAGAGATATTCATGCAGGAGGGCTGGCATTACGAGCTTGACAATGCGGAGGATGAGCTTAAGTATAATGGTGTTGTATACAACGAGATGAAGGGAGCATATTCATCACCGGATGAACTTCTCTCAAGATACACGTTCCAGTCGCTGTTTCCTGACACAACATACAGCTGCGAGTCAGGCGGAGACCCTGAGAAGATACCTGAGCTGACAAGAGAGGAATACCTTGAGTATCACAGGAACTTCTATCATCCTGCCAACAGCTATATATATCTGTATGGCGATATGGATATGGAAGAGAGACTCAGATATCTTGATGAGCAGTACCTTTCAGCATTTGACAAGGCAGATGTTCCGGGAATAGAAGATGAATCTGCCATAGGAATACAGAAGACATTCGAAAGAACCGCTTATGTTGAGCATGATTATGCTGTCACAGAGGACGAGCCGCTTGAAGATAATGCGTATCTTTCATATAACACAGTAGTCGGGACTTCACTTGATGCCAAGCTTTATCTCGCAATGCAGGTGCTTGATTATGCTCTTGTAATGGCACCTGGAGCCGGATTAAAGCAGGCGCTTCTCGATAATGGTATAGGAACTGATGTATACAGTTCTTATGAGAACTCAATCCTCCAGCCAGTATATTCGGTTATTGCAAGAGGAGCTTCGGCTGAACAGAAGGAAGAATTTGTAAGAATTATAAAGGATGTTCTTAAGCACATGGCAGAAGAAGGAATAGACAGGGATACTCTTCTTGCCGGAATTAATGTATACGAATTCAGATACCGTGAGGCTGATTTCGGACAGTTCCCTAAGGGACTTATGTACGGATTGCAGCTTATGGATAGCTGGCTTTATGATGATAATGAGCCATTTATGCATATTAATGCAGGAACAACCTTTGACGAGCTTAAGCGTGAAGTTAATTCGGGAAGCGGATATTTTGAGAATATCATCAGGGAATATCTGCTTGATAATAACCATGCATCTCTGCTTGTGCTTAACCCTAAGGCTAATCTTACACAGAGTCGTGAGAAGCAGGTCAGTGACAGGCTTGCTGCATATAAGGCATCACTTACGGATGAACAGATTGAGGACATTGTTAAGAGTACGGCTGCACTTAAGAAATATCAGGAAGAGCCAAGCTCACAGGAAGAACTTAAGACGATACCTATGCTTTCAATATCAGATATTAAGAAGGAAGCAGCACCGCTGCATATTGATGAGAATGAGAGCAATGGTGTAAAGGTAATAAGGCACAATATATTTACCAACAGAATTTCATATATACTTCTGTCATTTGACTGCCGTAATGTCCGTCAGGAAGACATTCCTTATATAGGAATACTCTCAGGAGTGCTTGGCCTCATGGATACAGAGAATTACGGCTATGCTGACCTGAGTACGCAGATTAACCTTAAGACGGGCGGCATATATACAAGTGCGGCAGTATATTCGGATAAGAAGGATTTTGACATTGTCAATGTACGCTTTGAGACGAAGGCAAAAGTCCTCTATGAGAATGCAGCAGATGCATTCTCGCTTGTTAATGAAATGCTGTTCACGACAAAGTTTGGTGATTATAAGCGTCTTAAAGAGATTCTTGATATGGGCAAATCACGCATGGAATCAATGATGGCGGGCGCAGGACACAGTATAGCCATGCTGTGTGCGTCAAAGCAGTTTTCCAAGGCGGCATGGTATTCTGACAGTCTCCGCGGCTACAGCTATTATACAGAAGTGTGCAGAATACTTAAGAATTTTGACGAAGAGAAGGAAAAGGTTGCAGAAAAGCTTGAACAGCTTGTCAGGAAGATATTTATAAAAGAGAATCTGATTGTAAGCTTTACCGCTGATGATAAGGGATATGGAATGGCTCATGAGCCGCTTGACGCATTTACGAAGGAACTTTCGGATGTTCCATCAGTGCCTGAGGCAAGGGATTATAAGCCTGAGAAGGAAAGCCTTGGACTTACAAGCTCATCACAGGTGCAGTACGTTGCAAGATGCGGTAACTTCAGGACAGGCGGGTTTGATTACACAGGAGCACTCAGGGTTCTTAAGGTTATATTCTCATATGACTATTTGTGGACAAATGTGCGTGTTAAGGGTGGAGCATACGGCTGCATGAGTGGTTTTGGATTTGGAGGTGACAGTTATCTGCTGTCATACCGTGATCCTAATCTGGAAAAGACTAATGAGATATATGAGAAGGCTCCGGAGTTCGTAAGGAACTTTACGGTGAGTGAGCGTGATATGACTAAGTTTATAATAGGAACAATCGGCGAGATAGATACACCGATGACACCTGTAACTGTCGGAGCACGTTCATTCGGTGCATACCTTACGCATATGACGGTTGAGGATTACCAGAAGGAGAGAGATGAGATTATAAATGCAGATGAGCAGAGTATAAGAGCGCTTGCGGACCTTCTCCAGTGTGTTCTCGATCAGAACTATTTCTGTGTTGTAGGTAATGCAGGAAAGATACAGAATGCTTCAGCAATGTTTGACAGGATTGAAGCACTTACAAAATAACGAATCAGGGAAATTAACATGCGACAGGATTTAAAAGGTTTTTACCGTGCGGTCGCGACACTTGTGATTCCGCTTGCATTGCAGAATCTTATCAATGTCGGAGTGTCGGCGGCTGACGTATTCATGCTTGGCATGGTTGGAGAGAAGGCGCTTGCCGCCAGCTCTCTTGCCGGTCAGGTGCAGTATATAATGACACTGATATTCTTCGGATTATCTTCAGGTGCATCGGTTCTTATAGCCCAATACTGGGGCAAAGGTAATCTTGATGCCATTAAGAAGGTACTCGGAATATCGGTTAAGATAGGTCTTGTGGTATCAGTGCTTTTTACGGTAGTTACATATGCGTTTCCATGGCAGCTTATGCACCTGCTCACCAATGATGAGGAGGTCATGGTACTTGGAGTTAAGTATATGAGGATTGTGTGCTGGTCATATGTGATATCATCAATGACCATGGTATATCTCAATACTATGAGAAGTATTGAGCGGGTAGTGATATCAATGGGGACATATCTTGTATCACTCATAGTGAATATCGTATTTAATGCGATATTTATATTCGGACTGTGCGGACTGCCGGCGATGGGAATAGTCGGAGCTGCATGTGCAACCTTACTTGCAAGAGTTGTTGAATTCGTAATAGTGGTAGTGTATGACAGAAAGTTCAACCCGGTATTCAGATTCAGTTTTTCTTTCTTTAAGAAGGATGAACTTCTCTTTAAGGACTATGTTAAGTTCTCTGTGCCGGTAGTATGTAATGAGCTTATGTGGGGTTCCGGGTGCGCAGTGATAACTGCAATAATCGGACATCTCGGGAGCAGTATGACGGCAGCCAATTCCGCTGCGCAGGTTGCAAGACAGCTTGCGGTAGTGCTCGCACTTGGAATTGCCAATGCAACGGCAATTATGATTGGAAAAGTAATAGGCGAAGGAAAGATGGAGCTTGCAAGAGAATACGGAACGAGATTTGTACGTCTTAGCCTTATTGTGGGAGCAATAGGTTCAATGGTTATTCTTATTGTAAGGCCGGTGCTTCTGGCAGTTATGTCACTTACACCTGAGGCATCAGAGTATCTGTCACTTATGATGTTTGTAATGACATATTTTGTGTTTTTCCAGTCATACAATACGGTGCTTGTTGTCGGTATATTCAGAGCAGGCGGTGACACAAAGTTTGGACTGCTTATAGATGTCGGTTTCATGTGGGGCTTTTCTATAACAGCAGGTGCCATTGCGGCATTTGTGCTGAAGGTGCCACCGATGCTCGTATATGTACTTCTCTTAAGTGATGAAGTACTCAAGGTGCCATTCTCAACTTTAAGATATAAGCAGAGAAGATGGCTTAATAACGTAACAAGATAGATTAATAATTATAATATCTAATACAGAATCTGGCCGTTAATTGAGATTACCATGACACGCAGCGCTATATCCTTACCGCTTGCCTCGATTGCTCGTTTAACGGCATATTCTATGCCTCCGCAGCATGGAACTTCCATACGCGCAACAGTTATGCTGTTAATCTCGTTGGATGAAAATATGGCAGCGAGCTTCTCACTGTAATCAACCATGTCGAGCTTAGGACAGCCGATAAGTGTTATGCGGTTTGCCATGAATGAATTGTGGAAGTTGGCATGTGCATAAGCAGTACAGTCAGCGGCGATTAACAGGTCAGCGTTGCTGAAGTAAGGCGCATTGATTGGAGCAAGCTTAATCTGGACAGGCCAGTTGCCAATCTTGGAACCGCCGCTGTGTCCTCCGGCAGCTTCGACAGCCTTGGCATCATAGCATGCAGCTTCTCTTTCAGTAAATGATATTGCATCGGAAGGACATGCAGGGAGGCAGTCTCCAAGACCGTCACAGTAGTCATCGCGCAGGAGCTTTGCTTTGCCGTTCACCATTCCTATTGCGCCTTCATGGCATGCATTGGCACATGCACCGCAGCCTGTGCACTTTTCTTCATCAATAGTTATAATCTTTCTTATCATAAAATTCTCCTTATTTCAATAATTTTTATCAACAGCATTGAGTATAATAGATTAATAAGATAAAATATGTTGTTGCAACAACATAATAAGACTGCTTGCCGGAGGAAAGATAAATTTATGAGCATTAAGAAATTCAGTATTAAAAATTATGATATGAAGAAATATTACGGGCTTCTTGAAAAGACGGTACTTTTTCAAGGCTGTGACGATGAATCAATAGAGAATATGCTGGACTGCCTGAGTGCAGAGATACGCACGTATGATAAAGATGAAGTTGTATTCCATACAGGTGATGTAAATGTTCCACTTGGTGTTGTTCTCTCCGGCAAAGTCCACATAGGGCAGAGCGATGTGTTCGGTAATTATAATATAATGTCAGATGCAAAGCCGGGAGAGTTTTTTGCAGAGAGCTTTGCGTGTGCAAGGAATATTCCCATGACACCTGAGGTTGTAGCGGATGAGAAGAGTGAGATATTATTATTAGGAATCGAAAAGGTTCTTTCAACCTGCCATGGTGCATGTCAGTTTCATACGAAGCTTGTGAGCAATCTGGTGACGGCGATTGCATCCAAGAATATAAGACTTATGCAGAAGATAACGGACACGGCTCCCAAATCAATCAGGGAGCGTGTCCTGTCATATCTGTCATATCAGTCAGAAATTAACGAATCTGATGAATTCGATATTGCATATAACCGGCAGCAGATGGCGGACTATCTTGGTGTAGACAGAAGCGCTCTGTCTGCTGAACTCGGCAGGATGAGGGATGATGGAATAATTGCTTTCAGGAAGAATCATTTTAGATTACTTACGTCCTGTTGAACCGAATCCGCCTTCACCACGCTCAGTATCACCAAGTTCATCAGTCTCTTCAAATTGAGCTGTGAGGAACGGAGTGATTACGAGCTGTGCAATTCTTTCGCAGCTTTCAATAGTAACGGCCTCTGATGAGTGGTTATGAAGTGCTACCATAATCTCGCCACGGTAATCGGCATCGATAACACCAACCTTGTTGGCAGGAGCGATGCCTTTTTTGCATGCAAGACCGCTTCTTGCATATACGAGACCGGCAAAGCCTACCGGAATCTCTACCGAAAGACCTGTATGTATAAACTGTGTCTGGCCCGGCTCAATAGTTACGGACGAATCCATGCATGCGTACAGATCGGCGCCTGCTGCAAATGGTGTTCCGTAAGTAGGTATAACTGCGTCCGGGTGTAATTTCTTTATTCTAACCTGCTGTGTCATAAATATAATCTCCGTTCTGCCGCATCAGACGGCTGTAAGTGTTATTAAATTATTCTGGATTATTCTGATAGGTTATTGTTCAAGTGGCTCAAGAGTGTCCTTGGAAGGATCCCACAGAACAACACGGCCTTCTTTGAGTGAAGGCTGTACAAGGATTGTGCGCTGGTTAGAAGAGCCCTTGAAACGAAGCGTAAGATCCTTTAACTCTTCAACAAACTTTCCGTCTACAAGAACGTCAAGATATGAGAGGAGTTCCATAGTCTCCGGCCATTCTTTGCACATGTGTCCGAGAATGTCTTTCTCAAAATCATAACCGGTAAAGCACCAGATATCTTTGCCTGGATAAGTGCTGCGTACCTTACGCACAAGAGGAAGAAGCCCCTGCTGGTTGATATGCTCAAACGGTTCACCGCCAAGCAGCGTAAGACCTGATATATATGAAGGCTTCAGGTAATCAATAATCTTGTCAATAACTTCTTCAGTAAAAGGGCTGCCGTAGTTAAAATCCCAGGCAACCTCATTAAAACAATTCTTGCAGTGATGCGTGCATCCGCTTACAAAAACGGATACACGGACACCAAGACCATTGGCAACATCAAAATATTTTATATCTGCGTAATTCATAATAATATAATACTCCAATCAGTTACTTTACAGATGCAGTACTCTTGAATTAATCTCTTTAGTCTTTCCGACATTCCAGAAGTTCTCACCAAGATAACCGCAGGTGCGTCTTGTTACATTCATCTTGGAATGATCCTTGTTGTGGCACTGAGGACATTCCCACTCAAGGTCTTCATTAATAATAATCTCTCCGTCAAAGCCACATACATGACAATAATCTGACTTAGTGTTGAACTCGGCATACTGGATATTGTCATAGATGAACTTAACAAGCTCACGGAGTGCCGGAATATTATTCTTCATATTAGGAATCTCAACATATGAGATAGCACCGCCGCTTGATATGGTCTGGAACTGGCTCTCAAATGAGAACTTCTCAAATGCATCAATCTTCTCGCGCACATCAACATGATAGGAGTTGGTATAATAGCCCTTGTCAGTTACATCCTTAATAACGCCGAAGCGCTTGCGGTCAATCTCGGCAAAACGGTAGCAGAGACTCTCAGCAGGAGTGCCATAAAGACCGAAGCCAAGACCTGTTGTCTTTTTCCATGTCTCAGTGGCTTCTCTCATGCGGTTCATAACCTTAAGCGCAAATTCAGTACCCTTAGGATCAGTGTGGCTTACACCGGTCATGAGCCTGGTGAGCTCATACAGGCCTATATATCCGAGTGAGAGAGTTGAGTAGCCATTGTGAAGGAGCTTGTCAATCTTCTCACCTTTCTTAAGACGGGCAATTGCACCGTACTGCCAGTGAATAGGACTTACATCAGAAAGAGTTCCTTCAAGCGCACGGTGTCTGCACATAAGAGCTTCAAAGCAGAGTGAAAGACGTTCTTCCATAAGCTCCCAGAACTTCTCCTCATCACCTCTTGCAATCAGCCCCATCTGAGGAAGGTTAATCGACACAACGCCTTGATTAAAACGGCCTTCCCACTTGTAATTGCCATTCTCGTCCTTCCATGGGCTTAAGAAACTGCGGCAGCCCATGCAGCTGAATACGTTGCCTTCATAGTTCTCGCGCATCTTCTTGGCAGAGATGTAATCAGGATACATTCTCTTTGCAGAACAACGTACGGCAAGCTCAGTAAGGTAATCATACCTGCCTCCGTTAAGACAGTTATGCTCATCAAGAACATATATAAGCTTTGGAAATGCGGGTGTTATGTAGACACCATTCTCATTCTTAATACCTTCAAGACGCTGACGGAGTATCTCTTCGATAATCATTGCATTCTCTTCAATGTATGGGTCATCCTTATCCAGATTAAGGAAGAGAGTAACAAATGGAGACTGTCCGTTAGTTGTCATCAGTGTATTAATCTGATACTGGATTGTCTGTACGCCTGACTTAAGCTCATCATAGAGCCTGTCAGCAATAAACTGCTGGATAATCTCAGGTGACATTATATCGGAATACTTTTCTTTGTAGTGCTTTTCATACTTAAGCCTGCTCTTACGCAGATACTTGCCAAGGTGGCGTATATCAACAGACTGTCCGCCATACTGGCTTGAAGCAACAGCGGCAATAATCTGTGTGACAACAGTACATGCTACCTGAAAACTCTTAGGAGTCTCAATAAGCTTGCCGTTCATAACTGTTCCGTTGTCAAGCATATCACCGATATTGACAAGGCAGCAGTTGAATATAGACTGTACGAAATAGTCTGAATCGTGAAAATGTAATACGCCTTCGTCATGTGCTTTTGATATATTCTCAGGGAGAAGAATACGTCTTGTAAGGTCTCTTGAGACCTCTCCGGCAATAAGGTCACGCTGTGTAGAAGCAATAGTGGCGTTCTTGTTGGAATTCTCCTCCATTACATCTTTGTTGCTGTTCTGGATAAGGCTCATGATAGATTCATCAGTTGTGTTGGCCTTACGGACAAGAGCACGTGTATAACGGTAGATGATATATGTCTTGGCAAGAATGAACTTGCGCTCAGCCATGAGCTTCTGCTCAATAATATCCTGGATATCTTCAACTTTCAGTGCGTCTACGTTGCGGTTCTCGATTGATGCAACGATATTTTCAATCTGACCCTCCGTAATCTTTTCTTTTTCGTCAACTTCATCGTTAGCTCTCTGGATTGCAACGATAATCTTATTGCGGTCATATTCGACCTGCCGTCCATTTCTCTTGATAACCTTCATTGGACTGATTCTCCCTCTTACTTTACATTATTATATGATGTATCCGGCTGCCACCTGTGTGACAGCCGAATTATATTATAGCACCAGAAACCTTATGTGTCTACCAAATATAGAAAGAATATTGTATACAAAAACAATATATTGTGCTTTGGCTTAAATACGTTCAAAGCAAGCAACCATGGGCGGTTGGACTGCTTTGATAAAAAAGTAACAATAAAAGTGTATATACATCGGAATTGCAGGAATATCTGACTGTAATTTGTAATGAGATAAAAAATCAGTAAAATACGCAAATTAAAAAAGTATATAGTAGAAAAACAACGAAAATGTGTTATTATAAATATACATTAAATGAATCATGTCAAGAAGAGAGGTACGCAAGTATGATCAAAGTATATTTCGACAAATTATACCGGTATCCGAGAAAGGCGGAACATGCATTTGTGGCAATCCCACTGAAAAAAGGTGAGCTTAAGGATATAGACGGTGTATCAATTCTGCAGAACAAAGAGCCGGTCCCGATGCAGGGAAAGGTCACATCAAGATATGATGATGGTTCGGTCAGATATATGTTCTTAAGATTCATGGCAGATCTTCCTGCCAATAAGGGATGCGAATTAGAGTGTGAGTTCAATTCAGACAGATTCTCAGACTATAATGTTATGAAGGTAAGCAGGACCGATAGCGGCTTCATTGTAAATGCAGGTGAGTTATTATACGAGGTTAAGAATAATTCAGGTCATATTTTTGAAAATGTTGAATGTGCAGGAATGAAGTATACTGCAAAGCAATTTGTCGGACCGGTGCTTAAGGACGGTAATGGGACAACATATGAAGCAAGAGTCGGAGAATGGAGAGTTGTGGAGCAGGGACCGCTTGTATCGATACTTGCAGCCAATGGAACTAATATAACGGATAACGATGATACACATGTCGACTTTGAACTCAGGATTACTGCATATGCAGGCAAACCATGGGTTGAAGTCTCTTACAGAATCATTAATACAACTTACGAACCATTAAGGCTTGCGTCGCTTGTTTTCTATATAAAAGCTGACGTATCAAAGCAGATGGATGCGTCACTTGAACAGATGAATTTTGATACCGATACAGATTCAACAGGCTGCGGAGACGGAGCGATAGACAATTCAGAGACAAAGGGACCGGTATATCACACAAGAGGCATACATGACCTTGCAATGCTTGAAGAGAGAACACCTGTAAGTAATATAAGGACATGTGCCGGAAGTTCTAATTATAAGACGGATTTTTATATTGGAACGGGAGGAGAACAGGTTAATAAGACAGTTACGGCACATTTCCTCCAGAAAGAGGCTAATGAGCATTTTGCAGAAGTAATATATGGAACATTCTTTGCAGACAGAACAGACAGTAATGGCGGTATATGTGCAACGATATTCCAGGCACAGCAGAATTATCCTAAGGCTGTCAAGGCTGACGCTAATGGAATAGCTGTAATGCTTGTGCCTGAGGAACTTGAAGATGTTGTCATGCAGTCCGGTATGGCAAGAGAGCAGAAGTTCCTGCTTCATCTGCATAGACCAGATGAGACACTTGCATCTTTGGACAACAGAAGCCTTATATACCAGATGCCTGACAGACCTCATATAGATCCTGAGGTATTCAGGAGAGCGCAGGTTTTCCCGGATATATTCTCAGATGTAATTAATGAGAATTTTGAGATTGGAATGGCTGCGAGGGCAGATGCACATTCAAGATCATACGGAATGCTTAACTGGGGTGATTCACCTGATCCCGGCTATACGCAGCAGGGAAGAGGCAACGGAGAACAGGTATGGTCTAATAATGAATATGATTATCCGCATTCATGTGCGATGCAGTATGCCAGAACCGGTATAAGAAGATTCCTTGATTATAATTTTGTATCTGCAAGCCACTGGATGGATGTTGATGTATGCCACTACAGCAAAGATCCTCTGAGAATAGGTGGACAGTGGGAACACACGGCGGGACATGTCAGGAATGGAATTATGGTATGTTCACATGAATGGGTAGAAGGTCTCCTCGACTATTATCATTTTTCAGGTGATGAGAGAGGACTTGAGACAGCGATAGGAATTGGCAATAATGTCCTCAGGCTTCTTGATACGCCAATGTATGCTGTTCCGGGCGAAGCTAATGCACGAGAGACAGGATGGGCACTCAGGACACTCATGGCATTATATATAGAGACATCTGATGATAAATGGCTTGGCAAATGCCGCTGGATAGTTGACAGCTTCCATACATGGGAAGAGGAGTACGGCGGATGGCTTGCACCATATACTGATAATACTGCAATAAGAGTAGGATTCATGATTGGTGTCGCAGCAGGAAGCGTAATACGTTACTACAGAGTGTTCCCGGATGAGAAGGTAAAGCAGATGCTTATCGGGGCAATTGATGATGTGATAGAGAACTGTAAGCTTCCGAACGGACTCTTTGAGTACAAGGAACTTCCAAGCCTTGCACGTAATGGCAACAATCCACTGCTTCTTGAGCTGATGTCAATAGGATACGAGCTTACGGGCAATCTTGAATATCTTGCACACGGAATGAGAACATTCAGATATATAATGCAGTCTAATGTTCCGGGAACCAATGGTAAGAAACAGGTAATAGGTGATGCAGTCATAGGACCGGGCGGAAGTCCTAAGTCATTCGGACAGAGCTTTATTCCGCTTACGACATATTATAATGCAACATCAAGACATTATCAGGAACTTGTGGATGCCGGATATGTGAAGATAAGAAGCGAATATGACAGATTTTTCATGTGATTCTGCGTTTTGTAGAGCATATTCTACGCTTTGTGGGTTGATTCTCCCTGATATAGTGTGTAGTATACAGTCATAAGATGCATGCAGCTTTAATCAAAATGACAATATCACAGTAACAGGGAGAATTAACAATGGATCAGGAAAAGATAGGAAGATTTATAGCAGAAACAAGAAATCAGGCAGGCATGACACAAAAAGAGCTTGCAGGTAAGATTGGTATAAGTGACAAAACCATATCTAAGTGGGAATGTGGCAAGAGCATGCCTGATATTACATATCTTGAGACATTGTGTGATTCTCTCGCAATAAGCATGAATGAACTGATATCCGGAGAGAGGCTTTCGGATACAGCTTATTCACCTAAAGCGGAGGAAAATATCATGAGTCTTATGAAAGAGAATCAGAAAGCTAAGAAGGGTGCAACTATTAATATAATAATCGGTGCGGTGCTTGCAATACTCGCATGTGTGCTTATGTTTGCAGTTAATCAGGATAGTGGGGGAACGGTTCTCTCGGTATTCATAGACGCTACATCAGTTATAATCCTGGCACTGATAAATGCAGCAGCAGTACTTCTGTCACGTGCAAAGACATTCCATGATGTGCTTGAAGTCCTTGCAAAAGTGTCAGTCCCGTCCGGTGCGCTCGTAACACTGTGCGCAATAGTTATAGTTATTGCACTTACAGGATGTGAAGACGCACAGGTTGTCGGAGTTAATATTGCCGTTGCACTTCTGGCACTTATATATTCGATTGTTGAATATCTGGTTGTTACAGTTATAAAGGGATGCCATACGGATAAAGAATGACATGCACATAAGGTTGACATTATGTTACAGGGCGTTTATATTAAAAAGCGGTCGCAAGGCGCATATTAATATAAGCGCCCTGATTTTATGTTTACGCGGGCATATAGCACATATGGCACGGAATACGATGCGCCCAGACTTCAAAATGCGTAAATACCAGCATAAGGGAATGGAGACAATTATGAAAAAAACATTTAGAAAGTTATTATGCACAGCCATGGCTGCAATAATGTGTATGTCGGTCATGTCAGGATGCGGACAGAAAAACGCTCAGAGTAATGAGAACTCAGAGCAGCAGGGACAGCCGGATGCAGTACAGCGGACAGAAGCTTATACAAAGCAGGATATAACCGTTGCTGCACTTAAGGGACCTACAGCAATCGGAATGGCACAGATTATGAAGAATGCCAAAGAGGGAAAGGCAGAGAATAATTACACATTCAGAATAGCAGGGACGGCGGATGAGTTCACTGCAGACCTCATTAAAGGCGATGTGCAGATTGCAGCACTTCCTTGTAACGCCGCAGCAACTCTTGCCAATAAGACTAACGGCAAGATTCAGGTAATGGGTATAAATACCCTCGGTGTCCTCTATATTCTTGATACAGGCAACAGCGTCCAGAATATATGGGATCTTAAGGGCAGGAAGATATATGCAACCGGCAAGGGAACAACTCCGGAATATACATTGAGATATCTTCTTAAGTCAGCAGACATTGACCCTGACGTGGATGTAACTATTGAGTTCAAGTCAGAGCCTTCGGAGGTCGCAGCAATTATGGCATCAGGGGACAACGAGGTTATAGCGATGCTTCCACAGCCATACGTGACAACGGTTGTAACACAGAACACGAATACTAATGTAAGAATAGCCCTTGATGTAACAGAAGAGTGGGAGAAGCTTGCCGGTAAGGACAGTACGGTAGTCACGGGTGTTGTTGCCGTTAATGCTGAATTTGCAAAAAATAATCCGCAGGCAGTTGCAAAGTTCATGGAGGAATACAGGAAGTCAACTGATTATGTAAATTCCAATATTGACGGTGCCGCACAGATTATGGAAGATGAGGGGATTTTCAAGGCAGCAATAGCCAAAAAAGCAATACCTTACTGCAATATTACATTTATCACAGGCAAAGAGATGAAAACAAAGATAACAGGCTATCTCAGTGTGCTTAATTCACAGAATCCGGCATCAATAGGCGGGGCAATGCCTAATGATAATTTTTACTATATTACGGATTAGCATAATATTAATGCCGCTATGTAAAAAAATAGTTGATAAATTTGTATCTTTATATTAAAATATTAAAAGATGTGTACTTTTTGAAATTATTCAGAGAGAATATTCAAGAGACAATTCGCGCAATATGAATGGAGGAATTAGTTTTTATGGTAGTTGCAGGCGATTTTAAGAACGGCATTACAATTGAGTATGAGAACAATATCTGGCAGGTAATCGAATTCCAGCATGTTAAGCCTGGTAAGGGTTCACCTTTCGTAAGAACAAAGTTAAAGAACATCAAGAGTGGCGGTGTTATCGAGAAGTCATTCAGACCAACAGAGAAGTTCCCACAGGCTCATATCGAGAGAAAGGATTACCAGTACCTTTACGCTGATGGAGACCTTTACAACTTCATGGATGTTGAGACATATGATCAGATTGCTCTTTCTAAGGACAACGTAGGCGATTCACTTAAGTTCGTTAAAGAGAACGAGATGGTTAAGCTTGTATCACACGCAGGTGAAGTATTTGCAATCGAGCCACCTCTGTTCGTAGAGCTTGTTATAACAGAGTCAGAGCCGGGCGTTAAGGGTGATACAGCAACAGGTGCAACAAAGCCGGCTGTAGTTGAGACAGGTGCAACAGTTATGGTACCTCTCTTCGTTAACCAGGGCGATACAATCAAGATCGACACAAGAACTGGCGAGTACCTCTCAAGAGTTTAATTTTCAGACAGTTCTATAAGAGTTAAAATACAAGGCTGTACGCTGGAAGCCGCTTGAATGGCGGATGGAGCGTGCAGTCTTGTTTTTATGTGTGTTTGCAAAAAAAGTGGATTAATATGTGTGCGGTAACATACACATAACATACAAATCAATAGTACAATTTTTCAAGTTCGTCAACAGTGATATATTACATGGTATGTGGGAAAATCAAACAATCAGGGGAAAGAAGAACATAGAACTTGCAAAGTATCAAGGAATATGAGAGATTTAAGCCGGATTGTGCGATAGCCCAGATTTGACAGCGTCTTATTAATGGAAAAGATATCAAAAAACATGATAGAACATTTGCAAAGTACACGAATCAGCATCTGCGAAATATAATTATCCGAAAGAGGCAAGGAAATAATAATATCGTGAATTTGTATAAGACAGTCCGAGAGGCTGCCTTATTTTTTGTATTGGGGCTGACCTGGTAAAAAGTAAGTCCATTGAAATTTATCCAAAAAAGATATATGCTAATAAAGAGCGATTCAAAATACAGGGAGCCGGAGTGATGGCACTGACAGCTATTTGTCCTTACGCACAAACTTGAGATGCCATGATAAAAGGGCAGAAGTGGAGGTTAATATGGATAATAAGAAAAATGAATCAATGGAAGAAAGAGCTAAAAAGGAAGAACTTGTGGTTATGCTTCATTCAATACGCAAGGTTGCGGAGGCACACAACGAATCACATACAATAAGCCATATAGACAGGCTGCTTAGTGAGATGAATGACAGGTGATGAGGTGTAGGATAATATGAGATATCATAATTTAGGCGGATATTTTAAACATCTGTTAGTTCTTGCTCTGCTTTGCGCGCTTCTGGCTGGATGCTCCAATGTACAACAGCAGACGGAGATTGATAATACATCATATTCAGGTGCGGCAGAGGCATCACAGACGGACGCAGGTGATGCACAACAGCAGGCGGCGGGAGATACGCTGTATGGCATACCGGTATATACAGGCAGACCTTATGTAGAACTTAATGGTAATATACCGGAATTTACTGACGCTGAGAAAAATACAAATGTATTTGAGACATATAGTGAACTTGACTCACTGGGAAGATGTCAGGCTGCTTATGCTAATGTATGTCAGGAGATTATGCCTGCACAAAAACGTGGACCGATAGGCAATGTAAAGCCTACAGGATGGCACACTGTCAACTATCATGAGCTGATTGACGGCAACTATCTTTACAACAGGTGCCATTTGATTGCATATGAGCTTGCTGGCGAGAATGCCAATGAAAAGAATCTGATAACAGGAACAAGATATCTTAATATAACAGGCATGCTTCCGTTTGAAAATAAGGTTGCTGCATTTGTAAAATCGACCGGATATCATGTACTTTACAGAGTGACACCGGTGTTTTATGGCAGCAATCTGGTTGCATCAGGCGTGCAGATGGAGGCGTGGTCGGTTGAAGATAACGGTCAGGGAATATGCTTTAACATATATGCGTACAACGTCCAGCCGGGGATATATATTGATTATGCGACAGGTGACAGCCATGCTGCAGATAACGGACAGGCGGCGGGCACACAGACAAAAGCCGCTAACAAAGAACAGCATGAGTATATACTCAATACCAAGAATATGAAGTTCCACTCACCGGACTGCTCAAGTGTCTCAAAGATGTCTGATAAGAATAAGCAGACATTTACAGGAACAAGAGAGCAGGTTATAGAGATGGGGTACGAGGCCTGCGGCGTGTGCAAGCCATAAAACGGAAGCTGATAATAGAAAATGCAGTATTATGTAATCAGATTTAACTCAAAAGGATTATCGGTATGACTAAGGAAGAATGGTACGGGCAGCTGTTTGAAAGACTTGGCAATTCAAGATTCCGCAGCAGTTTTCATTTGAAACAAAAAGATATAGATTATATTAATTCAAAGGGAATGGATACGATACGCGAGCATGCCAGGGACTTTATTGCAAAGCGGGAAGCTCCGGCAGTAATTCCAAACGATGGGAAGCAGACACCCATGAAGGGGCATCCTGTATTTGTCGCACAGCATGCAACGGCAACATGCTGCCGGGGCTGCATATGCAAATGGCATAAGATTCAGCCGGGGAAGGAGCTTAACGAAGCACAGCAGGAATATCTGGTTGATGTGATTATGACATGGATCCGTAATGAACTTGACAGGTATGGTTTAATTTAATAAAAGATATGAGAAGATAGAGAATGACGATGAATACAGATATTGAACAATACAACGATTCCTCAGGATGGCTTGACGGGCTTACGGAAGATATGCCTGATGCATTCCACAAGCTCGCGCAGGTATTTGAGCTGAATGTATTTGAGCCGGTTAATATTGAAGGCGAGAAAGATATTCATGCACCATATCTTATGAATGATGCGGTCGAGAGCTATTTTGCATTTGAAAAATCAGTTATAACCGGAGAATATAAGGAGCTTGAAGGCGAGCAGCTTGCAAGCATAGAGAGGCTTGATGGCGGATATATGCTAATAGTTAATCAGGGCGGAGAGAATGCATTTACAATAAGATTTACAAGGCTTCGTCTAAAAACCGTCTATTTTAATTACGGTTGCATGGGACATTTCTGGGTTAAAGGATATGAGTACTTAAGACAGCTCGAGTATCAGTTTGCAGATATAAGGGACAAATACAGATATCTTGGAGACGGTGCATGTACAGAGCAGGAGCTTATATTTGCAAAGCTTGCTGATTTTCCGCCTGTCAAGAAATACCGATCTGTTCCTGAACCATATTATGTGCCATATCCGGACTGCGTATATTCTGAAGCTGTAGCATACCTTATAGAGATTGCAGACAGCACAGGTGATTCAGTTATGTCAGGAATGCTGAAAACATATCAGAAGAAACCGACATCGTTAAAAAGCAATATGATTTCTGCAATGTTTCATATGAAGTCTCATGGCAGGTTCATTAACCGCATTATAAGTGACATGAGAAATGCTGCGTCATGTTACGGCAGCAGGGTGTTTGGAAGAGAAGAGGAAGCTGTGCGTAACAGAGTGCACCGGATGGCAGAATCAGCGATGAATGCATTTGTAAACGAAGGCTTTGAGTGCCTTCTGTATAGAGAAGAACCTTTTATGTATTCTAAGGATTCTATGACATATAAGGAGCATGTTCTTGTCTTTAAAAATGGAATTATAAACAGAAAGTGCGATATATATACATACGAATGACATACCTGATATACGGATTATACATAAATCATATTAAATTATAAGGGCATTTTTCTTGCAAATATCAATGTTTCATAGTATTCTAATGGTGTTTGTTACTAATGTATATACACTGAAGTGAAGGATTTTTATGTATAAAAATATAAAGTTTGCTAATAGAATTATATATTATGTATTTCTTTTCGTATTTGTATTTTATATAGTATCGGGATTAATATTCAGCAGGGTAGATACCAATGCACTGCTGAATAATGGTGAAAGAACACCAATACTGCCGGAAAAAACAATTTTTGCAGACGATAATACGGTAGAATATTACATAAAGCTTGAAGCTGTTCGCAGTGATAATATGTCGTTAATATTTGTTACCAGACATCAGGAGGTAGAAGTATATTCAGGCAATGACCTGATATATTATCTTAAGGCACATAAGTCGGTCTATGGGACAACCACGGGGACAAACTATACGATGGTTGCCATACCTGAGAATACAACGGATGTCAAGGTAAGACTTACTAATGTTTATGCCGGAACTAAGGTACGGGAAACAACATTCGAGTATGGAGATGAGACCGATATGGTAAAAGGCATAGTATGTAGCTCGCTTCCATCGGCTGTTCTGAGTGCTTTTATTATACTGGTTGGTGCGGGAATGATTCTGTTATGGCTTGTATGCCGCAGGAAGATTGCAAAGACACAGTCATTGCTTTACTTTGGTACATTTGCAATGGTAATAGGTTTGTGGACTCTTAATGAGACAGATCTGGCGACGTTATTTGTAAATGACAGAAAGATAGCTTCACTTGCCGGATATATACTGCTTATGATGATTCCTGTACCATTTGTCCAGGCGGAAAAGAACTTCTTTGAGATTAAGAAGTCCGGCATAAGTAATATAATGTGTCTTATATTTATGGTTATGGATATAGTACTGCTTAGCTGTCATGTGAGCGGAATTATGGAATTAAAAAACAGTGTTTTGTTTATACACATGATGCTTATTATGTCATTTTTCTATTTCTGCGGTGTTGTTGTAAGAAGGATAATGTTAAAAGGATTTGACAGAAAAGTCAAATCTAACATTATAGCAGTTATAGCATTGGGCGTATCTATGGTTGTAGATCTTTTTGCATACTACAGAGGCATGCAGCAGACAGATGTACTTGGTAATCTTGGAATACTTATCTTTATAGTCCTTCTCGGATATGAGAGTATCTCGGAAGTGTTTGAACAGATAAAGGAAGGCCAGAAGGCTGAGTTCTACAGGGAGATGGCAATAACCGACAGCATGACAGGCCTGTATAACAGGGCTGCGTTTGAAGAGTGGGAAAAGAGCACCACTGACTATGAAGGATATGCTATTGTTACATTTGACCTTAACAATCTTAAGAGCTGTAATGACACAATCGGGCATGCAGCCGGTGATATGTACATAAAGGCGGCAGCGGCTATTATTAAAGATATATTTGGCAGGCATGGCGCATGTTACCGTATCGGCGGTGATGAGTTCTGTACGGTTATCAGTCAGCGGGAGAAGAAGTTTGATATCGGAAGGCACATAAAGCAGCTCAGGGAAAGAGAAAAGAATGAGAATAATGAAAATGCAATCAGTAACCTTGAGATTCATATAGCATGCGGATATGCGCAGTATGACAGCAGTGTTGACCGTGATTTTGAGGACACAAGGAGCAGGGCGGACAAGAGAATGTACGAGAGCAAGCAGCAGCTTAAGAGTAATTAAAAAAGAGATTTAAAAGAGCCGGCAGTAGTTTCTGCCGGCTTTTCAAATATTCCAAGTTGTGGAGGCGCATAGGTAAATACGACAAATCCGGCAAACATTACTGCAACGGTAATTGTAAGGAGAACTGTGGCGAGCGGTATGCATTTACCATTATAGGTGCATTTGCCAGTAAGCCTGTATATTACCGCAAACGCAGCAATTACACTGACGGTGAATGTTGCAATATCAAGAAACATATAATTTCTTCCCAGAATACCCGAATAGGTGTAGAATATAACAGGGATGAGAAATGTACCTGTAATAATTCCGCACATGAGAAAGCATCTTATGCATGGATAGCTGTCTTTAAGCTTATGCGTCATGAATAATGAATATAACAGCAGGGGGAAGAATACGAGCTTCATATGCTCCCATGTTGATTCGCTGACAGGAAAGAACAGTCCGAGCAGACGATTGCAGCCTGACCATTCATACGCAAAATGTGCGAGAGTTCCGGTGATGAGCACGAATATTAGGCCTGCTATTGTATAACGCTTTAGGGATGAATCTGATATTGACTGCATTATATATTTCTCCTTTTATATTTTTGCCCGACATTCTTTTATACTAATATATTCAACAATCTAAGGAGATATTCATGGCAGACAGAATAAAGATTTTCTTAAAAAATGAAACAGTTCTTATAATATCGTTGGTGCTTGCGGTTTTATCGTCATTTGCAGTCAGGCCTGATTCGGAATATGCAGAATATATAGACTTCCGTACACTTGCGCTTCTGTTGTCGCTGATGCTTGTTGTTGCCGGTGCCGCAAAGCTTGGAATATTCAGATGGATTGCAGTCAGGCTTGTAAATACGGCATCTGATATGAGGCAGCTTGCACTTATACTTGTCATGCTGTGTTTTGTGTTCAGTATGTTTATAACAAATGATGTCTCACTCATAACATTTGTTCCGCTTGCAATAGAGGTTCTCGCGATGGCGCATATGGAACAGTATATGATTAAGGTTATAGTGCTGCAGACGGTTGCAGCTAATCTGGGCAGTATGCTTACACCGATTGGCAATCCCCAGAATCTGTATCTGTACGGACTCAGCGGTATGGGTATGCAGGATTTCTGCCTGCTTATGCTTCCGTATACTCTGACAGCTCTGGTCATGCTTGTAGTGTCGGTATTCATTTTTATCAGAAAAGACAGAATGGCTGCAGATGGAATGAGCGGTACTCAGGAAGTCTGCACGGATGCGGCCGATGCTGATAAGAATGTTGTATTATTGCATGTAAGGTATGTGATGTATGCATTGCTTTTTGCATTGTGTCTCTTAACTGTTGCAAGAGTTATTCCTTATCAGGCGCTTCTTGTCATTATATTGGCAGCCGTGGCAATAATTGATAGAAATGTGCTTGGAAAGGCGGATTACAGCCTGCTGCTTACATTTGTTTTCCTGTTTGTTTTCATAGGTAATATAGGGAGAATAAAGGCGGTATCAGCATTTTTGGCAGAAATTATAACGGGACACGAGATTATTACGGGGATTATGGCAAGCCAGGTTATGAGTAATGTGCCTGCGGCGATTCTGTTGTCAGGCTTTGGAAGTAACATAAGAGGACTTATTGTGGGAGTGAATCTTGGAGGCCTGGGGACGATTATTGCATCAATGGCAAGCCTTATCTCATACAGATTTTATGCCGGCTGCAAAGCAGGTTCAGTTTCAAGGTATATGGTATTTTTTACATTAGTCAATGTGATATTTCTTGCGGTGCTCTATTGTGTGTCATTATTATAATGTGTTAAACTGATTATATATTCTGCGCAGATTTTGGCGTAGGGAATGGAGATTTATGAACAGGGAAGAATTACATTTTCGCTCAGCGGATAATATTAATATGATACATGCGGTGATATGGACACCGGATGAGGACAGGTTTGACAGACCTGTGGGAATTATTCAGATTTCACACGGAATGGTAGAATATATCGGCCGCTATGAACATGTGGCGCAGTATTTTACCGACAGAGGATTTGTTGTTGCGGGTAATGACCATCTGGGACACGGACAATCTGTCACTGACAGCGCAGAATGGGGATATATAACTAAGGAGGATGGAAGCAGATGCATAGTTCATGACCTGCACCATCTTACAAAGCTTGTTAAGGAGCGTTATTCTGAATATGGAAGACTGCCGTATTTTCTTATGGGACACAGTATGGGTTCATTCATGGCAAGAAGATATATGATGATGTTTGGCAGTGAGCTTGACGGTGCTGTCATACTCGGAACAGGTAATCAGCCTAAGGCAGCAATTATGACAGCACTTATATTATCTAAGGCGGCATCGGCAATGTTTGGCGGACATTACAGAAGCAGATTTATGAACATGCTTATGTTTGGAATGTACAACAGCCGCATTGTTGATGTGCAGACGCCTAATGACTGGATATGCTCACAGAGAGATGTAGTTGATAAGTATAATGCCACTCCTGAGTGCAGTTTTATATTTACTGCTGACGGAATACAGGCACTTATGAGAACTCTTAATTATATTGAAGATAAGGATAATATAAGGCATATTCCGAAGGACCTTCCGATATTCATTGCATCAGGCAGGGATGACCCGGTTGGAGACTATGGCAGGGCGGTAAGACAGGTGTATGACACATTTAAACATGAAGGTATCAGTGATGTAACGCTTAAGCTGTATGACGGATGCAGACATGAACTCCATAACGAGGCGATTAAGGATGAACTGTTTGATGCAATCTATGGCTGGATGTGTGACAGAATGAACAGGTAACGGAACAGGCAGACAACAATGAAGTTTTTAAATGAACATATAAAGAATAACACATTTAAGCAGGTATACCTTATATATGGCGAAGAGACATATCTTGTATATCAGTATCGTGACAGGCTGAAGCAGGCTATTATCGGTGATGATACAATGAATTACAGCTGTTACGAAGGAGCTAAGATTGATATTAAGGAACTGCTTACAACTGCGGATACGCTGCCGTTTTTTGCGGAGAGAAGGCTTATAGTAGTGCAGGACAGCGGATTTTTCAAGAGCTCTACGGAAGGGCTGGCTGAATATATCCGCAGCATGCCGGAATATCTGCATATGATATTTATTGAGAGTGAGGTTGACAAGCGTAACAGAGTATACAAGGCGGTGAGTGAAAAAGGCTATGTATCAGAGATGAAGTATCAGCCTGACTCAGTGCTGATACGCTGGGTGGAGGGCCTTGTAAAGGCTGAAGGCAGGACCATAACGCGTCCGGCGGTGCAGCATCTGCTTGATAAGACCGGTGTTCAGATGAGCAATATAAGAACAGAGGTTGAGAAGCTTATATGCTACACTCTTGATAAGCCTGAGATTACAGAAGCTGATATTGATCAGATATGCACTACGCAGATACAGAATAAGATATTTGATATGATAACTGCAATATCGATGAAACGCCAGAAGGAGGCACTTGATCTGTATTATGACCTGCTGATGCTGAGGGAACCTCCTATGAGAATTCTGTATCTTATAACAAGGCAGTTCAACATGATGCTCCAGGTCAAGGAGCTTGTGCTTCAGCGCTATGATCAGGCGGCGATTGCGAAGCAGCTCGGGATAGCGGGATTTCTTGTTAATAAGTATGTCAATCAGTCAAAGCATTTTGCGGCGGAGCAGATAAGGGAAGCACTTGAATACTTTGCGGAATCGGAGACGGCTGTTAAGACAGGAAGACTTGATGACAAGATGGCAGTTGAACTTATTATCGTAAAGTACAGTAAAAAGTAATGTGCCTGCGGAAGGGAGATAGTGTGAAAAATAAGATTTTTCACACACAAGATTTGTGCTTGCGCACAAACTAAGGATGCCCTGAAAAACGGGCAAGAATGGGGATTATTATGAAAAAAGGGATTATATGTCTGATTGCAGGAATTGTTATCGGAATAGCACTTGCGGTCGGAGCAATGTTATTTATAAGGAATATTAATGGCAGGAAAGCAGATGAGGGTACGATGGGGACGATGACCCGTGGAACCGTGGATGCAGTCGAATATACAGATGCAGAGGTGTACGCGGCATGGAGAACTCAGAATGCAGGAGACCGCCATGCAACGGCGCCGGATAATAAAGCGGAGACGCAGGGCACATTAGCAAGTGAGTCTGCACAGTCAACACAGCAGATACTTAAGCAACAGCAGAACGGCTCGAAGAACGCGTCAGGCAGGCTTCATGTATCCGGAACGGTTCTTTCGGATGAGTCAGGCAATACAGTGCAGCTTCGCGGTGTAAGTACGCATGGACTTGCATGGTTCCCGGAATACGTTAACAAAGAGGCATTCAGGACACTGAGAGATGACTGGAATGCCAATGTTGTAAGACTTGCACTTTATACGGAAGAATACGGCGGATATTGCAGCGGCGGTGACAGGACGAAGCTTAATCAGACGGTAGCAGACGGAGTTGAGTATGCAACGGAGCTTGGAATGTATGTAATAATCGACTGGCATATATTAAGCGACAACAATCCTAACAGTCACAAGGCAGATGCCATTGAATTCTTCAGTGAGATGTCTGCAAGATATTCAGGATACACTAATGTAATATATGAGATATGTAATGAACCGCATTATGTGAATTGGAATAATGACATAAAGCCTTATGCGCAGGCTGTTATCGGTGCGATAAGAGCCAATGATAAGAATGCGGTAATAATTGTAGGAACCAATACATGGTCGCAGGATGTCGATGATGTCATAGGTAACAGAATTGATGATGATAATGTAATGTATGCATTACATTTTTATGCGGCAACACATAAGGATTACATAAGAGATAAGCTTAAGAAGGCAATTGATAACGGAATACCTGTATTTGTAAGTGAATCAAGCATATGCGATGCAAGTGGTAATGGCGGAATAGATTATGATTCTGCCAATACATGGCTGCGACTTATGAATGATAACAATGTAAGCTTTGTTGCATGGAGCCTGTGCAATAAAAATGAGACATCGGCGCTGATACGTCCGGATTGCAGTAAGAAGAGCGGATGGACGGCAGATGAACTGTCTGATGCGGGCAGATGGTATCGTGAGGCTGTCAGAGGCGGACACTGACAGCCTGCCAACGCAATCATACAAAAAATAATACAAAATAAAAATACCTCAATGCGAGTGGGTGTGAGCATTGAGGTATTTCTTATAGATTAATCAAGCGATTAATTAAGCCATTGCGTTAACAGCCTTAGTTAAACGAGAAACTTTTCTGGCTGCTGTATTCTTGTGGTAGATACCCTTAGAAGCAGCCTTGGAAATAACGCCGATAGCCTCTGTTAAAGCAGCCTGAGCAGCAGCCTTATCACCAGCAGCGATAGCGCTCTCTACGTTCTTTACATAAGTCTTAACCTTAGACTTAATAGCCTTGTTACGAGCTGTTCTTACCTCAGTAGTGAGGACTCTCTTCTTTGCAGATTTGATGTTAGCCAATGTTGTACACCTCCAAACCTATTAATTATCGAAATGATGTGTTATACATTAAACCCGGACACGGACGTTCTAATGTCAAACATACTATGATATTTTATTATAATGCTGCGTATATGTCAATAATAAAATTAAAATAAAGTGCAAATAATACTAAATATATTCTGAATCAGTATATACAGGAATTATGTTTGTTGAAATGTGAAATAAAGGAGACTGCCATGTTGGAGGAGTATAAAAGCAGAACGGATCTTGCGCTTGAAGCAAATGAGCAGATTAAGGATGAAGGTAAGCAAAGTGGGATTATTGTACATGAGAATTATGATGAACTTTCAGGGCTTAAGATTACATGCATAGATATTACTGACAGCAATGGTGAAAAAGCACTCGGAAGAAAGATGGGAAGATATGTTACCGCCGAAAATATGGAGCTTGCAACAGCTGATTCAGATCAGCAGAATTACATGGCTGACAGGCTTGCAGGTATAATGTCAGGACTGATAAAATCGTCGGTAAATACGTCGGCAGCTCCGCATGACAGAATTAAGATACTTGTTGTAGGTCTCGGCAATAAAGAGGTAACTCCGGACAGCCTCGGACCGCTTGTAACTGAATATGTGTCAGTGCTTGATTATGGAGATGATGAACCGGCAGGAGACGCACATATAAGAATGACTGCAATCGCTCCCGGTGTTATGGCACAGACAGGCATGGAGACGGCAGTGATAGTCCGCGGCATTGTTGCTTCGTCCAGACCCGATGTGGTTATTGCCATAGATGCACTTGCAGCAAGAAGCAGTGCAAGGCTTAACACTACAGTACAGCTATCGGACAGGGGGATTAATCCGGGGTCAGGAGTAGGTAACCACAGAATGGGACTTACCAGAGAAAGCGTAGGCGTACCTGTGATAGCGGTTGGAATACCGACAGTGATAGAGGCGGCTACTATAGTGCATGACGCAATTGTTAATTTTACAAAGGCATTTGCAGGGTCAGACATAATGGGCACGATGAATGATGTCATGGATTCAATGACAGAGAAGGAAAGACGCGCACTGATGCTTGAACTGATTGCACCTTCTATGAGTACAATGTATGTGACACCGAGAGATGTTGATGCAGCAGTCCAGCGCACGGCATATATAGTTGCAAGGGCGCTGGATCGCCTGCCGGATATAATGACCACTGTATAGTCATACATTCTGTCATGGAATCATATTATTAAATATAATGCATTCAGGCAGGATAGGGCATGACATGAAAAAGTATGGCAGATACAGGTTTTGGGCGTTTATTGTGATTACACTGGTAATTATATATGCAGTATGTAATGGCGTAATATCAGACTCAGGAACGGTGTTTGCCGGTTACAGTGTGAGGGTAATGGGGATGGAAGTCATGCCTCTGTATGGATATGTGAGCAGCATGGATTCGGAAGATACCGGTGCGGCATCAAAGATTGCGGATAATATAAATCCAATTAACGGATATGCAAGAGACCGGTATATAAAGAAAAGTGAGTTGTCCGGACAGCTTACAGAGCAGGAAACCGAAAGCCGGAACACGGATTTTTCACAATCTTTGGCAACGCAGGAATCTGCGGAATCAGCAGCTGATATGAGAACAGCAGCCTCCGTCGAGGCAACAGCTGTGCCTGAGAAAACATCGGTGTCAGATATAGCTGCAGCAGCCTCCGCCAATGTAATAACCGGAACACTTTATCCGAAGACAAGTCTTAGCAATTATAATTATGTATTAAGTAATTTTTATACAGTCACGGGAATAACAGAACTGGGAAGTGACAAACTGCGCCCGGCCGAATTCTTACAGAAAGACATGAAGATGTCGCAGGATTCGTCCAAGCCGCAGATACTTATATTCCACACACATTCGCAGGAAGCATTTGCTGATTCGGCAGAAGGAGATGAAGCGGACACAATAGTCGGGGTGGGGGATTATCTTACACGCCTGCTCAGTGAAAAATACGGCTATAACGTGATTCATGACAAGAGCGTATACGACCTGGTTAACGGTAAGCTCGACCGCAGTAAGGCATACACATATGCTGAACAGTCTGTGGCTTCGATTCTTGAAAAGAATCCGTCAATAGAGGTTGTTATAGATCTGCATCGTGATGGTGTGCCTGACACCACGAGGCTTGTGACAGAGGTAAATGGTAAAAAGACAGCGAAGATAATGTTCTTTAACGGTCTCAGTTACAGCCGCGTTAACGGTGACATATCATATCTTCCCAATCCATACAGGGATGACAACCTTGCGCTAAGCCTTCAGATGCAGCTTATGGGCAATGCATATTATCCGGGGTATCTGCGTAGAATCTATGTGAATGCATACCGTTATTGCCTTCATATGCGCGGCAAATCGATGCTGATAGAAGCAGGAGCACAGACCAACACCGTAGAGGAAGTGAAGAATGCAATGGAGCCGCTTGCAGACATACTTGACAAGACACTTTGCGGCGAGAAATGCTGGTAGAATCGGCAGTTTATTATCTGTAATTCCGGAAAATAAAAAGCTGCCACATTGCCGGTGGCAGCCTTTCGGGCTTATGCCCATACATTTACTACTTGCATGTGAAGCTTGCACATATTGTCTGTCCCGCATTATTGGCAGAAGCACCCTGAATGTCGATTCTGTCAGCGGAGCATACAAAATCTTCATTGTAAATGCAGTTAGATGCCTCACAATGTACATAAAGTGACTCCTTTGGACCGCTTACTGAGTTCCTGCAGTCACATCCGCTGTCAAAGCTTCCGCAGCATGTGCAGTCCTTTTCCTCAGCCTTCGTTCCCATAACCTCAATCTCAGTACGGCAGCAGCAACGGTCTTCGTTGTATCCGCAGTTTGTTACGTTACATCCCAATGATGTCATAATTCTTACCTCCGTCAGTCTTATACGCGCTTTTGCGCAGTCGTAAACATGCATCATATGATAAATATTATCAGTTGATACAAGTATAGTATCTGCGGAGTAAGGTTAAAATATTCACTTCAGAATCTTAAATTCCTTATAATACTTAAAAACAGCCTTGGCAAGAATCTTATCCCTTGCGATATACTTATTATCCCAGTAGCGGGAGTCAAGTGAACTGTTACGGTTATCGCCCATGGCAAAGTAATGGCCTTCGGGAACGATATAGCGCTGGTAATCAGATACGGCAGCCATAGGCTCCCTTATATATGGTTCATCAAGAATCTGGCCATTCACATATACATGAACAACGCCGTCACCATCAGGCATAATCTCAATCATGTCACCCGGAAGTCCGATTATTCGCTTAACATAAGTCTCTGTCTCATCGTCAGGAAATTTGAATATGATTATATCGCCACGCTGTGGGGCAGAAAACTTATAAGACAGACGGAAGCCGATAAGTCTGTCTTGCTCCATTATTGTATCACGCATCGAGCCGGTAGGAACTTCAGCGTTGACAATAATAAATGTGTTGCACAGAAATGCAATGACAGCAGCAAGAACAAGAATCTTAATATAGCTTAAGACTTCGCTCCAGAAGTGACCGCCGGATTCGCCGGTATCACCTGATGCATAAGCAGAAGAATCAGGGTCAGGCTCACTGGAGCGCATACGTTCACTCACGCGTCCATGCTTAAGCTCACGTTTTGGCTCATGCGCTGCTTCATTCGATGCTGCATGCGTTGTTCTGCGTATTTTATTATGCATGGCTTCGGTGTCTGCCGGATATTTATTAGAAGGTGTTGCCATTATCAATTCCTCATTTCAAAATCAAAAATAAATAGGTTGGAGTATTACTAACTCCAACCTATTCAGTATAAATTATTATTATGCAAATGACAAGAAATTATTTGGCAAGCATAGACAGAATCTCGTTGCTTCTTGTCACAAACTTAGTCATCTGCTCAGGAGCCAGCGGACCGTGACTTAACATTGCAAGGTCATAGAGCTGCTCACAGAACATATCAACATTGTCGGATTCCTTATGCTCGAAGATGTACTTAACAAGTGTATTATTGGCGTTAAGGATAAGAGTCTGACCCATCGTACCGAACATAGCCATATTATTGCCACCGCCCATGTTATACATTCTCATCATATCCTGCATACGGCGGCTTTCCTCTGAAAGTGTGACAACAGAAGAGATATTGGCATCTTTGAGCTTCTCAACCTTAACTTCAAGCTTGTCATCACCGAGAGCCTTGCGGAATATGCCTGTAAGAGTGTCAGTCTCTTCCTTGAGTTCATCTTCGGTAGTTTCTTCCTTGAAGCTGTCAGCAATATCAGCATCGACACGGGCGAACTTAAGACCTTCGTTCTTGTTCTCAAGAGTAGTAATGAATGCCTGGTCAATTGACTGGTTAAGTATTACAACATCTATTCCTTCCTCGCGGAACATGTTGATATACTGGCTCTGCTCAGTCTCATTGCTTGCATAGAAAATAGTATTCTCGTGCTTTTCTTTATTCTCCTCAAGGCATTCCTTAAGTGTAAGATATTTGCCGTCAATATTCTTGAATATGATATAGTCATTCATCTTCTCGGCGAACTTCTCATCTCTTAAACAGCCGAACTTGATAAACGGATTAATGTCATCCCAGTACTTCTCGTAGTTTTCCTTATCTGTCTTATACATTCCTGAGAGCTTGTCGCTTACCTTCTTGGTAATGTAATCAGAAATCTTCTTGACAAAGCCATCATTCTGAAGAGCACTCCTTGATACATTAAGAGGCAGGTCAGGGCAGTCAATTACGCCCTTAAGAAGCAGAAGGAATTCAGGGATAACTTCCTTGATGTTATCGGCAACGAATACCTGATTGTTATAAAGCTTTACAGTTCCCTCAATTGTCTCATATTCTGTATTGAGCTTAGGGAAGTAAAGGATACCCTTAATGTTGAATGGATAATCCATGTTAAGGTGAATCCAGAACAGAGGCTCCTTGTAATCATGGAATACCTTTCTGTAGAATTCCTTATATTCTTCCTCTGTGCATTCATTAGGATGCTTATTCCAGAGTGGGGTAGTATCGTTAAGGGCAACAGGTCTCTTAAGAATCTTAGCTTTCTTTCTGGCAGGAACAGTCTCTACAGTCTCTGTAGTTCCGTCATCCTTCTCAACTTCCTCTGTCTTGGCTTCTTCAACAATGTGCTCGATAACAGTATCTGTATCCTTAACATCATCCTCGTCAATTGTCTCGTACTGAGGCTCGCCGTCTTCTTTCTCAAGGAAAATAGGTATCGGCATGAATGAGCAGTACTTCTCAATTACTTCACGCGCACGATACTCATTGGCAAATTCATAAGAATCTTCATTAAGATAAAGAGTCATCTCGGAACCGACAGTAGTCTTGCTGCCTTCCTTCATGTCATACTCAGTACCGCCGTCACATTCCCAGTGAACAGGCTTAGCACCGTCTGTATATGAGAGAGTATCAATCGTAACCTTGTCAGCAACCATGAATGCTGAGTAGAAACCGAGACCAAAATGTCCGATTATCTGGTCATCGTTAGCCTTGTCCTTGTACTTCTCAAGAAATGCTTCGGCACCTGAGAATGCTATCTGGTTGATGTACTGATTAACTTCATCGGCAGTCATGCCAAGACCGTTATCTATAATCTTAATTGTCTTGTCTGTTGAGTTAACCTTAACTACTACCTTGTAATCAGCATCATCAGGCTCATTGTACTCACCAATCATAGCAAGCTTCTTAAGCTTGGTGATTGCATCACAGCCGTTAGAAATTAATTCTCTGTAAAAAATATCATGATCAGAATAAAGCCACTTTTTGATTATTGGGAATATATTCTGACTGTTAATAGAAAGACTTCCATGTTCGTTAGCCATTGTAAAACACACTCCTTAAAAATTATGATGTGATTATAATAATCCCCTTATAAGTGAATGTCAAGAAAAAATCAGCACTCATTATAAAAGAGTGCTAACAAAAGAATAAACTTTATATAAACTTGCAAAGATATTATTCACAGAATTGGAAAAACAGCCTGCGTACATAATTCTCAAATGCTTCGTCAAGAGTCTTATCCATGCTAAATGTCCTTAATGATGAACCTGTTGTTATGCTCAGACTGCCATCTTCGTAACGTATATTTATGAATAGTCCGTTAATGTCTTCAGGTACAAAAGGAGCAGCACTTTCTGAAAGAATATTCTCAACCATGGAACTGTTAAGCTGGAGAACAAGCTTCATATAAAGAGGTGTGCGGCTGCCTTTTATGATGCCAAAGCACAAAGGACGCAGAAGAGACCATGGGGAATATTCACAGGATGCAAGTTCGTCGGGAATAGTCTCACCATAGAAATCCTTATGCAGTCTGCCGTCTACCTGAAATGTATTGTGGGTGGTTATGGTGACTTCAGATACAAGCCATGAATCAAGAGTTTCTTTCATGAAAAGGTGTGACATGAAAGATTTGATTTCCTTAACAGATAATATAATCATATGATGCATTCTCCTAATTAATATGTTATTATTATAACGTAAATTTGTAATTCGTACAATGTTTTGGAGGGCATATGTCAGAGAATTATGGAATAACCAGGTTTTACACATGCCTTGCCCGCATGCAGAGGGAGTACGATAAGTACGCAAGGCAGGACGGCATGAATGCTGTCACAAGAGAAGAGTTCCTTGGATGGAAAGAGAAGACTAAGGCGATGCTTATAAGGCTTCTCGGACTTGACAGGATGGAGATGTGCAATATCAAGCCGATAGTTGCAGAGAAGGTGAGGCTTGACGGAGGCATCACAAGGGAGAAGGTGATAATCCAGACAGAAGAAGATGTCTGGATGCCTATGTACATTCTTATACCTGATGAATGTGCAGGCAACAGCAATGCCAAGTGTTACATAGCAATGTGTGGACATCAGGGCGGTGGCAAGTACAGCGTTGCCGGTTGTGCAGATATCCCGCAGGTAAAGGAAGCTATCGACAGATTCAATTATGATTACGGACTTGCACTGGCAAAGCAGGGGTGTGTTGCCATATGTCCGGACTGCCGTGGTTTCGGCGAGAGACGCGATATGGCAAAGCAGGGGGACGAATATTTTCTTGAGGGAACATGTTATAACCTTGCACATATGGCAGAGCCGCTTGGAATGACAGTTGCAGGCATGAACACATGGGACGGATTCAGGCTCATAGACTATATCGAGGAGCGAGGCGAGTGGGACACGGATGATATAGCATGCGTTGGCTTCTCAGGGGGCGGAATGCAGGCTATGTGGCTTGGAGCACTTGATGAACGTGTGAAGAAGGTAATCATAAGCGGATATATGTATGGATTCAGGGATGCACACCTTTATCTTAACAACAACTGCAGCTGCAATTATGTTCCACACCTCTGGGAACACGTAGATATGGGAGATATTGCGGCGATGATTGCTCCGCGCAGGCTGATTATCCAGTCGGGGCTGGATGACCATCTTAACGGGCCGGGAGGAATTGATAATGTTAATAAGCAGGTAGATATAATCAAAAAAGCATACAGCCTGTTTGATGCCGGTGATAACATATGGCATGATGTCTTTCCGGGAGGCCATATGTGGCATAATGAGCATCTGTCTGAGTACGTATCAATGTAAATTATAATACAAGGCGATTATTCTAACTCCAGCAATAAGAACAGGGAGCTTCTGCAATATGATATGCAGAGTCTCCCTGTTTTGCATAATCTTGGTAAGATTTTATCAGTCATGCACGGTATTACTCCCGGGCAGTTTACACGATAAGGCAGACGAGACCTGAATTCTCGTTCATTACCTTTTCAAGAGTATCACTTATCTTTCCCATACTTTCGGCCGTTATGTTACGGGTCTTCTCGGTAATTCCGTCATCCACAATCTGCTCAACTGTTTTGCCGAATATATTGGTATCCCATATTCCGTCGGGATTGCCGGCAGAATTGGCTTTTATATAATCTATAAGGTCATCAGCCTGCTGTTTTGAACCAACGATAGGAGCAATCTCAACCTGAATGCTTGTTTTAAGCAGGTTGATTGCCGGTGCAGAGGCTTTGATTTTGACACCGTATTTACTCCCATTTTTAATAACAACCGGCTCTTCAAGTGTAATCTCAGAACGCACAGGAGCAACAACACCAAACCCGGAGATTGCTACATCAGCCATGGCAGAGCCTACATTATCAAATTCACGGCGCCGCCTGCTTAAGTCGCTGATTGTGCTGATCAGCTCATATTCATTATGTATAGATGTGCCTGTAAGTTCACTTACTGTATTGAAATATACATCAGGGCGCATTACGGCATCAAGTCTTATGCTTCCGTCGGAAGTATTTATATTGCTAATGCTGAGTTTTTCAATATAATCATCTGAAATGGAATACGGTGAATCTTTAAAATCCTTTATCCTTGAATAGCGTCCAAGCATGTCTTTGAGTGAAGCTATACAGGAGAGCTTCACAGGATGATTGTCGGAAAGCATTTCGAGCCATGAAGGTGCGTAGAGCCTGAACTCAGTTACCGGGAATTCATAAAGAACATTCTCAAGTATGCGTGTGACATCATCTTCTTTCAGCTGGTCACAATTAACAGGAAGAACAGTGACGCTGTATTTGGAAGAAAGTTCTTTGGCAAGGGCGGCTGTGGAATTATCATATGGATGTGAACTGTTAAGAAGGACAACAAATGGTTTGCCAATCCTGCGAAGCTCATTTATCGTGCGTTCTTCGGCAGGAACATAGCTTGAACGCGCAAGCTCTCCAAATGATCCGTCAGTGGTGACAACAATGCCTATTGTGGAGTGTTCCTGTATTACTTTGTCAGTCCCGATCTCAGCAGCTTTGGTAAAAGGAATCTCATTAGGAAACCAGGGAGTCTTTACCATACGCTCCTTTCCGTCCTCAATGTGCCCTGATGCACCTTCCACCATGAAACCGACACAGTCGATAAGGCGTACTTTCAGACTGATATTGTCTGATACGGTGATGGCAGCAGCTTCATTAGGAATGAATTTTGGTTCGGTAGTCATAATTGTCTTACCGGCAGCGCTTTGAGGAAGCTCATCGGTAGCTCGTGTTCGTGCATTTGCATCAGTCATTGCCGGAAGAACGCAGATATCCATGAATCGTTTGATGAAAGTAGATTTGCCTGTTCGTACCGGTCCTACGATTCCAAGATAGATTTCACCGCCGGTTCGTGCGCTGATGTCACTGTATAGGTTGAATTCGTTCATGTTTGACCTCATTTCCACATATATTTTCATGCATGGGCAGTTCGTATGAACAGTTTAAATGAATACTTCATGTGAGCTGTTCATATGTGCATGTATTTCTATCGAAATAATATGCCTTGCTGATGAAAAAAATGCATGTTATTATAAACCGTATGTAAAATATATTCAGAAGAAATATATGCAGAAGAGAGGACATGATGGAGAGTTTAAGAGAATATCTCAAAGGGCACAGGCTTATAACCGACGGTGCAATGGGAACGTATTATTCGGAGATTACCAACAATCCAGAGGCATTTGCTGAGTTTGCCAACATTGAGAGACCGGATATAATTGAGAGAATACATAATGAATATATAGATGCGGGTGCTAAGCTTATCAGAACCAATACATTTGCAGCGAACACCCAGATGCTTGGAATTGGCAGGGATGAACTTAAAAAGCTCATTGAAGATGCGTGCAGAATTGCCCAGAGATGTGCAGACGGCAGAGCTTATGTGGCAGGAGATATAGGACCAATCAAGGAAAATGCTGAATCAGAGGGAAGTGCCGTTGAAGAATACAAGATGATCTGCGATATATTCCTGGATATGAAAGTGGATGCAATCAGATTTGAGACTTTTGCTGATTTTGATGATATAAAAGAGGTGGCAGAATATGTAAGAAGCAAATCTGACATGTTTATAATGGCGGATTTCTGCCTTAATAAGAATGGCTTTACGGCAGGCGGAATAAGTGCGGCAAGGATAATGCAGCAGGCAGGGCAGATGGACTGCATTGATTCATGCGGATTTAACTGCGGCATTGGCTCGGGGCATATGAATAACATAATGCAGAAGCTTACATTTGCAAAGGATAAATACATGTCATGTCTTCCTAATGCAGGTTATCCGGAACAGATGAATAACCGCATGGTGTTTATGAATAATGCATCGTACTTTTGCGATAACATGCAGAAGATATCTGCATATGGAATGAATATCATTGGCGGATGCTGTGGAACAAAGCCGGCATACATCAGAGAACTTTGCAGACGTATCGGTGATGCGGTGCCTGCAGGAAGGACAGAAACTTCTGACGGGAATGAACCGGTGAATGGCAATAATCCGGCGGAAGCTGCTGATATAAGAGTGAATGAGAAAAGACCGAATGAATTCATGCAGCTGTTTAAAAGCGGTCACAAGGTTGTTGCTGTTGAGCTTGACCCTCCGTATGATGCAAAGTATGACAGGCTTATAGAACAGGCTCAGTACCTTAAGAGCAGAGGAGTGGATATTCTCACATTTGCAGATTCCCCTATGGGAAGAAGCCGCGTTGACTCCGTGCTTATGAGCCTTAAGGTGACACAGGAGACAGGAATGATGGTAATGCCTCATGTATGCTGCAGGGATAAGAATGTGATTGCAATGCGTTCTACACTGCTTGGTGCCTACATAAACGGCATAAGGCAGCTTCTGCTTGTGACCGGAGATCCGGTACCGAGTGTATCAAGAGTGTCAACAACAGGTGTGTTTGATTATAATTCGATAAGACTTATGAATTTTGTAAAGGAGATGAATCAGGAACATTTTGCAGATGAACCGCTCTATTATGGTGGAGCGCTGAATGTGACGCTTGGCAGAATTGACAGGATTATGGAGCGTATGCAGAAGAAGATAGATAATGGAGCATCATACTTTATGACACAGCCGGTGTTCTCAAAGGAAGGGATTGAGAGACTTGCAATAATAAAAGAGAAGATGGATACAAAGATTCTCTGTGGAATAATGCCGCTTGTAAGTTACCGCAATGCTAACTTTATAAAGAATGAATTCATAGGAATTGATGTTCCTGATGAGATTGTGGCAAGATATTCACCGGATATGTCCAAGGAGGAAGGTGAAACTGTCGGGGCACAGATAGCCAATGAACTTATTGGGCAGATGTATGATTATGTTGACGGATTCTATTTTATGCTTCCGTTCAACAGAGTTTCACTTATGGATAAGATTAATATTAACAACAGATGATTTTGCTACACTTTGTAGGAATTTTGTTAACCTGTCACAAAGTTTGAATAAAATTTTATGGCAGTTTTCCAGATTGACATTACGCATAACACAGCGTATAGTAGGGCATACAACGGCAGTCGCTATTGTATGCCTTCTTTTTCGGAAGGTTCTTTTAACTAACTGGCATTTCAGCCACATTTCCCGGGAAGAATAACAATTGACTTCAGTGCACGGAAGTTATGAATAATTGATGAAAGGGTTAATGAATGGAGTATAATGAATTTGTAGAAGAAATACGCTGCAATGTTGAAGCAAATCTCAACTGTGACGGAGAAGTCAGAATGCTTAAGATTATGCGTAATAACGGATGTGAACTTGACGGACTTACAATTGTAAGAAAGGGGTGTCCGGGTTCACCGACAATATACCTGAATGGGTATTATAATCAGTTTGAGGCGGGACGCAGCATTGTATCAATAACACGTGAAGTCCTGAACACATACGAATCGGGCAGGGAAAAGCTTGAGAGCATGGCAGGAATATTCAATGACTTTGAAGAGATAAAAAAGAGAGTGGCATATAAACTTGTGAATTACGAGAAAAACAAGGAACTACTGCAGGATGTACCGCATAAGAGGTTTATGAATCTTGCGGTTGTGTTCTACTGTCTTATAGAGCGTGAGAGTAATTATAATGCAACCGCACTTATTCATAATTCGCATCTGGGACTGTGGGGAGTGAGTGAGAGTGAGATATACAGTCTTGCAAGAAAGAATACGCCTAATCTTCTTCCGTACAGAATTACAAGGATAGACGAGGTTGTCGACATACCAAAAGACAGCTGCAGGGAAGATGATATGATGTACATACTCACGAATGACAGCGGAATTAATGGCGCAGCAAGTCTGCTGTATGATGGCGTGATTGATGAATTTGCAGAAAGATTTGCCGCGGATGTCATAGTAATTCCAAGCAGCGTGCATGAGGTACTTCTGGTTCCGCTTAAGGAAGAATATGATGTATCGGAATTGAATATGCTTGTAAAAGAGGTTAATAATACGATTGTTGATGAGGAAGAGACACTTGCGGATAATGTATATATATACAGAAGAAAGAATCGGATATTCACGCTGACATTGGATTGACTTAAAAACAGCCATTTGATATAATAACTTAATGCAGAGTTGTCATAAGAATTATAATATAGGATGATTTGGCTGACAGCACTGCATTTTTGTCCGTGTAGCTCAGTGGATAGAGCACCGGCCTCCGGAGCCGGGTGTCGTGCGTTCGACTCGCATCACGGACATTTTGTTATTTGTGGGGATAGATTGTAAAAGTTAGGGAATGGAGAATATGGGAAGGAGTTTGCATTGCAGCGTTTCAGAGATTTTTTTGCAAAATTGCATATGGCAGACATATCAGCGTATATTTTGCTGATAGCAGCCGCAGCGGCAGTTGTTGTAGCGCTCCTGCCTGCTGTAAGTCCATATTCTTCAACGTCAGGCGCTGTTGTGTCAAAGCAGTATTCTCAGACTGCACTTCTTAAGCAGACAGGAAGTGAGGCAGCATCACATGATATGTCTGACGGAATTGACAATTCCAAGACTGACGGAAGAACAGATCCGTCAAAGACAGAAGCATTGAAGGCAGATTCATCAAAGCAGTTTGTACGCAATGGCAGCGAGACAGTTAATATTCTGATAGAGAACTACTGTGATGCGCTTAAGGAAGGCAATGAAGAGATGCTTGCCAAGTACACGGACAGCACGGCAGATATTGATGGTACATATAAGAGCATTTTTGCCAGATATGTGGAAGATGTTACTGATATCAACTGCTATACTATGAATGGTATGCTTAATAATACTTATATAGTATTTGTTACTTATAATGTCAGATATTATGGATATTCAACGATAATACCGGCAACTATGTACTGCTATGTATGTACGGATGCAAGCGGTAACCTGTATGTGTCCAATAAGGAGCCGGGGGATGATGTGTCTTCATATAATGAGATGATGTATAAGAGTACACAGATTACTGATATCGTTGCAAAGGTTGCAGAGGAACACGACAGGAAGCTTGATGAGGATAAGGAGCTGGCTGCATTTGTTGCAGGCTTTTCCCAGGAGTAGATGATGGAAGAGAGGATTAACAAATATCTGAGCGAAGCGGGATACTGTTCAAGAAGAGAAGCAGACAGGCTTGTTGAAGCCGGAAGAGTTACAATAGACGGTGTGGCTGCCGTATGCGGAAGCAAGGTCGCAGACGGGCAGAAAGTCTGTGTTGACGGTAAAGAAGTCTCAGGCAGGTCAAGGCATATTCTGCTTGCATTTAACAAGCCGGCAGGAATTGTCTGCACAACAACGGACAAGCAGGGCAGTAATAATATAGTTGATTTTATTGGATATCCCGAAAGAATATACCCGGTTGGACGGCTTGATAAGGACTCAGAAGGTCTTATACTTATGACTAATGACGGTGCAATGATGGACAGAATACTGCGTTCCGCCAATGGGCATGAGAAGGAATATATTGTCCGTGTTAATAAGCCGGTTACGGATGAATTTGTAAAGGGTATGTCGGATGGCGTATATCTTAAGGAGCTTGACAGAACAACCAGGGTCTGTGTCGTTGAGAAGGTGACCAAGTTCTGCTTCAGAATAGTACTTACTCAGGGGCTTAACAGACAGATCCGCAGAATGTGCGAGAATTTTGGATACAAAGTCATGAAACTGAAGAGAATAAGAATAATGAATATTATGCTTGGAGACCTTAAGCAGGGCTGTTACAGGGATGTCACGGATGAAGAGTATTCCGAGCTTGTAAGACAGCTTGATAACAGGAATTGATTTTATCATTTTGAATGAGTTGAATGGAGAATACTATGAACAGGGACATTGACAGAATAAAAGAACTTGTTGATATTCTTAATAAAGCAGGCAGGGCATATTATGCGCAGGGACAGGAGATTATGTCAAACTACGAATATGATGCGCTGTATGATGAACTTGCTGAACTTGAGAAGAAGACCGGATGTGTTCTTGCATCAAGTCCTACAGTCAATGTCGGTTATGAAGTATTAAGTGAACTTCCCAAAGAACGTCATGAGAAGCCGATGTTAAGCCTTGGCAAGACTAAGAGCGTTGATGAGCTTGTATCATGGCTTGGAAGCCAGAAAGGTCTGCTGTCATGGAAGATGGACGGATTGACAATAGTCCTGACATACAATAACGGAGAGATGACTAAGGCAGTAACCAGGGGGAATGGTGAAGTAGGCGAAGTTATTACCGGTAATGCTAAGATGTTTGCCAATGTTCCTGTGACAATTCCGTACAAGGGAGAGCTTATACTCCGTGGTGAAGCGGTTATAAGATATTCGGATTTTGAGAAGATTAATGAGCTTATTCCGGAAGAGGGAGCTAAGTATAAGAATCCGCGTAATCTCTGCAGTGGATCTGTAAGACAGCTTAACAGCAGAATCACAAAGGAACGTAATGTTAATTTCTTTGCATTTACTTTAGTTAAGGCGGACGGCGTTGATTTTAAGAATTCACGCAGAGAACAGCTTGAGTGGCTTGCTTCACAGGGCTTTCAGACTGTCGAATACAAAGAGGTCACTGCAGATAATCTGAGAAGTACCGTATCATGGTTTGAGAATGCAATAAAGGATAATGATTTTCCATCGGATGGGCTTGTTATACTGTATGATGATATTGCATATGGAGACTCGCTTGGAATGACAGCAAAGTTCCCACGTAATTCCCTTGCATTCAAGTGGACGGACGAGACTGCGCAGACGAAGCTGCTTGAGATAGAGTGGAGTGCATCAAGGACGGGGCTTATTAATCCTGTTGCAGTATTTGAACCGGTCGAGCTTGAAGGAACAAGCGTAAGCCGTGCAAGTGTCCATAATATAAGTATTATGGAAGGCTTACAGCTTGGAATAGGTGATGAGATAAGTGTCTTTAAAGCTAATATGATTATTCCGCAGATAGCAGATAATTTTACAAGAAGCGGCAATGTTGAGATTCCTTTGGAGTGTCCTGTCTGTAAAGGAAAGACACAAATAAAGCAGATTAATGATGTCAAATCACTGTATTGTATGAATGAAGAATGTCAGGCAAAGCATGTAAAGAGATTTGCACATTTTGTTTCAAGGGATGCAATGAATATTGACGGACTTTCAGAGGCTACACTTGAGAAATTTATCCAGAATGGTCTTATAAAAGATTTTACGGATTTATATCATCTTGACAGATATAAGGACATAATATCAGGCATGGAAGGATTTGGTGAAAAGTCCTGTGAAAATATTCTTAATGCTGTTGAACAGTCAAGAAAGACAATTATGGCAAAGGTTATATACAGTCTCGGAATTCCGGGAATAGGACTTTCAAATGCCAAGATGATTGTAAAAGCAATTGGTTCAGATAAAGAACAGCTTACGGCAGCAGACCGTCCGGCACTTGAAGCTGTAAAAGGTGTAGGAGCTGTACTTGCTGATGCATTTGTTTCCTATTTTGAAAATGAGAATAACAGGGCATTATTTGAAAAGTTATTAAAAGAGCTGGATATTGAAAAAGAAGAAGATAATAATTCTGAAAATGCAGATGCTCTTGAAGGTAAAGTTTTTGTTATAACGGGTTCACTAAGTCATTTTAATAACAGAAATGAATTAAAAGACCTGATAGAATCAATGGGTGGAAAGGTCACAGGGTCTGTTACAGGTAATACAAGTTATCTCATTAATAATGATGTAACATCTACATCATCAAAGAATAAAAATGCATCAAAGCTTGGAATACCGATTATAAGTGAAGAAGAATTCCTCGATATTGCAGGCAGAAAAGATTTGATGTAATATACAGGTGTTAATAAATTTAGAAAAATTATGTTTACAGATTATATAAATTGATTTGGGAAAGGCGGAGGTTATGCCAATCAGGATACAGAGTGATTTGCCGGCAAAGGCGGAACTTGAGGATGAAAATATATTTGTCATGGATGAGAACAGGGCTCTTTCACAGGATTTCAGAGAGCTTAGAATAGTGATTCTTAATCTCATGCCTATAAAACAGGATACAGAGCTTCAGCTCTTAAGAGGACTTTCTAATACACCTCTTCAGATAGATGTGACATTTCTACAGATGGAGAGCCATGTTTCTAAGAATACGTCAGTTTCACATTTAAGAAAGTTTTATGTTACATTTCCGGAGATAATGAGAAAGAAATTTGATGGAATGATTATAACAGGTGCACCGGTTGAGAAGATGGATTTTGAGCAGGTAGATTACTGGGATGAGCTTACAAGAATTATGGAGTGGTCAAAGACTCATGTAACATCAACGCTTCATATATGCTGGGGTGCACAGGCAGGATTGTATTATCATTATGGAGTTAAGAAAGTGCTTCTGGATAAGAAACTTTCAGGTGTTTACAGACATCATGTAATGAATAAACGTGAACCGCTTGTACGCGGTTTTGATGATTTTTTCATGGCACCTCATTCGAGATATACAGAAGCCTGCCGTGAAGATATACTTTCTAATCCAAATCTTAAAGTACTTGCGGATTCTAAAGAAGCCGGAATTTATATTGTTATGGAAAAAGAAGGAAAACAGATATTTGTTATGGGACATCCGGAATATGACCGTGTAACACTTGATGGTGAGTATAAGCGTGATATTGAAAAAGGATTAGATATTGAACTCCCGGTTAATTATTATCCTGATGATGACTGTAACCGCAGGCCGGTTCTTTCATGGAGAAGCCATGCGAATAATCTTTATACGAATTGGCTTAATTATTATGTTTATCAGATAACTCCGTATATTCTTGAAGAGGATGTGTAAGATATGGCAGATGAAAAACAGACATTTACAGTTGCTGGATATAAGTTTGCAACTAAGGAAGAAGCACAGGATGCCAAAGATGAACTTAATGCAATAAAGTATCTGTCATCAAAGACAGATGGAAAAGACCCAAAACAGGTATATATGTTATACAACCAGATACTTGACAAACAGCTGTTTAATACGCCTGTCGGAATTGATTATTTAAAGGAACTTCAGCAGTTTTTATATATTAATAAAGATATTCCGAATGATAAAATAAGACCAATTCCGATTAATAATGAATTGAGTGAAATGCTTGATGAGAAGAAGATACCTTTAAAGGTAAAAGATGAGATAAGACAGTTAAAAAGAGATAAGAACAGATATAAGGATAAATATATAAAGTTAATGATTGTCAATATTGTCCTTGTTGTTGTTATAGCTGCGATGGCTGTTATTTTAAAGACTTCGTCAACACCGACTGTAATAGATTATGAGAGAAAATTACAGGATAAGTATGCTACATGGCAGGAACAGCTTGAATCACAGGAAGCATCATTAAAGGCAAGACAAAATCAGACACAGTCAAAACAAAATTAAAAATCTTCACATTTTAAACATATATTTGTTTTATATTTATTTTTAGTAAAAGGCAGAAGTCTTAAAGTGAAAATTAATAAAAACAGGAGATAGATGATATGGATAAAATAAAAGTTTTAGTTGTTGATGATGAGAGCAGAATGAGAAAACTTGTTCATGATTTTTTATCTAGAAGTAATTATGAAGTTATAGAGGCAGCTGATGGGGAAGAAGCCATAGATATTTTCTATGCTGATAAGTCTATTTCACTTATAATACTTGATGTTATGATGCCTAAGATGGATGGATGGGAAGTATGCCGACAGATTAGAAAAGACTCAAAAGTGCCAATTATAATGCTGACAGCAAAGAGCGAGGAAAAAGATGAATTACAGGGCTTCGACTGTGGTGCTGATGAGTATGTTTCAAAACCTTTCAGTCCAAAGATTCTGACGGCGAGAGTTGATGCACTCATAAGAAGAACTTATCAGATAGATAGTTCTGAAGTGTATGAAATAGGCGGAATTGAGATTGATAAGGCTGCACATATTGTAAGGATAGATGGAAAAGAGATTGATTTAAGTTTCAAAGAATTTGAACTTCTTACATATTTTGTTGAAAATAAAGGAATTGCGTTATCAAGAGAAAAGATTCTTAATAATGTCTGGAATTATGATTATTTCGGAGATGCAAGAACGATTGATACGCATGTAAAGAAGCTCCGCAAGAAGATGGGTGAAAAAGGTGACTGCATCCGCACGATATGGGGAATGGGATATAAGTTTGAAGTTTAAAGGAAGAGACAAATATGGGAAGACATTCTATTAAGTTTAAAATTACTTTAATGCTTACAATTATTATTTCAAGCCTTCTTGTGCTGCTTATGATATTAAACAGTACAATGTCAGAAAAGTTTTATCTGAATGGACGCAGGAAACAGATGCTTGAAGGGTATACTTATATTAATAATACAATAGTTTCATACACAGGTGGAACACTCGGCAAGGATGAGATGCAGGATAAGATAGAGCAGTTTGCGTCAGGTGCGGCTATTTCTGTAATAGTTATAAACAGTGACTGGACAACGCTTTATACTAACTGTAATGGTGAAGCTGAGATGGTTGAAAGACTCAGAATGAGTATGTTTAACAGAGACGTGTTTGGAAAACAGGACAGTTATGATAATTCTAATATACAGGACGATAAACAACAGGATGACAAACAACAGCCGTCAGATGATGATATAAAAGATGACGATAAAAAGTTCCCAATGAAAGATAGAAATGGTGGTTCGCTTTCTATAAATATGGAGCAGAGCGGAATTGCAGAAAAGCGTGAGATTATAAAAGAAACTGATAAATATACACTCCAGAAAGTGTATGATGAACGACTTTCAGATGACTATTATGAACTCTGGGGAACGCTTGATAATGGATGTTCTATTATGATGCGTGTTGCAATTCAGGGAATTAAAGATAATGTAAGTATTTTTAATAAGTTTGTAACTTATATCGGACTTGTAGTATTGGCAGCAGGAATTGCAGCAGCCTATGTATTATCCGGATATATTTCCAAACCAATTAAGGAACTTTCAAATCTTGCTGAGAGAATGGCAGATATGGATTTTGATGCGAGATATACAGGGAGTGATAAGGGCGAGATAGGCATATTGGGAAAGAGCATGAATAATATGTCAGAAAAACTGGAACAGAATATTTCACAGTTAAAGACTGCCAATCTTGAACTAAAAAAAGATATTGATAAAAAAGAAAAACTCGAACAGATGCGTTCAGATTTTTTGTCCAATGTATCGCATGAATTAAAGACACCGATAGCACTTATTCAGGGATATGCAGAAGGATTAAAGGAAGGAATATCTGACGACCCTGAGAGCATGGAATTTTATTGTGATGTAATTATTGATGAATCAAATAAAATGAATGAGATGGTAAAGAAGCTTCTTACACTTAACCAGATTGAATTTGGTGATGAGGAGACAGTTCTTGAAAGGTTTGATATAGTAGAACTGCTTAATTCAGTTATATCTGCCAATACACTTCGTGCATCACAAAAAGATATATCTATTACATTTTCTGCACCGGAAAAAAATATGTATGTCTGGGCGGATGAATATAAGATAGAAGAGGTTGTGACAAATTACATCAGCAATGCCATAAATCATTGTGATTTTGATATGAAAATAGTCGTCAGGACACAGAGAATCGGCGACAATATAAGAGTGTTTGTATTTAATACCGGAAAGCATATTCCTGATGAAGACATAGATAATATCTGGATAAAGTTCTATAAAGTTGATAAAGCAAGAACAAGAGAGTATGGCGGTAATGGAATCGGACTTTCTATAGTAAAGGCAATTATGGATTCACTTGGCAAGGAATGTGGTGTCATGAATGTCGATGGTGGAGTTGAGTTCTGGTTTGACCTTGATGCAAAGGCGTGATATAATAATAGACAGCTTTAGGCTAATATTTTTTTGGGAGTTGTAAACAGATGAAGAGATTAGCAGCATTAGGACTTGTATTTGTATTGATGTTTTCATTTACAGGATGTAAAGGTGATATAGAGCTTAACAAAGAAGATAATGACCATGTGGCAGAATATATTGCCGGTGTACTTCTTAAATATTCATATGAAAATGAATGGGAATATCAGAAGTTAAAGAATTCAGCATTGACTAATTATCAGAATTCAGTATCAGGTAGGACACAGACTTCATCTGGTAATACGAAAGCTAATTCAGGTTCGAAAAATACAGCTTCGACATCGGGAAGTATATCACAGACAGGTTCTACGGGTACATCGCAGTCTGGTCTGGGAGTTATGGAACAGTTTGCATCTGCATTAGGTCTTGACAATGCCCAGATTACATATAAGACATATCAGTCAGGAGACAGATATCCAACAGATGAATATTCAATTTCTGTTCCTGCAAAGAGTGGATGTAAAGTTGTGGCACTTGAATTTGAAATAAAAAATAATGGAAGTTCGCAGATAACAGCCAATACATCATCAAAAGGTGTTTCAATAAAATTAACAGTTGGAGATAAGACTATTGCAGAATCAGCCACATTATTAAAGAATGATATTTTACAATTGAAAAATGTCAGCATTAATGCAGGCTCATCATATACAGCAGCAGCAATTTTCCAAGTGCCTGAAAGCAATATATCAGCAATATCAGGAGCGACAGCTGTTATTTCTGTAAATGGTGCATCTATAGGCACAATTAATATCCAGTAAAAATATAAAATGTATAAAAAACACCCTCAAAGATGTAACTGACTTTGAGGGTGTTTTTTTATGGTTCAGCCGGATAAACCGGAGCGTTAAGAACTTTTTCCATTGTATATTCTTCAGCTTCAGCTTCAGTAAGCTGATGGACATATGGCGGTCTTTTTTGTGGAACGTATCCTTCACCATGACAATTATATTCTGCATAATAGCATGTATCATGGGATTCTTCTTTGTTCCAGTCACTAAAACCGGTCTCTGTAATCTGACCGCTCATTTCACAGTTTAAAAAGACAGCTTTTGCATATATACGCCAAGGACGGCTGAGCATTACAGTTCTGTCTGGGCAGTTGCCTGTAAGGCGGCAGTGGTCAAATACATAACCATATTTCTGGTTGGAATATGTAGAAGGAGCTGTATAATAGCTGTTTATTTTTTCATTGCGGTTAAGTGCATATAATTCACAATTTTTAAAATAAGCAGTGGCACTTCCAAATATAAAATCAATTTCGCCGCAGATATAACAATCTTCGTAGAGCTGTCTTCCCGGAATTCTTTTAGCAAATTCTGTAGGACCGGTAAAACCACCGGGTTCTTTTTCTTTTAATGGAAGAGGTCCTGTAAATAATGTGTCCTGATGACCAAGCATACGGCAGTTTTTAAAATGTATGTCATCACCTTCCGCATACACAGCAACAGCCTGACCTACATCAAGTCCGAAGCCGGATGAATTTTCAAATGTAATATCAGATGCACGGAAATGATTGGCATTGACAAAAAAAGTATATGAACGGAAAGTTCCTCTTTTGATGCCGTCATCCATTATCATTCTGGCATAATAATTGTTGGTTATAATAGTATCTTTTGCAGATTCACCTTTTAAGGTGACATTGTCAAGTCTGATTTCCACGCGTTCATTAT